>Ga0179593_1542668_pt1 | contig 10525 bp, 20 predicted proteins | sample CZODoug2_1_08_16_FD_185931 | JGI IMG/M metagenome (GOLD analysis project Ga0179593, IMG submission 185931) | Vadose zone soil fungal communities from Angelo Coast Range Reserve, California, USA - CZODoug2_1_08_16fungal (PacBio error correction) | ecosystem: Environmental > Terrestrial > Soil >... | reverse complement strand
CGATTTTTTCCTCGTCCCCCACTCCCGGCACCAATGGGTCACACCCCCCGGCGCACTTCGCTGGACCACGTTCTTTCCTCTTGTCGGCGCTTAGCGGTTTTCTTCGAGAATTCGGGCGGGCGTTCATCGTTGAATGTACCCTTCATCCCCTTAGTGCCCTCCCCCCGGGTGTTTTTTTTTTTACAGTATGAACAGACGCCGTGACTCCCCCCCCCTTCCTTCGGGATTTTTTCCCATACCCCCTCACCCACCAAGCTTGGCTTTTTCTTGCCAAGACCTTCCGTCGCCCCCCTTTTTCCCTCCTGTCTGCCAACTGTCTTTTTTTTTTTTTTAGTGGTCACGAACGGTTCCCCCCCCGAACTTGTGTTTGTCTCGCTGAAGGTCCAACCCCAACTCATCTTTTACCTCGGAGTTCTTGAAGTTGATTATGACTAACACGAGATTGCCTTTTTTTTCCCCCCACGAAATGAGTTTTGGCTCCTTGGAAGACCCCCTTTATCGCCGGTCTCCTAGTATCAGAAGATGGCGCCACGAACTTTGGCTTTTTTTTCTTCGGATTCCTTGTCCTCTGTGTCCCCTCTGAGTTTGCATGTCTTCTCCCCCCCCCCGGTTTTGGGTGGAGTTTCTCCTTGGAGTCTGCGCCCGCCTCCCAGAATTTCCGATTCCCCCCCTTTTTTTTTTTTTTTTGAACGCGCTCCCCCCTGCCCCCGAACCCGAACCCAGCCCCCTCCCCCCCCCTTTACGATCTCGGCTTTGAAGGTGCTTTTTTGTTTCAAGAATCTAACTCCTTGTTTAGTTTATCCGCTACGCTCTTGATTTCGTCCTCCCCTTAATTCCAATCCACTCCCCAGGTTCTCGTTCCCCTCCCCCCGCAAACCTCCTTTTTCCTTGTGACCACGCATTCATCCAAATCCTACATGCCTCCAGACCCTGGCCCTTAGGCTCTTCTATACTCACCCATATACCACTACTCCCCATAAATGGAGCCCTTTTTTCGATTGTGAGACCTTATTTCTGTTGTTGTTCTTTTCGAGCCCGTCCCTGTTCGCGCCTAGGATGGCCCCCCTTCTGAATCCCGGTGTCCCTTTGCCCTGCTCTCAGGGGCCCTTCCATGTGAAATCCGGCTTTTTTTTTAATTTTGAGTCCAGTTTTCGGTTTGGCACCCGTTTGGGTGTTTGCCCCCCACTGTTTTCCCCTGTTAGTCCCCGGTCCTTTTCAATCACCTTCTCAGCCCCCCCTTTTTTTGTTATTTGTGTATCGGTCTCGAACCCGCTGTTTCCCTGGAGTGGGCTCCCCCTGGTAGGACCCTCCCTGTCCCCCCACACCTTACGGGATTCCCCCTTTTTTCTTGACTCCTTCTGTCATTTTCCCTCTGCTTATTTTTTCTCCCGCTATAATCTCGATATTCCCGCAGCCGGACCCCCCCCCTTTTCCCCCCCAGCCGGGATTCGCTGTTTTTTTTTGTCCATTTGGTGTGTGACTTTGATCCCCCTCTTTCCGTAGTCTGATTCCCCCGGGCACTGTAACCTTAACCCCATATTCCGCTGGAGCCCTTCTTTGTGCCGATTGTCTTTTTTTTCCCCTCCCCGCTACTACCTATGCTTTTTGTTTGGGCGTGAGAAAACACCCATTGCCCATACTGACTTAGTTTCTATGCTCACGAGCCCACGAGATGACCCTTCCCGGTTTTTTTTCCCCTAGTGCCCGCATTTTCCGTGTCCCCGTCCTCTTTTTTTTGTGTTTCGTCCTCCGCCAGGCGGTTAGGGTATGTACCAACCGCCCATTTACTCTTTTCCCTTTCGGCCTGTGTTTCCGCGTCGCCTTTTTTCCGGACCCCCCAAGAGGCTCTTTAATTGCGGTCCCCTAGCCTTTTCCTCCCCCCCCCCCCGTGGTGGGTCCCCTTTGTTACCCCCCTGCGCCGGAAGAATTGTTGATTCCATTAGCCTACCCCCTTCTTTTCCCTTTTTGTTGTAGGATGAAATACTGTTCTTTCGTAATTGCGGCAGGTGTCGAATCATTTTGTCATTGTTCCCCCTTTTTCCTTTTTTTTTTTGGCCCCAGCCCCCGTCCGTTGCAACAAGTGAACCCTTTTTTCCGTGCAACACGAGACCCACCTCGTTCCTCGTGACAGAAATCCGTGGTGGGCATCGCAACGGGGACTTTTGATCCCCTTTTCGTGAGCCCCATTCCTTTTTTCTTTCAGATTCTTGTTTGTCCCCACAAAACGCGAAGGCCCCCTGATCTGAACCCCCGTTGACCTTTTTTTTTTTTTTTTTTTTTTGGGGGGCCGAATGCTCTTTGGTAAGAACCCCCATTTTTGCTCCTTTCTTTTATTAAGGGCGGTAAAGTTGCACCTTTTTCTTTCTTTGTTTCACTCCCCCTTGCTCGCTTGACCCCCCCCTGCATCTCCCTTTTTTTCGTCAGCCGTGAATTCATGTTTTTTTTAACCATGCCGCTCGCACCCCCTTTCATTCAACTAAATTCCCTGTCTAAAGCCATGTTCCTTGTTTGGTTTTTTGTCATCGAGGTTTTCTTATTCCATTGCCGTTCTGCGGGATCGTACCCCCTTTCCTTCTTTTTCCCTCGCCCCCTTTTGTAGGAGATGGTGAGTTTTGCAACCCCCCCCCCCTCTGATGTCCGCCCCCCTCCTTGGGGGGAGCTATACTTCTTTTTCTTGTTTGTTACATAGTCTCCGTGACCACTTCCTTTTTTTGCGCCTCTCCTGCCCCCCGCCCCATCTTATCCCCCATGAGTATTTCCTTTGTTGCGGCGAATTACATACTTTCCCCCCTTTTTTTCCCCCGACGACCCCTCCCTTCCCACAGAATGCCCACCCAGCAAACCCCAGCCATTGCCGGGGGCCACATGACCTTTTCCCTAAAACCTTTTCTCTTCCCCCGCCTTGTCGTTCTTCTCTTGGGCGTAATCCCTTTTTGGCTTGAAGACTTTTCCTTGTTGCTTTTGTGTCCACCCCGTATCTTTTTCTTTTTTTTTCCTACACTGAAACTTGTCCCTCGGTCCCGTTCACCCAGTTTTTTTTCTTGCGTGCTTCCTACAAAAGATGGTCCGGTTTCGGTCACCCGGAGCCGTCCCTTCGTTTTTTTCCCTCCTCTTTTCGTTCATTTTCCTGTTGGGGTTTCCTGTGTGCCCCCCTACGCTTCCGTAATGTGTCCCCAAATTCCGTATTTCGCATTTTTTTCGTTTCCTTTTTTGCAACACCTCATTGAATTGTCCCGCTGGCCGTTTTCCTCCGTGTTTTGCCCCCGTTACACCGTTTTCTTCCCCTTTTTCGTCCCGTTACGACACTTGGCCCCCCCCGCCCTTCGCCCCCTTTTTTTCGCAATTACGTGTCCCCCCCCCCCAAACATGGCAATCTTCCCCACCCCCCATCTTTGAGCCTGTATCTTTTTCCCCCTTCTGGCGATGCTTTCCCCGTCCCCCCCTGTGTCCCCGGTCTTTGACCCAAAGCGGACCCCTCCCCCTCCGCCCCTCACCCTTGTCTGTTTTCCCCAAAATGGCATCCTTCTTGTGCCAATAATATGCGCGTTTCCACAACCCTGTTTCCCCCCCCCCGTACGGGTTAACTCGTGGCTTGCGAGCCTACCCCTCCTCTGGCTTCAATCCCCTTAAACAACCCACCCCAAAGCTTTTTTTGCCTGAAAGCTACCCCCTTTTTTTCCCTTTTTTGCATCGTTGGATCCGTGCAGTTCATAGAAACGAGTTCGTATAGATGGACCACCTTTTTTTTTGCCCCCCTCCCCACCATCCCCTTAGCGTACTCGGTTCTTGGTTCAGACACTCCCTTGCACCCCCCGCCCTTTGTCTCCCAGCCCCCTAATATTTCTTTAAACCCTCCGTCTCTCCTCCCTCTTTAAAGAAAAGGCCCTTTTCACCAATGGTCCCTGCATCACTTCTGGCCCCCCCCCCTTGCCGGTCGCTTCGGTTAGCTTCCGCGAGTTAGACATTCGGGCGCGGACGTCATCTTGTCCCAGTTTCTCCTCTGGCGGATTTTTCTTTTTTGTTTTCTGTTATGCCTAACCCGCATTCTCCCCCCCCCCGCCTTTTCCTGGTGATCTCTTGATACCACCCCACACAACGATTTTTTTCCCCCCTTTTTTTTTTCCTTTTTCCCCCCCCCCCCCCATCCGTCGTTACTCCTTCATTAGTCGTTTTCGAAACCCCACCGTCCTGTTGTTCTATTTACCCCCTCACCCTCCCTGTTTTGTCCTCCACAATGGCAGCCATTTCTTTTATATTTGTGTTTTTCCGATCCAGCTTTTTACGTTTGCACAACCCCCACCCTTCTCTTTTTTTTGTCTCTTTAAGATTTGCGCCCCAAAGATCAGTCACCCCATCTGTCCAAGTCAGAAGCTATTGGACTTTTTTTTCTCCTTTCTCTTAGTTCTTTCTGAGTTGACTTTATTGGCCTGTCCCAGGGAATTTTGGCTTTCCCTTTATTGATCTCTTTTCCTTGTCCACTTCCTTTCGGGATTTGATTGATGATTTCTTAACAGCTTTGGAGTTTTTTTTATCATTCTTCCCGTTCCCATCGAGAATTTTTTCCGTCTTTTTCCAACCTGCTAAACGCGCTCCGGCAAGACCTTCCCCCCCCCCTCTGACCTTTTTTTTCATTTCAAGAGAAGGTAGCTGCGTCGTTTTGGGGGTCCAAGCAGCTATTTTATCCCTCTCTTCTCTTTTCTTTTTCTTTCGCAGAATTCTCTTTTCAATACCACGCCAAAACTTTTTTTTTAACTGCAAAAACCGTGGAGTGACCCTCCTCCCTTTCCTCCAAAGAAGGCCACCCCCGGCCAGATTGGACTGCCAGCCTTTTTCTACCAGGACCACTCCCCAAATTCTTTCACTTCCATTTAGGTTTCCCCCCTTATTCCTATATTTTGATTTTTTCCTCCCTCTCTTGGGGTTTTTTTTTTTCTTTTTTTGTTGTTATTCTTTTTTTTTTGACTTTTTTTTTTTTATTTTTTTTGTTCCACGCGACCCCTCGCGTCCGACCCGCCGAGGGAGTCCCATGATGGGAACCCTTTTCTCGAGTTTCAGACGTTATTCCAGTCCGTTTTTTTTTTTTTCGTCTGGAGTCCCCTTTTAAACCCCCCTGAATGTGGGCGCGCCCCCCCTCCTTCCCCTGGCTGAGGTAGCTGAATGTTCCGACAAACCTTTCAGCACTTTTTTTGTGTTACTCGGTAGTCTAAAGCACAAATTTTCTCCCCCCCGGCCCCGCTAAAACGCCCCCCCTACGCACACCCGAGCCCTTACGCCCAAGCCTTGGATTTCGAAACCTAGTCCTCTATGTACCGTCTCTCTTTTTCTTTTGTCTTTCCCTTTTTACCCCTCTAATGCACCTTCAAGGTGCTTTCATGGCTCTTCCACTTTTTCCCATTTAGTTTTTTTTTTTCTAGCCAGGTGTGTTCTGGTGCCGGGGCTTGCTTTTCTTCCGTAGTAGTTCCCGTTTTGCACCCACCCTTTTAGTTTTTTGTCAACATCCTAGCTTGTCCGGTAATGTTTTTTTTGCGATTTTACACCTCCCTGTAATATGTGGGTCTGTTTCTGTGCAAAAATTCCTTCTTTTCCCTAGGAATTCTCTTCTTCCTTTTCGTGCCCCTCTGATCCACGGTCCTGGCCCCTCTTCCCAACTGTAGTTTTTTTCTTTTTGGTCAAAACGTTTTGACCCCCCCCCCCCCCCCCCCCCCCAGCGCTTTTTGTTTGTGCGGTTGATTGATGAAGTCAGTCCGGTTTAGGTGTATTCCCTGTTGCACAACCAGCTTTTCTTTCTGAGACTTTTTGTTCCCCCCGCGAAAGATGGGTTTTTTAGGCCCACTCAATGGAAATTTTTGTCCCCTTAGCCCGCTGACCGTTTTTGTCGCGAGGTCTCTTTTTTGTCCCATGTTTCGGTTTTTACTAATTTTACTGATTGCCGATCCCCTTTCATAACCGCATAAATTTTCAATTCCCCCTTTTTTTCCGTTTGTTGTAATTGCCTCCCCATGTTGTGCATTTTGTCCGAGTGTCGTGTGTTTACGGAATTGTCCCTGGTGGCCCAGTGTTTTCCGGTTAAGTGCTCATTCCCCCCCGTCGGTTTGCCCCCACCCCAATTGAAAATGTGCCTCCCCCCCGAGAACATCCTCTGTTACCAAGGTCCCACACAGACCTTGGGGGGTTTCACCTAGCCAAGGGACCTTTATAGAATTTTTCACCTTTTTTCTTCTAAGGCTCTTTTGGCCCGAATAACCCCCCCCCCACCTTTTGCATCACTTCCTTTCACCGAGCCTCCTTGACCAACGAACGATTTTTATTTTTCCCACGAAGCGCTTTTTGTGCCCCCCCCCTTTTTTCCCCCTTTTACGATAATTCCCGTTTTAGTAATCTAGTTTTTTTTACTTCCCTCTGCTTCTTTTTCGAGAATCCCGCCCCAGAACTTCTTCCCGCTCCCCTTGTACGCAACGAATCATTGCCTGGTCTCCTTTCTTTGTATTCAATCCCCGCCCCTTTTTCCCCAGAACTTTTTGGTTTTTTTCCATCTAGGATTTTTCAACTTTTGCACCACGCTGATTTTGTGGGATCTCCAGTACGTTTTTTCTAGAACTTCCTGTTTTTAGTCCTTTTCTTTTCGACTTGGCCAGGGACTTTGAGGCCCCTCCCCCCCCCCCCTCTTCTGTGTGGATATCTTTCCCCTCCCCTTCCCCCCCCCTCTGTGTGTTGAGAGAGATCTCCTTTTCGATTTTTTTGGGCTGCCCCCTTTTCTGGGGCCCCCCCCTCCCTTGCCCCACCTCTACACTCCCCCTACTTGTATCTTTTTTTTCTCCCCCTCCCATTTCACCTTGGAGTGATTCCCCGCAGCGGCCCTCCCCCCCGTCCTCCCGATGACCCCCAACCCCCCCCCCGCCCTTTGGTTGTGAGGGTTCCCCAACGGGACGTGACTGATATACCTCCCCTTTTCGAGAACACATTTTTTGCATGTTGATTCTTTTTTTTTTTCGACTCCCCGGCGTCAGTTTTCCTTTTTGAGCTGACCGGATTCTGGAGGCCTAGAAAGGAAATTCCCCAATTTGCCTACCGCTCTTACTCTGGAGTTTCTTGTTTTCCCTTTTTTTTTATCGCATCGTTTAATTTACCCGGTTAGGTTTGAGCCCTTCCTGGACTTCTTTCGGTTGTTGGTTATGAGGCCCTATCCCTTCAATTGTCCTCCGTATTCGTCTTTCCGTGACTTCGAACCACAAATCAATTGTTTTTCCCCGGCAGTTTTTTTTGATTTTTTTTTTCTTGCGGCCATTCCCCCTTGGTTGAACCGTTTTGTCCCCCTTTTTTTTTTTCCTTGGGAATACAATGTTACGACCTTTCCCCCCAATGATTTTCCTTCCTTCCAGTGCCTCCAATTTCCGTTCCAATCGACAATTTTGCTATAGCAACCAAAGGCATCCCGATTATGCTTTGAAATTGAACCTTTGGTATGATGTCCGGTGCACTCCCCCTGCGGCGAAACAAACCTCCGACCCCCCCCCTCATCTGCGAAACCTGTCTCTTTTTCGCAAATTTCACTTTTTTGGTCATTACCCCCAAAGATCGATTCCCCTGTACACCGTCTCCGGCCTCTCGTTCGGGCTTGCCCTTTTTTTGAGATTACCCCCCGGTCCCTTCCTGTCTTAAGACCCCACCAAAAAAGATTCTTTTTTTTGTTCCTCTACACCTTTTTCCGCATTGCCGTGGATCACCCCCGCTTGCCCCCCCCTGGCAAGGCATCTGGTCACCCGATCCATGTTTCAGATTCCCCTCCCCGTTCCAACCCCCCCAGCATATTATGAGTTTATTGCTTGTCAGCCCCCAATACGGGAACCCTCGCTCCTTTCTCCCCACCGTTTGTCCATGGTTTCCCGTCCTTGATCGATGGACTTTCCCCCGCAAAGCCCAGGTTGCACCCGGTCTCAACACCTGCTTCCCGGGGGCCCCCCCCCAAGTTGAAGTCCTTTTTGTGCAGCCTCTTGCGTATTTAGCTTTTCGAGTTTTCCTTTTGTTCTGCCCCCCCCTTTTTGGATTTGTATACAGATCTCCTTATGGCTCCTTTCGCTGCTGTTTCTTTCTGATAGAAGCGTTTTGACCACCGACTTTTCCCCAGTCTTTTCTCTCCCCGTCTAAAACTTCCCCCCCCTTTTTTTTTTGTGATGTTCTTTGCCCCCCTTCACAATTTTGAATTTCCCCCCTTCTCCCCCTTTAATAGAACGGTTGTCGCTTTCCCCCCACCCCCCAAAGAAGTCTTTTCCCTTTTTGTCGACAAGGACCTCCCCCCCTTTTCTGGAGCACTTTACGGTATAGTGCTGCCTTTTCGGTTCAATCACCTTTTTTCGCATCCTCGTTTTCTTTCTCTTCTGCCCTTAGCGTCTGCGTGGCTTCCTTTCTCACCCCCCACCCTCTGAAAAGGATCACAAACTCAATAGCCCGCTCCTGTGCCACTTTCATTCTTCACGCGTAGTTTTTTTTGGCATTCCATGTTCACGTGTGGTTCCCCCCCCCCCCCCCCCTGAATTTTTCTGATTTGGATTGAGATGCGCTTCACCCTATCGTGAGTTTTTGCTTTTTTCGAGCAACCCTCTTTTTTTTTTTTGTGGTTGTTATCTGTCCGCCGCCCCCCTTTCCGAGGGAATTTCTTTGACCCCTTTCTCCCCCACCCCCCCCCCCCCCCTGCGTCCCTTCCACGGACCAGTCCCCCGTATTTCCCCTGTACCTTTATTCTCGAAAGTTCGCTCGTTCCCCTTTCCAATGAAGCTAAAGTTTCCCCCCGCGCATCCGTTTTTGAGAGTCTTGAAGGCGTTGCCCCCTCCTACTGATAATAAACCCCCCCCCCCGCCACACCCCACCACCGGGTGGCCTATCCTCAAGCCCCACTCCGAGATTCCCCAGTCCCTTCCCCTCCAATAGAGTTCCCCCATTCTGGACGTCCTTCCTTCTGGATACCCCATTCATCCTCCAAACGTTATCTTTTTCTCAGTTTTTGACCCTCTTCCCCTTGTGAAGAGCGAGTCTGCCACGCGACTACCCCTCTTTTTTTCGAACACACGTATTTCTTTTTTTCAGTTGATGGTTTTCCCCTTCGCGGAAGCCACTTTTTGTCCTTTTCCGAGGAGTCCAGAACCTTTGAGGAAAACCCCCCCCCTCCCTTCAGGGTCGATCTTTCCCTCCGTGCGTATTAAATCCTTCAGCCCCCGTTGCCTTTTGTATTCGTTAGCCATTTCCTTGCAAGCCGTGAGGTCTTTTCTCAGATTTTTTCTTCCAGGCCCCCCCTTCACCCTTGCTGGCCGCACCTCTTCTAGGTACATTCGTTGTTTTTTTTTGTTTTTTTTTTCCAGTCCCCCTCCAAGACTTCTTTACACTAGATTTTCATCCAGCCTTTACTTTCCCTTTTTTTCTTCGCAGGGGTTTTTTTCTTTTTTTGGTGGTTCTTTCGAGGGACGTCGTTCCAGTTTGTCAGTTTTTCCTTTCCAACCCCTTAGCTGTGCCGCGACATTTGCCGGTTTTTTTTCTTCCCCCTTCCCCATTTCACGCATAATAGTTTCTTTGGGTGCGAACACGGTCTCTTGAACATGGACTCGTTTTATGATTTCTTTCATTTGCAACGCGATGCCCCTTCGGCCCCCGCAAACCTTTTAGTGGCTTTTTGCAGTTCCACCCTCTCTTTGTGTGAGCTCTTTTTTTTGAAGCCCCCCCTGCTTGTTTTTTGCAGATACGGCCATGCCCTCCCCGTGGCGCCGTCGGTGTGTCCGCGTCCCTCTTTTTTTTTGGCCAATCCAGTGTTTTAACTTTTTTTCCCTCTTCTCTGCTTTTTTCCTCTACAGGCTGTTCCATTTCCAAGCATCCCTCAGATTTTCCCCCAACCCAGCTTTTTGCTTCCTTTTTTTGTCATTGAACCTTGTATTGAGTACTTTGCTATGGGTCTCCCCTTTTTTCCTTTCAGGTTGACCCCTTCTTTAAACCTTGTAGCCCCCGGTTCCGAGTTGAACCCCCCCAATTTTCCCCTTGGTTTAACGCAACCGAGCCCCCCCTTTTGTCTGTCCCCCCCTTTTTTCCCATTCTGTTGGGCAAATACCATGCCGCCTCTCTTAGAGCCCCTTTCGTCTCCCCGTATTTTTGACCTTCAATAACCACCCAGAAGAAACTTTTCCCGGCCCCCCCCCTTTCTCTCTCCAGTAAACTTCCCGGTCCGTGGCCATCTCTGAGCCGTCACAATCCTTTTTTTCGTCCCATCGGTTTCTTCCGTGCCTGTAACGCTTTTTTTTTCTATTGTCCGTTTTCCTGTTTACCATCCTTCCCCTCTTTACGCACATTTCCGGCGAACATGCCCCGGTCTTCCCCCCTTTTTCTGTATCCCCCCCCATAGTAGTCACGAACCCCCCTGTTCGTCTTGCGGGCATTATTTTGACCTCGTCTGGGAATCTCCCTTTCGGCGCCTATGACATCTTGCTTTTCTCTGATTTGGGCTAATTTGGCCCGACGTAGTTTCATGCCGATCTTTTTTTGCCGG
>Ga0179593_1307314_pt1 | contig 10525 bp, 15 predicted proteins | sample CZODoug2_1_08_16_FD_185931 | JGI IMG/M metagenome (GOLD analysis project Ga0179593, IMG submission 185931) | Vadose zone soil fungal communities from Angelo Coast Range Reserve, California, USA - CZODoug2_1_08_16fungal (PacBio error correction) | ecosystem: Environmental > Terrestrial > Soil >... | reverse complement strand
TATTTTTTCACCGTTCTCAACTCTACGTTGGAGCCACCCCCCCTTCCACAGGTCCGGTGAGCTTTATGAACCCCACTCTTCCTCTTAACCCGAGCATTCGGGCGTCCCTTCCTCGTTTCTTTTTCTACCTAATTTCCCGAAACTCGACGGAAACTCGCGTTGTGCTTCAGCCCTCCACGGACCTTTTAGCCTTCTAAATAATCGCCCACCCCGTCCGCGTTTCACGAGACAGTGTACGACCCCCCGAGATTGTTTTCCCCCCCCCTTGTCCTCTCTCCGAGTACGTGATTGGTTGCTTCTAAAAGGGCTGTTCTCCAGAAATCCACTCGCCGGTGGTAAGCGCTGCCGTGACCCCCCTTCCGAATTAGGGCCCGACACACCCCTTTTCCTCGGTTTTTCCTGTCTATGTTTTTTCCAAGGCCACTGTCAATACGTGGACACTCTGCCAGACCTTCTTTTTCCTTCTTTCGAGCAGGGTCTTTCGGCAAGGGACCAAGCCCCAGAGTCTTTTTTCGTCCCTCCTCCATGAATGACGACCTGAATTTCCAATTGCACCATTTCTTTCGTCCCAGGTTTCACTTCCCTTTACACGGACCTTTTCTCGCGTCGCTCGATGTTTGAATTTTCCTGGTATAATATCTGCAAAGTACCGAGATTCACCCCCTCCCTTTTTGTCCGCACTTTCTTCCCCTCATTCCCCGAAGTTTCCCTTCTTGCAAGTTCGGTGGCCAATGGGGCGACGTCGATTTCTCTTCGTTCTTTACCGGAGTTGGTTGTGATAAACAACAACAGAAGCGGTCCCCCCTCCTTCCAATCTTTTCCCCCCCCCTTTATATGGGAAGCTTCTCCTTCCCCCCATAGGCACTGCTGCCCTTTTTATAAAGTTCTATGGCTTTGGACGTGAATTTTCTTTCGCATGTTTCGGCTGGTGGCTTTTTTCATATCCCCCCGTACTCATCGAGTAGTCCGAACTCTTGAATTCCCAGTCTGGTTTCCCCTTGTGTCTAAACGCGTTATTTCCTATCACGGTTCGGCTCTCCCCACGTTCACATATGAATTATTTTCTTTTCCCTTTGTGTCCCCTTGGCCTGAATGATTTTTTAGGCCTCTGTATTCGCCGTTGATACCTTCTTCTTCGCACTAACCGCAGACCACTGATTGGTGCTTTTTCTTCTCATAATGCTCTTTCCTTGATCGGAGTCACGATCCGTAGCCCCCCACAATCATAGTTTAGACTTTCACTTACTGAACCCCTCCTCCTGCCGCGTGGCTTGCCTGTTTCAGCCAACCATAAGCTTTTTTTCCTTCCTTCTATCCAACCATGCCCATCGGAAAAGAACCTCGGTCTTGGTTTTTTTCTCCCCCTTTCGCAAGCCATCAAACTTGATCCCGGATGAGCGGTTTCCGGAAGGGCTTCTCATGGAAACCTCCCCTTGTTTGCATCCTGAGTGCGGTGACCCCCCTCCGATTCTCACCATGGCGCTTCGTCTTGCGTGGGATGTCCCCCCTCTAGTACTATTGAAATTCTCCTCACATAGCTCCCCCTTCCCGCCTTCTCGTGTTAGGTATGTTCTTCATATGGCATGAGCTGTTACCACGACTCCTCTTTTTGGAGAGACTGAGTTTGATTGTAGGTCCCCTTTTTTCGTCGGAGTTCCGCCAATTAATGAGTCTCTGGTTAGACCTTGTATCCCGGTCCATTCGAATCTCATTGCTTGCCCTACTCATTTAGTCCGCGTTGAGAAAGACCAGTTTCCTCCAGGTATATGAAAGTCTCCATACTTTTAGGACTCTCCCTCCCCCCAGGGGATTTGTTTTCTCTTTCTTCCCGCGGGGGGGTCCCTCCTTTCCTTAAATCCCCCTTTTTTTTTTCGCCACTGGCGGGTTGGGTTGGTTGCTTTTGGCCACCCACTTGGCGATAGTTTCAGTGGCAACTTTTCCTCTGACAGATTTACCTACGAAACGAGCCCTACTATGGACTTTTCTTTGCAGACAACCCTTCTGTCTCTTCCCTACGACTTTCTGGAAATCTCCGGAAGTCAATTATCTGGCAGCCTGTCCCCTTCCAGCGTCTTCTGTCTTTCCCTCTTTCTCTCGGTTCTGTTGTTGGTCTGATCGTTCTAAGGATTCTTCTCTCCAACGAACTGAAGCGTTTCGGCATCTAAGTTTCCGGATGCATTTCCAGCCTTCCGCCAGTCGATGTCTGATCGAGTTCATAGTAGGGCGCGCGTTCTTCCTTTGCAGTAGCCCCCACGCCGACCTGTCTTCGACGACCAGGAGATGCCTTTATCGAAGCCCCACCCCCCTTTCCCCAAGTTCTGTGACGTTCAACCCGAGAACGCTTTCATCCCCCCTAACAACCCGAGCTTCTTTCTTCGAAACGTCAGCAGATTTCAGATCGTCAGGATTCTTCCTGCTCTTTTGAAAGAAATATCCCGCGTACCTTCCCCCCTTATAGTAGGGGCAGCAAGAGAGGGGAATGACCGTGGTGGATCCCAAGTTTCAAATTCTTTTCTGTGAAATGATTCTCGCCCAAGACTAGTAGCAATAAACCTCACCCATTACGCCTTCGATCACGCAGGCGTTTCGTAAGGTCTATCCTCTAAATACCAATTCCTTCAAACTACTGCGTTGATCTTCCTGGACAGATAACAGAGTTTGCGAGTTCTCCCTTATTGGAAGTCTTTTCTTTCTTAAGCGCAACTGCTCGATCTATCTTGGTGATTCCCTCCAGATCGTAATTCACCGCCCTCAGATTTTCCCACTTAGGTAGACCAACTCCTGGACTTCCCCCCGACTATCTTCCTCACACATTTTCCCTTTTGAGGGGAGTTTGAGACTTTTATTGCAAGCCATGCCCCCGGTTCCCCCTCTTGACAGGAAGGAGATCAGTGTATTCCGACCGCGGACTGTGTCCCTTGCTTCTCACCGTTAATCTTTTTTTCTTCCCTTTTTATTAGGAAGTAAGTCTCTATCGCCTAGTTAGTTTCCTCTTCTTCCGAGAATGTTTTGACTTCGCTAACGGCACTCCATCTCTTTTTTGATAACCCCCACAGCCCCATTAAATCGGGCGGCGGTCTCCCCTCCCCCGTCCGTGAAGTTTCTCCCCGGTCGAACCCTTTGGAGTAAAGCAGTGCCGCTTCCTACAGAGTTCCCCTCAGTCATACCCTGTTCTCTCGTTGTTTCCTCTTGCCCCGTTCCTCGTCTCTTCATACCTGCGGAGACTCTTTTCAGCCTGACCTACTTTGCCCCTTTTTTTCGTTCTTCGACGGCCGTGGAGGATTTCTTCTTGCGCTCCTACCCCCCTCCCCGTCAACCCGTTGAAACCTCCCCTGACCCATTTCCCCTCCACGGCATCACCGTCCCTGGGAGTTCCTAGCGCTTGGCCTTCCATCAAACTGTCTTCCGCCTTCGGCCCTTTATCCCCCAAACTCATAGTCCGCTTTTATTCCTGAATCCCTCTATTCGATCGAGTCCTCCATGTCCTGCCCCCAAAAAACTCTCCCTCTTCCCTTTTCCCGTGAACTCGTCGACCACGCTCACCACTGTCTTCTTTTTTTACGTCTTCGCTTTCGCCTAAAAGACTCCATCCTTGACGCGCCCCCCGGGTCTTTGCCTGTTATGTTCCCATCTAAGATCGGTGGGTGACGCCATCCTGTTGAAGTCCTTTTTTTATTCCAGGTACTTCATGTTCATGGCGTGACGATTGCTCCCCTCCTCTTCTTTGGTACATAGAACTCGCCTGTAGGATACCATGCGATGCCCGTATACTTGTTTCACCTCTGTAACCTCTTTTTCCCCGTTTACCAGTTTTTCAACCCACCAGCCTTCCAACAACAGCTTTTACCAGGTTGCAAGTCTGAGCCACTTCCCTTCCCCTCGCGGGGGTCTTCACGTTCAAACCACCCTTCCTCAGTTTCTTTCCCTTTTCCGTACGACAGGTTTTGCAATTACTCCTCCACTAAGGGCCGTATCTTTTACCGTCTCCCCCCTTTTCATGCTCCTTCTGCGAACTGTACACGAAGTCCTCTTCCCCCGGAGGTATCATTTGAGGAAGCAACTCGCGTATTTGGTAAAGGTCCCAACCCGTCCCTCTACTCGCCGATACTCTTTCCGATAGTTTATTCCTTCCACTTTCCCAACTTGTTTTACTATACGGACTCTTTCCTGAAATAGTTACTGCAATATAGCCGGTGGTCTGGGTCCCTCTTTTCCTCGGTTCAGTTGTCGATGTGTAATTATCGTTTCCACGATCTTTTTCGAAATTAGCTTTTCTTCAAAGATTCGTCCCAATTTCCCTCGGAGACCTACTCTTTTCGTGTCGCCTTGTGCTTTCGGCTCTGTGCAGTTCTTTTTCTCTCCAACAGATGATCAATTTTATAAGGGGAGTCTTCGGTTTTTCCTGTAAAGAGACGTCGGAACAATGTGCCTCCTCGTTCCGGCCCGATCAGTAGAGTCCCCCCTTTTTGCCAAGCCCGTTTCCCCTTTTTTCTCCCTAAGTTTTCCTATAGTTGCGGACGCGTTCCTGATGAAGTTCTTTACACCGCTCTTTCCTGAGCCTGAAGGTTTTTTTTCTCTTCTAGTACTGGCTTTGTCCCGATCCTTCACCAAGGTTGCATGGTTTCCCCTTTCCCTCTCTTTCAGTAATAATCCGAGAACTCGATTTCTTTTCGCAACTCCTTTTTTGCAGTGATTGGAAGCTCTTTTACTGATGGAGTCCCGTTTACCAGTTACATCCGTCAAATGACCTCGCTGTTTCTTTTGACCTCTTATCAATACCGTTGTTGTTTTTCTTCTTTCTTACTGTCCAGCTCTCCTCCCGGTGATTAAGTCTTGCGTACTGACTCCAGCGTACCGCCTCTCCCCCTTCGGCGTTACAGTAACGCAGGCATTAATGGCCGCGTCTTTTCCCCTCCATGGCCCATTTTTCCCTTTTCATCGTTACAATCAGTTTACGCGCCTCCATGAACCCCTCTCTCTTTAATGTGGAAAGCCACTACCCCCTTGACAGGGTCGACATCTTATTCTCACCACTTTCCTTTGTTGAACATAGTATTTATGGGTCACCGTTTCTCTGATCGTCCGCCTATGGCAGCCTTTTGCGCTCCGTACCTGGTTCCCCGTCCTCACTGAAAAATCCCGTTGAGCCCTCCTTGATCGATCTGTTGGCGCGAATGCAGCCTGCGTGCGACATCAACGGCTCCGGCCCCAAATCCTCGTTAATATTGGGTTTTCGGACACCCCGCTGAAGCTACTGTCTCTACCGATTGAATTTGGAACATCCTAACACTCAGCGACCTCCCACCCCCGGTAAAGATTCCCCTTCACCGTCCTCCTTGTTCAGTTAATCTTTCACGCGTCCATCCTCTATTGATTCTAACTTAAGGGCCGTGGTTAATTCTCAATATCGAGCTTCCTATTCCCTTTCTCTCGCTCTGTGTCTACAACTCCCTTCCACCGCTCTTGCTCGTGTTGTTCATACATCCTTCAGCTTACAGACGCTCCTTACTTGGTGGCGAGCTTCGCCAGGGGCTGCTACAACAATCTTCCTCCCTAGTGCTCAGACGATGTCACAGTTTAGTGCTTTTGCGATTCCCGAACGGGGTCCATACCCCATTAGTGTGGTTTGTCCATGCGCCTCGTCTCTACCCTAAACGATCCTTTCTTGGTCCTTTGCGCTACTGCACACTTTCTTTGTTTCCTGTATGTGCTGTCATGAATCCACCTTTTACGACAGCGAGATCCCGTCCGTCCAAGAAGGACCTTTTCTTCTTATTGCTCGCAGGCTTTCTACAGTTACAATTGGGCCCCCCACTGTCCCTCTCTCTCTGGTCGACACGCCATGACCCTCCCTTTGACAAACTGAACGCAAATTTTTTCGTCCCCTGGAAAACGATCTCTTTCCCTAATTGCCCCCTACCCGGGCTCTCTTCCTTGCGGATGACTTTTACGACTCCATCTGACAGTAAGACCGGAAAACTCATCCCCAGTTGGTCCTTTCCTACGGAGCACCATGGTTGCTTCGGCCGACAGGAGGCGTACATCCTTTCCCCTCCTTTGAGGTTTTCTCAGAGCGGACTCTTGTTTGGACCCTCCCCCCTCCTTAACTTGCAAATCCCTTCTTCGTCCCCACTTATCTGACGGCCAGCTCTCGCTCCCTTTCTAGGGAAGGAGATGGATGACGGAACTTTTCAGTTTCAGCTTGCTTTTCTTTTTTTCCCTAGCAGCCTTGACATTCCCTTCCCCGCCTGAAAATATATCCTCCCCCTTCCTGCCACACTTTTCTCCTGGACCTGTCTCACTAGCACGTTATTTCTTTGATACGCCCGGTCGGTTCGAAACTCTCCATATGTCAGTCTTTGTTTTTTTTTTTTTTTTTTTTTTTTTTAATCGGCCCTCCCTGACGTGTGCTGCCGGCCGATTCAGGCCCGTTCCCGATTTTCCCGACGTCGAGTAGTGCAACCTCCTGAATCCTTTTTGCGGGTTAGTTTTATCAGCAGCTTCCTTCTCTTCGCTTCACGCGTACGAGTGCCATCGCCGACCTCTGACTCATTTAGCTATTCCTGACTAAACGCCGAAGACGCAGTGGTATCTTTGTAAGAATCCCCTCTCGGGTGGACTTTTGTCTCCCCTTCCTTTTCCCCCACATCGGAGTTCCCCTCACACCCGTGGCCACTTTGCTTTTCAAAAGTTCCGCACGTCAGCCCCCCTTTCACCGTTTTTGTCCTCCCCTCTTTCCGCGTTTCGGACCCCTTTCCCCCTGTTTCATGGAACGACTTGTTTTTGCAGCCGCTGCTTGTAACTAACTTTTTTTTTTCTCCCCCGCGATGATAGGTCTTGCGCTTTCGAGCTCTCCGCCGCGAGTTACATAATGGCTGTCCATATCAGACCCCACTCCTGACTCCCCCCTCGAAAGTCTTCCTTTTTTGGATATGGCATGTGAGCGTTACTTACGACGCGATTTCTCCCCCTCCTAGCGGATTGTTTTCGGTCTAGAGCCCTTGCGAGTCGGTCTGCAAGGTCTATCCTGGAGCTCGTTGACGGGTCATCCTTTTACCACTCCTTCCTTTTCCCCGTTATGAGTTTACGCCGCTCTTGCTCCTGTCCGACCGTTCTATCCTTACTCTTGACTCAACCATATACGACGGACCGGTGTTCTGGCGATCTTTCCCCTCCTCCTCCTCGCGGTACTCCCAGTCCAGTGCCCTTGTTGAGTCCTTCCCCGTGGCCCTGCGCCATACGCTGCGTCCTCCAGACACGCTCTGTGCCCTTTTATGTAACCTTTTCGCTAGGGAAACTCGCCGCCTACCCTCCAACCCAACCCCTAGTGGTACCCCCCCCTTCATTCTTCGCAGTTCCCCCTAACCTCTCTGTCACCGTGTCCCTCTTTTCTTTTTTTTTGCTGACTCCCCCTTCCCGATTATTCAGAGCCGTGTTTTGATAGTCGTCTTTCGATTGGTGTAGTTTTCTTTTTTTGTGATTACTCTTTCCTGGAAGTAATTCCGGTCTATTTTTTGTGCCTTTGTTTTTTTTAGCCATTGCTTTTCTGGAAGTGCCTGAGTGACTACATATGATGTATTTCTTCCTCCCGTCGTAGGTGCTTAGCGGTGCATCATTTGTTGAAAGGATCTTTTTTTTATACAAATTTCCCGTGAACCCCCTTCCCGGAAGGATAACCAGACTATCTGCCGCTGTCCCGGGGGCCCTGTAATTGTAGCTCGCTCCTCAATGATACTCTTGCTCCTACCTCCTTTGATGTGTCCAGGTTTGTCCCGTTTTCTTTTTCAGTATCCAAGCACAGAAACCCCCACGGCCCTCCCCGATGGGTTGAGAGCTTCCCCTGTCTGTAGAACCTTTCCCTCTTGTTTTGTACGCCCTCCTCTTCTTTTTTTGCTACCCTCGACACAAGTTCCCCTTTAAGGTTCGCGACGTTTTTTGAAATGTTCCTGTCTCTAAGAATTACCCCTGCTTTGCCAGCAAGCGAGAGTTCTGCCCTCCCTCCTCGTTTTCGTTCCGAACCACCCTTCTCTCTGGACAGACGTTTGACGCCACGAGAACGCTATTACGACGACCCCCCCTCCCCTCTCGGTTTTGTATCGAACGATGTGCCTTATTCAGATCCAGAGAAGTTTTCACTTTTAGACAACGGTCGTTGCAATAGCCCTCTTTGTACTTTCGTTTACAATACACGTCAGGACCCAGTCACGACGAGCGCCTTGAGTCCCCCCTGAAGTCAGGCGACACTCAGCCCAACGCGAGGTTAGACACCCCATCAACATTCCTCCCGAGGAATGAGTCATCGCAACTAGCTAGGGTCACTGATCATTTATGCCATCTAGAATCCCTTTACCATGACGAGTCACTCTTAGATTCCTCTATATAGGCGGGGTCGCCTCTTGTAACACGCACGATGGACCGCATGGCGTCTTGAGTCTCTCTCCGCTGAAACCTCCCCTCCCCCCCTCCTTCTCCCGCCTTGTGAGCCAGGATCTGTTAATCCTAGCCTCTTTCACCCCCGTAGTCAATATTGCCTCCCCCTGTTTGAACACCCTCGAATCTTTTTTCCAACGTATTCCGCTGTCTGTTTTAGTTCTCCCTTTTGAACGCATGCCCGTTCGCTTTCTCGATGTTGCCGATTTGATCGGCATCTTCGACCGCGGATGGATGATGCTCCAACCAGGCCCTTCTTTCCTGATTTCTCCTGAAGTCCAGTCTCGAGCGATTCCCCCCGTTCCCTCTTTCCTCTTCCTTTCGGGACCGCGAGCCACGGGCCTGATGATTGATAACACTCCACCCCTGCCCACCAATTGTCTTCTCAGATTTTTCTGCGCCTCCCTTTCCTGTCTCCACGCTACCGCAGGAAGCCCCCGCATCGTTTTGACTTACACTGCTGGTAAGTTCCCCCCCTCCTTCCCCTCCTGTGAGGGTGCTATAGTTAGCGACGCTCTAGGTCCTGCGTCCTTCCCACAGCTCGGAACCTCGGTAGAAGGACGAATGATTCTCCTCTGCCGCTGATGTACGCGGCGACCTTGACGGCCCCCAGAAGCCCGTCGATCTTTTAAATTCCAGTTCAAAGCATGCCCTCCCAGTCCCTCCCCTTAGCTTCCTTGGATCGGTCTCCTTTTTTTTCTCTACCCCCAACTGCCTCTATAAATTTGTCCTCTTTTTCCATATTTCAGCTTTGCGTTTTTCTTTTCTCAAACCCAATATCTTTCCTCTCCTTTACCCTAGAAGCCCCCTCTTCTCGCTATCCGCCGTCCTCCCCTGTCCCCTCCAGACAATTTCCCTTTCCTTCGTTGCTGGGCCCGTTCGACCACGTTTGTTTACCCTTCTTTTCTTTACCCAGTAGATTTTTTTTACTAAATGACAAGCCGGCACCTACCCCGGTTCTTGGCAGTTCTTGTCGAGACGCTTTCCCCCCCTGGGTCCTGAAAATCCCTGTTTCCTGAAGTACTTTTTCAATGTCCGTGGATTGTCCACTTTCTCCTTTGGTCCCATTTTCCGTCTTCCCCCGAAGATCCCTCTCTTCCCTTAGGCTGTGCCCCCCTCTTTTACGAGTCGTTCCGGCCTTCGCTTTCTCAAACATGCCACCCCATCCCCTTTTTCCTTTCGGATATTCCAAGTTTTCGGTGTAGGAAGTTCTAAAAAACCACACCCGCTGTGAGGTCCTGTTACTCCCTCCAAGTTGGAAAGCAAACCCGTACCTTCTCTCTCTCGAGGAGCGTGTTTTTCAAAAGGCGCCCCCGTGCTCCTGACGTCCCCCCCTCTCTTAGCGGCTGTCTGTTTCCGGAATTTCGTCCTCACACCCTCGTTTCCCCCCTTTCTTGTTTCCCTTTCCAAACATTCCTGCGAATTCGCCATCCTCGTTATCCTCCTTTTATCCTCCACTCACCACGGCCCTCCTTTTACCTCCAATATTCTTTAGTGAATGGACACCTATATCTTTGCCCTTTTTCCCTCCCGTTTTCCATAGATGGCGTCGCTGGAAGTGTCTAGGTACATTATCTATGATGAGAGTCCCATATGCTTTGACCCCCTCGGTGGGCCCTCAATCTTCGCCGGAGACCCCTCTGAGTTTTTCCATGCGAAGGTAACCGGTTTTGATTCATACGCGACCCCCTCTCGAGGTTTCCAAGGTTATTTTCTTACCCCCCTGTCTGATTTAAATGCTCCTTCTGGTCTCAACCCTCGCCGCCCCCCCCCAGCGTCCTCCTCAGGCTATTCCCACAGTTCCCCAATAAGAATATTCAACTTACGTTTTTTTCTTAATCTCGGCGGTCACCTTTCTTGGTACGTGGCTACAACTCTTCCGTAACGAGTTTTTCCCTACTCTTTGCGCGTCCTTTAATTTGTACCGATTCATGAAGTGGACCTTCGTGTTAAGGCCCATGGCCCCCCCCCCCCAGAAGAGGTAGATCAAATCGATTTCCTTTTCGGACCAACGCCAGCCCTTTTTCTTTTTCTCGGCGGTACTGTGGCTTCTTCAGCCCTTCCCCTTTCCCCAATGAAGAGCGTTTTGACGGAC
>Ga0179593_1724665_pt1 | contig 10526 bp, 9 predicted proteins | sample CZODoug2_1_08_16_FD_185931 | JGI IMG/M metagenome (GOLD analysis project Ga0179593, IMG submission 185931) | Vadose zone soil fungal communities from Angelo Coast Range Reserve, California, USA - CZODoug2_1_08_16fungal (PacBio error correction) | ecosystem: Environmental > Terrestrial > Soil >... | reverse complement strand
CAGAGCCCCCGACCGGCAAGTTTGCTCCCCCTGTTACCAGTCCTTTTCATTGAGGTTTTTTTTCTGGGGCCTCCCCGGAAGACAAAATTTTGGCCCTCGCTCTCCCCTTGCTTTTCGTGGAGGGTAGTCTTTAGCTGACTTTTATTCGCGACAGCTCGGCCCCTTTGTTCGAAGCTTTTTTCGCCTCTTCTTGAGGTCAATTATTGTTCATCATCACAGCGTAATCTTTTACCACAAGGACAGGCTCGCCCGAATGGCTTTTCCTCGGCTACAGACTTCTCCTGCGATGTATGCATTTCCTCCGAGACTTTCGTCCCTGCACCACCTCCGTTAGACTCGGTTTGTCTAGTGCTTGTCACCACAAGCGCTCTTCGTGCAAGCCCCCGCCTGAGAACCCCTGCTCCGAACCATGTGAGATAAGCAGTCGCACAGCCAGGTCTTTTGAATCTTCCCCTCAACACAGGGTTCCCCACGCGGGAAGAGCTTAGGAACCACCCCTCCAGACAGTTGGGCCGTCGCCTCTTCCGCTTTACCCTCGCCGCCGATCGTCGAAGGCGGTTAAAAGCCCTCGGACGAATCTTTTTTATCTTTTTTTTCCACCGGCTTCCCTCGGCGGGCCCCCTGGTCGGACATCAGATAGTCCACAAACTGACCCATCGGCCGCAGGAGTTAGGTGAATCTCGATCCTTTCTCTCTTCCGAATTGGGCTTTTCGATTCCGGTCATGGGTCTTGAACCCCTCTTTAAGTTGATGCTTTTTCCCCCGAAAAAAGTGACACCGGCGAACAAGTTTTTCCGGTGTGCTTGTCGGGTATCTTTTTGGTAAACTTGCCCGTAGGGAATCCGTCCCTTCAAGCCAGGCCGTGTAGAACTATTCTCATTCCGTGGGCCCTCCCCAGTCCTGGGTCGGCCTGGGCCCATACTGGGGAGGGCGCGGCAGGTGAGTTTTGGGTTAAGGCGAGGATCTCTCCTCTTCGGAGTCTTTCTGCACCCACCCCCAACCCTTTACGAAAAACTTCCTTGAACTAATCTCTTTGAGGATTCTCTTTAGCACCCCCCTTCCCTCGGAATGAATGCCCATATATCTCCAAATGTTCTCTTCCCTGTGAGGACAATGAAGATTTTCTCTTTTTCTTTCAACTCCCCAAATGGGCCTTGAACTGGGACGGTTTCCCGTCCCCTCTGTTTTACTCGCGGCTCCACCTTGATGGAAGGGTTGGTACCGCTTCTTCGAGTATTCCCTTGGACAACTTTTACCCTTGTAGGTCCCGTGGATCCTTCCCGTAAAGTCTTTAACGTCTCAGTATCTCACTAGATGCATATACACGATTGAGCCTCTGGAACAGAAGTTTCCCCTTTCCTCCTGGATGCGCCACCCCTCCGCCCCGACCTCTTCAATTTCGAAGGAACCTTAGGTCTAATCTCTCGTCCCGGTCTTGGGGGTATGATTTTTCTGAATGAGGATCCCTCTTCTTTCTCCCCTTGACCGTTTTCCTCTTTCCTCGAAATCCCTACTAATAGGTGTTTTTTTCCGCGATATTCCCGGTCTTTGGCCGGAAGCTGAAGGACTGCGAAATTCAAAGCGGGTCTTTCTTCCTGAGCCCCCCCCTCTCAGTATAGATTCTCTCTACATCATTGCCTCCAGGAGGAGGAGCCGGCTTCTTGGGGTGGGCGTCCCTAAGAAACCTTTTTCCTTCCCCTTCCCCCTTTGAAATATCCATCTGCCTTCCCGGTAGCTCCTAATCCACTCCTTCCGGGGGGTCTCCACGGCAGAGAGGACGCAAGCACGGTTAAGGTTCTTTTTTTCCCCCGGAGGCTACCTTCTCCTTTCCAACCTCAATACCTCCTTGCTCCGCGGCCCGCATCTATGGACGGGACCCTTTTCACCTGCGCCTTTCCGGGTTTTCCTTTTTGGAGTTGACTCCCCCAGTGTCTTCGGCAACTTGGAGTCTTCCGCCCTCGGTCGTTTTTTCACAGTAGATCGCATGCCTTGAGGGATTCCCCATGATTTCCCTTTTTTTCCCGTAGCTACCCCTCGACTCTCCGAGTGCTCCCCCCCCCGTCCCCCCCATCCCTCAAATGCTCCCCCCTTCCCATCTTCTGTCTCAGTCCTGGACTCTTCCCCCTCCCGGCAAGGTCCCTCTTTTTTATCTTCTGCTTGGAGATCTTCCTCCGGAGGAACGTTTTTTTTTCTTCACACAAACGCGTTACTAGTCAAGTCCTCAGCCTGGTTTCGAATCCCCGGTGTCCCGGTCCCCAAGCAGCAAATTACCTGTTCAGATGGAGCCAATCACCTCCAGTCTCGAGATCTTCCCCCCGGCCGGCCTCTTTTTTTCGAACTTTTCCTTCGAGAGTAACATTTCCTTTTTTTTTGCCTGACGTGTTCAGCGGCGGTGGACGATGCACTTCTCCCCTTGAACTTCTCCCGACTTATTCTTGACCGAACCCTGAAACCCTATTTGGGAAGGGTCCTCCCGATCGAGCCTGCTCGCCGATTCTCCCTTCGGAGCGTTCCTCAACCTTTCTTATTTTGGGAATACCGGCTCTTCCCCTCGGAACCCCATTGCCTTCCCCCTTATCGTCCTTCTTTTTCTAACTCTGGTTGCTTGATGCTGATTCGTCCTTTTTAGAGGCGGGTTAAGAGCCTGCCAGCGATTTTGGTGTCTCATGGGCGCTTTTTTTTGACCCCAGACGCTCCTCTAATACGGCTTTTCCTTTTGTTTCAGGCCCCGGCGCCTTTCCATCCTTCTCAATGCCCTGCGCACCGCTTCGACACTGGAGGGAATCTCTCATGCAATACCTTTTTCCTGTTTCGCTCCCTTCTTGGATACGAGACCTATGGAGGTATCCATTGACTAAGGGTCCGCTGAGAGGGCCGATTAGAGTTATTGATAGCTTTCCCCGACATTTCTTTAGACTCCCCTCCCAGTCAGTCAGAGCTGCTCTTGGGTATTAATGGGCCGCCGGCGGGCACGACTCTTCTCCATACCCGCCAGCTCTTCCTTTCCTTTTCCCCCCCCTGGTGGCTTTGAAAACTTGCCTTTCTTTGCGCCCTTTGAGTTCTTCGCACGTTAGGTTCGGTTCTACGCGTCGCTCGAGTCAAACCCTTTCTTTCCCAGTAGCCCCCCTTTTTTCTTGGGCTCTTTCCTAAAGTGGAGATCTAGCACTTCTGGTAGAGATTTTTTTCAGAGATGGTTGGTCTGCAAAGGCAGCAATGCATGAACCTTCCTTTTTTCCAGTTTCTTTTGTAAACCTCCTGAACACTTTGGATTGCCCGCTTTTTCTTTAAGGTTAAAAAAAAGATCGCCTGACATGTTCCGATGTTAGAGATTTTTTTTCATCGAATCTTTTTTTTTTTTTTCTTTCCTTTTAGTTTTACCCCCAATTTTTCAACGAGTGCCCCCTTTTCCAAAGAATAGGCCCAAAAATACTCCCTGACCAACTTTCTTTTCCACATCGTAATCACTTTCTTCATGTCTTCAGCTTCTTTTTACCCAGTTTTAATATACGTCTTGTTGAAGTCATAGAATCCCTCCTGCCAGAATGACCTCCTCCCTCCGACGTCCCTTCTGATCCCCTTCCTACGGTATTATTTCCGGTCATCTACCTCTATGCGAGAGAGGTCAACCCTGAATCACACTACTTCCCCCTTCACGCTTGAGAACCTTCCTTTTAGGCCATTCCCGACCAAATCTCCTTCCCTCCTAAGAGGGAGAACTCCGTTCTCGCCCACAAACACCCCCCCCCGTCTTTAGAACCTTCCTCCCTTCCCTACCATGACCTCCTTGAAGTGGCAGATGCCTCCGTAGTAAAGTCCCCCTTTCGCCTTCTCAGTTGAACCCCACGATCAAAGCCCCCAAAAGCCCACCAAATGAAAAGCCCCGCCCTCCCCCCTAGGCGGGCCTCTCTTTAGGCTTTCAGTCCACTCTCCTGCTTTCCAGACAAAAGTCACTTTTACCGAGGCCTGTCACACCGTACTTCCCCCCCTTCTCCCTTTTCAGGCTGGATATTCTTCCGTCCTCGAAGGAGACTCTGCTAACACCTGTTTTAATAAATCATCGCGATTATGACAGCCGATCGGTTTACTTCCGTGGATACCTTCCGTGACAGTCCTTCTGTTTCCCGATCAAGTTCATTGAGTCCTAACTCGGTACTGCGGACTGCCAACCTCCTGTTATAGGGTCCTTCCCAGGGGACTTTCCCCTTCTTTGATTTTCCCCCCAATGAGTAAATTGCCCTTCCCCACGCGGTTGCCTCGTTTTTTTTTTTGAGGGACGAGGTTAGGCGCGTCTTTAGACCTCTTTCCGGGGGCCAGTGCCGTCGTTCCCCCTTTCCCCCACTGAATGATCAATGGACCTTTCATTGATTATTGGTGTTTCCCTTTTTGCCCAGCGTTAGTTCCCCGGAATCAAAGTTCGATGGTTTTTCCACTTTACAGCGTCCCTCCCCCCCCCGACCAAGCTGTCTACCACGCGTATGATATTAGTTGTCGCAATTACGACGGCTCCCCCACTCCGGACCAATAGAAGCCTTTTCTCTTCTCCCCCACCCCTTCTTCCCCTCCTCTTTTATCCTTTTCTGTGTGATTTCCGATCAGCACGGCTCTTGCTGATTCGGCTTCACGTCCTTAAATCTTCTCCTTGCAGAGAAGATCATCTTTTGAGTCGGCTTGGAGCTCTGTGGTCCAGTTTTTTGCTTCCTTTTCCCCCTCGAAAATTTGTTTCCCCCTTCTTTGCAAACCCCCAAACAGTTCCTCCAATTCCCTATTCCTCCCCTCAGTGAGACTCAATCCGTGGCTTGCCGACGAGCCCCTTGCCACCCGGAACGAGTTTTTCCCTCCTTCCGCCCCCCCTCTCACATAAGCACCTTCTTTCGACGTGAATAATTTTTTTCTAAGCCGACCCACTCCTCCTGCCCTCCCTTCACAGGTCTGATTTTCCTTCTTTTCGGAACCAGGGTTTTGTCGATTTTCTCCGCCCTCAATGACTTCTTTACCTTGACTGAATGTTCGACACCTCATTACACTTCTCTGGTATACGGACTGAACTTACTTCTTCTTTTTCCCTACGTCGTCGCACCACCCCCTTTTTCTTTCGTCTCCTTCGATCCTCCTCCCCAAACCCCAAGTCACGCAGACTTTTAATAGCGTTTGGACGGCTCGCTCTGTCAGGTCCCACCAGGGGAGGTACCCCCACGAACGCCTTCGAGAAGGTTAGAGTTGTGTGAGGGTGACCCCTTTTTTTTGAGGTTTTTTTTTGGTTTTTTTTGATTTTTTTTTTAGCGTTTTTTTTTTCTGATGCGCGCGGGTGTGAACGTTACTACGGAAATTTCTCTGCCTTCATTGTAATCTTTCGAACCCTTCACAGGGTTGTTTGCGAGAAAATCGGGTTCGCGCTCGGGCGTTTCCCCTTGTTTCTTGTGATACTCCCATGGGCTTTCCTTTATCAGCGTGCCAGGTGCCCCCTTTAGATTTTTCTGCGGTTGAAACTCTTTCCCATCGCTGGACGATTCCCAGCGGAAGAAGACCCTTTCCGAACCTTGGATCCTTTGGCTCCCTCGGATGCGCGTTTTCTCCCTGGAAGGAGCTTCTATGACCGTATACTAAAAATTCCTTAACAGCCTCCCCCTTGGAATTATCCCCGAATACGTTTCCCGCGTTCTGGTGGATGGCCATCCCGATGGCCTTTATTCGTTTGGGTCCCTATGTCGTTGGTTGCCCTTTCTGGAACTTTTGTTGGACCTCTCCCGATTCATTATTAAACCCAGTCGAAATCCAATTAACCCCCATCTCTACCTTCCTCTCACACCCTTCCTTTCAAAGATCTCCAAATACTTCCTTTTTTTTCGTCGTTGTTTCTTTTCACTGATGAGACTCCAATCGTTGTTAATATGGCGGTAGTGTCAGTCCTCCCAAAATGTTCATTGTCCAATTATACGAATTATACTTTAAGGGAGCGGGCCCAACGACCACCTTTTCCCTGCACCACTTTGCCTGAGAACCCGACCCTCCTACTCCCCCCCGAATACCCCAACCTTTGCGTCCCCAAATACAGTCTCTCAAGGCACTTTTGCCCCATGCCCCCCTCCCTTTGCGTTCGGCTTCGTCATCTCTTCGAGGCATTTCCATGAAGACACCTGGCTGATCCTCCTCTCCCCTGCCCCGTGGAGGTCGTCAATTTCGGATTACGATGTCTAGCAGCTGGCGACCTCTCTAAGCGGCTCATTTTTCTTTCTGGGTCAATTGGATGCGGGTCCTCTCCGGATCGGCGGAGCCCCGAAAGGCGATCAGAACGCAGGGCTTCCTACGGCCCGGTCGTTTTTCCCCGTCGCCGGTCTCCCGCCAGCGCTGTCTTTCTGCGACACCACTAAGAGCCTTACTCTGTCTCGGCTGGGTCCCCACAAAGCGACATCTCAGCCCCACAGCCTCTCTTTCGCGGAACCTTTTCTACACAGTTCCGCAGGCCTAAAGAACATGCTCGTTTGGAATCTAGAGCCTGGTCACCATTTTCTGCTGGGCCGCCGTGGAGGCCCCCCGCCCAGGTCTTTCTTCCCTCGCTCCTCAAGTTTCAAATCGGCTCTCCGCCGCCCTCGAGAACGTTTTTCAAACCTTCACGGCTTGGTTTCCCGGAAGGACGCCCCCCTGCGGCTCAGCTTGTAAAGGTCGGATTTGCTCTTTACCACTGCTGAACCCCTTCCCCCAGCCGGTTTTTCCTCCTCTGCAGAGGCCCTCCGCTTGAGAACCCCGAGAGCTTTCCGGTAACTTTTTGATGGCAGACCCCTCTTTATGTGCTGCTTGGGGCTCCACAGTCTAAAACGGCTTCCCCCGTTCGGACTTGTATAGGTAATGAAGGTCTTGGACCTGTTACCGTTGGGTCAAACGTCTGCGATCCTAATATAGACAGCATTTCACTTCGAGAACCTCCCTGGTGTGGCCGATTCCCCAGGCTTTTCTCCAACTCTCATAGTTGAGTTGAGGGCATGTGCGGCTTCGTTCTTCTCTGCGGGCCCGGCGGTGTGCCCGTCACGTTTCGACCCTGTAAATCATGGGGGATCCCTTCGGTCAGTGGAGCGGACTTCCTCCTCTTTTCCCCTCGATCGGTGCCGCTCTAAACTTAGGACAATGAGATCCGTGGAGTCATTCCCCACTCCAGAACCCTTGGACCGGTTTCCGGCTCTTCCCTGAGCGAGGCGAACAACGCCTCCCTTTTCTTTTACTGTTGGTATTCGATTTCTGGGACCCCTTTAACCAGGCCGGTCCGCGCGCGGTTGGAGAAACTGCCGGAAAGTGTCCCTTCGTCGCGACCGCTCTGACCCGTAGTTTTTATGTTTTTTATTAGTCCAAATCCGGCTTCCAGACTTTTTTCTTTTTGGCTGGCGCCACCCCTTCCTCCCCCCCGAGGCTGTGACCTCTAGCGAAGTCCTAGCGTTTGGAGATTGTTTCGTGAAGGGGCTCGCTCGGATTTTCGCCACTTGACCGGCCTTTAGGCCTCGCAAGACTCCTCTTCCCCTTTTTCCTTCTTTTTAATCACCTCTCTTATCGATCTTCCCGGGCTTCGATGCCGAATCTGCCTTTCCGGGCGAAATCCAGCGATCTCCATTCACGCACCCTCTCAAGGACCGGATATTTCTTCCCCTGAAGTTCTGGAGTCTTTCTATGGGTTCTCTTTGGTAAAGTCCTTCCCCCCAATCTGAGAGAATCACCCATGAGCAATCGTTCCTTTTTTTTTTCTACCCGCCTTCCCCCCTTTCCTTCGGGCTCCAAAAGGAGCGCGCAGAAGGTTAACGTTGGGGACCTTGCTTATACTCTTCTCAGTGGAACACCCTCCATAAATACTGATTAGAAGCTCCCAACCCATCGGTCCCCAACCGTTCACATCTCTCTGGGGCCCATTTAGGAGTTCGTTGAATAAATTCCTCTCTCTCAGTCAAATTCCCGGAGAGGTCATTTGGAGATATTTTAATTCCTTCCCCCTCCCCCCGGTAGTGGCCTTCTCATAAGTCCCGGAGTCTCAACCCCCTGATTTACACTCTGGGTTTGGTACGAGGTCCCCTCAGAGCCGTATTCACCCCTAACAAATAACCTGCTCCCGCCAATACCCCGAACTATGTGCTCAGTCCCCCCCCACATGCCCCCCTCACGTTCTCAGATTTATCCAACAATGATGGAGATCTCTTCGACGGCGGCCTTTCTGACCCCAAAAACACACAGTTACTCTTATTACTCGAGGTCACCCCCCCTCGGCGAATTGTTCGCCGGTGGCAATTTTAGGCCACCCTTTTTCTCCAAATTAATTTTATGTCCCTTGAACGAGAAATCTTATGATCTATAAAAGGCCAGGCTCTCTCCGTACGAATCTCCTTTCTAGAGAGTAAACTCCTCCCCTGTCTTCCGGATGTTTATGTCTTCCGATCTGATGTAGAACTTTCCCAGTCACGACGGCCGTCCTCCGGGGACGAAACCTTCAAACACCCCCCTTCCCAAGGTCCTTTCTAGAGCCCTTTGAATTGTGAAATTTCTGTAAGCTCCTCAGCCTCAGATGACTGGGAATCCCGGATTACCCATCCTCATAAAAATGGATGCCCCTTATCGACGCTCTCCCTTTTATCTTTTTTTACTGTTTTTCGCAGTTTTTCGACGGGTTTGTTTCTTTCCTCTGATATTCGCTGGGCCCTGTTGATGGTCTGACCCAGGCACTTTTTCAGACGCAGAGTACTTTTTTTCTTCTTCAAGTTTCTGCAGAGATGTCCTAGAGGCTGGGCAAATAAATAGGCCCTTCCCTTCTCATCGTCCGGCTGGACTTTGAAGAAATACTCTTGAGACAGAGATGGAAGAGGGGGCTAAGAAGATCCGCTTTCTTCTTTCAGTAGGGCTAAATGCTTCTCTTCAGGGCACATGAAGCAGAGTCCCTTAGGCTCCTCGTCATTCCCCGGACCTCCAGAGCACCGCCTCTGCGCGCTCTTCTCAGCCAGTTTCCTTTCCAGGCCGGCGGGTCTCCCCTTTCGGCCTCTAAGCAAGGGCCTTTTTTGTGGAATGGGTCTCACTTGCACGTTCGAGGTTTTGCTGTGTCTCAAAATTTCCTTATTCGCACGTTTCTCTCCGGTTCCGGACATAAGGCACCTTGGGGTGGGCAGTTTTCTATCAAAGTGTATTGTTCTTTCCACTTCCCAATGAACAGGGGGATTCTCCTTTTTTCCCTAATTTCCCTTCCCTTGATCGTTCTGACTTGGAACCCGGCTCAAGAAAACGAAGCCGGTGTGTCGTCCAGCATACCTTCGAACCTCCCCCTCCTGCCCACTCTTAGGTCTGTCTTGACAGAGCTGACATGTTTTATAGATGTTAAGCCGTTGAATTGCCCTAATTTTTTAAGTTCATTGCTCCTCCCTTCTCTTTCTTTCCCAATATTTCCCCTGGTCGAAACCACAGAGTGTCCCAACTCCATCCCCCTTCCCAATCATTCCACCAAGCTCTATAAACGGGATTCTGCCATGCATGTAATTCCTTTAGATGGGAACTAAATGTTTATATACTTCTCCTCTGCACTCAATCCTTAAGAAGCCCTCAGAAGGTATATCCCACCCTCTCATTCAAATTGTCCTCTTTTTCGGGAAGTTTCGGAATATTCTTTTTTAAACCATTCTGAATCACAAAATCGCATGTGTCAATTTCCCTCACCGCCTGCAAAGGACACCTTTGGCAGTCAGATTCCCCTCAGCAGGACCTCCCCCAAGCCCCCTTTTTCTCCCCCTCACACTTCATTGTTTCGTACCCCAAGACCCGCAAAACTTATAAACAATTGAATCATGAAGTTTCCTCTCCCCTCCTCGTAAGTCCCGCGCCCCCCGTCCTCAATCCCCTAACGCCCCCCCCCACATACCAACCCAAAGCCCACCCCCCCCCCCCCCCCCCTCCAGACACGCCCCTTTACGGTCCCCTTACCTTCTCCTTCTAATGTTCTCCTCTCAATGTTTATGTACGCCAGAACACGCAAGACGTCCTTTAACCCCTTCTATTAACCCTCCTTTTCCGGATTTTGCTCGGTATAGAAGGAAGCCCGCCAGTCGCTGCCCACGTCTTTCCAACTCCTATGCCCCCTTTAATAAACCCCCATTCTCGCCTTGGTGTCGGGACATCCCTCGGGTAAGAGAAGTTAGTCCTCCTCCGGTACTTCTCCTCGACAAAAATGTTATTCTGACCGGTTTTCGTCAATACGGAGGGGGTCTTTTATACAATAGTAAGTCGCACCCCCCCACCGGTGCTTCTCTTCGCGGGCTTTTTGACGAGGTTTTTTTCGCCCTTTTTCCCAGTGCAGTCCCAGGTCCCCTGAAGTGAAGTTCCTTCATTTACTTTGGATCCGAAGTTCGAAACCTTGATTCTTGTGTGGGGTTTAGTTTTTTCCCGATGTGGTCCCATGACAATACCCTGGCCACAAAATCGAGCAAGCTTCTAAAAGCATAGTCATGACTCTCGGCATTGGTCCTTTCCCCCTCCTTTTCAAACCTCTAGAGCTTTTCATACCACAACATTGT
>Ga0179593_1701115_pt1 | contig 10526 bp, 16 predicted proteins | sample CZODoug2_1_08_16_FD_185931 | JGI IMG/M metagenome (GOLD analysis project Ga0179593, IMG submission 185931) | Vadose zone soil fungal communities from Angelo Coast Range Reserve, California, USA - CZODoug2_1_08_16fungal (PacBio error correction) | ecosystem: Environmental > Terrestrial > Soil >... | reverse complement strand
TTTTTTTTCTTTTTTTGCGTGATGGTCCCGCCCCTGTGTTTTGCCGAGTGATCAGCTTCCTCTACCCTTTTCCCTTTCTCTTCTTTTCTTTCCTGTGAAAGCAACAAAGAAGGATGGGGACTTCTACTTTTGCTGTTTAGGGACGTCGCAAGTATCCCTGCGGCGGTCGCTCTGCAGCGGATAATTGCCCTTTTTTTAACTCCCCATAGACCTTTTCTCTTAACCGACAAGGGAGGAGGGAACCCCAACCGACTTTCCCCTCTTCGGCTTGTTTCGTACCACCCCCCGCCCTTTGCCTTCCATCTCTCCCCTCCTAATAGAAAGTAATATTGTGCATGGAATTCTTCAAACCCTCCGCCCCAGTGGTGTCCCATACAGCCCCTCTGTGTTCATCAGTTACGGTTCCCCCCACCCCCGGTGTTTTTTGTAAGATTGGGTCGAAGACCCCCTGTAACGCTCCCATGGCCTCTTGCCAAATGCAGTGATGCTCTTACCTCTAATCCTGTAGGCGGACCCTCCTCCTCCTATACCTTATCTATATCATGTTGAATACAAACCCCAACCCCTTTTTCTTTGTGTATTTATCCTTGCTAAGTCTTTTTTACCCTTCTCCTCCCCCCTCATTGGAAGAGCCTGGCGGTCCCTTGTTCATGCTGTAACTTCAGTGGTATCAGGACTGGTGAATGGCTTCCAGGGTTAAACAGCCTTCCTTCAATGTGCTACCAACTGCTAGAAACCCCCCCCTTTTCCTTTCCCTTCTTCTCCCTTAAAAGGAAAAAAAGGACAAAGGAACCTTCCCCTATCACTCCTGCCATCTTTCGAAGCAGGCGGGAACAGTTGATGGCCACACCTTTTGTTTTCTTATATGGTGATCCCCCTTTTCTCCTTTTTCTCCATTTGGGGAAAAGAGGAGGAAAGATGTGAAACTATTTGTGAACGCGAAGTATAGTTCATTTGTTTTTGACAAACACGCGGAATGATAGCATCTCTTTTCTCCTCTTTTTCCCTTTGATTTCTCTTCTCCTCCTTCTCCCTTTTGAATGCGTACCTTATGTCTCCTGATTTGTGCGACGTTGGGGCATGAGTTTCTTTCAGCATTTCCCTTTTTTCCTTGAAAAGTGAGTAGGGAGGGAAAAAAGCACTTCCGAGAACCCGCCCTTTTTCCCCCTTTTGGGAAGTGACGAGTTATTGTCCCCAGTGTACGACAGATCAGATTCCCGCTTTTTTTTCTTTCACCTAAGGTGGCTTCGGGCCAGAGTCTCCGCTTACCCACCTCTGGTTAATCCACCTTATGCCGCCCGGCGATCACGAGGAGAAGACCCCCTGTCATTATTTTTTTTGCCCCACTCTTTTCTTCTGTGCCTGTCGGAGACTCAGGGGCTGTATAACCATACGGAGGTAGTTTGTCACTCCTTACTTAGGTCTGCCATTTTGTGTGTTGTCTGTAGATACAATCCCCAAATCTCTTCCCACCCTGAGTTTCTTTTTCTCCCTTACTTCTCCCCCCTCCCCACAGATTTAAATAAAAAGTGACGCCGTTCTTCATCCCCAGTGAATGGTCCGTCTTTGGCTAGACATCCCGAGCCATTTTTCACCGAGCACCCGCTAGGTGCGTCCCCCACACTCCCCCCCCCTTACCCCTTTTTCTCTTCCTTTTCCCCCCCTTCCACAAAAAATTATAAAATGATGAGATTACAGCCCTGCCCCCTTTCTCTTGTGGCGTGACTCGTGCGAGCGGACTGCCCATCCTTGGATCTGCCTTTGTGTCCACCTCCCTACCCTTACCTCTGTAAAGTTCTCCCCCCCCTCCCCCCTCCCCTTTCCCGCAAACTACATCATTATCTCATCCCCTGCCGCACTTTCTTTCCTTCCCGTTTCTTAGGACTTGTGCTATCATTCCGGCGTGTTTGTCAGCCAAACTGTACACCATCCCCCCTCAAAGGGTGCTCCTTTCCCTTTCTCTCTTTTTCCCCCCCAAATGCGACAAATGTAAAGCCGTGTGCTGTTTTAATCTGCATCCGCACACTCACTATCGCCTACCCCCCCTTATTGTCAGGACAGCCATGCTCCCACCTGCAACACGGGGGCCGTGTACCATCTCTTTTCCCGTTTGCCACCTTTTCACCCTTTTTCCCCTGTCCTTTATGTTCCCCCCCTTCTCTTTCCTTTTCCCCTGAGCCTCGAAGGAGCGCGAGCTCGAAGTTGCTCCCCTCATCCCTACCATTTCAATTCTTCTTCATGCTGTCAGCCTTTTCTCTTTGTTTTCTCTCTCCTGCTGCCTCCCCTTTCCCTCTTTCCCCTCACTGAAAAAAAACAAATTTAAGTCCTGCCTTTTGCCCACTCATTTTTTGAGACGTCACCTACTTGCCACTCTTACAAAAAACCCGCGTATTTTTTTTCCCGCCCTATTTTCCCCCCAGCTTTTTTCCTTCTTTTTTCTTAGGGTATGAATGTGAGTCTCGGTAAGCTACACTGCTCAGTCACGTTTTTACTTTGTTGGTGACTTTATGTTTCTGTACATCCCGGCAAAGCATCCTTCCCTTTTTTATTTCTTTCTTCCCTCCCCCTTTTTGTTTCATAGAAGAACTTGGCAATTGATGTAATAATGCATGGAGCCTCCGGCGTCATTTTTCTCCCCACCCCAAAAAACACCGCGCCGCCTCTCCCCTCTTTTCCTCCCTTCCCCCCCCCCCCCCCCCTTTCCCTCCTCGTCCTAGAAAGGAATTAAATATTAGCAAGAAGACAATTTCTATTACATCCCACCCTTCCACCCCTCCCCTTTCTTTTCTTCCCCAGATGAAACCGAATTCCAGCGGTCGACTTGGAGCCTCCGGGCCACCTCCTTCCTTCCCCTCTCCCTTCCCCTTCCCTTCACTCCTCTGTACTACAAAGTAAAGGAATTAATGGCTCGCACTTGTGTTTCTCTTTCCTTTCCCCGCTAAAACTTTCCCCAAGATCTCACCTCCTCTTCCCTCCTTTCCTCTCTTTCTTCTCACCCTCTTTCAGCAGGTTTAAAGAGGAAAGAAAGTTAGTTCCAACCATCAGCCTCCTTCCCCTAGTTCTAACGAAAGCCATTCGATTTCCCTCTTTTCCCCTTCCCTTCTTCCCCTTTTCCCCTCATACTCAGTAGAGAAAAAATGGTCGAAGTCCACGCCATTTGCTTCTTCTTTCGGTACGAATTCCAACTCTCCCACCCTCCCCCCCTCCCTTTCTTTCCCTTTCTCCTTCTGAGGCGAAATATACGGCTACTCGCCTACACACTCTCCCTCCCCCTCCTTTCAGCGCGGGAAATTATGAAGTCTTCTTCTTCTCTCCCCCCCCTCTTTTCCTCCTTCCTCTTTTTTTTTTTATATATGTGATTGAGGGCAGAGAGAGGCGTTTTGGAGCGTCACGGAGTACTACAAGTTACCTCACCTATTCTTATGGTTCAGTCATGAGTTCGTCGCTTTTTTTGATGTCGCGGAGTAGCGGAGAAATTCTCCTTCCTCTGCGGTCTTTCTTTACCCATTTCGCACGTATTCGATTTTGTTTAGAGAGAGCTTGTCTTGTCTTTTGGTAGCGGGATGATTTTTGGAAAAATCTCTTCTTCCGAGCCGCCACCCTTGTCCTTTTGTGTCTTCTTCCCCCATTGTTTTTTTATATTCTTTTCTCCTTCCTCCATTTACGTCGGGGAGCGTTAGAGCGATGATTGCCTCCGCGCAGTCATGCGTGCTATCACACCTGTCAGTGTTTTGAAAGGATTTTCCTATCCTGTTGGATCGAATGTCTTCAGCGTTGATACTATCCTGCTCGATTTTTGCGTTTCACATATGAAACGCTTTGTCTTTTCCCTTTTGGCTAGCCGATCGTTTTACTTTTTCCGTACCGGTACGTATTACTGTGTGCACCTTTTGTGACTGATTTCTCGTCCTTCGGGGCTGAAGCACGGAATCGCAAACCGGGGCTCGCTTTTTTTTCCACTTTCTCCCCTTTCCCCCTTTTTCTTTTCTGGATTTTGTACGGCGGAAGAAAAAGATGTCATGAGGAGTTGCCTTGAGGCTCCAGTCCTCTATCCCCCTTTTTTTGCGCTCTTTTGTTTCCCCCTTTTTTCTCTCCCCTTCTTCCTTTTCCCAGTTTTGTCAGCCCAAAACGAAGGAGGGGGCATAGAATTGGGCTTCTAGCTTGCTCCCTTTTTGAGAGATTATTCCCCTCTGCAGGAATTGCATGATGAACGCAAGGCAAGGGTTCTCCACCCTCCCCTTCTTTTTTTCCCCCTTTCCCCCCCCCCCCCCTTTTCTGGATTTGAAAGGGAGTCGGACCTTCGCCACATCCCTTTCTTTTTTAACCGAGCTCCGTACAGGGCAAACCCCCGACACAGTTCCCCCCGCCGTTTTACTCCCTTTTTTTTCCTCTTGGCAAACAAAGGGGTTAACCCCTGGCCGTTGTCTCGTTCCTTCTGTTGTCTTACACTAATTACCGGTTTTGAGCGGAAGGACTAAGTTTCGTTTTAGCCCTCCTTTGACCTCCCCCTTCAAAGAATTGAAGAGTCATGGGGAGTGGCTGGCAGGCTATTTCTCTTATATAGTTTGCTTTTAAACAGGGAGGCAGTTTATAAACGTTTCAACCTTCCCCATTGTCTCCATGGTCACCATCCCCTTCTGAGTGGTTCCTTCCCCCCCCCCCCCTTTTTTTTTCCCCCCCTAAAGAAGCGGAAAAGTTTGATGGAAAAGGGTTTAGACGACACTTCTTTTTTGAATACTTCCTTTCCTTTTTTTTTTCTCCCTGAAAGTCTTTTAAAGAGTGAAAGAGAAAGCGGGGGTCGAGTCTTTTTTTTTCCTGCATAGCATCAGATTATAAGATTTGTAAAGTCAGTAAATAGTACTGTGAATCTTTTCCTAGTGTTGGTTAAAATTGTCGTTTGGTGAGACGTTTTCCTTTCTTTTTTCTTTCCCCTTTTTCTCCCTCCCGCTACGCTCACTTAGAATGAGCTAAGGGCAGCGGGAATGTGTGACTCTCATATTTCTTTTTTTTTTTTGGAAACCCGAGGGTTTGGCCGAAACTACGGTTCTCGGGTCCCTTTCTCCCCTCTTTTTATCCCCTTTCCTCCGCCCCCTTCTGCTAACGAGGAGAAGATACAAAGTGTATGGCAATCTTGTCCTTGTATTTTGGTAATCTTTTCGAATTTCGGGGATGATCTCTCTTTGTACTTTTCATCCTCCTCCGTAGCTTTTGTTTTTGCTCATCCTTTATTTCCCCTTCTTTCCCGGCCACACCTGGAGTTACGCCGAAATGAATCGAAAAAGCTTTCCATCCCACTATTTGAGAAGCTTTGTGAGACCGTCCCCGGGTAACCCAGCCCGTAAGGGCCTGCTGCCGCCCCACCATACTCTCTATCCCTTTCCTTTTCCCCTAGTCCCCCCCTCCCCCTTTCTGTCGCTGAGTTCTAGAAAATCAGTAACTTCCACCCAATAACCTTACCATTATTAAACCCTGGAAGGTTGCGGAGCGAGGGATTTTGCTTTTTCCTCCCTCCCCCCACATTGTCCTCACCCCCCCCCCCAATCCTTCCCTTTTTCCCTCCTCCCCCCAAAACTCAATAAATCTCACAACACCCCTCCCCTCTTCAATGCCCCACAAGTAATCCTCTGATATCATTCCGCGGTTGTCAGCCAACACCCATCCTGTCCCCACTCGTTCCTTTTTTTCTTCTTTTTCCCCTTTTCCATCTTCAGCTATTTTAAAAAAATGAGTATAACAGGCAATCTGATTTTCCTTTTCTTTCCCGCCGAACTTTTCCCCCGCCGTCTTTCCGCTCTCGCAAAAAACCGGGGGGACCCTCTCTTTTTTCCCCTTTTCCCCTTTTTCCTGATCGCTTCCCCTTTTTCTAATCTTCACTTCCTTGGACTGTGTACAAAGGAGAATCGAATTGATTTCTTCCTTCGCATTTGACTTCCTCTTCCAATTCTTTTTCTTTCTTTTTCCCCCCCCTTCCCTCCCTTTTCCCCAAGTCCTTTAATTGAAGATAGTGAAACTTCCCCCTAACTCCCCCCCCTTCACACCTTTTCCTTCCCCTTTTTTCAACCAAAATGTGTTTGAAAAGCTTACAAAACCCCCGTTTTGGGTGTAACACTATTTCAAACCTGAATGGCCTCCCTCCCCTCGTTTTTTCCCCCCCCTTCCCCTCTCGTCCGATTTTTTAATGCGATTTTCTTCTTTCGTTGTAGAGTCCCTGCACGTTTGGAGGCGTATTGTAAGTTCTTTTCCTCCCCCACTTGAACCCTCCCTTATCCCCCTTAGTAGCGACGAGGATAGATCTCCCACCAGATTTTAGCCATCCTATTATGGCCCATAATTTTTGGGGCTTCACGGCCACGTGACATCTATCGCTCCTCCCTCTTTCCCCCCTCTTTTTCCCCACTCCCTCCTTTCGTCCCTTCTTATCTTCCCCGAGAAAACCGCGCAACGATTCCCTCTGCTCTGACTGCTTTCCACACTTCCTCCGGTCTCCCTTAAATCCACGGACTCGCTTGTCTTGCAACACCGCCGCCGGCCCCACTTTTTCCCCATTCTATTTGTTTTTCCCCCCCCCCTCTCCTCTGCGGCCACACTCGAAAAAGGCGAAAATAGTCTTCCCCCCGTATTTTTCCACCACCCGGTACCCACCCAATTTTCCGTAGCGATTGGCATTCACACTACCACTTCTCCTCCCTAGTTGCCACCCCATCCTCCTCTTTCCAAATACAAATTCCGCACGGCGAAATTGCGGTTACTCACCCGCCCCCGCCGCCATTTATCTGTTTTTAATGATGCGGCCCCTCCCTTGATGTTTATTTGGTTGCCCTCCCCCCCCTTCCCCCCCTTTCGGCTGGGAACAGAAGGCTAGCAACCTATCGTACGCGCGTCCACTTTTTCTCCCCCCCCATTTGACTGACCTAAACTAATTGTCGTCTCGACGTCGGCGCGCCAAACTTCCTCTTGCCTCCCTGCCACCCCCCCCATGCCCCTCCCTTTTCCCTCCGTCTCCTTTATGAAGTCGTAACGGAGAGCAAAACGGCAGCCTCTCTCCTGCCATCAATCATTCCTTCCTCAGTCTTTTTTTGCTCGATGATTTTCTATTTCTGTCGTCTCGTCTTTCATTTTTTTCTTCTTTACTTCCCTTTTTTCGGGTAGAGTGCGCGTGATGGCGGAGGCACTGGGAGCACGTGACTGAAGGTATGCTCCTGCCCTCGCCTGTAATAGACTCTTTTGTTTGCGAGTACCCATCTTGTCGTAGTGGAGCGCGGTTTTCGTTTTTGCCGTTCCTCCTATCTTTTGAAATTCCTTCCCTCCTTTGTTTCTGAAGAAGAAAATGCGTGGATGAGACCATTTGTGTTCGGCTATTTTATTCGTTTTCGAGTGAGCGATTGAGATCGATGGGCTTGCGTTTGTCTCAACCTAGCCCGCCTTTCTCCTTTCCCTCTTTTGATTTGTTGTTTGGAGAATTCTCTTATAGTTTCCCTCTTCCTCCCTAATTCTTTTTTTCCGTGGGGCCTCCTCTCCCATTTTTCTTCCTTTTGCGTGGAAAGTTTTCGACCAGTTTTCTGATTGCTTTCCCTCCTCCCTTTGTTTAAAATGAAGCCGGATCGGTTGGAGACAATCTGTCTCACCCCTTCCCTTTTTCCCTTTTAATTCCCCCATCCCCTCTTTCCTTTTCTCCTCCAGTCGAGACGCTGAATTCGTTGAAGAGGTTTTATCGGCTAATAATAATCATTCCTTCTCCCATTTTCCTTGTTTGCGGAGGATTTAGTGGACGGTGAAGCCCCAAAGAAGGATGGGGTCTCTCCTTCTTCCCTCTTTTTTTGACTCCCCCTCTCTCCCTTCCTCTCCCTTTTCGCGGAGGAAATGAATGATGAACAGCCTTTTTTCCCCCCCACTTCGCGCCTCCAAACCTTTCCTTTCTTTCTTTTCTTTTTTCTCCAAGTCCCTCGAAGAGCATTGTAAGCTGACCGAGACCCCTCCCCCCCCCCCCCCCCCCCCCCCTCTTTTCTCTTCCCCTTTTGAAAGAGCGCGGTCCCAAAACAGGTGTTTTTGTAAGATTTCCCCCCCTTCTTTCCCTTTAAGTTTTTTTTTCAGTTCGTTGAGGGGAATTTTCCCCTCATCCCGTGGTACTTCCCTTCCTCCCCCCTCCTTCTGTACAGATAAAGAATTGGAAGAGTCTGTTTCTTTTCTGTGTCCTTCTTCTTTTTTTCTTATTTTTCTTACAACAGGCAGGCAGTTTAAAGTGTCCCTCCCCTTCGCACCCTTCCCCCCCCCCTTTTTGGGCCCTTTTTCCTGTCTCTTTTCCCCCCCTGTTTTTTTTCGAAAGAGCGGACAGTTTGGGCAAAGGGGTTAGTTCCGGAACCCTCTTTTTTTTCCTCTTTTTTAGCTCCGGGAGCGTTTCCAAGTGAAAAGAGTGAAGAGGAAGCGGTCTCTCTCTTCCTCCTTTTTTCCCTCCCCCCCCCTCCTTCCTTTTTGATAGAATCGATTCTAAGATTGTAATAGTCATTACTCGTCCGTTGTGCCTTTTTTTTATTTTTGGCTGAAATTGTAGTTGGTGAGACGGTTTTCATTGCGTCTTTATTTGGTCTTACCTCCCCCTTCCTTCCCTTTCCCCCTCTATTGCTCAGGGCAGAGGGATGACTCATGTTATTTGTGTACCTTGCTATTTTTCCCCCGCAATAACTCTTTTGCTCGGGCCAGGGCTCGATGCTTCCCCATCTCTTTTTTCCCTGCTGATTTTTTTTTGGTTTCTTCTCCCTCCTTTCCCCACTTTGGATGGAAAGCTGGGCGAGGCAGGTCGGGGTCACCCTCAGGTTCTTTTCCTTTTTTCTTTTCTCCTCCTCCGTTGTTGTTGTTTCTCTTCTCTTTTTCCCCCGGCCCCCTTTCCCGTTCTTTTATTTCCTTCCGACCTGACCTAGCCAAGCTTAAATCCCAGTGGTTCTTTTTCTCTCGTTTTTTGATCTAATGTTCAAATTTGTAAACCAAGCCGTAAGGGCGTTCCTCCTCTCTCCGACTTCCTGCCTGCTTCCCCCCCCTTCCCCCCCCCCCCTGTTTTCCAAAGCAATATGAGATAGAGTTCAGCCACTCGTCCACTTCCCCCCCCCCCTTTCAAGTCGAAGTTCTTCAGACGTCTATTTCACCCCTTCTCTTTTCCCCCCTACCCCAATAATCACTTCACACAACGTCTCACCAACTACCATGTTCTCCTCCCTGGAGAAGAACTTCGATGCCTACTTCACAAGGTACTATTACTGGACTTTTTCCCCCCCCCCTATTCTCTTATCAAAAGTTTTCTTTCGTCCCCCCCCCCCCGCCAGAAGTCCCTAGAAATCTCTCTACCCCGCTTTCTCTTTTCCTCTTTCCTAGAACCGTGCTTTCAAACTTTCCGCACTCTTCCCCACATCTTTTCTTACGTACTCTCTTTCCTCCCCCCCACCCCTGTTGTGTACCATATATGGATTTTAATTTAATTTTACTTGCCTTTCCTTTTCACTTTTTTCTGGGTTCCCCTGAGCCTAAGGAGAGGAGTAGAAGGGTCAACTCTCCTCTTTTCTTCCCCCTCCCCCCTTTTTTCCTTTTGGTCAGGCAGAATATTCACAAGTAATTCATGAAGACTTGCAACTTCCCCTTTTCCCCTCCCCCCCCCCTCCCCATTTTCACATATTAAGAGCCCCCGTCCTTGTAACCCCCCCTTTGCCCCCCCCTTGTGTTTGGGTTACCCCATATTCAAAAGGAAGACTCTAACGCGGTTGTCACCCTTTTTAGGCCCCCTTGCATCTCCGTTTACTTGCGCTTTTTCTATCCTTTTCCCCCCCATCCCCTCCCTGCAAGTTTGGAGGAGGAAGTGGGTTGCCCGCCTCCCCTTCCTTTCCCGAGAGCGCCGCGATCGCGATCCCCCCTTCTTTTCTCCCTTCCCTTCTCTTTTGTTGTGTTAAACGGCACAAGAAGAGTCATCGCAAGCTACATCTTCTCTCATTAATCCCCTTTCCTTCTACAGGCTTCTATCTTCCAGCCGAGAAAACGCTTCCATCCTTCTTTTTCCTTCCCTCCCTCCCCTCTCCCCTCAAAATCGAAAGGATCAGAGTGTATACAAACGAATCGTCCCTTTTTCTGAATCGCCGACCACACTCGAAAAACCTTGGTTTCACAATTTCCCCTGATGTTCCTCCCTTCCTTTCTTCCCCGAAAAATCAGTAGTAGATTGGATTCCACTCCAGTTTCCAGCCCATCGAGGTAATCGAACTCAAATCAAAATCGACCGGCTGCACCTTGCTTTTTCTTCCTTCATTTTCCTTTCTCATCTCGTGACCAGGAAGTAAGAAGAAGAAGTCGCCTCTACTGTTCTCTGGGAGTGTAGCAAATAGTCGGGACACTAGTTCTCCCCTCCCGAGATTAGCAAAATCGCATCTGCGCTTATTTCTCTTCTCAATGGGTTTTTTTCTCGGATATGTCGGACGACATCAGCGCACGCTACCGGCCCTGTTAACTCTTCTTTTTTTTTGTCACCCTTTCCCTCTCCCCCATCAAGA
>Ga0179593_1679069_pt1 | contig 10526 bp, 9 predicted proteins | sample CZODoug2_1_08_16_FD_185931 | JGI IMG/M metagenome (GOLD analysis project Ga0179593, IMG submission 185931) | Vadose zone soil fungal communities from Angelo Coast Range Reserve, California, USA - CZODoug2_1_08_16fungal (PacBio error correction) | ecosystem: Environmental > Terrestrial > Soil >... | reverse complement strand
CCCCGGCTCAAGGCTCGCGCGGTAAAGGTCCTTCTAGCCCCTTCGTTGTCCTCACCTCCTTCCCCCGGCACATGTGGAACCAACGGTCTTCTTTTTTTTGCGGGTTTTCACAAACCTCTTCTACCCCTCTTAAGTCCATAACAACTTTTCTTGCTGTCCCCTCTCCGCGGATCCTCAGAAACTCCAATTTTTTCCCTTTACAACGATCAAGTTAACGCTCATTTTTGCTACTTTTATCTAGTGGCGCATTTGCAGGCCCATAACCACAAACTTTCCTCAACTGCGAAATACCGATCATTAGAACACGCTAATAAGTTTTCCTTCCGATTTCCTACGCCGAGTTCCTTTCCGATTTTTGCTTTCGGTCTGAGTTGTCGAGGAAGTTTCGGATGGTGTTTTCTCCCTTCCCTTCAGCCTTTGATTTTTTTCTCTTCTGGTTTGCCAGGGGAAGACCTACGAGTGAACCAACAGGTCTTTTTTGTTTGTGACCGCTTTTTTCTTTCCGAGCTTTTCTCTTTCCCTGGCTCTTTCCCTCAGTGGAAGCGCCTCGGATGAATTACTTCTTCGTGAATCGCGACTTGTTGGTTCATTGATTGAATGTGAACTTTTTTTTTCCTTTGTTTTCCATAATCCCCACGTTTTTCCCCTCTTGTTTTTCGTGGTTCATAACGACAACTTTGGCTTTTCTCGGCAATACAATATTACGAGTCTATCCGCCGCGACCTTCTTGTGTCGCGGGTAATGATCGGAAAAATTCCGAACGCCCCTCCTCCCGGCGTGGCGTAGCGTTTTTTTTTCTCTTCCTGACACTGAACATGCTTCCTCCCTCCAAAGGCTGATCACGACTTTGTTTTGGACTCCTTCCTTCTTGCGGTCCTTTTTTTTTCTCCGTCCCACAAGATTCGAGTATGACTCGGACTGGGCGCTTTCGCATCCTCTTACAGCACGCCACGGCCCCCCCTTTTCGACACCCTAGGCCCAAGCGGAAAGCGAGCCTGGCCCGTCCTTTCTTGAGAAATTTGAAGCGATTTTTTCCCCCCGCCTTTTCTTTCGATGCTGCAATCTCCCGTGCGGCACGCGTTCAGCTTTTCCTCTCCTTTACAGCGCTTCCGTTCTCCCAAAGGGCCAGCTTGACGGCGAAGAGAAAGAGCCTTTCTGGATTTTTTTTTTTTCGTTTCAAGATCCTTTGTCTTTTCCACCCTTTTCAAGTCGTATTCTCTCTCTCTGCGAATACTCCCTCCCCTTCCTCCTCGCTTTTGATAACCAGGCATTAAAATTCTCTCTCTCTCTACGTTTTTTTTTTCATTTAATTTTCCTTTTTCTTTTTCCCGCCCCGCGAGTGGCGAGTCGCCTAGCGGCGAGATATTCGACGACCCGATGGGTTCCCCTTTTTACTTTTCAGGAGATGTTTTAAAACCGTCTTACTGCTCCGTCCTCTTTTGCCCCTCTTTCATCTTCTCAGTTGGTAACTTATACGTCACGTTCCTTTCCCACGGAAGCTCTTTTTCTAGGACTTACGTATGATCCGTCAGATCGCAGCCACACTTCAAGACGGCTTCTTTCTATCTTTCCCATTCTTTTTTTTTCGATGAGTTTTCATCTTGCTCTTTTTTCTTTTTTCCTTGGCGAATGCTGATCGCGCCAGTCCCGAGCATAGGCTTCCCGATCTGACCCTCGCATCTCGACTGCTCTCTTCGTTCACTTATGATCAGGTTTACATTTTAGGATCTGCGCATCAATTGATTTCGATGGGCACCACAAACGCTACGAACCTCTTTCCCCCGGCGTTTTCTTTTTTCCTCCCATGACCCGCGTCAGAACACTCTTCGGCCGTTTTGTCTAATCGGAATAGTCAGATGATCAGATTCATAGCCTCCCCGTAAAGGTTTTTTCCAAAGCAATCCCCCCCTGCTTCCCTCCGCTTTATTGAGCGTTAGGGCTTGCCATCTTTCCACCTCAACCTTCATAAGGAAAGGTCGCGATTCGCTGTAGTTTTCCCATCTGTCTGACGAGTCTGATTAGCTTTACTTCCGCGAGTTCTATTCCCAACCTTCGGCATCACCCGCGCGCCATCACCGAGTCGTTTTTCCCTCCCTTTCTCTCCACTGCTTTTCTTCCCCCAATCTATTCTGTTTTGCGAGCGCAGCGATCCTCCCACCTCCGAAACTTCTCTCCCCCCTCAAGACTTTCTCCCGTTTTGTTCGTCCCCCGTGCTTAATTCGTCCTTTTCATCTCTTTCTTTCCTTTTCCGCTGGAACAGGTCTCCTCTGGTTTTTCTTTTCCTCCTGTTGTTTGACGAAATTTGGGGGGATACGGCCTGTCATGCACTCTCTTCCTCTTCCCTACCCTGAAAACGATTCGTCTTTTTCCAACTTTTCGGGTGGTCCCCCCCCCACCCCTTCTGGGGCAAAGGCCGACCTTGGTTCTGAGGTTCCGACCTCTTCCCTTTCTTCTCTTTCATGGTATGGAAACTAAGGTTTTTTCTATGTCCTTTTTTAAAGTATTACTTGTTTTATAGCCCCCCCTTTTCCTCAATATCTCCTTAAAGACCGTTTACTGTGTACGCGAGATCTCCCTATGGTAGTCACCCCTCCTTTTTTTTGTTGATTCTGATCCTAATGACCAGCGCGTCGCCCCTTTCCCGGTCTTAAGTTTCTTCTCTTAGCCGTCTCGTTGGCGATCATCAGGCGCCCGCAACTTTTTTCCCCTTTCTTATTGTGGGACGGACGTTTACTTTTAACGCTTTCTTCATCCCCCAACCTGATCGCCGCCTCGCGCTCTGGATTTCCTCGGAACAATCAATGTCGTTTGCCCCAGAGTTTTGTGTTGCCCCCCCCCCCTACTACCTTTTTGTGACTGTCTGTTTACTTCCTGCTTTCCTGGTCTTCACCCGTATCCCCCCACTTTTCCTAAAACTTCCCTCCCCCCCCCCCGATCAATGACGACACACCTTGTGGTCAGCGTCCATTAAGCGTTTTCCTCGCGATTTCGTTCTGAGAGAAGACGACTATCGAAACCTCTCTGTGCACCTTGCTTTTCGAGATTTTTCTTTTTCTGCTGCGCTCGCAGCGTCCTGATCCCTTTCAGGTCCGACATACGAGTGATTACCCAGGACGTTATGGCGTTTTTTTTTTACCCTCACACTCGACTTTAGCGCTCGTCTTCTTCTTTCTGATTCTCCCTCCTCTGAATGTTACTGCGCAGTCCGAACGTACTTCCTCTGAATTTCCACTGACACTTGCTTTTTGATCATCCCTAAGCGGCCAATAAAGAGAGTGTTTTCCCCCCTGAGGTGTTTTTCTCAACGCTCAACCGTTTCCCCGGCTTCTCCCTATCCAATATCTGACGATTTTCTTCAGGAGACGACTCCCTCAAGTTTGGCTTAAGATGTTATCGGACCCCTCCCTCCTCCCTTCGCAGCCCCTACGGGTTTGGGTCGTATCGTTTCTTGACCCCCCCCCCCCATCCCCTTCCTGTGACTTCGCGCTCTGACCCCCCCCCCGAAGACGTCTTTTTCATATAAGTGTCGATGCGGAAGAATTTGCCTCAGAAACTTTTCTCTTCTCTTTCGAGTTCATTCCACTCTTTGATTCCCCAATCTTCCCCCCTTTCCAATCGAGAACTGACCGGAAAGAACGAGCGCCCCGCTGGCTCTTTCCCAAGCGTCTCCTTTTTTTCCTATGTTTTAACAGCTTTATCACGCTGCGGCACAGGTTGATTATGGGTCCCCTCGAGTGAGCAGATCATTTTTATGCCCCTTTTTCTTCTTCGATCTTTTCCTCGCCACGCTGTTGAGCGTCCTCTTTCGGGTTACAAGCTTTACTCTCCTTTTCTTCACCTTTTTCCCTTTCCCTCCTGTATGAATTCTTCAGCTAGCGACTAGACGCCCTGCGGTTTTTTTCCAAGACGGCCCCCCCCCCCTATCTTTATTTTCCTCTCGTGATCGTTCTGCCTTCTTTTTCTTCCGTTTTGAAGGCCGTCTACGAGCGGCGAGATATGACGACGAAACTGTCCATAACGCGGCTCTTTCCCCCCACCTTTTTGCAGTGACTCTCAGCGGGCTCGTTCATCTTTTTCATTTTTCCCTCTTGTACCCTTTCACTTGTTCGGTTTTTCCCCGGCACCCTTCCTCGTTTTTGTCGTCGTTCATTTTTCTCCCATCGCCCAAGGCACGACGGCTTGCGCTCGCCCCCCTTCTTTCAGTGCAGCCCTTCTTTTTTCCCTCTGTCTGTAGCTATTTGTTCACGACCCCTGCTGACGGTTCTATCCTTCTTTCTGATTCCAGTTTCTCTTCGATTTTTTTTTTTCCTCGAGCATTCTTCCGCATCGCCTGTTGATTGGAGAATTCTTTTTGAGGATGCTGGCCGAATTGCGTGTCGATTGATATCCAATTTCTTGATTAGTATTTTCGTCGTCCCCTTCTTTTCCTCTTCCCATTCCCTTTCTCCCACCTCTTCGCAGTAGGGCTCCGCTTCGGATAGACCTAGTAAGATCTTGCGCCCTATCAAACGCCCTCTCCCCGGACTTTGTCGTTTCCCCGTCATTCCCCTTTTAGCGTTTTATGTTTGTTGATCTCAAGTTTTCCTTCTTCCTTCCTCAGTCTCAGGAAAAGCGATTTCCGATTAACCATCTTTCGCTTTCCTATTCCGGACTCAGATGTCGCGGACGGTAGTCCCTTCCCTTCGCTTTTTTTTAAAACTTTTTTTCACCGTCGCCCCAACGCTGTTGCGTCCCTCTTATGTCTTCATTGCCTCTGAAACATTTGTTTTGCAGATCCTCCAATCCTGACAAGGGTCTAAACTCATCCCAGGGAAGAAGAGTCGGTTCGGTGGGATTGTTCGATATCGCTCCGGCTCCTTTGACCGCGTCTTTCCTCCTTTCCCCATGGTGTAGTTCAGTCTGATCGGGTTTTTTCGTTTTGCCCCTTCCCCTTTTTTAGGCAGTTTCTTTTTACGTCGCCGATTTTTTATCCTCCCTCTCCTTCCCCCCTAGCGTTTTTTTTAAAAATTGCTCTTTTGACACCCCCTTTCCCAAGACGTCCTTGAGTTGAGATTTCATCGACAGCGGACATTTGTCGATCGCCATGGAATTTTCCTGGGCAGGTCTTGCGGTCCCCCCTGACTTGAAATCCCTTTTTCTTTCCTTATGGATCCACGCGCTGCGAACTATAGGACTCTCTTTGAGACGAGATCTATGATCAGTGCTCTCTCTTTTCCTCCTCCCGTTGTGGTTGTCTCTTTTTCCCCCCTTCCTTCCATGCCGTTCCGCACAGGTAGGTCGTTCCTTGGAGTAGTTTCCCCCTTTTTTGGGCGACCTCCCTTAGCACCAGTCCTCACCTCAAGGGTCCGGTGTTGGTTTTCCTACTTTCTTCAAAGCAATCCCCTCCTCTATTTTCCCGTCTACTCTCCTTCGGTTCCTCCGACTCAATGTCGGCTTTGTGAGTTTCTCCCCTTTTTTACCCCGCTCCGAGCGTCGGCCTTCGGATAGCGGAATTCGCTTTCCCCCCTTCTCCCCATCCACCCAATTTTACGTCAATTCGCCCCTTATCTTGACCCCCCCCCCTTTTTTCCAGCGTCCCCTAGATTTTGCCGCGCTCTCCGTAAGCCCTCTTCCCCCACTCGTGTTTTTGAGAGAAGTTTCGGTCGGTCGCTGCTGTTGCTTTTTAATACTTTTAGGCAGGGGCGGCCTTACCTCCTCTTCCTTCCCCTGGAACGTTTTCGGGTTTAGCTTTTTACTCGACTTCGCGACTTTTCTGACCTTTGTCCGATCCCTTCTCTCGACTCTTCAGTGACCGATGAATGCTTCGCAGTCGGACCCTGCTTCACTTTTAATGGCTGATGACTTTTTAACCCTTACTTTGACTCCTGCGGCTAGCCCTTTTTCTATTGTGTTTGTTTTTTTCTCAAGCGCGTTTCGGTTGTCGGGCTTTGACTTTAATATCTGACTCTTTTTATTCTTTGCTTATGCTTCTCACGAAGGTCTTTTTCTTTTCTCTCAACAGAAATACGACGCTTTTGTTTTCCTGGTTCTTGGCTTCCTTTTTCTGATGCCACTTATCGCCCACGGCAAATGCGTTCTCGCCTCTCTTCCCCCCTGATTTATTTTTCTTTTTTCAGTCTTATCTTGGAGAATAATTTTCCCCTCTAATTCGATTTCTTTCCATTCATCAGGCATCCGCGCATTAGCACTCCGTCTTTTTTCCCTCCCCAGCGTTCCCCCTTTTTATAGAGATTACTTTCCCTCTTGCACCTCTTTTCGATCAAGGATTAGAAGGCGCCCTTCTTCCTTTTTTTGAGAGTTAAGTTCACTTTTCTGCCAAGCGCCGAGTCCGAGTCCGGGACGCTAGTGAACCGCTTTTTCCCAATTGAAGATGAAGATTTATGCTGACTTTTCGGTTTTCGCCCCTACTTCCCCGCGTTTTCCACCATAGTTCCGTCGTTCTCCGCTCGCCGTCTCTCCCTTTGCGAGCCTTCTTCCTTCAACTCCCACTTCCCTTAAATCTCTCTCTTTCACTCTTTTTTTTTTGCTCTTTCTGGCCTGATGGTATTCGCTCTCTTTTTATTCTCCTCTGTCTTTTCTTCACGATTTGGATAAAGAACGCGGCTTGGGGCTAGGGACGAATCCCCTCTTTCTTATTATCATTCTAAGTCTGCTCAATTTGGATCCGTCAAGATTTACTCTCCCCACGTCATTTCTAGGACTGTGCACGTCTTTTAGTCTCTTCCCCTCTCAACTTCCTCCTTTGCAGCCTTCCAGACTTTCTACAGAAAGCTATGGTATCTCTTCTCTTTTTTTCCAGCGCTGTTTTCTACTGAACGCGTGCTCGATGAAGTTTTGATTTTCTTTCTCTCGATCGACTTTGAAGCTTTCTTTGAAATCTTCTTCTCCCTCGAATGTTCTTTCTTCCCCCACAGCGAGTGCGGGTTAAGGTACATTTTGCAGTCGAGCTCCCTTTTTGTTCGATCGGGGGCCCCTGCCCAACGATAATTTACCTCCCCTTCTCGCGTTTCGTCTTTTTTCCCTGATACATGACCCGTATACCATTCGGACCGTCTTTACGCTTCTGTTTCTCCCCGAATCGTCAGATATGTTCGATCCCCCCTCTTAAAACACTTAGGTCGTTCTTTTGTAACACGCACACAGCCCACCGGCTCGCCCTTTTAGCTTTTTCTTGCTCACCTTCCTTTTTCAACCCCCCCCCCCTTCTATCCAGGCAAGGTCGCGATCTCCCTGCTCCCCGAGTTTAGCTTCCTCTTCGCGCTCCTTCCTTCTGACGGAACTAGTCGCTACAAAAGTTAGTCGATTCCCCCTTTTTTCAGCGTTTAATAAACGCTGTTGTTACGGCCATAGTATGTCCTGCCTTCCCTCCCCCCTCCTCCTTCCTTTTGAGAAGCAGCTCCTCCCCCTCCCTTTCTATCAATTCATCGGACAAGCAGAGCAGTTGTGTTTGGTTTTCTCTTTGTAGGAACTACGAGATTTTTTAACGTTATTTTGGACGATGGATTTCCCCTTCTTTCTCTTGTCATTTTTTGACGGAAAATTTTATAACTTTCCATTTCGTCCGAATATCTTCTCATAAAAACGTATAGCGCCCTTTCTGGATTTTACCACCCTACTCGGGTTTTGCCCCCTTTCCCCTCCGAAATCTTTTTTTCTTTGTTGTTGGGTTGTTTTTTTCTTGGTTTTTTCTTTTTTTTTGATTCCCCTCTTTACTTTGAAGCGGCCATTCGTTTGAACCTTTCCTTTTGACCGAGTGGGTTCTATTTCCTTCCCGCCGAGTCCCACCATCAGGGCCTTGTGCCCTCTTTATGATTTTCGACTGGAGAACCGCTCCGTTCTTTTTCCCGCGATCTTTTCCCCTCTGGTATCTCTTCTCATCCCCTTGTTGTTTCTCTTCCCCATCCTCTTTCGTCCCGGTTCCGTGTCTGCACAAGGTAACGGTCATGGATTTTTTTCTCCTGATTTTTCAGGCCGCCCCCAAGGCTTACCTTTCTTTTAGGTGGACATGCCGCCCTTCCAACCTTCTCAGTCACGGACGTCCTCTATGGCGATGAATTCGGTCCCCTTCCACCAATGTTTTCTTCTTTTTTTGTTTTTCCCCTCGATCAAATTTTAACGCTCCGAAGCTTCGTTTCCCCTTGTAGGATAGTCAACTCGGAGCGCCTTCACTGCCGCTCCCCCCCCCATTTTCAGCCGAAAACGCTCCTTCCTATCTTTTCCCCAGCGTCTTACGCGGTCCTTCCGTTTCCGACGTCCCCGCCGATATTGACCCAAACCCTCGCCTTTCGGGATGAGTTGTCGAGGACCCCCTTTTTTGGATTTCTTCTCTCGCTTAGATGACCTTTTTCATGGAACTATCTTTCCCGCCCCCCCACCCCGTTTTATTTTGGTGAGGCCGTGACTTCTTAGAGACGCTTTCCGTCCGCGAAATTCCTGCGAAGAGGAGGAAGCGTTTTTTTCCACGTCGGAACTTAGACTTTGGTCCCTCTTCCTAACCTGACAATTGGTAAGTTTGATCAAGCCTCCAGCTTCTCTTGAGGGTCTCTTTCCTTCTTTTGTGAGTAAACGTTGACACTGGCCCCCCCTTTTTGCTTTGATTAACTCTGATACCGCTTTTTGAGCTCCCTCCCTCCTTTCTGTTTGCTGCGGTCATGGATAGGAAAAAACCCCCTTAATACGTTCTGGTCTGTGCGTTTGGCTGATTTTCGACACCTCCCAATTGTGAATTCGCTATTGCAAAATGCCTCCGCTTTTTTCTCCTCAGGCTTCGAGTTCGGAAGCGAATTGTCAACCCCCCTCTTCAGCTATTCTCTTTGGGGGCCCGAGACTAGCTTTACTCAGTCCTCCCCGAACCAACTTTCGAGTACCCCCCAGATTACACCGCTATCTTGATCAACGAGCGGCAAATGCGCTGGAGAAAGCGCAGACGTTCCCTCGGATTGCTTTCTTCCCTTTTGCTGACGAGCCCTCTAACTTGCGGCAAACAGCGCAGACGTCTTTTCCCCGTTCCTCTGAAGCCGCGGATCCAAATACCCGACTTTCGACTATTTCCTGAGCTCCTTTCTTTCCTTTTTTTCTGTTTTGCCAGACGCGTGTAGGTTCCCCCATTTTCAGTCGGAAACCGACGAGGCGACTAGACGCAATGCTTCGCGCTTTTCCTCCTGACCAGTCCCCCTTTCCCCCATCGTTTTGTGTTTTCTTTTCGGATCTTTTTTTTTCTTCCCGCAGCTGAAGGGCGTCTAGTCGCGAGGGCAGAGATATTCTTTCTTTTTTCCGAGGTGGCCCCTAAAGCCTTCATTTCAAAACCGAAAAAGAGTCGAAAAGCAGCTTGGCTTTTCGCTCACCATTTTGGATACTTAGCGGGCTTCACTCCTTTTTTTCATTTTTTTCCTTGTTCCGCAGCGCCTGTCAGCATAGCCGCCCCCTGGCACTGCGATTCTTCTCCTTTTCTCAACCCGAACTTGCGCTCGTTCCCTTCCGATCAGTTCTCTCGAGTTTCCCCCTGATTCTTTTTGTTGCTTGTTTCGTTCTTTGCTGATGATAGATTCCCCCCCGCTCATATTCCCTCGATATCTCCTTTTCTATTTCTTCCGCATTCGAGCCTGTATATCGCACACTTCTTTTCCGGCTTTGACCTTCTTCTCCTTCCCCCCTCATTTGGGTTCCGATATGGCATCAGCCCAACGCCGCACCTCCCCCCAGTCTTTTTAGTAGGATTGATCCATGCACTTACTCACCCCTTCTGGCCGTCGCTCGCTTCGGTAGACCCCTTTAGGAATCCTGCTCGATAATACCCGATCAACGAGTCTACGTTTTTTTTTCAACCAGCTGTCCCCCCAATTTCCTCTTTTAGTTCTTTCCCCCCCCAAACTCCCAAGTGTCAGGTTACTCAAGTAGACTTTCAAAGTCGCCCCTCTTTCTCCGGTTTTCGTTAACGGACCATCCATCGACATCTTCTCATTCGGAAGGGAACATAGTCTGCCCCTTTCCCCCTGGTCAGGAACAAAGCGGCATCACCAGCGCAAACAGGTTTAATCGTATTTTTCTTCACTGATGCCTTGACCTCAGTATCGCTGCGATTTCATCCTCCACCCTTTTTCCTCTCCCCCCCTTCCTCCGCTTTTTTCCCCTGATTTTTCTTCTTCCACTGTCGGAAGATGCGGATTGAGTCACTTTGCACACCTGTTGGCTCATTATTTCGAGCATTTTATCTTTTTCGGACCCCTGGGGGGCGGCAGTTGCTGAGCCGCCTCGTCCTTTCCCCAAACTTTTCAGCGAACGCTTCGTTGCTTTTCCCCCCCTGATTTTTTCCCACCAATCTGGCACAAAAGCCGACATAGGTTCTTCTTCCCCCCCTCCCCAGCGGCCTCGTCATTCTACCTTGAAGCGTTGCGAGTTCAGGTCCCGTTCCCACCTCTTTCTTCGGTGTCCCTTTCCTTTTTTTTGAATTTCTGGATCCCCCCAAGCGCTGGTACCTCCCAAGTTACCCAACCCTTGCGCCGAGTTTTTTTTGCTGGATCGTCTTT
>Ga0179593_1631788_pt1 | contig 10526 bp, 13 predicted proteins | sample CZODoug2_1_08_16_FD_185931 | JGI IMG/M metagenome (GOLD analysis project Ga0179593, IMG submission 185931) | Vadose zone soil fungal communities from Angelo Coast Range Reserve, California, USA - CZODoug2_1_08_16fungal (PacBio error correction) | ecosystem: Environmental > Terrestrial > Soil >... | reverse complement strand
CCCTTCCCCCCCCACTTTTTTTTCTGTGTCTTCCCTTTTCCCTGGTTCAACTTTAGGGCGCCACTTTTAGGTACATTGGTCCCCCACGACAGCCTTTTTTCCCCTTTCCGTTCGCCACAACCGGCTCCCCTCCCCCCCCTCCCCTCGTTCTTGGATCAGAGTTTTCCAGGTACGGACACCTCCCTTGTTGGTTTCCTTTTTGACCGCGTCGGGTGTTTCTTTTCTGATGTTTTCTGCAGGTGAAGTTTTTTCGCAAGGCACGGGATTGTTTCCGGGGTTCCAGGGGAGGCTGATCCCACGCTTCTCGAGGCTCCGGGGAGGACCCTCCGTTTACACAGTTTTTTTCCCGTGCTTGCCTCCCTCGCTCTTTTTTCCGCACCGTCTTTTCCCATGGGTCGTAATTCCGACCGATCTTTTTGGGCGATAGTCGGTCCCTTCTTTCGGTTGCGTCTTTTCGGAATGAGAATCTGGGGATTCCTCGTACCCCTTCCCCCCACCTTCCCCGAGCTTGGGCGCGCAACCTTTTCCAGTCCTTGCAGGCATCCCGGGCACCCCTTTTCCAGAAGGTGCGGCGGGATCTTTTTTTTCCTTCCTTTCGGCCTTTGGACCGACGCCGGCACCTTTTTCTTGCGTGGAAGGTCCGTTTTTTCACCCCGGGTCCATTTTAACTGGAAGTTCCCTTGCTTTTCCCGGACCCACCTCTGCGCCTTGTTTTCCCTTTTCGCGGCCGCGCCCCTTTTTCTAGATTCTTTCCCTTTTAGGGAACTCCCCGGTTCATAGAAGACGGCCCGGGACATCTCCTTATCCCCCTTTTTTTAGAGGATTTCACGGATATGATAGGTTTTTTCCCCCTCGTCCAACTCTTTCCAAGTTTTGGTCGGTTTCTCATTACATGAGTTTTGATTTTTGCCTCCCCCACGCTCCGGGCCGATTAATCCTGTTTTTTGCCCCCGGAATGTGGTTTACCCGTCTTTTTTTTTTTAGGAGGTCTTCAAAAGCTGGTTCGCCCTTTGGTGCCTTCGGAAATTCTCAAGAGGAACCTCTAGATGCTTTTCCGTTTTTCCCTTCGAACTCGAGACGGGATTGGGAAGCCCCCCAGGCTTTGATACAAAGCAGGGGCAATTTTTTAGTAGGGCATAGTTTTTTTCCCCTCGGGCCCCCCCCCGGAGAGTTTCTTTCCCCCGTTTCCTGTGTACCGCCCGCAACGCCCCTTTTGGCGGCTTTCCCCCCCCCCCCTTTTTTTAGGCTTCTGCTGCTTTCCGAGCTTTCCTTGCCCCGCTTTTTTTTTTCCCCCAGTAGGAGGTTTTACGTGTCCTCCTCATAGCCCCTTGGTGGACTGGGTTTAGTGCTACTTGATTCCTCGGTGCGCACGTTGCTTTCTTTTTTCCCCTTTTTCCGATACGTGAGGATAACACTGAGAGGAGAACTGGGCGGTGGCTGACCCGCTGGGTATCTTTCTCGGGGCGTACCTCTTTTTGTCCGGTGGAAATCGCAAGTGGGTCGAAATTGGTAAATTCAACCGTCCCCTCGATCTGAAGTGTCCTTCCTTCCCCCTTCTTTTTTGTAGGAAGCTGGTTTTTTTATTTCTCAGGCGTACTCTCTCATTCCCACGTGCTTCCCCCGGATTCGTCTCTTTCCCCTTCTTTTCCACATTTTTTTCCTTGGTTCAATTGTTGCGCCGCAGGGCAGATGTCGATCTGCTCTTTCCAGGCATTCCCCTACTGGTCGCTGCTCTTCGCGTCCTCTTCTTCTCTAAATTTTCTCCTTGACGCTTTTTTTTTTTTTATACAGCCGGAGAACCCTTTCGACCTTGCCCCCGCTGGGGCTGCTGTTTTCCCGAAAAGAAGTACATTGATTTCTTCCTTGCCCCCTTCTTTTTGGACATTACTTTGCCCCCGGAGGATTTTTTGCCGGAGTTTTTTTTAGACTCGGTTCCCCTATTGGTTTTTTTTCCCCACCCCTTTTGGAGCTGAGCCCACGCCACGACGCGTCTGGTTTCCCCTTTTTTTCCCCCACGCTTTTTTTTGGAACTTCCCCCTCACCCAAAGTTACTTTTGGCGGGGGGGCCTTTTTTTTTTTCCCCTCGTTTTTTGGGGACTTTTCCAAGGGAATCCGACACATACTTTTTTTTTGGTGTGATCATCGCCACCTTTGGACGCGAAAACGAAGACCCCCCCCCCCTTCCGACCAGTACCTCCGAAGATGCTTTTTCCTTTCCAGATCGTCCCCTTTTTCTTTTTCGGAAGGTAGCCAGTCGTGACTTTATGGGCATCCTCCCCTTTCTTCTGAAAAGCCCTGCAAATGCCCCCCCTTCTTTCAGGACGGCGATTGGCCGCCCCATTCTTGCCCCTCCCCTGTCTTCCTAGTGGGACCTTTTTTTCCCTCGATTTTTGGGGCTGGGGGGGAACATCTTATTTAACTTTTACTTCCGGCTTTCGATCAGGCCCCCCCCCCCTCCCCCCCTCCCCCCCCAGGGTGAGAGCAGCTCCTGATCGTTCCCCCAGTACTCCCCCTGTATCCAGCCCCAGTGATTATCGATCCGAAGGGGGATCGGCAATTTTGATCCCCCCCTTCAACTTTCCCCCACCCCGTCAACCCCCCTTCGCCGGGAGGATTTCTTGACCCCTACCTCTACAATCGCCATCCCCCGTCTCTTTTTCTCCTCCTTAAGAGATCCCCACACCTCGAAAAGGAAGACCGCATTTTTGCCCCGGGTGCGTCTGAGAGGTGGAGGTCCCCTGTTTCGGCCCGGTGTACGCCCAATAGGGTGTTTAAAGATTCTCGAAGTGCTTTCCTTGATTCAGCCGAGGTGATTTCACCATCTTTTCTCCAGAATTAGCGAGTGGTCCCGGCGTCTTCCCCAGTCGAGCCCGTTTTTGGGGTCTTAGGACCCCCTCCTTCTTCTTTTCCACCACAACGAGTCGACCCCTTTTTTGCAGTCTCCGGAGTTGACGGAAACAACTTCTTTTGCCTTTCCTTCTTTTTCCGGCTTAGTGGGGCACTTTTTTTTTGCTGACCTTTTTCCCCAAAGAATAACATTTTTTTTCCTGATTGACCCCCATGGTGGTCCCGCGCTAGCCTTGACGACTATTTTTTTTCCCGAGGAGATGTTGGCTTTTCCCTTTTTTTTCCTTTTTTTAAGGGGAGGCGGTTTAGGGAAGCCCCTTCTCCTGGCGATCGATGGTTTTTTTTTTTTCCCCCCCCCCCCCCCCCCCCCCCCTTCGACTGAACCAGTCCCCTTTTTTCCTCGGCGATGGTGTTCCCTCCCGCACGGTACTTTTTTCCTGTTGCGGCTTTTTTGATAGCCTGACTTCCCGTGCGAAGTCAAGGGCCGGGGCCCCTTCCCTTCAGGCTCGCTGTGTCCCCCTTCCTACGAACCTCTCTTGTGGCGACCGGAAGGTCACTCCGCAGAGGTTCGCACCCTTTTGAACCGTGCCGCGTCATTTTTCTCTTTTCCTGACGAGTCCTTCTCATTCCCCTCTTTTTCCCGCCCGACTCTATTTCCCCTATCCGCGAGGAGGACGGGCAGTAATTGATTCGGAAGTGCGCGACTCTTCTTTGTGAGGCAGGCAAGGGCTTCTCGTCTGGTCTCTTTTTTTGCTCGCGTTGTTGGAGGGGAGCGTTTTTTTTGCTTCCTTTTTTTTCATGGTTCTTTTTTTTCCCTCTCGAACGGGATCACCCTTCAGCTCCATCCCGACAGCCTTCCCCCTTTCGGCAACATTTCGCTTGTCGTTTAAACTGGCTCCCCCTCTCCCCCCGGCTGGATTTTCTCGAAAGTGGCGGGGTGCGGGGTGGCCGATTTACGGAACCGGTTTTCTTGCGTTTTTTTTTTTTCCTTTTACACGTCACGTTTTTTTTGCGTCCGCTTCTTTCCCTTTTTCCCCTACCACCGGGGTTTTTGTCTCTCTCTCTTTTCCCCCCTTGGTTGTGTTGTTTCCTTTTTTCCCCCTCACGGACACGACCCTGCTTTCCGGCTCTGGTCATTAACGGGGCGCCTGGTCATGTCTTTTTCAGGCCACCCCGGTCGTTCTCCCCCCCCCCTTCCCGGGAACCCGCATAGTCCCCTTTTTTTTTTTGTTCGATTCTAACAGGTTACCCGTGGTTTGCCGGTGAGGCACCCTTGGAAGCTTTTTTCTTTTTTTATTTAAGAGGAGGAGTGCTCCCAATTTCCCGTTGATGATGACTTTTCCAGAGTTTTCCCCCCCCTCGCTGGGCCCGTCGTCCAGGAGACCAGCCTCAGAGCTTCCCTCCCGTGGGCCTGCCCTCCCCTGTTTTCCTCGCACCCTCCCCCCCCCTTGTCGTTTCTCTAGAGGTAGAGGCCCCTTTTTTTCTCGAGCATGAGCCTTTTTTGCTGGAGTTTGACTGTCCTCCCCCCCCTTCCCGCGAGATGCGCTTTTGAGCCTCCAGTGTGCGTTTTCTTTTTACATTTTCCAGGCAGGAAGTCCGTTTCTTCTGGCTTTTGCCGCGTTCGGGAGCTGAGTTATCCCGGCTGCGCCCTACTTGCGGCGATTTCCCTTCGGACTTTTCGGGCTTTGGATGGCGAACACCCATCCCTCCTTCCGTTCTTTCAGCTTATCCGGGTCCTTCGTTGAGCTGAACGGTTTGGGCGTTACGACCTCTCGATTTTCCCTTGGCACCAAGTATCATCGCTGACTCCTTCGATAGTAACGGCGGCCGCGAGTTGTTTTACCTTTTCAGGATGTCGGTTGATCTTTGTCCGTTTCGGACTTTCCCCCGTCCGCTTTTGCTCGATAAGACAGAATTTGCCGTCCCTGCCGGCGGTTATCGTACCTTCCCCCCCCCTCGGTTCCGACGCGTTTTTCAACTTCCCGTCGGAACTCCCCTTTTTACCTTTCGCTGCCTCGCCTTTCCCTCGAACAGGCTTAGCTGCTTGTAGGCCTTTGTGCGGGATCACCCTTCCGGGGGGTTGCACGTGCTTTCTTCCCCCCCGAGGGCACACCCTCGTGTCGTCCCAATACGGAAATTTTTTCTCCCCCTTTTAGAATTGTTGGTTTTCTCTTCGAGGGGAAGATCTTTTTTTTTCTCAAAGTGGCTGTCCCTCCTCGGTAGATCTTCTTTCAAGGTCGTTGGTCTCCTCCAGTTAGAACCCTTTTTTTTTCGTTCCTTGAGGGTTGATCTTGACGTGGTCCCTCTCCTTCGCTTTTCCCCAGCTAAAAAGGGCCCTGTTTTACTTTCAGGAACCGCTGGAGCTTTCCTTATCTTTTTTCTTCTTGCGGGGTCGGATCTTTTTTAGTGCCGGGGTCCCCCCTTTGATCCTTTTTGCCTTCCAAGTCCAATAGTCTTCCTGACGGGACCCTCGGCCGGGCCCCTTCCTTCCGCCGGCGGATTTTTTTTCAGCAAAACTTTCCTTTCCCTGGATGTCCCTTTCTTCGAACATCCGTCCCGGTACTGGCGACTTCGTCCATTTTCCCTCTCTGCTCCCGCTGAGCATTTTTCCCTTAACTGTTTCTTTTTAGTGATTTTTTCTCTTCCTTTCCTTGGCGTGTGATCCTCCCTGTATCTCTTCACGTTTCCGAGACTGGGAGCCCCTTCCCCCAGTCCCGCAGGATAGATTTTTTTTCCGCCTCCCTTCTTTTTGTAAATGCGGTAGTTTCTGACTTTGGCCAGATGTGTTGCTCTTTTTCTTCACGTCTTTCGTGCTCCCTTTGGCGTTCGTTTCCACACCGGGCGCCAATTTTAACGCCACCGCCGTTGGGCCAAGTATGTCCCTTTCTTCAAGTACTTACTTCCCCCTCTCCGGGGGGCCTTGCTCCGTAGGTCTCGGGTTGACCGGAGGGGAGATCCTGGGGATCCTTTTGTCTTCACACTCGAAAAACGAGCCCCCCACAAGACCCAACTTTGAGAAGCCCTTTTCTAAAGCGACCAGTACTCTGGCGTCTTTCTTCCAGGAGCAGCTCCTTTTACACCCCTTAACGGGACCCCCTTTTCGCCCCCCTCCGATTGGCTGATGGTTCAAATTTCTTCAACGTTCCTAAGCAAGTTTTTTACCCTCTTAGGAGTCCGGACTTTCTTCGCCCACCTCTTTACAGGACTATGCTTGGGCAGTCTTATGATTCTTTTCACCGGGTGCCATTGCGTTTTTTCCCAAGGAAAGTTCTCCCCGACCCGCAAACCCTCCTTCCCTTAACTCTTTTCGACCGTCCTCCCCCCAGAGGCCTTTTTTACACCGTCCTTCGAGAAAGTGATAATAGGCCTAAAGTGAGGAGGCACGGTCGAACTGTTTTCACCTCCTCCTCACACACGTCACAATGCCCGCTGACTCGCCCCCCCCTATACTCCCGATGTCCCTTTTCGACAATCCTCCCCCCCGAGCTGTTTCTGTGAACTAGAGCTCACCAAGAGCAAGCGGCTATCCCCCGGGAGGCGGCGTCGGACCTTTTTCTAGGGTGAAAGGGGGAATCGGTTTTCGAGGACAGTCCCCTTCCCATTTCTGATCCCTAGGTTAATCAAGAAACCCCTCGGCTCATGCATGCCACGGTTCCTTTTCCTGTTCCTGGTGGGGACCTTTAACTTGTCTAATCGCTCGCGTTTTTCTTCCGAGTGGGAAGCTCTCCCCAACCCCAACGTGCGTTCGACACCCCCATTTTCTTTTTTTTCCTACCTGCCCTTTTTGACGGTGACGTCAACTAGTCGATGATCTTTTTAGGGCGGGGGTTCTCTGTCTTTTCCCTGAAAGGCTCATTTAAGATCAGACCTCCCTCTTTTTTTTTTTTTAGGGGACCTGTTTTTTTGTACCCCCCCCTCCCTGTCTCCAAATTTTTGGGTCATCGTCTTTTTTTTTCTGTTGATTTTATATATCCCGTGTAGGGATTTTTTTCCCAGCTCGTTCCAGTCCGACCTCTGAAACCCCTCGGCGATAGGAGAGGGTTTTGCCATTCGCACTGACCCCCGGGACTGCGGGCTTTTTTCTTTTTTCGTCCTCCCCTAGAAGGCTTTTGGGTCGGATCTTTTTTGAATCCTCCCGAAAATTCTTCCTTTCTGGTGGGTCCCGCCGGAGACCCTTCCGCCTTTTCCCTGTCCTACTTTTTTCGATGTGGAGAATAGACGTTCCTTCCGAGTTCCCCCTTTTCCGCAAGTGCCTTTATTTTCTTACGGGCCGCCGACCTTTCCTTCTGCGAGGTTAGTATTGGACGGTTTGTTTTGGAGCTTTGACTCAGGGATTTTCCCAACGGGAGCTTCTGCGTCTTTGTTATAAGGATGATAGACGGGTCTTCAAGTGAGAGTGCTTTTCCCCCCGAAGGCCCGGGACAATGGCAGATCTTTCCTGCCCCCCCCGTCCTAAATACATGAAGGGCCCCGGTTTTCCAAAAAGAGATTTGACCCTCTTGAGACCCGGCCATCTGACGAGGCGGTAGGTTTGCCCTCCCCGAGGGTGGACGATTAGTGCTTTACCAAATGACGAAGCCCCTGGTTCTGGACCGATTTCCCCACAAACGCTGTTTTTTTTCCCTTTCTCTTCTCTCCTTCCTCCTCCGTTTTGTTTTTCTTTTTCTCACGGCCACGCCGCGGTTTTTTCCCTTTTCCTTTCCCCAATAAAGTCTTTTCATTGGTCACCACGGTATGTAAAAACAGGTAGTCGTCCCCCCTTCCCTGACCGTTACTACGGGATCGCCTGGGCCCCTCTTCAGGTACGGACACATAGCTGTTCCTCTGGGTCTGTTCTTGGAGGATGGCGGGGCCCTTCCTTTCTTGTTCCCCAGGCTTGGCTGCTGGCTGAGTTTGCTTCCCCTGGATCACTTCTCCTGAGGACTCCCCCGGCGCCGTTGAAAAGGCAGCCGCTTCCTTTTTCCTTTCCGTGCCATGCCTATGCAGCTTCGTTTTCCCCCGCAACCGTCACTTTTTCTTCTCCTTTTTTTTTGCTAGTGCGTCTTCGGGAGGAGTTCCCTTCTTTCCTTCTGCCGCATGTCCTTGGAGGACACGTCGTCCTTCCCTTTCTCCGCGATGAGAGTCTGGCTTTTCGTGTGCGCTCTGTTCCTCCGGCCCTTTTAGGAAGAAGATTTGCTTTGAGTGGAAGTTCCTCTTTTTTTTCTTGAAGGTCGTCAACCGCACGACTGATTGCGGCCCGAAGTTCTTTGATAACCCGGTTTCCTTTTTTTTGGGAGTTCTTGGTATGGCGACCCCCAGAGAGACATTTTTTTCCGATTATTTTCCAGAGAGTCCCTAGGAGCGGCCCCTTCTTGAGTTTATGGAGTTTTCCCTACTCCCCTATAGGAAGGCTCCCCCGTCAGATCCACCTGTCTTTACCCCCGCCCTTCTTCCGTAGTTTTCCGAGGGGACCCCTTTTCCTCGATACTGATGTTTCTTTTTTGATAATTTCTTGCCACCTTTCTGCAGATAAGGACTAGATTTCCAGTTTTCGTTTCCAGAATGTTTTTGCGGGTAGTCTGAAGGCCCTTTTTCTGGTTCGTTCCCCTTTCGTGTTTAAGCAGTTTTCGCCAAGACCGAGGGACATAGATGATAGAAATTTCCCCTACCAACAAATCCCGGACTTCTGCCGTTTTTTCTCGGGCCCGATGGGTTCTTCTTCACCCACTAGGGATCGACGCCCCTTAATACCCACCGACCTCAACCACAGTCCTTTCACCATCCCAGCCACTTCCCGCAAAGAACGTTTGTTTTCCACGTTCTTATAGTGTTTTCTGTTGATCGTGGATTGTCCGAGGCTACCCGATCTTCCTTAGTAGAAGGTGGGTATAATACTCTTCTTTAAAACATGGTTAAGGTTTTCTGGACCTTTTTGGGTGTCTTTCCCCCTTTCTGGGGTTTTTCTGGAATCATTCGATCTGGAGGATCCCCGTGAGAGTCCCCCTTTTCTCTGGATTCAGTAAGGCACCTTGGAGCACTCCTTCGTCGTATTTTTTTGAGGGGGCTTTTGGTTTAGGACAGTGAAGTTCCCTTGTGACCTTGATCATGCACCTTCCCCTCTCTCACGACTTGACAGGGTAAAGGAGATCTTCCGGCATCGCCCTCGGACATATATTCAGTTCAAGAACCCCTAAGGGCCTTAGGGAGTGAAACTCACACTTCCGGGGTTCCTTTGGCCGATGGTGGAGGTCCGACGTGCTACCGAATTCCCTCCTGTACTGGTAGCAGTGGCTTCTTTCCCCGCGTCATGATGATTTCCCGGGAATACCCCCCTGGACGGTGCTCTCACCCGAGGGACCTCTGGACCCTGCCCCCCGCAGCCAAGGCTCTTGCCTGAATTTACGTCGTTAAGGTCCCTTGGTGCTTGTTTTGGGACCCCTTTTCCGGTTGGAGAGTGATCCCACCGGTGTAGACTCCGTCCTCACCGATTGGCCCCTTCCCCTTTCAAAAAGATCGGGGCGTCAGTACCCTCAGCCCCTTCCCTTTATTGTAAACCTCGAGTGGGGACCTCACAAAATTAAGTATTCACTCCAGCTACCCTGAGCTGGGGGAAGTTCCCCCCCGAGTTCGTCTTGATAGCTCGACTGCCCGAAAGATCCCTTGGATTTTTCTACCTTCCCAAAGGTGCGAGGGACTTGAAAAGAAGTCCGCACCAGCACCAGCATCGCCCCTCTTTTTTTTGCAAGGATCCGATTCCGACATCGGCTTTTGGTCGTCCCATATCCCTGTACGTTGGTCTTCTCTTAAATGAAATAGTACCAGGGATTTTTCAAAGCCCTTTTAATTTGGATAGAGTTAAGTTCTTTTTTATTCAGCCCCCTTCCCCATTAAGGCTATCCGGGGCTGGGGACTTTTCCCTTCTTTCGGTCCCTTCCGTTCCACTTTTTAGATTCCTCCCCCCCCTCCCCTTTTTCAAGGTCCCGCGGGGAGACTTTTCCCTCCGGAAAGTACCCCCCCGGCCCCGGTTCCGTTTGATTGACTCTCCGTTCTATCGTTCTCTCGGCCCTTCTTACTAAACCTCAAGGACTACACTCACATGGTTAGAAGTCTTTTCCCCCCAAGACCATCTTTCCTTCTCGGGAAAAAGCTTCCCTCTCCAAGATTTCAACAGGGCTTAAAGCAGATACAAAGAGGAAGCCCCCTCCCCCTCCCCCCCCAAATTCTCTGGCGGGACGGGGGGTTGAGCTTCAGATGTCTTGTGTTTGTTCTCCCGGTTGGTTTGCTTGACCGGCAGCGGACCGGGAGGATCTTGCCTGTGCTTCCCGAAAAACCCAGAGGTTCCCGTTCCCTAGGGCGGTAGATTTTCGAGGATTCCCTTTGAGCGCTCGCGGTGTTATATTTTTTTTTCCCTTTATTTGCCTAGTCCTCCCCTGTTTTCCAAACATGCAGTGTTTGCCGTCCCTCTTTCCCCTTGACGGCACCCCGGGGTTTCATCGTCCGGGTCTTCTTCGGTGTAGGCCCCCAAGTCCCTCGCACTTGATCAGAGTGAGCCCTTTTTTTGGTCCCCGCGGCTTCGCTTCTCGAAAGGGCGTTGGTCATTCCGGGACTTTCGCCTGGGTTTTGGTTCTCCTTTCTTTTTCACCAAGCAGTAAGATATTTCAAGGCGTCCATTCTGGTGAACAGCACTTCTCTCTTCGAGG
>Ga0179593_1591121_pt1 | contig 10526 bp, 13 predicted proteins | sample CZODoug2_1_08_16_FD_185931 | JGI IMG/M metagenome (GOLD analysis project Ga0179593, IMG submission 185931) | Vadose zone soil fungal communities from Angelo Coast Range Reserve, California, USA - CZODoug2_1_08_16fungal (PacBio error correction) | ecosystem: Environmental > Terrestrial > Soil >... | reverse complement strand
GGTTTCCTTTGCCGGACGAACGCTCTCCTTCCTTCTTCAAGGGCATCGCTCTTCCTCTCGCCCCTCTCGGCTCTTTTTCCCCCATGCCCCTTTTCAAACCCCTTATTTTGAGTCCCCCACCCTTTTTTAGCTTGTCCAACGAGTTCATCCGTTCGTTTCAAGGACTCCCCCCAATCCCCCCCGACCCCCCCAGGTCGTTTCCGATCTTTCCAATTGATCGCCCCACGTGTTTCTTGCTTCCGTTGCGGGAGGCAGCCTTTTTCCAACCCCTCTGTGCCCCTCTGAAATGGAATACCCGGACGCATGAGTTGATCCCGCCTCTGTCTTATGCGTCTTCCTGTCCCTCTACAAAAAGTTTGTTCTTTTTCCATCAATTCGGCTGCAAGCTCCTAAATTTCCCAAAAACACCAACGGGTTTTTTTCTTCCCCTCCACCCCGACTTCCCCCCCCCCACCCCCCCCCCCGCGGTTCAACCTCTCTCGAAGGACGGAGGCAACCCCAGCTTCCTTGCCACCCGACCCCCCTCTTGAGGAGCGGCCCGGACTCAAGTGCCCTAGTAGTGCTTTTTGCGAGTATATCACCGCATTCTAGGCTTTCGCTTTTCAAGTCCTCACTAATGGTTAGAATGATTTTACTTGCCCCGCTCCCAGGGTCAGGTTGGGAATGACGATTCAACTGTTGTTTCTTGGATCAGTCGGTGAGTTGGACCCCTATCAAACTCTTTTTCGTAGTATCTCTTTATAACAGGAATCGAACCTTTTTCTCACCATTTCGACGCCATAGTTCGATGTCCACTCTGTCTCCTTTCCGAAGAGTTCTTTAGTCAGCTCCGGAAAGAGAGAACGAACCCTTTTTTATCGTCTATTCTCTCCCAGTTGCTGTTCTCCCCTTCCTAAAGGGGGGAAAATTTTCCCGTACCCCCCAATCCTGTTAAGTTATGCCTAACTTGACCCTTTTTCCTATTTAGGATTTGGCCTTTCCCCCTTTTACCTCCTGCTTCCCTGTCCGACCACCCTTACAGCTTGGCGAAATTGTGTCCATCCCTTTACCCCCTGTTTCGCCCTCTTTCTCTTTCCTTTTCTTATAACCTTCCGAACTCCTTTTATCTTTTCGCACAAAATTCCCCCTTTTAGGCCTAGTTAAACCGGTTGTTCTGAATGATTTCTTTCCTCACACAGCTTTTTCGTCTGGCTTTCTGCTTTCCCTGGAACCCATTTTTTTTTACGGTCTAAGTTTCAAGTTCGAAAGGCGTCATTTTCTGCCCTTTTCTTTCCCGTGTTTTTGAGCGTTATAGAACACTTTTGGTTTACTTTTTCGTAGCGCACCATCAAGTCTCCGTTGGAGCCCCTGATTTGGTAGAAAAATCTGCAGTTTTTTCCTCTCCGCATATTGAACTTTCTGCTTCCTCCCCTTTAGTGCGCCCACCATCGATGGGAATTTCCCTGGTGGAAATCACTTTTATCTCCTCTTCGTAAGACGGAAGGACTTTTTCATACCCCAACTTTTTTTCCCGGTTGAATTCCTACTCAGGTTTGGAACCTTTCTCGACAACTTCTTTAAGGGAAGTTGAACTGCAGAAAACCCTTTCCCTTTCTTCCTCTTTGCGTCGAACTCCTTTCCTTCTTCTCGTGAACCTCCCCTGCTTACGCCGGGAAATGGGTCCAAGCCCCCTTTTTTAGCGATCGGGAACCTTTGTCTTAAGGAACCCCCTTCCGGGAAGTGTCCCCTTTCTATATTTTCCCTCTGGTTGTTGTTGTTCTTAGATTTATGCTCTTCCTTGTTCAGTGTTCCCGTATTCGTAAAGCTCTCAACCATTTTTTTTTTACATCCTGTCAGTCGTCCCTGTATTTCACGCTCTCGCTATGAGATTTCTCCCCCGAGTCTTTAGAAGGTTTTCCAGTTCCCCCTTCTTCCATTCTTGCGCGCCCCCCCCCCACGAACTTATCGGAAACCCTTTACCACCCATTTTTTTTCTGAATTGCCTTCCTTACGACCTTAAAGGCCCCCCCGTTTGGTCAAATTCCATCGCTTTTTCGATACCTCCGCGCAGACACCTTTCAAATCTAGCGTCTTACTGACCTACCTCAATGCCCTACAAAACTTATCCCCTCCCGGCCAACCCTTCCCTAGAAATTTGAATGTGGCGGCCGGCCATTCCCCCCTCACGGAATTCATTAAAGTTCCTGACACGACCCCTCTTGAAGGATTTCTCTCACATTAACATTAATTTTCCCTCGTCCTCTTTCCTTTTTCGAGGCTCATTGCCCGCAGTGCTTCCTTTTTCGAAAGCAGAAATTCCTCCCCAAACGGTTTAACCCCCTTTCGAAATTTTTCTATTCCAACCTCCCGAGTGCGACAATTTTAGTCCCCTGCTTTTCTTAAGCGACATTTTTTCCTGTTCCTGGCACCCCCCCCCCCCATGTCTCAGTATGAAAAGCTTCTTTGTGTCTTCGCAGATTATGTCATGCCTTCCCGTCAATTTTATCCTCCCTGAGTCTTCCTCCCATTAACTTGGGGATACCCCTTTTTTATAAGACCTCTTCTCCCTCCTGGTAGAAAAAGTCGTTTTCCCCGGCCCCCTTCTCTCAATAGACGTTTCTGTCCTTTCGCTATGATTGACTCTCTTCCAACCTTTCGAATTATGCGACCCTCAATACGGGTCCCACAGATACGATTGCCTCATTCGAAAACCGTATTTTCTGCGTTCGAGGGTGATGTTCAATCGTGGATGACATCCCCCTATGTTACGAGGACGGTCCCCACTCACTTGTCGCTCCCTCTTATATTCGGCCCAAAAGTGCGGCCCCTTGTGGGGTTTGGCATTTTTCTTCCTGCGAACCCTGACTTTCCCTCGCCTCCGCCCTCCGCCCCCTAATTCCTTCTTTTGCGAAGTGATCCGTTTTTCTCCGACCAGGTCCCCTGGACTCTTGCCCCTACGCACCTTTCAACCCCCCTCCGACCTGAATGCGTTCTTTTCTATTTTGTGCCTCTTCCCCTTTTCTAAATCCGATTGCCTGTTGTTTTTTTCTCTCTCTATTGATGGAGGTTCCCCCAGTCACCCTTTTTCGTTTTCCCTTCCTTCCCATATGGTTGGAAGAGCCCTTCGCGGTGTTTTTTTAGACCCTCCCCCTAAGTCGGGTATTCAACCTTTAATCGCGCCTGGCCTTGGGCTTCCTTTCCCCCTGGCCCTGCTCCAGCAATCGAACACTTTTGATGCCCCCCATTGGGTAGTTTTTGTCCCTCTTTTTTTCACGACGCGACTTGTTGTCGTGAACTGAGTCTTGGGTCCTCTTTCATTGAACTCTAACGAGTTTTTCAGCTCCCTTTTTTGCGAACTTACTCCCCCCCCTTTTTTTTGAAACTCGAAGTTTCCAGTGTTTAGGGGAGTAGAGTTACCCCCTTTCATGCCCGTTATGATGACCAGTTCACGCTCCCCCCCGCCGTTCTAACCCCCCATCTACCCCCTCTTCCTCCTCACCCTTCTACACCCGCATACTCCCGCCCATTCCTCCTCCCTCCTTCCCACTCCTCCTCCCCCCCTTTCCCCTCTGTGTAGTCCGGCCTCTTTCCCTTTTCCATCTCGATCCCTCTCTCCTCCTCAGATTCTCTCCTTTCCCCGCGCTGCCGGACGGGCACATCATGGTACCCGCTTTCTCTCGAGCCCTTTTTTCCCCCTGCCCGGGCTTCTTTTTTCCCCCCCTCTGGTCCTCTTCCCGAACTTGTCAAACGCGTTCACTTTTTCACTACCTCACCCCCCTCAGGTAAAGACCCTTTTTTCTTGTTCTTTCCTCCCCCCATATGAAACAGTCCCCCCCCCCCATTTCTATCACCAATTTTTTTTGCTGTGAGAGGGGCAAGTTCTTTTCCTCCCTTTGGACTTTCAAACCCCCCCTGGGCATGCGCTTCTTGCATTTTAATCCCGATTTCAGTTGTATTAACCGCCGCGTTTCTTTTCTCCCTTAAAACAAGATTGGTTTCTTTTTTTCGCCTATCCAATCAAATTTTATCTTTCGATAAAGAAAAGGCAATCTTTCCCCCCACGAGTGTGTCATCTGCGGTCAAACCCCCTCTTCCGAAAGGTAGGCACACCGTCTTTTTTTTTTTCAGTTCCTGGAGGATCTTCCTGCAGCTCCTCCGTACAACTGGCTTCCAAGGAGTTCTCACCGCACCTTATCTTAGGGTCCCTAGATTTAAAGTCCTCCCTCATGGTTAGACTTTCTCGAATTTTCCTCCGCGGGGAAGAAAGGTTGGTGCGACGCTGAAGTGGAGCTTTTTACTTGGACTCCTTTTTTTTTTTGGCACGTCTCCTCCCCCCCCTTCGTCTTTTTCATCCCAGGCCTCTTCTGCCGGCTATTTCGATTCTTCTTTGTTGTTACACGAGTCCTTTTTCTCAGATTCTTCCTCCCCGCACTTGCTATGTTTTTCTTTTTTACGAGAAGGACAGCTCCCCCGTGAATCTTGTTGCGTCTATTTCTGCGTCCAGTTTTTCCCCCCCCCAAACCCCAGAAGATTCCGATGTTATAGTAAACCCCCCTCGCCGCATCTAGTTAGTGCCCTCCCGAATATTGAGGATTTTCCTTACCGAATTCCTCCGGTTTTCCGAAATATTTCAATACCCTAAAATGTTGGTCCTTTTGCCATAACGTGATTCCGAATTTACACTTCCCTCAATTGGATTTCTACCTCTTTGTTTCTCCCTTTTCACGAGGAGTCTCTAGAAAAAAATCCTATGAGAAATTTGATAAGAAGTCTTAACCTTGGCTTCCTTTAGGACCTTACTCTCTCCCTCGAAACCCTTCTTTCACGCCCCTTAGTCAGGAGCCTCGCCGAACCCCGGACTCCCCCCCGTTTTGTCATTTATTTCCAAGGAGTCATTCCTTCCCCCCGGTACTTCACTTTTTGGAATAGAACTTTTCGTGTTTCCATGTTTCTCCCACCCTAAATTTCTCAGTTTCTGGATCCTTTCAGGGCGTGGTTCCCTTCCTTGCAGGATTTTTTCCCCCAGTCTTTAGCGCCATCACGTTTGGGCTCCCCCGGGAGTGGTTTTTCAACATCGATGGATTCTTCAATTGGCCCCCTTTTGAATGCTTGACCTTCCCAAGCCTTTCCGGTCCCATACCGGCCCCCCCTTTTTGTACTACGTGGTTGAATGTCCGTTAAGTGGTTGGAATCTTTTTGTTCAACTCGTACTGTACTTAAGTTTGAACTTTTTTTCAAGATGCTTGCGTCGCCCTCATGCAGCGAGAGCTTTTTTCAACAACAAGCTTTCGATGACGCCAGGCAATGGTCCCCTTCCCCCCCACTGGTCTTCTTTTACATTTCTTACGGAACAACTTACGAGCATAAAAGCTCTTTTCCTCCCCGGGTGTTGTGAGCGTTTTTTATGATAGTACGCCTTCCTTTCCCCTTTTTTTTTCTCAGATAATTCCCCTCTTTTCTTCCCCCTTGGCTTTCCCCCCTCCTGGCGTAAGCGTTCAACGTTGTTAATTTTCAAGCTTCTCTGATGAGTCTTTTTCCTGCGCCCGATGTTTTATCCGGTTTTCCCCCTCCCCCTTCCATAGTACGATTGTCGCGACACCTATTCCCAACGCACCTCCACCCTCCCCCTTTTTCTCCGGGTATTATTTTCCTACTGACTGCCTACAAGGAACCCAACGATTTCTTCTATCAAATTCCATCGATGCTCCACTCCCCCTTTCAGCGCCAGCCCAATATGGGCGCTACTGAGGAAACCCTCCCACTTCTCTCGCCACTTCCCCGCTCCAAGAACCTTCCCTCCCCCTTTCCTTATGTGCGGCCTCACCCCCAATAGTGAATTGCTTTATTCCCTAGGAACAGTCTTTCGATTGGACGGACAATGTCCCTAACTTCAACTTCATCAGACCGAGTAATTTTTTCCCCCGGGCGTCGCGCAGGCGGGAAAGCTCTCGGCAGAAATCATTCCGAACAACCTGTTGAATTTCCTTCCTTGGCCTTTTGTGCGTCTCTCAAACTCCCCCCCTTGAGTCCGAGGTTAGCAGCCACGCTTTTTGCCCCTTTTACCTTTTCGTAAGGATTTTTGTATGCACCCCCGCCCCAACTTTTCTATGACACTCTTTTTCTCTGTAAGCCGCTTTGTAGTCGTCAATTTGCACAAATAATCACGTCTCAAGTTCCCTATATGCGGATACTTGGTCTCGATATTTTTCCTGTTTTGGAACCCGGACACAACTCTACCAATAATAGACGCTAAACATATTTCCTTTCTTTTGCGTTGCGATTGCCTTTCCCGCTTCGGAACCCCCCCCTAAACGTGCCCCCTCCAGATTGACTCAAAGTATGTAGCACTCTCTTCATTGTTTCTTTCTTTTTGAAATCGAGGATGTTCTACGACCGACGAGGTTCTGAGACGTTCGTCCAAGGCTTATAGTCAGGCCCCCTTGGCGGGCAACGATTGATTCCCCCCTGCGGTGGTCCCTTTTTTCACCATGCGTTTGTCGGTAAGTGACCCTCTCTCCGTGCCCTCAGAATTTTCCGTGCTCCGGCCGCAGCTTGTCTCCCTCTTGCACGGAGACGCTTCCCCGGCAATTAACACCATTCTTTTCTTCGTCCTTCTTCGATCGGTTGACCTCCTTCCCCTTTTTTTCATATCCCGATTTTTTTCTTTCTTTTTTCTCTATGAGGAGTTCTTTTCCCCCCCCAAAATTGGTGAGTGCGTTTTACCGTTCCTCAATCTGTTTGGAATTTTGACCTGTCCTTCGGCGGTCCTCTCTTCCTAAGTCGGGTATTCAAACTTTTTCCTGGCCCCCCCTCTTTTTCTGCCTCCCCCTTCTCCCTTTGCCTTTTCACAGAATCGACACCCTCGTCCCTTGATTATGTTTTAGGAACGACTTTACCTTCGTCTGTTTTCCCTGTCTGTTGGGTCGATTTAAGAACTAGTGAAAGCCGTTGTTCCCCTCTCCACCGTTCTTGTTGCGACATCTCCCGAAGGGTTGAAATACTCTTACCGCGCCGTTTCCTTCTTACCTTATAAAGAATTTTCAGACCAGTTTCTTTATTTCTTCCCTTCAAAGCGCTTTACCATTCACTCGAATCCCCCTTTCCTTTTTCCATCCTTCTCCGGTTTTTTTTTTCTTCTTATCGATTTCTCATGACGACCAGCGAACTTTTATACCGGCATTCGTAGACTGTTCTTTCGACTCCGGAACCTTTTCATGACGAGTATTCCCCCTGGGTCGTTTTTCCCCTCCAGTTGTGTCCCCGATTTCTTTCCCCCTTTGACCAAGCCCTCAGTCTACACCGTGTAGGTCCTCTTTACACAGCCTCCCTTGATCGCATTTCCCTTTTTCCCCCTATTGCTGTGCAGAGCAGCCTTTGGACTGCCTCCCCCCCCTCCCATGCGCGATGACATTTGCCCCCTCTTAGCAGCAAGTTTGTCTTAACGCCCCTTTTCTTTCCAATTTTAAAACGCTCCCCAAGTTGTTCTTTGGAAACCTACATTTCCTCTTGGCGCCATTCACCACGACCCCCTTGCCCTCTTTCTTATCCAAGAAGTTGTCCTTTTACCCCGATCGAAGTCCCTTCTTTTCCTGTCGGCCCTTCCTGCCGGGGCGGGAGCTGGCGGCGCTCCCCTAGTAAAGTACACCTGGCCCCTTCTTTCACTCGCGTTATTCAAATGCCCGGAGGGTGAACTCTCTTTCAAGTCCCTCACCCTTTGCGACTTTGCACATTCAAGTCACGGTTGGGCCTTTTATGGAAATTTTTCTCGGCTTTACGCAGGCGTTTTGTGGACCGTTCTTTCCCCCTGGTGTTCTTTCATCCCAGGGCCTCGTTCTGGCTAAAATAATGTTCGACTCCCCCCCCCTCCTTGATCTGTCACTTTTCCTATTTTTCCTCTGCCTAGGCAACGCCTAAGGGTTCCCTGTCTTTCACAGGACACTGTTTTTTTTTCCTTTCTTGTCCGTTCCATAACGTCTCGACCAGAAGATTAGCATTGTTTTCTCGCCACCAGTAGCTCCGTTATGGCCATAACTTCCTTCATCTGAGGATTTTTCCCTCATCTTTCCCAATCGGCTACATTTCCGTCAGCCATCTTTCAATCCCCCTTACTCCAAACCCCCCTTTTTGCGAAATTTTTCCCCCCCTCCCGTGACACCCTTAATTTTCCGTGGCCTAACATATATTTGTGCACTTTTTATTCGGTTCCCTTCGCACCCCCCCCCCCCCAATTTTGTCATCAGTTAACCCTTTTCTTTGCTGATTTATGCCTTCTCCCCCCTCTTCCGCACACATGTTTAGGAGCATCGCCCGTGACCCTGTTTATGTCTTCAGTTGACGTTTTTTGAAAGTTCCCCTTCATTGCGTCCCTCTTTTGCCTCCTTTTGTTAATAGACGCTCTTTGGAATGGGCGTATTTACTACCATTCACGGTCTTCCGCCTTCCTGGATTTCCGACCCTTCGATTTTTCCGCAAGTATCTTTCTTTGAAAGTGTGGATGCGTTCCCCTGGCTGGCTCAACATCGTTTTTGGCCTTCCATGTGGCATTCCGGTTGTCCTTCCTTCCCCATTAAGTCTTCTTTCAATGGCACATTCCCCGCCAAACTTTTTATACGTGGTCTCTCCTTTCGTTGGTCTGTCCGACAATCTTTCTGGAAGGGAAGTTTGTTGAAAAAACTTCAATTCCTGGCGCTTGCGTCGTCCATCATTCCCATGCAGCGACTCTCCCCCCCCAGCGGTTTTCGAAAGTGCAGTCCAATGGTTCGCGAAGGGTCCTCTTTTGACCCTTTCCGGAAATTTTTCTCGCCCCCTTTATTTTCATCCTCCTCCTTTTTTTTTTTTCTCGACTTTCTTTGTTCCGTCTTATTCACGGCTTCGCGAACCATTTCCATGCACTGGCGTTCGTCCCCGCTTGTATCGCTCTCGCTGCCCTTCTTTTTTTCGACGCCTCCTCCCGAGTATTGAGCAGTGTTTTCCTTCCCCCCTCCTTCCCCCGTTCTTTTTTGACACAGATTCCACTTTCCTTTTATCGGAAATTTTTCCCCTAACAAAGTTTTTTTTTTTTGCATTAATTCCTTACTTCTTCAATTGGGACCCCCCTTGGGTATTGCCCAAATTCCATCGATTTTTTTTTGATCGAAACTCCGTCTGGCCCCGAAGCAGCCCCACCCCTATGGAGAGCTCTTTCCCCCTTCAATTGTCTTTTTTTCCCTCTTCCTCCGGCTACATGGACATTGAATAGTCGGCATAACGCCCCCCCCCCCCAATTTTCCCCCACGGGCCTTCCGAGCAGGCACCTTCCCCCTTCCTGGGAAGCCCTTTTTCTTTCTTCCCTTCCGATTTAAGTCTAGGGTTCAAGGGTGGTCCCTTTCTTCGGAAGATGTTTAGAAATGACTAATACATTTTCCCCCTTACTGAAAATTGCCCCTCTTTTGTTTTTCTCCTTTACCTTTTCCAACGCCCCCACCCCTTTTTATGTCCCCCATAGATGTTTTCTCTTTTTGCGCCTTTAAGCGAAACCACTTCACGGTTATGGCACACCTCCCCCCTTGTCTGGACTCTTTCTCTCTGTACGCGGATTCTGTCGGAAAATGTGAAAAATCTCCTCCTCCACTCTTATACCCCCCTTTCTACTTGGTTTACGATCCCTGCTAATTCCTGGTCTTTCCCCCCTTCTTTTTTCCCCCCGTCAAACTTTCTTTTTTTCCGCTAAACAAGATGTCCTGCTCTGTCTAGCGTGCCTATTTGGAACTTTCGCTTGCGACCCCCCAAACAGATACCGAGTTGACGCATTCGACCACCCTTGCCGAGGAGTTTCGAGGCATTTTCTTCAAGTTTGGATGCAACGGACGACCTTTTTTCCGGTCCAAACTCGCTGCCCCGTCCCCCGGACCCCAAGTTTCCCTCTTCATACGACCCGTGCGGCCCCGTTTGAACAGAGGGGAAATTAGCTTCCTCCTGACACCTGTTGAGGACTTGTTGCTCTTCAGCACTCGAAATACTTCTTTTTTCTCTCCTCTCGTTCTCACTTCCCCCTTTTTTCTTTGCACGGCGCCCCCCTTTTCAAACAAAATTCGGGCCTCGCGTCCTTATTAGATCGGTTTTCCTCCCGAGACACCCCTCTATCGATCTTGTTCGCTCGCTATTGATGGAGGTTCCCCCCCCCCCCCCTTTGAGTGGCTTTCTGACCCAATCTTTTAAGAGGACAGTGCGCGCTCAACTGCCATGCCTAAGTCTCCTCCCCCCAATTCGCCGGCCCCTCTTTTTGCTGTTTTTCTTTTTTCCAAAGGCTGCCTCCCTTGCCCCCTTCCCCTCAATCGAACCATCCTTTAGGAGGATTTTTGGAAAGATCGAGGAACGCCTCCCCCCTTCGCCTTGTTCCACGGTTTTTTTTCTTTCCCTTGAAACGCACTCTGAACGCGTTGGCACAATTTGGTGCGAACTCCTCCTTAGGGTTGAAATATCGTAATGGCCCCCGCCCTCTCTTTCGGCGAGCCCTTCTACTATTGACCCTTTCTGTTCCCGCTTGTGTCGTCGTTTCCTTTTCTCTA
>Ga0179593_1402411_pt1 | contig 10526 bp, 11 predicted proteins | sample CZODoug2_1_08_16_FD_185931 | JGI IMG/M metagenome (GOLD analysis project Ga0179593, IMG submission 185931) | Vadose zone soil fungal communities from Angelo Coast Range Reserve, California, USA - CZODoug2_1_08_16fungal (PacBio error correction) | ecosystem: Environmental > Terrestrial > Soil >... | reverse complement strand
GATGGGTCACTATGAACCCCTCGAATCCCTTTAAAACATTTTCCCTAGTTTCCCTTTTCTTCCCTCCTCACACCCAGTCCCCAGAGCCTCCCCCTGTCAGTGGTTTTGATCCTTGGATTTGCTGGAGCCCTTGATTTTTAAGGGTAGTAAATATTCGTTTTGTGTTTTTACTTACGGCTGTCACGGCCCAGTCAAAGGCCCTGTTGGAAACGATAGCATTTCACCGCATGAGGGTTTTGAAGGCACGTCGCATTGTCCCCGTGTCCCATCCCACACCTGACACACCCTTTTTTTAGGTGTTTTCCGCTGCACAAATTAACTCCATTCCTGAATTTCCAGTCGACGTCTACCTTCCGGCCCCCATTCTCGATAGGCGTTCCGCCTCGGCGATGTAAAGTGTTCAAACTTCCGCTTACTTCCCTGCTTCCCGGCGACGCGTCTTGTGCTCTCTTTCCTTCCCTCTTGTGTTTCTTTTCGCCCCCCATCCGCCGCCCCCCTCAACGGGTTTATGGGCTGATTCCGGGGCATTGCCGCTTGGCCCGGATATACAGGGGAACCCAAAAGAACCCCCACCCAAACTCAGGGACAGACAGATAGTTTGAAGAGTCTGAGGATTGCTAACCTGACAGTCACCCTCACGCCCTTCGTAAGTTGAACAGGTTTCACAAGAACACCGCCTACTGAATCTCTCCCCCCACTCATCCCACATGGGGGTCAGGATGGCTCCCGTTGTTTACCATTTTGTAAAAGAGTCTTGTTCCTACCTTCTCTCTTCCTTCTTTTACTTGGGCACCGTATTGGCTTTTTTCCCTGAGATCTTTTGATGTTAACCCCCTCCCCTTTTTAGCGTTTTCGGGCGATTCATTGCGTGTCTTGACAAATGTTTTATTGGGTCTGCACCACTTCACCAGAGTGTTCCCTGGACTCCACCTTCAGACCTGCCGTTTTTCTTTATTCAGCTTCGCGGACATTCTTAGATTTGCCTTTTAGTAGTCTTATCCTCGGCTGCCCTGCCTCCTTCTTTTTAAATTTTTCATGTTTGTTCCTTGGTTCTCGGACCCAATATTAGCCCAGAGGGTTCACCACAGAGAACCCCCACTGAAGCAAGTTCCCCCACCTTCTTTTCCGTCGCCATGATCCTCTCCTTGCCCGAGAGACCGTCGCCGCATTCAGGATGCTTTGGTTCCCACATCCTTTCCCGTTTCTTCCCCTGTCCGCTTTTACAATTTTCTCGGCGTGCGATTGGCCCTTTTGGCAAGGTAAGTTCGTCCCCTCTCTACCCGTTATTAAGGTTATGTTCTTTCCCTGTGGTAATACCACCCCTTCCGATTTAAGTTTGAGACTTCCAGCCTGCCGTAGTAAGTTTCCTGCTTTCTTCTCCCTTCCAACTATACTAAGTCCCCTGCCCCAGTTATTTGGGAGGTTTGAGCACCTTACGCCAGTTGTTCGGGTGGTCTTACCCGCATCAGGGTTTTATTCTCTCCACCATGCAGTCGAGTTTCTATGTGACCCCGGGAAAGATAGTAGCTTTCCCCCACCTTTGGTCCATTTTTTTTTCCTCTCCGTTGTAAGTTTTTCGTTGTGACCCCGTAACAATCACCGATCCCTTGCCCCCGATGACCATGATAACTTGAGTTTCTTTTTTTCCTTTACCTCTCATTTGCCTACAGCGTCTAGGACCATGTGCCTTAATCCCCCCTGACGTCCTTGTTTGTGTGTCTCCCTTGTTTTTTCGCACGGAAGATCCGCCAGGCCTCGACACATTCCCTTCTCTCTTTTTCCCCCTAGCCAATATCGCTTTCCGGCCCTTATATGTTCTAGTGTGGTAATAGAAGTACGTGTGCCCTTTTGCTCCTACCCCCCTAGAAGTTGCCTCTTTACGTTCCCGTCCGATCCCTGAAATGCAGGTGGTCTATGTTGACCTGGACAAATTTTATGTTTTTTAAGCCGTCTTGATCCATGTTGGCCTCGACCTCAGTTGTACGTGTGCTCCTCCCATGAAAGCGAGCACCTTCCCTCGTCGCACTTTCTCCCCGATCCCTTCGAAATGCTAATACTCATGATTATTCAATATGGGCTTTGTAATTGACGTCCTTGTTTAGGGTTTTCAGATACCGCAGCCGGCACTGGCTCGACAACTGATCCTTTCTGATGGTGTCCCTGGTCCCTATCCTTTTCCTCTCCAGTTCGCTGGCTATGTTTTAAATACGTACATAGTTCCGGGTGTTCGGGCCCCCCCTCACCCGGCCTTCCTCTCTGAAGGATCTTGCACCACATCCTTCGCTTCCCATTTTTCCGGCATTTTTCTTGGTAGTAATGAGGCCCCCCGGCCCATGAACAGTTTGTCTACGGCTCCGCGCACCCCTGTCTTCTGTCGTTCAATGACACACCAGCAGAGTTTGCCCCCCCCCAATCGGATTGCCCTGCAGCTTTCCTGCCTTTTTCACTCAAACCTGCCTCTTTCATCACTTTAGCGACTCCCTCATCCAGCACCTACTTTTCAGGAAAGTCTAAAACCCTTTCTTATTCCCTTTCGCACTCTATCCAAATTTATGGTATGCAACACTGAATTTTCGACGCCTGTTTAGAACCCCTGGAGTCTCAACCCTGGTTTTGTCAAAGCCCTTTCCCCTCCCCCCCCCCCCCCCCCCCCCCCCTGTCGCGATCCCAGAGGGGAGTTATTTTTTTTTTTTTTTTTTTGTTTTTTTTTTTTGTCTCTGGGGGCCGTTTTCCTTGTTGTCTTCCTGGTTTTTTACCGTACGCATTGGTATTGTTGTTCCCCCCTTAACCCTCTTTATGCCGCGTAAATTTCCCTATTTTGTAGCGACCTCCCCTACCCCCCCGACCCGCTGCCCTCATTTTCTCTCCCCCTGGGAACTCCCCTTGGAATTGCCCTACGTTTTACCTTCGAAGAGTAATTGGTAATTTTTAAAAACATGTCCTCGACCTCTTCACCCCATCTACATGGAAACCCTTAAAAGTTTTCTAACCCCCTTTTTCCCCCTCTCTTCGCCTTTTAACTAGCTGCCTCACTAGTGTACCCTATTTCTCATATCTCTGTCTGTTGTTATTCTTCAGATGACGTGTTCTTTTCTTGGGACCTTGTAACCCGCACCTTTCATCTGAGGATTTTTTTTCTAGAATTCTTTGAAGGCCTCTATCTTTTACTCTCTTTCAGCACTGTCCCCATTTCCTTTGATCTCCGCCCTTTTTTTCTTGCCCTGGCTCATTTTAGAGGCCCGAGGTACCTCCTCTCTTTTTCGACCGTTTCTCCTCCCCCCAACCCCGAAAGCCTCTTCCTCATCATGCTGGACACTAGCCCCACGTTTTACCTAGACCTCCGCGGTAAAGTCTCACCCAGAGCGCCTGGCTTTTTAGTCTCCTCTCCTACCTTTACTAGGAACTTTTCCACTTTTCTTCAAAAGTACATGCGTCGGTCCGTTTGAAATCTGTCTCTCCAGTGTTCTGGGGCAACTGTCCCCCCCCCTCTCACTGGTCATACCCTAGTCGAAGTTTGTTAGACTCTCCATGTATTCCAGGTTTTTTTGAATTTCCGCTTTTTCTTCTTCTTCCTATGCTGCTGAGAAGACGCCTTGGACCCCCTTTTTCCCTTCCTTTCCTGTTCTTTTTCTTTTTGTATATGTGTAACTGTGGTAACCGCCTTACGTGTGTTCTGTGTTTGTTTCCCGAGTGGTCTCCCTGGGAGCCTCTAGTGTTCCCCAGCTTTCTCCTCCTACCCTGTGCGTGCTTCTTTGGCCCGACATAGTTTGCTACCATTTCTTCAAGGTCTGTACTGGATACTCTTCCTAGGGTAGTCAGATCCCTTCAAAGCTCTCTCGCGTTTCTTGTGTTGCGCCCCCCCTAGCACCTTTTCGTCCCCCCCGCCATGGAAGTACCCCCCCAGCACCCTGGTTAGTCGCCTTTTCACGCCTCTCCCTTTTTCCCTAGTTTCCCTGGTCGAACCGCAAGTTCCTCGTCCCATTGTGTGGCACAGACGCTCTTCAGTCTTCAGCACGGTCCGTCCCTGTGTTTCGCCTTTCGGCGAGACCCCCTGCCTGATTCACTGGCGTGTCTCCACACTTATTTTCTGTTCGAACAACCTTGGTCCCCTCCCCCCAAGCTGGAGTTAAGTTCTCTGGAGACACCGGTTTTCTTGGCTTCCCAGAGATATAGAGAGTTTAACCCTGTCAGAGTAATATTTTACCCCGATTTAGAAGTCCGCTTTCCTTCTTGCTGGGACATGTGCCCCAGCGGCGATGGTAGTGCGAAATCCGTTCTAAGGGTCGCGCACGGATCGCTTACTGGATGGTCAGCATTCGTCCCCCTCCGAAGTCATCGACGATGACTATCTCCTGATCTTGTCCCTTCGCACATCACGGCCCGTCCTCTCGACTACGGGGTTTTCCGATTTTCACCTCCTTTCGTCATGCTAAGTTACACCCCTACGAGTCTGCTTTGTCCTGCTTATTGACGCTGAAGGGGATTACGGACACACTCCCTTTGTATTAACAATATCCCCGTACGTCCAAGCTACAATTGTATTTTTTCTTAGGGGCCCCTCTGCTCCCTACTGTAGCAGTTTGTTGTGAGTTCCCTGTTGATTCTGTTGCAAGGTGTTCCGAATACATTACTCTTCCCAACCCCCAGACCCCCCCTAAATTATTCCCCCTCCCCCTGTCGCAGCCTGGACCCATGGAAAGCCATGTTTTACTGAACACCAAGTTCTAATGCACATTGCCCTCTGTTGGGATGCTCTATTTGATTCAAGTTTAGGAAGAGCTGGCTACGTAAGTTCCCGTTTCTTAAATGTTCATTCCCGGCTCTTTTTATTAGCCCGACCCGCACGAAACCACTCTACTTGGTCTTTTTCCCGTTTAGCGAATTTTTATCACTTCCGCCCCCTCCACACCCAGCCTTTGTTATTTCAGCCAGGGAATTCTTGTCCAGATATCCACTAGCTTGTTGTCTTTTAGAAAGTTGCACAGTTTTCGCAGTGTTTTGCTTTTCTCTAGAGGGCCCGTTCTCCTTTTTTTTCCCTCGGTTGAAGGTTGCATCATGTATAACACCTCCTTAAACCGAAGTTGTTGAAGACATCCCGGGTGCAAATTAGAAGAGCCCCCAAATAGTCCCCTTTACCAAGGATTGTTGCACTTCAATTCTGATGGAGTCTGTTCCCTGAGGCCCGCTGGTATTCCGTTTTCGCTGGTCATGTAATGGTTCGCCCTACGACCCCATGTGCAGGTGGCGTTTGCCCCCCCGTGACACTCCCCCGATTACCTGACTCCATGGGGTCTGACTTTCAAATTACCTGCCTTTATAGTCGGACCTCCCCCTAGCACACCTGGTTGGATCTGAAGGGCATCTTTCCGCTCACCGGACAGAGTCTGGTGGCCCCCGAGCCCTCCTGAAGGGGGGCTAGTTGAGAAGTCTTAAAGTATTTTGTGATTCCATTTCGAAGTTTTTCCCAAACAGAATTATCGGTGTTAAATGTCCTTTTTTTTCTTGCATACATGTTGAGCTCCTCTTTTTTTCTTTTCAAGGACCATTACCCTGCCTTCCCCCCAGCGTTTTGACCCCCCCCCTCCTTCCTTTGTCTGGGTCAGCTCCTTTGTTTCCCTACATTTCGTCTGCTCGCTGATCTTTTTTGCTTTCAGAAACTGTACAACCTGTCCCTTCTTCCTTGTGGATTTCTGACATTTTTTTCTTTTTTTGGCCGCCCCCGTCATGACCCTTATACTCCACCCCCACCCCACACCCTTACTCATCCTTCTAGTTCCCTCTCCTGGCTGACATCCTCTACTCCTTTTCCTGTAGCACACCAAATCAACTCCCCCCGCCATCTTATTTCTACACACATTCTCTAGCCCCCCGGCTGACCTAGAGTTCTCTGAAGGTCAGTACCCCCCCCTGCCCCCCTGTTTCCCCATTTTCCACTTTGCATCCATCACTGACCCCTTTTTGTGTGTACTGGGTTTTTGTCGGACTTAAGCGTTGGTTCTCTTATGCCTCCTTTTCCCGTTGTGTGAGGCTTGATGACTCCTTCGCTCTGTTTTATTCTGTGCCCATTTTGAGCCTTATGCCTTGTCGTATTTTCCCCGTTTCTTTGCCCTTTTCCCTGCTCCTTGTTGCCCTCGCCGAACCCGCTCAGACAATGGTGGCCGTTTTTTGGGCGTTCCTTCTTTTGTGCGCCGCCTTGCCCCCACGCCCGACGCCAGATGCCCTTAGTCAGACCTTAGACGACTACAGTCTTCTCGCATTTTCACTTGTGGCGTTGAACACGTTTTTTTTCCTGATTTCCCAGATCGCGTCTTCTCGGCCCCACCCCCTGATCGCATCTCCCCCTTAAGACCTATTTCTTTCCCATTCGCTCTATCCATGGTCGTAGGTTTCACTTTTTCTCGTCACACACTTGGCAAACCAATTTTCCCCCCAGTGTAGGTGTACATACTCCCCTCTCCCCCCCTAATGTCAGAGGGGTACCTCCCGTTGCCCCCTTTACTCCCCAACCTCACTGCCCATCACCTCTTAGCCCATAAGGGCGATTCCCCTGCCCATCCCCTTTTCTTTTCACCCTCGTTTGATTTCCGGCTTTCATTTTGGAGTGATAGGGCCGTGCTCATTTCAGCTGGACCCAAGAATTTTTTTCCCCTTGCTTTCTTTTTCCCCATGTGCGCCCCCTATCCCCCTTTGTGAGACAGAAAGCCTCCTTTTGTATGGCTTGCTATAGCTATTTTTTTTCTCCATGAATTCCCTGCGAATCCGTTTCACACCCTTTTTCCTTGCATTTTCGTCCACCTCATTCCATACCCTAGTAACACCTATTTGTCGCCTACTTTCCATTCAGTCTCGGTTCTGAACTTGGACGTTTTTGTGATATGCTAATCATTCTTTTTGTTGAGGCGCCCATCCCTTATAGCCTTTTCCCTATGTTTAGATTTGAGTTCTCGAATTTTTCGTTTTGCGTCACTTGCCAGTGAATTCCAGCGAGGGAGAAAATCCCAACCTTTTTTTAAATAAGAACGTTCCGTGAATTCGAATTTTAACCCTGTGCGACCTCTTCGTGCCGAGTGTCAGGTCATTTTACATACTGTAGAATTTCCTTGCACTTCCCCCCATGTGTATGCTTCCCCCACCCGATTTTTTGTCGTTGTTGACGCTTTTTTCCATCGTATTCCCCTTCATTTCACGAGGTTGCCATTGCTCCTTAATACTATTCTCTCCGCCGTTTCCTGTCGGCGCTGTAACTTTTCCAAGGTAGACAGAGGACCTTGGCCTTTTGTAGATTTTATCTCTTTTTATTTTGGCTCTTTTTATGGGCATTTCCTTCTTTGATGATTCCCCCAGTTTAACGTTCCTTACCTTCACATTAAACCTTTTTTGATTTTCTGATGCCGTTCTCCTTTATTTAGCTCCTGTGTCCCTTAAACATCCCGCGCGCCCGCCTACAAAGTGTGCCAATGTCCCACTCAGGTTTCCCGGCCCTCCAACCCAGTAATCTAGTCGCCTTCTTGATTAGTTTTAATGCACGAACCCGCTCCAATTAGGACACACTCCAGCGTTGTCTCAGTGTTTCGTTGTTTCATTTTTTGGTCCCCCCTTTTCTAGATTCTGTGAAATGACGCTTTTGTAATGGTGGTTGTAGGGGGGTTTCATCCTCGTTTGATTTTTTTTCCCAATGAAAATGCGTCCGCGTTTTCGTCTTCCTCTTCCGCAGTCAGATTTCGAGCGAAACCTGGTTCCTTCTTATGGTTCTACCCCAACCTGACACTTTTTCCGGGCCTCCCCGTGGAGCCGCCCCACAGGTTGCCCTGTGACCCAATCTTCGCAGCTCCCCCTCTCTGAGCCCATCTGTTTTTTTTTTCGAGTTCTCGCTGCCCCGGTTCATGATTTATTCGGTGATCCAACTATTGTGTAGTTTCATTGTCTTCTGTACACCATATGGCTTCCAGTCTTTTCGTAATAAGCCAAAAGTCCTCACGTGTGCTTCCCAGGGTCGTGTTTCTTTTCGACATTTCCCTTCGACCTTGCCCCCAGCATAACGCCCTCTTTCCTGTATTATCGTTCAATCGATCCCTCCGTTTTTAATCGCCCAGTCTCCCGCTTGTTTTTCATCATTTTTTTCTTTCGTTTGCTTATTTGTTGCTCGCCAGGTAAATTTTTTCAACCCGTGATATGTTCAATGAAGTTGTGTGTTCATTGTACCCCCCCCATCCCGTTTTCCCCCTAATTGAGTCCCTCCTCAAGTAACTCTGCGTTTTTGACTCTCCAGTTTCCCTTTCGATTTTCCGCACGATAGGCTACGGCCCCCAAATCCCTATCCTCTTTTTATTCTTTTTCAGCAGCAGTTACTTATTTGCTCCCATCGAGAGCCAGCACCGGTAGGGGTGGACCCCATCCATGTCCAGGGTTTACTGTTCCTCCCACACCCCACTGTTTTAAAATGGTCGCATTGCTTCAACTCAATTGTGTGATTTACCATTTTATTTCACAAGTTTTTCGGCAGTGTAGTTTTGCATAGTAGACCGGCAAGTTGTGAGCGGTCTACCCTCCCCTTCTTTATCCCCTCCAAGTACGCAGCACTCCGGTAATTTATGCACCCCATGATCTTCACTGTATCTAGAGAAAAGTTCCAGATCTCTGTTTTATAAGCGTCTCTGATGACGGTTTACATTTTTTTCAGTACCGTGTGGTCTGGTGCTCCCGGTACCCCATCTTCCCCATTTGGATGAACCCCCTTAATGCCAACACTGTCTGGTTTCTTCTCCCGTGCCCTTCTCCACCCCCAATCCCCTGAGTTTAACGTTTTGGTCTTATGTTGATAATCCCATTGTGTCTGTCTTCTCTAACGCCCCCCCTGTTCCTGCCTTACTCTATGTTCTCTTTCCCATTTTTTATGATCTTTGTTGTTCCCCTAGATGAAGGTCGTTTATTTTCCACGTCTGCTTCCCAGGTTTTGTTATCTAACTCAATTCGTACCGCCCCCTTTTTGATCATCTTACTCTTGCCGAGAACCCCCCCATTTCCCACGAATTCACTCCCTACGCCGTGATAATTTTTTTCAATGGATAGCTCTCTCCATTCCTCTTCCCTTGCTCTTTTCCAGGTTGCTTCATATTCCTTCAGGGATTTTTCGCCGGTGTAAGCCGTTCCCCGAGCTCCTCTTTGAGACCTAAAAACTCCTGGAGTCTATTTGCCCTCCCGATAACATGTGAGCGTCCCACATTTTTGCTGGGTCGTTCCCGACTCCAGATTTTTACCTGGTCGGTCTTGAAACCTCGCCCGAGCCTTATGATCTGCCTCAAGATTCCGTGGACCCAACGAGCCTTTCTCCTTTGTCCTCCTTTCTTTTGCGGCCTCCCCCAACAGACCCTTTACCTGATTTTTTCGTTAGACCGTCCTCTGTTTTCTTTCGGACCTTTCCCCTAATCCCTGCTTTAACAGCGACCTGACTATGATTCGCCACCCCGATGAAGGCGTTCTTCCCCAACGTTCTTCAAGCCACTTGAAGTTTCAAGCATCCTCCCCAAACGACGGACCTTCTCCAACCCCGGGATTGCTGCGCCTCTTTTCAGTCCTTTCTGTATTGCCCTGAGCTTTTGTGAGACCAAGGTCTCCTGTTTTTTCACACCAGTTTTCGTTTTTTTTGACCCCCCCTGGCCCCTCTTACTGTGTTTCGAGCCACGCCGCCTCCTCTGCCATTGCTTGCGGTTAGTGTTGGAGTAGACATCAATCCTATGTTAAGCCCTTCAAGTTCTTTACGATGTACTCGGTATGTCCCTGACCACGAAGAGTCTTCCCCCTCACTTTTCGGTGCTCTCCGCTCCCTTTCCTTCCTGGGTTAACCCCGCCCCCTCCCCCCGATATATTGACAGTTCCACATACTCAGTCCAACTAGTGCCATCAGACAACGACAGTTCTTTGACCCCCCCCCTCCCCCGCTTTCTGTTTGGCCAATAGTGAAGCAGCCCAAGTGGTCATCCCCTTTTCCTCCACCTCACTTTTTTTGTTTTTTCGAGCTTTATTCAGCTTTCTAGTTCTACAACAGTATTTGTTCGTCCCCCTTTCGTGCCTGTCCCTAGCTGTCTCTTCCCCCCCCTTTCACCTTCCTTTGTCCCATCTTGGTGTCTTCGCTTACTCCGCGCGTCATTTCTCTTCTCTAAACTGAGTTTATTTTCTTTGGATTGAAAGAATAACAACAATCCGCGCCACTCCCGTAATTCCCCTCTTCCCCCCGAGTCCTTCCATCCAGCCCAATATTAAAAACCAGTTCCTCCCATTGCATTTTCGGAGCCCGTTCTTGTTGGTTGTGAAACCATGTGACTTGGCCCCCTTGTCAACCACAACCACACCCTTTTTTTTCAACTTTTTGCCTTGTTAGTCGGAATCTCCTTGTCATACACTTGCAAGTTTCTGACTCTTCCGTGAGCCCCCCCTTGAAAGGACCTCCTGAACACGTGCCTGTTAGACTTTTCAGCTTCTCCATGGGTCCGTATCGCCCGCCCGGTGCCCATATGCTTGCTTTTCCC
>Ga0179593_1372437_pt1 | contig 10526 bp, 10 predicted proteins | sample CZODoug2_1_08_16_FD_185931 | JGI IMG/M metagenome (GOLD analysis project Ga0179593, IMG submission 185931) | Vadose zone soil fungal communities from Angelo Coast Range Reserve, California, USA - CZODoug2_1_08_16fungal (PacBio error correction) | ecosystem: Environmental > Terrestrial > Soil >... | reverse complement strand
TCGTTGGGACCATTCTCTTTTTCAGGGTGTAAACCAAAACAACCCCCAAAACGTCATTTCCCCGTTTTTTGGTGGCCCCTTACCCAAACGTCCGTCGGCGACCTGTAGTGTGCTGGGGCCCAGCCAAACTGTGCCCTTTTTACCGCTTTTCCAGGGCCCCCTTTCCAGTCCTTTTTTTGTTGGAACCACTACTCAATTAGGCTTTCCTGTTTTCCCCCAGTAGCTCCCCCCCCTCGCAAAAAAACATCAGGGCCTCCAGGGCTTCGAAGCTGCCAGGCCGTGCACCTTGGACCCATGTTGAAAAACCTGCGGGTTTCTGAAGACATTTTTGGGGATTGTTATTTTTCCTGGGGTTGCGTCCTTCCCCTATCGTCCAAGAGGTCTTTGGTTGACCCCTTGGACCCAAAAACAAAAACTTTCCCCCTGTGGGCCCCCTTGAGTTTTTTTCACTGGTTTTTAGGTAAATCTTACTGCTGCCCTGTTTGTCCCCAGGTCTGGAGCATCCTTGCTTGGGGTTTTTGTGTTTACGAACTTTGAACCAAAACCCCAAATCTTTTGACAGCAAGCGTCCAATTAATTGCACAAACCCACGGGGTAGAGATGTACAACCCTCTGAGTTTGTTCCACCCCGAATCACTGGGTGCTTCGCCGACCAAAATGGGAAAAACCCCCCAAAAACAACATCAGGAAACCCCTTTATGGAGGACTTTTCGTGACCGTGGTACCGTCAAATTTCTTGTTATGTCCGAAACCCCCCCACCTGCAAATTCACTCTATTTTTTCCCCTTCAATTGTTTTGGGTTTCCTAACCTCAGTGGGACACCCCAATGGTGTTGGGTACAAAGTGGGTCCTGCCAGGGGATTCCCGAGTGGGGTTTCCGTTTTGCGATAGAGGTTCCACCTGGCCCAAAGAGTCTGTTCACCTTTGTCCGGGTAAGGGAACGTGCGGTTTTCCAAGTTTTACCTAAGTGTGTTTTGGGTGTTAAACCACCACCAGACAAACCTAAAAAAACAACCCCCCGCTTTTTCTTAACTTGCCCCCCCCAGATACTTTTACCAGTCCCGTCTGCCCCACCCCGGTTTTTCCAAAAACCTTGGACTTGTTACCACGGGTTTCACTACCCCCTTTAACACCAACCCAAACCCCCCCGTGGGTTACCACCCTTTTGTTCATTCGGTTTTTTTTTCCTCATGCCCTTTACTCCATTTTCCGGTCTTTTCCCCCTCATACTTTTGTGTTTTGGCCAGTTTTGGTTTTTCTTTCAAAACCTCCAATCTCACCCCGCAATGTGAAAACATCGTTTTTACTGTTTTCGGCACCTTACTCAGTGAAGGGGATGTAAGTTTTCTTTCTTTTAACCCCTGTCCACACACAATGCCATCTCTCCTCTTTTTTATTATCCCCCTCCCCCGTTTTTGGCCGATTTCTGATGGCTTTGTTTTGGTATTCCCCCCGTCTTGGGGGGGGTGTCGGGGACCGGCTTTTCTTGACCAGTTTCGAACTCTACCACGAAACTTCATCTTGGCGTTTCAACTTCAGCCCACCCACTACCCCCCCCACCTATCATTTAATGGGAGTTAATTAACTGAAAGTCTTTACTCCTACTTTTCTTCAATGTTCTGATTTTTTTTCCGTGGTAACCTGTTGACTGGAATCCCCCCCCCCAATTTTTTTTGGCCCCCCTCCGTTTTTCACGTATTGTTTTTGTTGGTTGATTTTCCCCCAAAACCACTGAGTTTTGGGTTGTGGTGGGTTTGGGGCGCATTGTTAGGTTTTTTTTTTTATTGAAGGGGGCCCCCCCCCCATGTTCTTCATTGTCAACAAAACTCACTCCGTCCCCCCCAGGTGATTCCTCGGCTTTCCCCTATTGCCCAGTGAACCATGTCGTGTCTGAGTTCCCCGTTCCTCCGTTCCCAACCCCCCCAACCACACGTTTTGAGCACGTCTGTCTTTGGGTCCAAAACCCCCTGTCCTCTTAGATTGTTGACCAAGTGTGGGAGAGAGAGGGGAAAAAACAACCCCAGGGCGTTTTCCCCTTTCCGGCAGTTTTTTTCTACCACTATTTGGGATGAGTTCCGCGTTGGACTAGTTTTGAACAGGGGTACCGTCGGGGCGGCTTCCCACTTATTGGTTGTCCCCCTTTTTTCTTTTTTCCCGTTCCGGTTTTCCTTGTGAGTCCACGACATTTTTGTCACCAACCCCATTTTTTCATTCTGTCCTTTCACTTTGCAAGTGGCGGATCGCATTCTTGTTGTGCCTATTTCCGGACCTTCCTTTAAGGCCCTGTGTTTTTTGTCCTTTTTTGCCATGGGTTTTTTTTTTTCTTCTTTTGGGGGCGGATTGCCGTCCCTTTTTCACCACGGGTCCCGTAACACTCCGATCCCCTGATGGTCTTTTGGGAACGGTTTGAAACTTCATTGCATTTCCGTCCGTGCTAATTGTAAATGGCTTTTGCCTACTGCTGTTGGGGGTGAACTTAAGGGATTTCCTTTTTGACTTTATATCTGTCCGTTTTTAGAGGGTTTAGCACGTTTTCGGTTAGGCTTGTTTCGTTTTTCCCCCCCGCTGTTTCGTTTTAAGGTGGCTGGTCTCAAAAAACCTTGTAATGTTCCTTTTGGGGGCGTATTCTTCCCCCATTCGTTGGCCGGATTCCAAGACCCCGGTCTGGCCGGTCCGGCGTTCTAGCCTGCCGTCTTGAATTTTTTGTTCCGTTTGTGTTGGTCGGTCCTCTTACGTTCACTTTCATCTTGCTTCATGGCGGTTCTGTGGTTGTTAAGTTTTTTGGGGTTTTTTTATTTTTTTTTCACCCTGTTTTTCGTATAACCCCAGTTTTCCCCGTTGATTTTTCACCACCCAGGAGCTTCTTAAAATCCCTTTTGTCTGGGCGTTGTTTGATTCCGTGTTTTAAGGGTTTTTTTTTTGCTGTTGTAATCATGTTTTGGTTTTAAATCTCCGGTTCTTGCTACCACAACCTTCGGCGCTTTTCTGCCTTAGCACCCTTCCCCTTGTTGACCCCTTTAAGGGTCTTCTTTTCATGTTTTCACTCAACGTTGGACCAAAAACCTGTCTTCCCCAACCTGGTCCTTCTAGTCGGCCCCAGCCGAAGTATTCTCCCAGTTCAAAAATGATTTGAACTTTTCACATCCGACAAAAACGGTTTTTCTATTACAAAGGTAAGCAGGATTAGACCCTCTTTGTCACCCTTTCGGAGTTTTTTCTTTCTTCACACGCCCTGATTTTTTCCCCCCAAAACGGGACTTGGTTTTTTTTCCCTTACATGGATACTTTTTTTTTAGGCCTCTACGTGTTCATACGGGGTGAGTTCCCCGGCATAAGGTTGCTAGTTTTTGGGTTTCGTTCGAACACCCGCACTCCCCCAAGTGTTTCTTGGACCCCCCCTGCTGTTCAACACCCCCCTGAACCCCTCATGATTTTTTTCCCTGATGGTTTTCGCACTCTGATGCCCTGGCAAGTTGGCACTAAATGTTAATTCCGTTCCCCTCGGTTTCCGAGTGTTGGTGCCTCCTTCGAAGGACTTGGGGCCTGGGTGGTCCCCTCCTTTTTACTTTTCAAATGGGTTCACTTTCCGTTTTGGCGGCCGGTACCGTTGGTTGTCTCCGAAAACCGCCCCCCCCCCGTCCAGGTCGTTTTTGCCGCCTACTTCTTTTGGCGCTGTTTTTTTTAACGGTCCCAAATTACGGTTCGCCCCTATTCCGGGTTTTTGACCCCAATTTCACTTGTTCGAGACACGAATTACGTTCTTCAGGGGTTCCTTTCTATTCTTAGTTCTTTTGACCCCTACCGGTTTCTTCGCAAACCCTGTCTCCGTTTTCTATCCCGGCTCTTTTTGCCTTGGGGCTTGGGTCCCACAGGTCTGGCTCAAACCACACTGGCTACCACTCGATTTTTTTCCTCTTTTTCTCCTTGTTCCCACCCAACCCACCATTCCTTGTTTTGGACGCGGACTTTACACTACTCCCTGCTCTGGATTTCTTCCGCATGTCCTTGGTCTGTTTTTTCTCTCTGGAAAGTTCTGTTTTTTGTTCTGGTCCAAACCCACCTCACATAAGTGTTTTTTAACTTTCTTGCAAGCCTTCGTTTCAGGCTGTTTTCCTTTCTCGGGGCCCCTTTTTTCTTTCGAATTACCCCCCCCCTAAACACCTGGCGGCCGGGTGTTCGTTTTTTGATGTTTGAGTGTGAATGTTTGCAAACCCAAGTTTTTTCGGTGAAAGCGAATGTGCTCCTGGTGAGCTTGAAAACAATTGGGGTATGGTTGCAATGGCCGAGCCTCTTCTTTTTAGGTGCCCCGTTTTCACATTTCCTTTTTTACCATTCCCTTTGAAGGCTCACACTTTGTGCTAGTCCTTATCTATTTAAGGCTCCAGCTTTTACGTGCGACCCCAAAAAAAAACCCATGTAAAACTAACCCTTTTTATCCCCAGTCCCCCTTTCCCCAGACTTTTTTTTTTTTCGTTTCCTTCCGTTGTTCCAACCACACTCCCGCGGTTTTTTTTTCGTGATTGATCCTGGACATTGGAGTTGACACCAAGGTGGGGTGGACTTGGGAAGTCTTGGTTAAAACAACAAGAGGTGGGAATTGACTCTTTTACAAGAAGATTGGTTTGTGGTGGAATCTCCTCGAGTTTTTTGCACTAGCGCACCCCGAGTCAGGTCGCACGACCCTCGTGAGAGATGTGCGGACGCCAAAAACAAACACCCTCGCAATTCCAATAAATTAAATGGGTCAGGATGGGATAGGCTGGTAAACGGACCTTTGGGAACAGTGAAGGAACATCCCGGGGGACAAGCAACGAAGCAGCTTGTGGGGCCTTGACAGGTCTTTTCGTGGGGTGGGAACCCACGGAGGTGTGAAAGTGGCTGGACACAGACTGTGGTAGGCGGAGGGACGGGTCCAAGATAGGTCATTCCAGTCCCCGAGGGACGCTACTACCATCAAAGGACCGGAAGCGGGAAACCCGCCAAGTTGTAATCGCGCATTCTGATCCTGCCCGGAGTAAGGTGACCCACCCTGCCCCTCTGCTTATTTAATTGAGGGTCCTTTTATGGTTAAAAATTTTCTTGGTGCCGTTGAGTCATTTTTGCAATTTCTTTTCCTTTTTTTTCCCGCATTTCCAACCGCCCGAACCCCCTGGTTTATGTGTGCTTTCGTCTCTAATTAATTTGGCACGTGACACCTTAGAACCGGGCTTTTCAAGTGATTTGTTGAACGATCTGGGAACCCTCTTTTTTCAGGTTGCCAAGCTAAAGAAAAACAAAAAACCAAGAAAAACCGCGACCCCCAAGTCCGTTGCTCTTTTTGTTGACCGGTGTCCCACACACTTTTTCCCTTAGTTTTATTGTGTTCACAAGTGACTTATCTGTTCTTTATCTTCCACAAATACTACCGCGGACCCAAACACCCCTCTGTTTGTCTGGTGCCTGGGGTCACAGACGTTCCTGTTGGTAAATCCTCTCACCACCCCAAAACTCCTTTCCTTCAGGTCCCCACTCATACCCCAGACTCCTTTTTCATCCGACCTTGAGGCCTCGCCCCATCCTTATCCTCCCGCTTCCGGCGCGGGGTGGGGCATAAGCTACGTTGGTGGTCCCCAACTCGGTGAGGTTTGCTCCCACGCGGTATCGACCGCCGGAACAGCTTCTGATTCTTGGCTGTAACATTGCACAAGGGAGAGAGACAAGCGTGCGGATTACTGCCAGTATAGTGCCTCAGTTTACACCACTCACCACAACTCTTCCACCAAACATGGGGCGTTGACGGGGCGTGACGGAAGACTTGGGGCCCAGCGTTTGTTTTTTGGGATGCCGCCGAGCTTGTTTTTTTTTGTTTTTTGCATTAGTACTTATTTCCTCGGAAGAGGCGAAACGAACGTTCCTTTAGTTTCCAAGGCCCCCCCCCTATTTCTTTCTAAAGGTACACCCGAAATTGTTCTGATTCTTATTTTTTCCCACAAAAAATTTTTGGTAAAAAAAAATCGGTGTGTTCGGTTTTGTAGCTCAAGAACGGACAAAAAGGGGACACGTTTTTGAGGCTTGCGGCAAACTTGCATAGCGACCCGTAGCAAAGTATCTAAAGCAAACCGGATGCTATCGAGGAAACCCATAGTGACCTGCCCTACTTTCCCTTGCCCGGGAATAGTTTTGCCCACATTTTTTTGTCCTTGGGTAAAACCAAAAAAACGGTCCCGTGGTCATTTTTGTCTTTTTTCGGGTCCTTTTTGTTTTAATATTGGGGCCCCACTTGATGTTGTCGTTTTTTTTTTCTGCCCGGAGGAGGAACAGTATTCCCCCACCTGTCTTCGTTTTGTGACCACGCCTCCCCCTTTCCCACGTTTAGAGTTCTAACTCTACAAGCTTCCGTTGGACAGGGCATGTCTCCCCTGTTTTCTTTTTTGGGAAATTTCGTCTTTTTGGACAAAACGATGATTGGTCCCGCAACCCATTGGTTGGACATGTGTTTTGTTCAGATGAGACTTCTCGCTTTTTTTCCGCTTCCCCCTTTTTTAAACCCCTTTTACACAACGTTTTCGGCGATTTGCCCCTCCTCCCCTCAAGGGATTTTAACGCAAGTACTTTTCAAACCTGGATGCTGAATCCCCCTGGTGGGGGACCCCCCCTTTATTTTCCTCCACCCCCAATATGTTCGACACCCTTCCCCCAAGTTCCCGTATTCACCCGCGGTTTTTGTTGTTTCCGAGAGGCGCTGTGTTTCCGGTTTTTTTTTTTTTCCATCTGGGCGTGACGCCCCCAAACGGCTGTTTTTACACCTTTTTCTGTTCATGGGTGGTGAACCCAAACACCTCTCCCCCGAATCAACCTCCCATGTTGGCCCTCCAGGTTGAAAAGCGTGTTGCTGGTGTAGTTTCACGTGTGTTTTTTTTAGAGGGGACCGTTTTCTCTTTTTTTTTTGGAACCCCCCCGTCCTCCAACACTGGTTGGCATGTTCCACCGACCTGGGCTTTACCCTCCCCCTCGTTTGAGCTTAGGTCTTGTGGAACCAAACTTTTTTTTTTCAACCTGACCTTAACCCCTTTTTGCTTGGGCACCCCAACTGTGCAAAAACAAGGGTTTTCTCCCCCCTCCCACTCATGTCTATTTGACGCCGACCTCCTCGGCCCCGTCCATACCGCCCTCCTTTACACTTTTTTGATCCAGGTGAGGTGTCCGGTTGGCCTTGCATTGGGACCTCTCGTCTCTACTTCCCCTTGTGTCGGTTTTCCCCATTCCCTGTGGTCATTTCTCGACCCCAAACAATCGCTGGACCCCCTTGGAAACAAAAACCCCCCCCTGTTTCCTTTGCCCCCTGTCCTTTTGTGGGAGGTCCCCCCTTTACTGAGTTTTTTCCCCTTTATTTTCCAGTGGGCCTCCCCCGGGGCCCCCCATTACCTTTTTTGAGACCTCCCAGCGAGAGGGCGATCTCTTTTTTTTTTCCCCCCAATTAGCAAACTTTCCCCCTTTCGCTTTATGTTCAGGATGTTTTCCGCATTGTGAACCCCACTGTTCCAACCCCCTGAAACCCTTGCGTAAGCTGTTCAAGCTTTTACGGTGCCTTGGATGTTCCCTCCCCATTAAGCGTTTTCCTTCGGGCTTAAAAATTGTTGGCCCCCACCCACTTCCCCTTGTGTGGACGGGATTTCCAAGGGCGAAAGTTTTCTTGGCCCCCCCCCCTGAAAAGTTTCCAAAGCGCCTCCAACGGGTTTAGTGGACTTGCTGAATATTTGCGTGTTTTGTGCGCAGCCCCCAAAAATTTTTAGTGGCCTTTCATTTACCAAAAACACCCTACTTTGTAACCGTTTCGATTCTCAATTTGGTCAAAAACCACCCCCCACCCCCCATTTTCGTGACTTTCCTCTCCCCCAAGTGTTGTGCTTTTACGGGTTTCCCCCCCCACCTTTAATCAAGCAAGTCACGAAAGAGTACTTTCCTTAGGTGACTTTTTTTAAAGGTTCACAAACAAACAATTTGGGTGCTTTGTGGTCCACTTTTCAATGATCTTGTGCACTTCCATTACTTCTTCAGTTTGAAACCTTTAACACTTTTATGGCCCATCCCGGGATGGTTTTCACAAAAACGGGATTTTGGGGTAATAGGCGGGAAGTTGTATTTCGGGAACTGGTTTGTGGGTGTTGGGTGATGTTTGCCCCCACTTTTGGTCGTGAAATGGTCCGGTTTTGTGACCTTGAGGCCGGCTTTGTTCAACCCCCCCCCTGTCCCCCGGCACTCCAACAAAACACCCTCCGGATCCCTTTTGTATCAACCCCCCATATGTTCCGTGGCGGTGCCCCCCCCCCAATCTTCGTTAAACCTGTGACATACCCCCCCGGTTGGCCCCCCAAATTTTTTGTTCACCAGTCAAACACCAAACCTTCTATGTTCCCCCCACTTTGGGCCTTTGGTTTCCACTGAATACCCTTCCCCTGACTCGGGTTGTGTGGGCCCCCGTGGTTTTTTTTGAGGTCACAGCCCCCCACCCGGCCCTTTTCACTAACTGGCCAACACCAAACAAAATGTGCGGGACTTTGGGCGTGCCCCACAAAAGTCCGTACGGCAGCAACGCCGTCCGGGTTAGCCCACAAACCACCTTGGCACCCCCAACACAGACAATTTTACTCTTTTTGCCTCGGCAGCGGGGTTGGTTGTTGATCTCTGTGGATGTTTTTTTGTAAGTTATACAGTTTGGAAGGGGGTCTGTCTGCGGCCGTTTCCGACCACCCCAACGTAAACCCCCCCCCTCCCCCCCATTTTTTTCATTATTTGCTTCTGTTCCCACCCCCAATGCCACAACTCCATCCACTCGAACCGGGGTTGAGGGACTGGAACGTTGATCTGCTGTTAGGACCTCTTCCCCGTTGTTTTCTGATTTCCGTCCTGGCCGTTTTGAAAAACCGTAAATTTGCCTCCCAATATTTTACCCCCGTTTCTTTTTTGTGATAAAAACACAAGTGGTGGTTGGTGTTGCTTGTTTAGGGACTGGTTTACCCACGAATTTGCTTCCTGTCCAAAACCCCTTTAACTCCTCCAATGTGTGAAATCCGACCCATTGCGCCGCCCACATTTTTTTCGCCTTCCTACTTTCCAAAGGCCTACCACCCCCAACAAACGGTGGATTGTTTTTTACATACTTTTTTTCTTGCACATTGGAAAATCTAGTGAAAGTTTTTTTCCCCCCCGAATGGGCGTTGGCCCCTGACCACCATTTTTGATTTTTTAACTCGGCCGTGATATTTCGTGCCTTGAGTTACGCCTTGGTTTTGCTTCGAAGACCTCGTGGATGTTTTTTTCCCTAGGATTCAACTGTTTTTTTGTGCCCCTCTTTTCTCCCCCTGTCCCGTGGTTTCCCCGTTGTTTTTTACCCCGCCACGGCCTTCCTTTTTGCACCCACAAAAAAACCCCCCTTGGCCACCCTTGATGCCTTAACCGTGCCCCCAAAGGGATTCTTTTTTGCCTTTCGGTGGTGCCCCCTCTTTTCCGAACTACCTCCCCCCCCCCCAAATTGTTCCGTTTTGGGCAAGTTTTGTCGGCCGATTTGGTTTTTCTTTGGTAGGACACACACCCTGCTTACCCACTGTGTCTTTGCGCGGACTGGTCTGACCCCAGGGATTTGTGTCCCTGGGTTGACTTCTGGTCTTTTTTCGGTATGTTTTTTAGTTCGCAAGCCCTTCTTTTTGCCTTTTGCTCGTTTGTTCGAAATAAGAATTTGAATTTACCCGTAGTTGAGGGCCCTGGGATCACACCCCCAATTGTTACAGAACCAGGGCATTCCAGGGGGTCCGTTGCTTTGTGCACTGGTCGGTTGGGCCCGTTTCTTTTGTACCGTTCCGTAACCCCTGGCTCTTTTTGTTTTTGACCACCACATTGTCCTGGTATTTTACCCCCTGTCTTTTTTCCACCTTTTCCCGATGTGTGCTTAAAAAACCTCCCGTTCGCGACATTACCCCCTAGGAGGATGGTGACCGCGCGCCCAGCTGGGGGTGGACTTCTTGTTAGTTGGTATGTTCCCGACACCTTACAATTTGCCCTCTTAACTCCTGTGGCTGCTGGTACCCGTGAATCTGGGAAATGTTGTGGTGCGGTTTTGGTTTTGCCCCCCGTCTTTATAAAAGCCGGTGGTGCACATGGGGACGGTCCCTTCCACAATTCCTCTTTTCTTGTGGGATTGAATTTTCTGGTTTCCACTGTTTCACCCGCCTTTTTGTTTCCACCCTTCTTGTGCTTATGGGAACAAACCCCCCGCTCTTCCTTGACTAATCCCGCCGCATTTCCCTTTGTTTGTGACGGTGTGTTCCTTTCATGGTTTATTGGTTACCTTTTTTTTGTCACCAACTTCTTGTCCGCCGGGGCTCCCTGTTGTAATTCTTTTTTTTTTTCCAACGCCCGTCCTTTCCTCTACACCCCATAGGAGAGCAAACTCTCCGAAAAAACCCGTTTTTTTCCAGTCCCCCCCGTCCTCTATCTGAAATAGTCCCACCGGGTGCTGGGAAGCCAGAGCTTTTCTCCACCGTTCATT
>Ga0179593_1360007_pt1 | contig 10526 bp, 18 predicted proteins | sample CZODoug2_1_08_16_FD_185931 | JGI IMG/M metagenome (GOLD analysis project Ga0179593, IMG submission 185931) | Vadose zone soil fungal communities from Angelo Coast Range Reserve, California, USA - CZODoug2_1_08_16fungal (PacBio error correction) | ecosystem: Environmental > Terrestrial > Soil >... | reverse complement strand
CCCTATTCGTCCCTTTTCTCCATTGCATGTCTCGATTTTTCTGGTCTTCCTGGGAAGGGGATTTATGGCTCTGTCGCGAACTTCTGCTCCACCTCCCCGGATGCTGTCACCTCCCCCCTTCTTTTTCGTCAAGCCGATACCTCGAATGCACGGCTACTCCTTATGCGCGGCGGTCTCGTTTTTCTCCAATATGTCAGAGCCATATTTCCTTTTACCCCTTTTTGCGTCGCCTGCTCTATTAAAGTTCCCTCGGTTCAGTCGTTTCCGCTGTTGTTGACGGCAGTGCTGTCTAGTGTCGCACGATCATCTCCCCCCCTGGAGTAATCTCCTACTACAAAGAGTTTCTTTTCCCCCCCCCCGTCTTGCATTCAGACGGTCGAAGTTGAGGATCACCCCCGGTGTTCCGGTTCTCTCCCGCTTCCCCTCTAGATCCCTTTTTAATGTTGGAGAATATTCGATCATCTCCTTACTCCTTGCTCACTTGGGTCTCTCGTTTTCACTCATTATCTTTTTCAAATGTATCCGGATGATCTGCCCTTGAGTATAGAGTGAGAACGCTTCCTATGAAGCTCTCTTCTGCTTCTCTTGGTAGAGTCGTCGGAGAAGTTTTGAGACCCGCTGACTACGCGTCTGGCTTCGCTCGAGCTGAAGTAGTCTGCGTCATTCTTTTTCCCCTGCTTTTCTTTTCTGCTTGATTCCCATCTTCTCTCCATGCGTCTTGGAACCAACGGACTGCCCTCCATCCGTCTTCCTCCTCTCTTTACTTTCTCTATAGTGACTTCGAGGACACGACCCCCCTTCCGCCCGGTGGCCATGGATTGACTTCTCCTCACCACTTTCTCTCGTAGCTTTTTTCTCGTGTCCGCGAACCTTGTTTGCTGTGCCATCCCCTCAGGTCATTTTTTTTTTTTTTTTTCTGATAGATCTTTTTCCTGCTCCCCCAGTTTTCACGCCCCCCCCTCAATTCCGTCGATATAGACGGACAAGTGAATCCTTTCTGCCTTGAAGCAGATGGCTTTTGTTGGCTCCAGAGTCAGCCCACCCAACCTGTTCCCTCTTCGCTTAGATATGCGCAAGACTGCCCAGATCTCCCCCATGGTCAGGGTTTTCCCCCTCAGCTTTCCATTCCCCCTTCCTTGCCTTCCGGTGATACAATGTTGTCGTCGATCATGCCGCGTCTAATGACCCAGCTCTCCCACTGGCGTTCTACAGACCTGCAGTTTCGGTTGCCGATAGGCCGAATTCTCTTGTCTTGCATCGATTGCTCGTCTCCCTTAGTAGAGGTGGAGTCCAAACCTTCCGCTCCTACTTCCAATGACGACCATTTACCATTCACGACCACTCCCCTGATGATTTTTTTTGGACTTCTTTCCTCCCTCCTTTCAGGAGAGAACGACGGGGACGATCAATACGCCCACTCTGCTGTTTTCGTGATTTGCGTTAATTCTCTGTCCCTTAGTTTCTCCTCCCTCGATTCTCCGCCCCTTTTGAGCCGTCCGCCCATGCGCCCCACCGGTCTCCGCGCGACATTTCACCTCGAAAACGGCCACTTGACCATGTCCTTTCCTCTGTCTACTGTATTGTTTTTCACCCCCTTCACTTGCAGTCCGCGATTCTCTGCAGACAGCGAATCTGTATTTGCTTCCTTCCGATAAGTATGAGGTCGATTTCCGTTTTCTGTTCGAATTCGAAAATGCCCCTTTCGGATTAATCGATTTTCACCTCGTCTCTCCTCATGTTTTAGTAATCAGCAAAATCCTTTTTTGTGAGAGGAGCTCCTTGCGGAATTCGCTCCCGTGACCCTCCCTTCCTTCCCCTCCCGCCTTGAAGTAGGAGGCGCCACTTCCGCTCGGCCCTTAATCATAGCCTCGTTCTCACGGCGTGAAAATCTTCGCCATTACGTCTCCGTCGTTACGGTGACCCTCCTACATCTGACAGATGCAAGTACGGCATTGTACTGTCGTGTCTGAGTCCATTGCTCTTGATTCACTTAGTAGCGTCTTGGAATTGGTTTGAACGAGGAATCCCTTAGCCCCCTTCTACATCTCCTCCCAAGTAGAGGTGCATATCCAGGCCTCCCTCTTCTTGTATCTTTCTTACGAGCTTCAGTTTTCTGCTTCCTTTTCACTCCTTCTTCTTGTCACTCGATCAGCCCAAAATTCGCGGTGCTGTTCGCAGACGATGTCTGACTGGGTCTTGTTAACTGGTTTGTGCCCCAGTGAACCTTAGCAATTCTTTTGTCTTTTCCACCTCCCTCCTCAGTTTTCCGGCCGGAAGGGAGTAGGCCCCTTTCTTGCCTTGCTCGCGTTTCTTCTCGGAGTGTCGGCCTACTTTCATAGCAGGATAATGCCCCCTCCCTTCGCCACATGTTTTCCCGGAGTGAACTCTTCAGCGCGTACTTACGACTGCAGCGATCTGGTGGCCCCAGAGTTTTTGTTTCAGCCCCTTTTCTCCCCACGCTTTACGAAACTTCTCGCTCTTTTTCAGAGGAGAGCGAATTCCCTTTTTTTTTTTTCCGTTCGCTAACTCGCTTTGTCTGACACAGGCACAAATTCCGCAGCACGCTCGTTGGAATACGTACGTGCCAGTCGTTTAAAGCCGTTTCGACCCCCCTTCCTTCTTCATTAAATTTGTTCCCGCCTGACCTCCCCTCCCCTTCACCTTTCGATAACGTAGTGGGTCGACTTATTTGTCCTCAGTTCGATCGCAGTCTCCTGATCAGTCATCCTGAGCGGGATGGTTCCGGGTGTGTGGGTTTTTTTCTTTGTCACACCTTTTACCCACATCTGTGCCTGATTCAGGTTCCCCAACCACGGTATTTTCACCGCTTTCTCTCCTCAGCAGAGTTCCAGGTTAGGACTAAGGGGCGGCGTTTCGCGTTCTCAGACCTCCTAGAATCGCTGCTCCCTCTATCGTCCGTCAGAGTTAGTCACGCTTCAAAGAGCTCTCCCCTCTGGCCAAGAGGTAGAAAGGTTAGTTTCCCCAATTTCGTTTCCCCTTCTGTCTTCCTTCACCCCTGTAGCCCATTGGCTTCCGACTGCCTGAGTGAGCATCTCCGTCCGAGCTTGAAAACTGACTTCGTAGCGTTTTCGCGCGCTCCTCCGCCCATTGGTTCTTCGCCCCCCCCCCTTTCTCCCTCCTATTTGACAGCTCTTCGGGGTATTCGAAGAGACTGTCCGATCGGATGGTTGTCCCCTCTCTCTTTTTCCATCTCTTCCGCACGGCCGGCCCAGTTCCTCTCTTTGTGTACACTGACTTGCTGAATCCGGACGTGCATACGATGGCCCCCTTTCCCTCTATTCCCCCCCAGGCTTGCAGTTTCTCGGTTTTCGCCCCCCTTGACGAAAAGGCCCCTCTGCTGGTTTGCCTGTTTTTTGTTCTCAGAAGTTAGAGATCCGCTTCTTCCTCCCTTCCTCTACCCCTCCTCGGTCCCCAGCGCTGTGCGCGCATGTCGAATGAGACGCTCCCTTTCCTACCTGTTGTGTTTTGAGAGTTTTCTGAACCAGACGATAGTAATATCGACTCCCCGGCAACAAGTGTTTCGCCGCGTGTCACTTTGATTGCCACTCGCCGACCTTTTTCTGAAACAGCCCCCAGATGCACCAGCAGCGGCCTTTGAAGTCCCTAAGCTTACCTGCTACGCTCTTTCGCATTTTGCCCGAGGTTGAATCAATGAACCCTGGTCGTGGGATTCGAGATCTGTCCCATGCCCCGTTTGTAGGTACTCAAGTCCTTCCCTTCTTCCTCAAGGGGGTTGCCCGGTCAGAACGAGATTCGCAGAAGCATCGACACCTCCGCCGTCCGGAAGTCCTTTCTACCCCCACCCTAGATGCATATAACATTTTTTATGCAGCCTCTTTCTTCGCCGTGCGGACGTCCAGTTTGCGTTAGTAGAGCGCGAACCCCGACGGTCCTTTTTTTTTCTTTTTCTGAATCGTCGATCATCTCCCGGTGAGTTGCTCATTGCGTTTTTTTGAATCCCATGTGCTAACCTTTTAACTCATTGCTCAACAATGCCGGAGAATCTTGCAAAGTGTCTTCTCTTTTTGGAGAAAGATTTGCAGTATGCTCTCCTCTCTATTTCTTGCTGTTTTTTCGTCTTCTATAGTTCTATCTAAGCCAGACCCGCTCCAGTCCGGGCCGGCTTTCGTTCTCCTTCCCTGTAATGCGTCTTCTTTTTCTTACTTTTGTTGACTGTCGCGGCTAGTGGAGTACTCGATCCCTCCCTTTTTCTACCTTATGAGACAACAGCTCCTACCCAAATCGGATCTGATCCGCAAATCTATTTATGTTTCTCCTTTGGGGGAACGACTTTTTCCTCTCCCCACTACTCTATCCGGGACGTGTCCGGGATCATGATTGACCCCTTTCATCAGTACTTTTTGTGCAAGCATCCCCTTTTTCCGCTTTACCTCTATTTTCTCCCCATCTCCTTTCTTTATCTCCATTTGTCTGCAGGCTGTCCCCCCCCTCCACCTGTCTGATCGCGCTGTTCATAAAGCCTTCGAAGCTTTCGAGACATGGGAGTTTCGGCAGCTTTCGGTTTCTCTCCCTTTTCTGCGCCCCACTTCCACAAGATCGAAAAATTGTGAGTCGTACTTCCTCCTTCTTTCAATCCCTGAATCGTCTTCCAGTTGTCGAGATCACCTTTTTTGCGTCCGGTCGTTATCTTCTACGCAGCCTTCTCTCCCCGGAGATGGACATTCCTGGTTGCCCTCCCGAAAGGCCTCTTCTTTTTTTTCTTCCATCGCTGCGCTCTTCTTCTCAGTTTTCTTCTATATTCCCCGAACAAAACCCCTTCTGCCGACAGACTTTTTTCTATCGTCTTCACGAAACGACACCATGATTTTCCTGGTATCGCTACTTTTACCTCCTCGATATAAGGATGATACCTGCCGACCGTGATTGTTCTCCTCCCTACTCTTCGGGTTCACTTTATTGGTCCTATTTCTACGCTTTTTTCTCGGAGAGGCTCTTTCTCAAGTCGTTAAGAAATTTCAGAAAATTGTCCGAATCAAAAGAGCTCCTTCCCGCGGAGCGAACGCATATTAATTTACCGAAACCTGAAGTACTGCAGATCCTGTCTTTTTTTCACCTTAACTCCCTTTCGACGTAGCTTCCCGTTTGATTTTCGCTGTATTTGATATGTGATCCGTCTTCTGTCGGCCGTTGAAGAATCGTCATCCGACACGTGTTCCTGTACTCGCTGAGGTCACGATGAGAGACCCAGCCCAGTGCAGGCGTGTCCATCTCTCTCTTTTCCCTCCAAGGGGGTTTGTGTGCGCATATACGCTCTCAAATGTTTAGTCTTTTTTCTCGTGCCGTCTCGATTCTCCACTTTCCACCCCCCCTGTTACGAATGCTTTCCCCATTCCGCCAGCGCACCAGGCCAGAGCCTTTCCTTCCCCTACACCGACCCCGCGTCCTCCCAAACGGACACCCCCCAGCGTCCTTTCCACACGTGTCCTCTCTTCTTAGCCCCCTCCCGGGTTCCACGACTCGTGTTCTCCTCCCGCGTCCCCTGCCCTGCACAACCTTTCATACCCTACCTCCATCCTTCAGCACTTACCCTCTCTCCTCTCTGACCTTCCTCACTCCAAATATTCCACTCTCATCTTATCCCCCCTCCCTCTCCCCCTAATTTCTCTCAACGGCCCCCCAAGCCCACCCCCCCCCTTTCTACCCCCCCATTACTCCTTCCACCCGCGTCACTCTCCTTCCTCCCCACACCCCTGGCAGTCTTCCCCCACTTCCCAACCTTCCTCCAACCACATCCCTGTCCCTCTTTTTACATCTTCCTATCCCTCCCGCCCACCCCAACTTCTTTTTCTCCACGTCCCTATTTCACATTCTCCCTTGTCTGACCTCAGTAGACAATGCAACACTCATAACTTACTCCTCCGATTATCCTGTCAGCTTAACCCCTCTCCTTCGCATCTAGTTTAACCCAACCACTTTACTCCTCCCGCAAATTTTTCTCCGCCCTCCCATCCCTTCCCCCCCTCTTCTCACCATTCATCCCCCCTGGTTTTCTCCCTACATCCCCAACATAGCCCACCACCCTTCCTGTCCCTACCGACCGCTCAACATTCCCCCCCCCCCCCTTTCTCATCCCCTTTCCTCCTGCCCCCCCAAAGCACCTTCCCCCCGACACGCCCCCCTCCCACCCCTCGACTAAACTTCCCACCCCTTCCCGCGACTTCCCCTCTTTTCCCCCCTCCGTCCTCTTCCCTTCTTTCCACCCACCCTCGCACCTCCCTCAACACTCTCGCTCACCCCTTATTTCTCCGCTCACGACCCCTCTCCCTCCTTGCTACCCCCCATCCCCCCCATCCTTTTCACTCTCCCCCCCCTGCCCTCCCATTCCCCCCCCCCACGACACACCTCTCCCACATCCCTTCCCGACAACTGCTTCTCCTATCTGTGCCTACCCCTACTGCTTCCCTATCCACTACACTTTTTTTCCCTCCACTCTAATCCCTCTAGTCTCACCCCCCTCCCCCCCCTCTCTCTACCATTCCTCGGCTCTTCTTCCCACATTCCATCCTTCCCCAACCTCCCCCGACCCACCCCCCCACCGTTTTTTACCCCTCTTCTATATCTCCCGCCACCCCAACTCCCCCCACGTCCCCCCACTACTCCTAAGCTTCACGTCCCCCTTCCCCCCCCTCCCCCCACGCACCCCGCCCTCCTCATATACACCCCACCCTCACCACCCCCCAACTACCGTTATCTCTCTACCACCCCCCCCTCCCCCCCCCCCCTTCTACCCCCTCTTTCAACCCCCCTTCGTCTCCCCCTCCTCCTTTCTCCCCCTCCCATCCCTCATGTTTCCCCCCTACCTTCACTATTACTACACTCGCCCCCCCTCCCTATTGCCTGCCTCCTAACATCTTCTCCCCCTTTTCTCACCATCCCAACCCCTATTTTTCACCCTCCTCCTTTACCTTTCCCCCCCTACCCCTGCTCCACTCCCTACCCACCCTCCGTTTTCCCTCCTCCCACTCTACCTCCCAACCAACATCTTCCATGGCCTCCCACTTTCAGTTGATTCTTTGCCATCCGCACAACCGACTCAGCCCTCGCGATGCCCCCATCCCTTTCACTCCCTTTCGGTCCTTTTCTCTGACGGGTAGCTGAAGTGTTAGGCTCCGAGGGTTGTTGGGCATTTTTAGGTGGCCCCTCCTTCGTCCATTTACTCCCCCTCCCCCTTTGAATTTCCTAGGACCATTCCTATTAACACCCCTTCTGATTTTTTCGGACGCCCTTTAGGGAATGGATTACGGAATTATTTTCTTCCGTGACCTGCGATCCCCCCCCCCCCCTTGTCGGTTCTTTCTTCAGAGACTTTTCTTTTTGGAAATGGAATTTGTGCTTGGTTGAGTTTCCCCTTCGAGTTTTCTCCGATAGCAATCGATGGTCCCTCTCACCCTCCTATTTCTGGGAGACAAGGGCTTCCCCAGGCCTGCCCTTTTTCTTGTCTTCGCTTCTTCTCTCGCTAGAAGACCGCGCCGCTGATTGTTGCCTTGTCTCCGCAACATTGCAGAGTAGCATTGAAATTGCCAATTTTTCAGCTGAAGGAGTGGTCTTGGAAGTATTTGCCCTCCCATTCTTAAGACTAAGCCGATGGACGCTACAGACCCTAGCCTCTTTCAGCTGCTTTTTCCTTCTTTCGTTGTCTTCGCTTTCGTGACGAGTTTTTATGCTTCCCTTTCCCAAGCCCCAGTGGGTTTTCCCTCCCAATCTCTATCTTTTTGCAGCCTATTCATTTGCCAAAGAGGTCCAAGGTCGAGTTCTCAAGCTCCGTCTCTCCTTTGTTTTATTAGATCGGTCAAGCCTGATCCTCGCCCCGTCCCACCGGGATGCCCTTTCGTTTTTTTTCCGATTTTTTCGACGCCTCCGTCCGCTTTCGAATTTGAAGTCAATCGCTGGCTTCCCCCTTTTGTACGCATTTTTCCACTTTTCTTTCTCTCTTCTCCTTTCTTTGAGCAACCGCCCCCAAATTTCACCCTTTGCCTTTGAGTCCCCTCTCCTCTTTTCAGGTTCCTTCCCACCCCCTGACGCGTTGGACTTTTTATCGTTACCTTCTCCGACCACTTTCTCACAAGACTAGCCCCGCGAATTTCTCCTCAGATCTTTCTTTCCAGTCTTCCCTCTTGCAAGAGCTCGTACCTCACTTGCACTTGAACATTTTTCCAAGCTTCTGCCACTGCTTTTTTAAGAAACTTTTATTCCGCCCGTCTCTCATCACCTTTGAGAATTAAGTATTTGCCTCCGCGCCCCTCCCCTTCGGCTCTGTTTTTCGCTTTAATGACCGACTCCGTCCGTCAAAGTTTCCTTCCCCCCCATTATTCAAGGGGCTCTGTTTCTGGCCTTTCTTTTTCGGTATTAGAGAAGACCCGCTGGCTTTTGTCCTGATCTACATCTCCTGGCAGTTCCCTTCTGCCCCCCCCTCCTCCGATCAGGAGATGAGACTTCCTCTCCCCCTCTGCCGCATTGACGATGGTCGACACAAGCACATGTATGATCCCCCTCTTCCCCTTTCCGCGTCAGTTTGCAGCTACCTTTTCCCCCCTCTTATCCTTTTTTCGCGGTCTTGCGGGCTGTGGCTCCAGACCATAAGTTCTCCAACGTCCAGCTCTCCGCAACGGTTTCGCTCCCTTCTTTGCTGACATGTAAAGATTGAATTATGCATCTCTTTCCCCCTCTGTTTTGATCCGATTCCCCCCCCCTGTCCTCTCTTTCCCTGGGAGCAAATGTTCCGCGAGCTGGTCCTCGCATGTTTTCCTTTAAGCGTTGCTTTAGACGTCTCACCAAGGAGATTTTCCACCTCTTTTCTTCCTCTTCTTTTTTCTCTCAAGGAGAAAAGGACGCTCTTTGAGAGACTGACTGACCCCCCTTTGACATGGCGCCATGGTATCTCTCTTCATGCACTTGTCATTCCCCTCTTTCATCGATCACATTATTAGGACGTATCATCTGGGTTTTTTTTGTTTTTTTTTCTTTTGGGGGGGTTGGTGTGGTGTTGGTTGGGTGGGGGAGTTCCGTCGCCTTCTCTGTATGAAGTTTATGCTCATCTACCCTTTGGCGCGGTTTCTTCGTCTCGTTCCTAAACAAAGATCAAGGGTCTTCTCCTCTTTCTTTGTTTGGTCCCTCACGTGTAGTGAGAGCCGCTCCGAAGTTACGTTTTCCTTCCTTTGATGTGCGCCTTAGTAGATATATCCCGTGAATGTCGGGGCTCACTTTCGCGGAAGCCATTGGCTCACGTGTTTTTTTCTGTCACCCCCTATTCCCCTTCTGATTTAGTGAACCTGTGTCCTCGCCCCCGACGGAGAGCACGTTCTTCTATGTATTCTTTTCCTCTGGTGAGGTGTCTACTTGAAATGTTTCTAGCGTGAATACATTCTTCCGGCGTGCCGCTTCGATGCTTCCCCACTCCAGAGATCCATTCCTTTCCCCTCTCTTGTCTTTCCCGATCTCCTGCAGATCCTGGCGGCCTTTCTCCAACTGATCGGCACCTCCCCCCCTATCCGATCCGGCCTAGCACACTCCTTAGATTTCTTTTTCCTTAGAAGCTTCCACTTCGACCCTCTTTATTCCCGGTGACTGATTTCCTTTTCCCTCTCTTCCCACAAGGAGAGTGGCTTCTTTTTCGCCGGCGACCCTTCGTGTCGGTGACAAATTGGTGTTTGTTGGGACACCCCGACACCCTTTTTAACGGCCCATCCCCTGATACCACCTGCTCTCTCGATTTTCCCTTTTTTTTTGCCATCCCCCCACCACTTCAATTCTCGACTCTCTCTAAGTTCCTCCTTTCGAAGATTCCCAGTCCTCTTTCTTTGCTTTCGTTCATCTCAGTATGGAGTAGACATTTTTTTTCCACTTTGCCCCCATATCGTACCCTTTTTCCGTCGTCAGCTCTGATTTTTCCCCAATAATTCATCGGATTGCCACAATGTTCTCTCTTCCCCCTGTCCGCTATGCGTTGAAAGTTAATCGCCTTTCGAAAGCTCACCTTGGAGGCAGGGGACTCCTTTCCTCATTTCCTGTTTTAAATCTATTGTGACTTTTTCTGCACTTCGAGGTCACGGGTCTGTTTCCACCCCCATCCCCATTCTTTCCCAATGCCCCCCTCTCGGCTTCCTCTAGACTTATTTTTTCCCTCGAAGTCACGATCCAGGAAGCTTTCCCGACTCCCGACCTTTGATCTCCGAAAATCTGACACGCGTACTTTAGCGTTCTTTTTCGACCATTTCCTGTCCTTTTAGCGGCGCATTAGATTTGTTTCCTTTCTTCCGTCAATGACCACCAGGATCCCCACTGTCATCGTTCACGCGATGGCAATCCCTGACCCGAACCCGATCAAGGCCCGAGCTTTCCCGATTGCTTTTTCCTCCCCTCCGTGAGACTTCCCTTTCAGAACTTGACGTTCTTCTTGTAGTTATGATTTCGTATGTGGCGGCGGTTTGCCGAGTAGTTTTTCTCCCAGTAGGATAACTCTTATATGGAGCTTCCAAGTGCAGGCT
>Ga0179593_1319288_pt1 | contig 10526 bp, 10 predicted proteins | sample CZODoug2_1_08_16_FD_185931 | JGI IMG/M metagenome (GOLD analysis project Ga0179593, IMG submission 185931) | Vadose zone soil fungal communities from Angelo Coast Range Reserve, California, USA - CZODoug2_1_08_16fungal (PacBio error correction) | ecosystem: Environmental > Terrestrial > Soil >... | reverse complement strand
CTCCACCAGAATTTTCTCCCAGACTTCCCCCTTCTGTAGATCCTGCCATGAACTTGATCAAAAACTTCTCCACCGTTTACTTACTGCAAGTCTTGGGTATGACGTCTTTGACAATCTCAGATGAACCTGTAATTAGCTCTTTCCAGATACTTCAACCGTTGGTTTTATGTCTTTCCAATGCCAAGTGCCCCCAGCCCCAATCCCATCTGATGGTTCTGCATCACCTCGCACCCTCCACTCCCTGTCTCTTCCTCCTTTTTTCGTCCCTACTTCGTCCCGTGGGCTTTTTTATCAAGTTGGTACGCGTTTTTTAGAAATTCACTTGCATGTCTCTTTGCCCCTCTCTTCCGTCATCCATCGCCTCCGCCAGATCCGGGATTCTCCATTTCCCCCCCCCCGGTCCTTCCCGGGGTCTTGGAAAGTCTCAATCGAAGCGAGTTTGTTGGAAATGTCGTCTTGTCGCTCTTAAGAGACTCCCTGAATCCGATGATTTCGACTTGTCAGCACCCTTTGAGTCATTCCCCTGCCGAGTGAGAGCCCTTTGAGTACCTAATATCTCTATGGTCCCCTTTTTTTCTTCTCTGGCCCATGACCGTTGTTTCCTTCCTGATCTCATCTGGTCCCTGAAATATGCCCTCGATTTACATCTGGCCCCCGTTCGCGCAGCCGCTTATTTTCCGCTTCTCCGACGAAACTTTTGATTCCCCCCTTAACGTCTGCTTCAGTAACCTTCATCTTATTTCCCTCAAAGAATATTCCTTTTGGAATTGTCTTGTACAATAGCACGTATTCGCCTCAATGAATTTAAATGGTTTCCGTTTTTCACCCCCTTTCGCGTCTCTTAGTTCCCCCGTCTTCCTAGTCAATGCGCCCTTTCTGGTACTCCGATGAACGATGTACGGCTCTTTTCGATCACCGTCACGACTTCTTTCTACCGAAACTCTCTTTTCTCAACCAATTTGTAAGCATTTATCACCCCCCTCCCCGGCCCGTCACCTTTTCAAAATCTTTTTTCTCCTATCTTCTTCCCTGTTTAAACCGTCTGTGTTCTTTCCCCCCAATAGTTCTCGTCAGCAACTGCCGCCCTTTCCCCAGGGGATTTTACCTGCTTCCAGTCGGCCTAAGGATCATAATGAACTTCTTCCTCCCCTTTCCCTCTCACCCTTCCCCCTCCTTTCTTATCGTCTCTACTTTTCCTGATGTGCGCTGCCTTTTGTCCCGACCCCTGTTATACAAATAATGGTTGGTAAATTTTAGTTTTTTTCTCCCAGAATCCGACTTCACCCTGCGTCCATCTCCCCCTACTCCCTCTTGGTGTTTGCTGCGTCCTTCTTAACCTGGTTTTGTAAGCCAACGTTCTTTCAAGTCATATCGGATAGAGTGATTCAACATACCTAACTCCTGTTATTTCGCGCCCTTCGAAATGGACTTTGTCCCGGCAACCACTTTGATTCCTCTTCCCTCCTCTTCATTTTTCCCTTGTTTTACCCAACAGGCCATTTACTTGTCTTCCCTCTACCCCCTCCCACTCCTGAGCGGTGAAACTGTATTCGCCTCTTGCACTTGCCTGTTCGTCTCCGTCCCTGCCCGGATCCTTTCTTTCCAGTTCGTGCTTGATGATGGCCTTCGTTTTCTCCTCTTCCAAGGGCTCCCCCCCTGAGATCAACGCTGCATTTCCTATCCATTTTGTCCATTTCCTTTGCCAACCCCGACTTTTCGTTCTTTCACCTTCCCCTAAATCTTTATCCCTGCTTTCATAATTTGGTCGAAACCAGGTTGGGATTCTTAAGTAAGAACCTACAAGTGCCAGTCGGCCTTTTCTTGATTGCCTGTTCTCATTCCCTGTACCTGTTGCTTTTGTTCCCTTCCCCAATCCGTCAAGTTCTTCATTTGGCTATTCAACTCTTCCTTTCAATTCTCCTTATTTTTCATGGCCCCCTTTGCCCAACGCCGTCCCCCTTCCACCTCCCCCTTTTTGGCCTACGTCGTTCCTAGTTTCCTAGCCCTTTCTAAACCTGTGGCACTTTTCTTTTACCGCTAATCTTTAGGACCCTTCTTTATCCTCCCATCTACAAGCACCACCCGTGGTAACCTCCTACGGCGCCCTTTTCACGTCCCTTTTTATCTTGGCCTTACGACTATTGAGACTTTTTAAGATTCTCAACCGAAGAGTGTAGTACTGAACTTTGTCAGTCTTCTTCCTCCTCTCCCTCAAGACACAATTTTTTAGTTTCGTTAGTTTTTCCTCCCCTTTACTCCCCCCCCGGCCTCCTTTAGCGTCTGACGGACCTCCTGGGTCAGTTTCCCCCGCCACACCAATATCTCCAATACACTCCTGCTGCCTCCCTCTCTGTTCCGTCCCAGTTTCTTCACTTCTAACCCTAGGCTTTTCGTTACCATAAGACGTTCACCCCTGAACCGAATCCACCCCCAGTGATGTTCCGTGCTTAGTCCTAGTAACTGCGTACCACCTTTCCTTTACTTTTAATTCCCTACTGAACAAATCACAGTCCTTTGTTTGTGTTTAGGTGGCCTCTTTTTCCGGACAGTTTTATTATCCTCTTCATTCCTTCCTCTTCACTTGACCCATTCCGGGTTTTTTCTCCCCCACACCACTTCCCCATATTCTAACTCAACCTCTCTTCCCATATCATATGTTTTCCCCCCCTAAGTTGTTGTTTGTGATTGATCATATCTTTATGTTTACGGTCGGCCGTTTTGAGTTCTCCCAAGATGTTATCTTTTTGGCGCTCCCCCCCCCTTGATGTTGACTCTTGAATTTACCAAGGGGACTTTGACTTTGATACCCTCTCTTGCCTTTCCTTTCCCCCTAATTGACCCCCACCGAACCCTTACCAGGGCTGGGATTTGTTTTTCGGGAGGAAACTTTATTCACTGTTGGGTACCGTTTCGCGTTTACTACCTTTCCTGTCCCCTCCCGTTAGTCCCGGTCAGTTTCCCAGTCGTCTTTTCAACGCTTTTGGTGGTGCCGTGATGGACCGTTTGCCTAGTCCACATATAGTGCCTGAGCCATATTGTCTTGCCTCTTGTTTTTGCTCCGTGGGACCCTGAATTCCCGCTTCCTCTTTCCCTAAGGTCTTCATATTACTGGTTTTCTGATAGATTCAACCCTGAAAGCCCTCAATCCCCAACCAGCACTGGTTCTTGGCTGAGTCTGTGGAACATCAAGTGGGCATGTTGCGTTACTCCCTCTTCTTGTGGCGTCCCTTTCTTTCATACCTCGTCTCTCGCCTTTTTTCGTCTCCCCCCACGGGCTGTACAAGGTCGCCCTCTTTGTTACCATATTTTTTTGTTATCTTGCGTCCCTTGTCCTCCGATTATAGTAGATGGCCACACTTCCCCCGTTGCCCCCTGTGAACCCTTGGAGCTCCAAGTCCTGGGGATTCCATTCCATTCCACAATCGTCTGAAAAATCTTAGAGTTGAAGATGACAACCCTCCCTTGACCTTGGCGCTTTTCATTAACCCCAATACGAGGCCGGATTTACGGCCCTTGATTACTCAATTAACGTCCCGTTATCAATGCATAGGCTGTTGATCTTGACCCTACATCACCTTTTTTCCCTTCACTTCCGGCTGAATTCCATCTGTTTTATCGGGCTTGCCATCCCCTCTGGTTTTTTGTTGTCCCAATGAAATTAAACTGTTATACTAAATGGTCCCGTTGTTTGCGGTCTCGTTCTGCAGGCCTTTCCGCCAACGACTGTCATCAGCCGCACCGAAACTGTTCTTCTCGGTCTGTGCTGCTTCCATTCAACATAGGCAAGTTCTTTCTCCTATTGGGGCTCCGCATCTGATGTCGGGTGCCAAGTAATTGCGATGTGGGTTTTCAAGTCATGTTCCCACCTCGGACTTCCTTTTGAAGTTGCATCCAAGTGGTTTGTGCGGATTCTCCATTTCTCCTTGCGATGAACATTTTTCTTGGACCCCCTACGCAAGATGGTTGGAAGCGACTTATTGGCTACACAATGTTCCTTTTCCTTCGCACCAGCGAGCAGTCGAGTTTCCTCAGTTTTCCTGTCTCGCGTTTTATGATTGCAAATAGAACTCCAACCCCTCTGATTTTACCCCCCTTTTTTCCGGTGCCTCGCAACGCGGATGCTATCGTCCTAGAAGCGCGTTTTCTTAAAGGTTGAAGTGGCTTTTGGGAAGGATTCTCCGTACTTTCACGAAACTTTCTATCAGCTCTCTGGTTATGTCGTTCGTTCCTGGAGAACTATTTGGCCAAAGCTTTCGTACCATGCCGACTAATTGCTTTCAAAGCGATGGACTGGTTCGTTCTTTTTGATAAGGTTTCTTCAATTTGTTCCCCTCGAGGTTACTGTGAGAAGCGCTACATTCTGGGAATGGTTCTCCCGCCGACTCTCTTTGCATTTTGCGTACCAAGGTGGTTATGACTGATCCGCATTTCTTTTTAACTTCTCCCCCCCCTGGTGATGGACTCGGTTGAACCCTTTGAGCATTGAGTCTTGACCGTTTTCTATTACAGATAACAAGTTTTGCAACACAGGCTCGCTTTGAAGCTACCTTTTCTCTTTGCTATTGACCCTTTTCCCAGTGGGGCAGCGACCCCAGTTAGTTGGCTTATCCTGGTGGAGCCGGTGTTGGTTTCTGACGTTTCTCCTACGTAGTTTTCCTAGACGTTTGATGATACAGATTGATGACTGCCTCTTTTCAAAGTTGTGAAACCCTCTTGCCCCCCCCCAGAGGCAAGACCCACAACAACGTTGTCCCTGCTCGTTCGTTTTTCTACCCCTTTTTCTCACCGACCTTGTCAGGTTGTTAAAGATGGTTCTGATTTTTTTTGATTCCCAATAGGGCCTTTCTCATCTGTGCTGGTTTTCTTGAGAGAAATGGTGAATAATTCCCAGCAAATTCTCTTCGATCTTCTGTACCCGGCGGATTTACGTTGTGGTATGAGCCCTTCATCTTCTTTGCGCTGCTTCCGAAGAGGCGTGGGCTTCGCCCCCATTCTTTTAGTTAGAAGTTTGCTTTCCAGTGTCCGATGACAACATGCCTCCATCCATAAATGTGCCCAGTGTGGTGTGGGACTACAGTGACCCCCAAATAGGCTTTCCGTGCTTTTTCGCTTTTGCTGCCTAACCCTCTTTTCCCTTTTGTGCCCGTGGTTTGCTGTTTGGCATTGACAGCTTTTAAACTCACCACCTCTTTTCCGTTTATTCTTCGCCCATGAGCTCCGTCCTGGGGGAATTCGATGGTTAAGCGCCTATAACAACTCTTGCAGCCTTGACTGGCGAGTCTTATTTTTTCTTCCAAGTCTCGTTGCTCGGGCTTGCGGACTGCCGTTTGCTTGGTCATCCGCGCCTGTTGCTTTAGATTAGTATGCTCTCCCATTCTCTTCCTCTTTAATCTACTCCTTTTTGTGGTCTTTTCTGATCGATATCGTTTTTGCAATAGAACAACGAATTTAGCACCTCCGGCCAAATCCCTTTTTCCCTCCGCTTTTCCCTCTCGCTCCGGATTCTGTCCCAGATTGGGTATGACTTCTTTAACAATATAAGATTAAAGGAAGGTCGCGATGGCGCTGCTAATGCGACACCGTTGTTTTAGTTCCGGCCCTGCCAACCCGCGAACCAACCTCAATCCCTCTTGTTCTCGCCTTCCACTTTTCCCCCCCGCACGTTAAGCCTCTTTTCACTTTCGTTGAGAAACCTCTTCTGTTGGAGGGCTTTGCAGTTTTTTTAAACTGTATGTCAATAGTCCTCGCCCAATCCTTTCGAGATTCGCTTTCTTCCCTGCTCAATCGCTCTCCTTCCGGAGTCTTTTGCACTCCCACAACATTCCCGTAATAAGGGCTTTTTTTACAGACAGCATGAAGCGCAGGCTTGAAATTACCGGTGTTCCTAGTCAGTTCCCGTTGATCGATATGTTGTTCTTTTCCGTTTCGGCCTCTCCTTTTCCTTCTTTATCCACTTTCTGTCTTTTAGCCCCTTTCTTCCCCAGCCGAAAGAGACGATTGATTCCCTTGTTTTTTCGGTTCTTGGTCCCTTTTTTGTCGCATCCTTTCCAGAGCGTTCAATGCAAATTTCACTTGGCGCTGCGCCAAACGCAGCACAAGCTCCGGTCCCCCTTTACCCTCTCTCCCTCCCTGAGTTCCACCTTCCCGTGCTCTCCCGAACACAGTTATCATTGAACCAGGGTGGCATTGGACTCTGACCAGCACGTCTTCGACGCCCAAGGTTAAAACTGGTTCCCAACTCGTTCCATAAACGTTCTAGTTCTTCACTCCCCCCCCCCCTGCGTGAAAGTCTCCTCCTGCCCGCCACATTGGTGCAACGATGCAAGATGTTTCACTTGCCGCATGACTCAGATATCACCGAACAATCTCTCCTTTCATCCCACCCCTTCGCTTATCAACCGCTTGCCCCTCCACCCCAGTCCATTTTGGTGATTCAGCTAGGTATTCCTTTTTTTAAACGGCTCGTGGATCCCAAGTCTAAATTTTTTCGAACGCCTTGTACAAGGGCGATGTGGATTGAACCCTTTCGGTCCTTCCGGCCTTTTAATACTTCCTATCCTCCCTTTTTTTCTTCCGTTTCAATCGCTTAATTATCGAATAGCGTTGCGCTCCTTTGCCATTTTTCAAAGGTTATCCAACTGGTTAACGTTTTGCTGGCCAGATACGCCCTCTTTTCCCCTTCCCGGCCCGATAACTTCATGTCTTCATGATTTTTTCCGCCCCCGACGGCTTTAGTTTCAGCCACCTAGTTCAGTTATTCATCGCTTGAGACCAGTGGTTCGTCTTCACCCTCTTTTCCTTCTTTTTAGAAACCTCCATATTTCGGAACCCAGCCCCCAACTTCGGTCTTTTGGTAATCTCCACTATTTACTGGCTTCCCTTACTAATCATCCTCTGATCCCCCCTTCCGACTGAATTTCCTCTTTTTTGCGTCTTAGCAGGGACCGAACTCTTTCGGTAACTTTTTCTTTTCGATAATCTTTTGCCGCTGCACAGTTTATCCATTCCTCTCACCCCCTGGCATCCTTGGCCCTGGCCTGCACCATAAATGTGTTATAACTTCCGATAAAAGATATTCCCCCGCCGTCATGTCCTGCGCACCCTTTTTCTTTATTTCAAAGTGATCCGAGCCAGTTACAGTGTGCAGGTCTTTGGATTGAGGACTACCGTTCATTATACTGGCCTTCCTTTTATTTCAGTCGCCCGCAAGTATCCTCGGTTGGCTCTTGCCTCTCCTCCTTTCCTCCTTATTTTCCCGTCACCGCCGTCCCCGCAGCCCTTGGTACCTACGCGAGGTAGATTCCGTCCAGTTCATCTAACTCTCATTTCCCTGGCTTTTTTGATCCCCGAATTTTCGCCCCCATGTGGTACGAAGAAGTCCTTTCCCTTGTTACCTTTACTTTAGTTCTTGGCGTATCAGCACCCCTTTAGATCCCCTTTCCTCTCCACCTGCGAGTGACCCTTCACCCCTTTTTTGACCCGCTTTGTAATCCACGCCAAGAGCTCAGCAGAACGTTATTCTTTGGCGTTCGGCCGTGACGCTTCCCTTCGTCATCTCTCGTCCGCGATCCGGGCCTTCGAGCCCAAGCAAACCCCTCCCCAATACATTTATCATGTCAATATTGATCCGTTCCGTCCCCTTCCAAACCCCCCCTGCGTGGACCAAACTCACTGACTGCTTCCCTCCCCCTTTCTTGCCGCTTATACAGTACAGAGTTACAACGGGACCCCCTTTGCATTCCGAGTTCCACCCATCCCTTTAGTTGTTCTTTTTCCCCTAGTTTTCCCCGGCAAAGCCCGATAGTTTTTTCCGCTTCCGTCCAATTTAGCCTCAAAGTACAGACAGAAAAATAAAAATGATCAACTCAAAGGACCTCCCTTCCCCTTTCTTCTTCCCTCCGTTGTTTTTTGTTCTGCGAGATGTTCAGGTGAGGCCGTTTCTTTATCAGCTTCCTTTGTGTCTTTTTTGGCGGGTGGACGGGCACACTCAATTGCAGTGAAAGCTTGTTTCATAACTATCGTTTTTTCTTTCACCTTACTTTTGACCAACGAAACCCCCGAACAATTTCTTTTTTTTTGTTCCCTTGTGCCTGCCACTTTCCGTGAAGCAGTTACTCCCAGCTTCCCATAATTTCTGCCCTGTCCAGTTTCCCTTTCTTCTTTTAACCAGCTCTTTTTACTTTACTGGACCTTGACGGTTTCCCTTTCACCCCTATTGACATTAGTCCTGTCTTGGATCTTCGCGATGTGTGATTTCCCAGAATTCACAATGACCTCTCCCGGGCGTTGACTTTTACGCCAGGCAGTTTCTTCTCCCTGAACGCCAAGTGTCCGAAATGTTTTTCTGTTTTTTTTCTTGATGTGCCCTACGGTGGTCAACCCTTTCTTTGCCGTCTACGCTGCACTGTCTCTTCCATGTCATATGCATTTTCTTCCCGAGCTCAATTTAGGACCCGGTTTTTTCCTTCTGCGGTTACCCCCTCGATCTTCGCGATTGGTCCTGAGGCATGTTCCGCTCTATTTTTCATCTCTTTGCCACCAATGTTCCATTGGACGCCCCGCTTAGTTCCCCAAGGTGGCACTTTGCTTACATTACAATCGCTTTCTTTTTAAGTTTAGATTTCCCTTCGTACCTAAGACCATTGCCCGGCGCTTGTCATGGACGCAACTTCAGTATCCTGTTTCTCCAAGTCAGAGAACTGCTGAACTTGGCCGGTGCTGCTCTTTGGTCCGAACTCAAACAGTGTTTTTGTCCTCCTTCGTAACCCTCTCTTTATCGGAGTTCCACAAAATCCCCGACTTGCCCGGTTTTTGCCCGGAAAGTTGCTGGATATGCTCTTTCAGCCGTTTCCGTTGATCTTCTTTGTAGCCGTGATTATGTAGGTTCCGTCTCACTGACTTTCCTCCGCCAGACGAACTGTTGTAAGCAGTTGGTTTTCCATGCCAACCCATTCGTCTTTTGAAGGGGGGCTCCTCTTTGATTTGGCGCTCGGGAGCAAGCAATGTGAAGGTTGTTCCCTCCTTTGTCCACCGTACCCGTCTTTGAGTTGCGCCACACTTCCTAGATATGTTCATTGATTTTTTGCATGAACATTGGTCTCTTGACCCCCTTCAGCTCTTCTGCTTTGAAATGATCTTGTACACCCTTTCAACCGTCCATTCTCTCCCACCGCCGCGCCTAGAGAGTTATATGGCTAGTTCCTCTTTTTCGGTTTTGCCCCCCAAATTTCCCCACCATTTTTTCTACCCCCATTTGCGGGTCCTCTTTCCCAACGCTGCATCCTCTCTCTACTATGTCCTCCGATTTTGAGTGAATGGTGAGTCGTAGATGAAGATGGTCCTTTTCTAGTTTTAATGGTTCCCTCTTTCTCATCCACCTGGTTACTGCCTAGTCTTCTGTAGAATATTGGCTCACCGTTGTGTTTCTCCAAGGACGGACTATCTGAAGACCCAATCAGATGGATCTGCTTAGTGGCCCTTTTTTACTTTGCGTCACTTTTTTTTTTTCTCCCCCGCCCCGCTTATTTACGTTCTCGAAGGATTTTTTTATTTTAAAGCCCTACTTTGGCATCGTGTCCCTTCGTTTCTCTTACAAACTTTTTTTTTTCTTCTTCTCTCGGTCCGCCAGGGTCTTCATCTTCTTGTAACGCTCCGCCCTCCTTTAGACTAGGTTACCCCCCTCTTACCGATTCGTAGAGACTCTACTGTCCAGATCACCCCTTCCACCAATTCTCTTCTTTGAGCGGTCCTCTTACGGATGTTTCTTATCCTGTCAGTTCCTTTTTGACGCTAAGGTTCTCTGCCTCATTGGTCTTCCGGGAGAGGTTCGGTTCGCAGCTTTTTTCTCCTCTTCGTGCAGATTGGCCCTCCGATCAATATGCTCTGCCCCCCCTTTCTTGCACTCTTTCCCTAAACCACCGTGTTTCATTCCTATCTCTTTCTTTTCAATTTGGCTCCTTCCTTGGGGCCAGGTTGTCCCTCTTTCTTCGACGGTTTTGAATATACTCGGTCCTATTTGATATCTTGTTGCAGCTCTTTAGGAGGATTGACTCATTGCCCCGCCACCTTGTCGTTCGATTCTTTTTTTTCAACGCTGAGTTCCCCCCCTTCCGTCTTGGTGTGACTTTCGCCTCCTTTGCTGTCTTCTTCTCTGACCCTTTTGGAACGCCGACAATCTCTTTCTTCTCCTTACCGGATTTTTGCGCAAGTTGAACGCTTCCATGCTCAATCCCTCCCACTGGCAGCAGTGGATGTTTCTTTTTGCAGTGGCAATTTCTTTGTTCTTTCGCTTTTGATTTCCAACTACCGGGTGATTGGGGGCACTTTTCAGTCTGTTTTTCCTTTTTCGAGAAACTCCCCTCTCAACCACTGTTTTGCCGTTTACTTCGCCCTCGTCCAGTCCTTTGTCACTCTAGATGTGTTCCTCCTCCGGTAATACCCAATTTTTATGGATGCGTTTTTTTCCCTCTTAGTTTGTCGATGCCGGGGGTCACTTTTCTTTTTTTAGTCTGTCCGCGTGATCTCAC
>Ga0179593_1739872_pt1 | contig 10527 bp, 11 predicted proteins | sample CZODoug2_1_08_16_FD_185931 | JGI IMG/M metagenome (GOLD analysis project Ga0179593, IMG submission 185931) | Vadose zone soil fungal communities from Angelo Coast Range Reserve, California, USA - CZODoug2_1_08_16fungal (PacBio error correction) | ecosystem: Environmental > Terrestrial > Soil >... | reverse complement strand
CGTGCTCCTTTTCCCCTAGAGACCGACTCGAGCTTCCCCCATTTGGGTTCTTTTCTCCCCAAAGGAAGGAACTTCCTCCCCCTTTCGGCGGCCACGATATCCTCCCTGCTCTTTCCCTTCTTCTTCCTCCTCGGCTTATAGAGTATAAGGTAGTGTGACCCACTTCCCCCCGACAGAGGGAAAGTTTCCTCTCACTTTTCTTTTTTTTTGCCCTTTCTCTGCAATTGACAAGTTTCTTTCTTATGAGGTCCACAAGAACACCATGGGCGGATATTCCTATTCGGCCTTCTTCTTCGCAGGGCGCAGGAGTCGGCCCTTCTTTTCCTCCGCCCGGGAACGAACGTTAGAATGATGAATTCTTCCTCACTCATTTTTCCCCCCTCACGCGGAAGGCGGAGGCGCGGCGTTTGGGAGCCCTGGCTCTTTTCTCCTCCAACCATCAACTCCCAGAACCGGGTCAAGGGGGCATAGACCGTTTTTCTCCCCCTTTTTTTTTCTTTCCTAACCTTTTCCCCCTCCCGCAGGTGGCAACAAGAGGAGATCGTCCCCTCTTTTCGTGGGAACAATCAGGTAGAACTTGCTCTTCGATGCCCCCTTCTCCCCTTTTGTCTATTCCTTTTTTTCCCTTAAAAATTTCGATATGAAGGCTCTTCCGTTCCTCCCCCCCCCCTTTTTTCCTCGATTCCAGGTCGTATAGAAAAAGAACCATTCCCCTTCGTTTTTTTAGACTGTCCCCCTCCCTTGAGGAGACTTTTCTCCCTCTTTCCAGCAGGCCTTTGGGAGATCGGCGAAATCCTCCCCTCCCCCCTCTTTCGTACTGATTTTCTTCTTTCTTACGCGACGAAGGGCCAGAACTGCGCTGGTCTATCGGGTCGGTAGTCAACGAGCGGAGACTGCCCCCTTTCGTTTTTTTTTCATCCCCCCTTCCTTTCTCAGCGTCAAGCGAGATTTGAATATCGCTGTCTCTCCCCCTTTTTTTTTCTACCACGCTCGTTTGTTATTGCAATGATTCTCCGTTTTTCCTTCCGGCCGATTTTTATACGTGTGGACAGAGCGTTGGCGCCGCCGTCTTCCCGTTTTCTTTGCGATGGCCCGAAGCGGTGCGTGTTATACTTTTTTTTCTTTCCCTCATCAGCCGAGGCTTTTTTCGCGGTGCCGCAAGCATGGACGCCACCCTTTTCCCTTTCTTCGTAGGGAAAACAGTTTGTTTCTTTTGGAGGTGTTCGAATATGAACCGCGCGACGACCTCTCCCCCCCCCTCCCCGTGTGACAACGCGACAATGGACGCGGTCATATTTGCTCGACCCTCCTCTCCTTTTCTATTGGGCTGTGCTGAGGAGGCATGGCGTGCCAAGGAAAGCACTCCCTTTCTTCGCACCAAATTTTTCTTCTTTTGCGAGGGTGTCTGCTCTCCTTTTCTCTGCCCTCTCCTTTTTTTCAACAAGACACGAACCAACGCCGACGTGCTCCTATCGTCTCTCCCTCTTTTCCTCTTTTTTGCGTTCTTCTTTGGGCCCTGCGGCAGAGCGATTAGTGGCATGTTAATGTTATCGGTTAGCATTTTTTTTTCCTGATTGGAAGAGGGCCGGACTAGTCCCTTTTCTTTCTTCGCCTCGCTCAGGATGGAAGATAACCGCCCTCGCGGTCCCCCCCTTCCCTTTTTTTTCGCTTTCCTTTTCACAATGAACATGAAAATCCTCGCTCTGTTCTGCTGGCATAAACGCTAGCGTCTCGGTCCCTTTTCCCCCTTCTGCAAGTTCGTTTTTTTTTTTTTTTTGCGAACGAGCAATGAGGTCGGCCTGCCGCTGCCTCTCTTCCCTAATGAACACATCGCACCGGCAATAGACGGCGGGCGTGTGTTGCTTTGCGCCCCTCTTTTCACGCCCCCTCTCCCAGCTCAATCGAGGATACAGCGGCGCCTTCTCTCCAAATATGACGCGCCATTGGGAGGGGTCAACATGTTTGAGTTCTTCTTCTTTTCAGCGCTTTTTCCCCTTTCCCACCTCCCAAGGATTGTAGACACCCCAACTGTTTTTCCCCCTCGCTAACCTCCAGCGGGTGCGTCCATGCTGCCTTTCTTGCGATAATTTTTCGTAAGACACCACAATTCTAACACGCCCCCCCTCCTCCTGCGCTTGCCGACAGTGAATCGCGGCGCACCCCCCCCCCCACTCCTCCCTCCCCCTCGATGAGAGCATACCTAACTCCACGCGACGGATAGACTCTTCTAATGCAATCTTCAATCCTTTTTTTACGATTGTCCTCCCCCCGCGAATATGAAAATCGAGGCCGTGGACGATGAGTTCAATTCCTCCCCGGCAGCGACCTAACGGAACGAGCGCCTTACATTTTCTCTCTATGGCTTTTACCTTTTTCCTTTCCCAGTCCGTAGAGTATAAAGGTCCTTCCCCCTTTTTCCCCCCTGAGAGGTGTGTCCTCTTTTTTTTCATCCCCTCTTTTTCTTCGTCAGCTATTGGGGTGATAAGTCCGCCGCATAACTCCTTCTCTGTTGTACCTTCCTGTCGTTGGAGGTTCTTCGATACGACCCTTTATTTCGGCTGGTCTCCCTCTGCGCTAACGAATCACGAGATACTTCGACAGCCATCTTTTTTTTCTTTCCCACTGTGTCGCTGGGCATTCGAAGAGCAGTTTTACCTTTTTTTCTTTCCCTTTGACGACCTGTCTTTATTGTTTCGTTCGTATTGAACGTATGGATCAGTGGGCTGCAACCTTCCCCTGACACGGTTTTGGGAGTGGATGGTTGGCGCATTCCCTCCCGCCTTTCCCTCCTTGCGTGGGCGGAGGAAACATGTGCCTTGTGGCTGCTTTTTTTTTTTTTTCAAATTTCGAACAGTATTCTTCTCAGGTCGCATTTTTTTCCTCTTTCTGGCCAGAATAAATAAGTATGTGATGGCCTCTCCCCCCCTTTTTTCTTACCTTGGCACTGGCCTATTCTCTCCTTCGTCCCCTTTCTTTTTTTTGCCCTTTCTTTTTGGTTTGAGCTAGGACTGCGCCTGGGTTCCCCTTTACCTTTTTCTCCCGGCCGGGCCGCGTGTAGCAGTAACCGCTAGCGCATTCCCTTTCAGGGTTCTGCTTTCCCCGTCCCTACAAATGCCGAGGGCGGAAACTCTGGCTCCTATTTCCTCGAGCCGCTACAAGCTCGAAAACTGTGATTTTCTCGATCCGCACCTTCTTTTTCCGCGCGACGTAGAATAGTAGTGGTCTGGGGAGACTTCCCTTGTTCTATGCCATTGACGCCGCCAAAAACCTGCGCGTTCTTCCCCCTTTTTGAAGAAATTTTTTTTCTTGCCTTCGAGCCCTGCGCGTACTTGGCAAGGCGGAAAAAACTACCCCCTTTCCGCTAAGCCGCAGAGTATCTTCATCATTGCCGGCTGGCTTTTCGCCCCCTTCTCGCGCGCGCAGGGAAACTGATGGTCTTTCTTTTCTGCGGGCCTTGCCGCCCAAACGTTCCGATCACGGTGTTTCTCTTTCTGTTTTCCCTTGAAGCTCGAAATGGCGGACTCCTTATTATCCTCTGCGATCGACGCCGCGTGGCAACGCGCACGATTTCCCCCTTCCCTCCCTTTTGTTTTTTCCCCCATTTTCGAAAGGCACGTGTTGTATCCCCCCCCCTTTTCCGCTCCTCGCCGCTCGATGCAGTGTCGAAAGCCCTTTTTTCGGGAGCCGCAGAGTCCTCCCTTCATCGTCTTCTCGAAACCCAAACGAGCAACGGGAACCCCCTTTCTTCAACAGTTGCTTTGTGAACAATCGCGGCATACGCTCTACTATTAATTACTCGAAGTAAATATCATAAAATCTTGGTTTCTTATTACCCCCCCCCCCTTTTCCGACGCTTTTTCCCCCCCTTCCAAAGAGCTACCGGGGCAAGCCAGTCGAATTTTCGGCGAGCTACACCCGAAGGCAGACGGCTCTCTATTCGCTGCTCCTTTTTCCCCCCTCATGGCTAGAAGAAATCAGTCGCCATCGAGGCCCACTTCTAACGGCGCCGCGCCCGACAGCTCGAAGAAGACTCCCCTCTTTTTCTTCTGTCAGGTTTTCATCTCAGTTGTGTTTTGAGATCATTGTAGTCGATGCAGTCCCTTCTCTTTTTTTTATTCTTAGCTTTTTCCTTTAAATTAGTAAGAATCCCGGACATTTTTCCCCCCCCTTTTCTTTCCCATGAACAGATGCAAGAGTGGCTCTTCTTTCCTTCGGTTCTTTCGAGTCGTCCTCTTTAGCTCGCAGTCGGCGATGCAAGCTAAACTTCGTGTTTTTTTTTTTATAGACCCCCTCTAAGGGAAGGTTCGTCTTTTTTTCTTTCTAAGGAAAACAAGATGTTAGGCGATACTTTCGAGTATTAATAGTTATCCTTTTTCCTTAAACCATCTTTTCTTCGGAGGAGGGGAGTTACCCGATGCCTCTGTTTTTTAAGACGATGCCGCTATTTTTTTTCTGTTTTCGGGCGGGATGAAATAGGATTTCGACACCTTCCGAGGAGCGCGCCTGTGCCGAAAGATGCTTGGTTGGCATACCCCCTTTCCACTCAGTTTTTTTGATCGAAGATGAGGACATAGGTGCGCTTTTCCCCGGCTTCTTCCCCCCCCTCTGGCGCTGATACTCATGAGTCGACCATTTCGAGCTCACGCTTTCTTTCCATGTTCCGGCGAAACACAGAGTGATCGGAACGTTGGTCCTTTCGTCTTCTGCAGATGAGGTTTTTCCGCTTTTTTCTTTCGTGCGCGAGAAAACTTTGCTGGTGTGGTACCTCTTAAGATACGCTGCGGCTTGAGCGCTGCGCTCCCTTTCCTTGGGAGCCTGAGGCCTTTGTCTCGACGAGCGGCGGACAGCCGCCACATAGAACCGGATCACCCCTCGTTTTTTTTTTCCCTTCATAGAACACGGAACCAGGCGGCGGTTCCTCCCCCTTCTGATTTTCGTCCCCTCCCGCTCCGACCACCATTCAGGAGGCATGACGGTTGCGGATTTCGTCTCCCCTGTAGCGGCTCGTGAGAATCTCCGTGTCGAGATCCTTTTCCGGTTGCTTCCCCCGGCTCAAAGGAGGACTGAGCGGATCGACGACCCTCTCGAACATTACCGCGCATAGAGTTACGCTAACCACGCGGCCCTTCTTCCCAGTTCTTCCTCAACACGACCAGAAGGGCCCGTTCCGCTCGTCCCTTTTCTTCCTGAATGAGGAAGAGGCCAGTGCCAAAGGTCTTTTTCGTAACCCCTTTTTCTCTCCCTAGGACAAGCACATACTTATGATGCGGGAGCCTTCCCCTTGCAGCGCCGAGAGCGGTAAGGCGCGAGCCCTCCCCCTTTCCTGTAAAGTCCTTTCCCTCCCTCGCCCACGCAGGCACATGTTACGCACACGCACGCGTCCTTTTTTTTCTTTTGCTACGCGGACGCGAGAAGCGCCAACCATAACTCCCAGACCCCCTTTCTCTTCCCAAGGGTTCCCTTCCTAACGAAACAATAAGAAAAGTTTAACCCCCCCTTTCTACGCGCGCGCGAGGGAGCAGTGGGTGAAAATCATTCTTTGAGCCCACTTTTCTCAGTATCCGGATTAGTTTAGACAGCGACAACCCCCCCACATGGCGCCCGGCGGATCGATCCAGTCGTATTCTCCCTCCACTCAACATCCTCTTCTTTTTTTTTCCCCCGGATGCGATTGATGAGGAGGACGTAGAACCTTTCCAGGCAGGCCGTTGGGGATGATAGTCGAAATCAGATAACCGGAGCTCCCCCCTTTTTACCGCTTTGGTCTTTTCCGCCGACGAAGGACAGACTGCGACTTCTTTGTCGGTAGTAACGAGCGGAGAAGGGCCCCTTTTTTCGCTCCTTCTCCATTAAATGGAATTGAATAAGCGTCACGCCGCGACTTTTTTCTCAATCGTCCGCCTTCGATACCACGCTCGTTTTCTTTTTTGGCTGCTTTTCACTGGAAGCGTGAGAGTGACTGTATACTTTTTCCTTTCCGCGATTAAATGGAGGCAAAGAGCGTCTCCCCGATGGTTTAGGTTGCAGTTTTTCTAAGCAGCATTTTTTACCGACTAGCGAGGGAAGAATACCTTCCGCAAGCATGGACGCACCCTCTTCTTTTTGCGTTTGCTTTTTGGTTGTCTGAAAAATCCTTGGGAGGTGTTGATCTTCCCCCTTTCCCCCTAGCTCTTCAAACAAACAGCCTCAACTCAAACAGTGTTTTCCCCCCTCAGGCTTAGGTTTCTTTTTTTTTTTGCTGTGCTGGAGGCATGGCGTTACAAGGAAAGCCTTTCCAGCCGATTGCGCAAAGACAAAAAACGCCCGCCGCTATGGCCGGTGCTCTCTTTCTCCCCTCATGCTCTTCGCCCCTTCCCTCCGACGTGCATCGAGAGCGAGCTGAGTAACGATGGGCCGGGCCACGAGACCTTCCCTTTTTTTTTGGGCGCCTGCGGAATCGCGAAGGGAGTGGGCAGTTCAATTGTATCTTTTTTTTTTCATCATTTTTCCCTCCCCTCTCTCATGGCTGACATATCACCGGCCCTCCCCCTCCTTCTCCCGGCCCTCGGCTACCCGATAAACAATGAACATTCCTTTTCCTTTCTCTTTTTTTTCTCTTTGTCCAGTACTCGTTAATAATGATCGCTCTCGATGCACGTCTTTTTTGTTTTCCTGGCGGACGGCCGATTGAATATCGGCTTCATCGTTTGTTTCCTTTCTCAGAGACAATTGAGTGAGTGCTTTCCTTGTACTCCCCATCTGTGATTCCAGAGGAAAGAATCGAACGGGCTAAGCTGGCGCGCCCCCTTTCCCTGTTTTGTTGTTTTTCTTCGGCGCGGCCGTAGAGCCGGTTCATCTTTTTTCAGACAAAACAACGTTTGACACGACGGCTCTTGCTTTCTCAACTTTCTCCCCCTTCCTCGCGGTCTGATGGATAAAAATGCCATATGCTGCCTCTTTCCCCGCTGCGGGCCATTTTTTTTTTCCCCCCCCGCCATTCCCCACCGTATAACAGTCACGCTCACGCCTCTTCCCTTCCTCCTCAAGCATCACCGCGACGCTACCTAATCTTTAATTCCCCCCCCCCCCGAGCGTGGTAATCGAACTCCTTCTTGCGCCGGGTTTTCTTTGCGTCTCTTCTGTGGGATGAAGAAAGGAAGAGACCCTTAACGGCACCGAGCGCCTTCTTTCTTTGGACTACTTTGCTTTTTTTCTTGCCGTCGCGGTATAACGAATTCCCAACCTCCCTTTCTTTTTTTCTATCTCTTCTTGTGTATCTCCGGTATATGATTTCGACATCATCCCCCCTTTCTAGCGACACCTTCCGGCGCTCGAATTGGTAACTGTTGACCTGCATGGTCTTTTTCCTGGGAATACGAGAAGCTCCGGGCGCTCATTTTTCCTCCTGCACCGCCCTTTTCCTCCAGTCCGAGTTCAAAAGAGTTGCGCAATCTGTGGTCGATGGTCATCCTCTCCCACTTGCTCCTCGAGATTCGCGATATTTCTTCTCTCCCTTGCTGATTTTTTTTCTATGGCTCATTGGGCTGCAACCGGCTCACAACGTTCTCCTTCTTCTTCTTTTTGCTGGTTGGCGAATTTACTCGCGTTACGCTTCGCTCCGCTTTCTTTTTTCCTTCGGAAACATGTGCCTGAGTGGGCGCGTTTCCTCTTTTTCTTCCCCGTGCGTTCAGGGAGGGCTAGAGCTTTACCGACTCTTCCTCTTGCCCGCCCCGTATGTGCTGGCATACTAGACAAATGGTGTTCGTGGTCCCCCCCCTTTGGCACTGGCCTATTCTCTCCTTCTCCTTTTTTTTTCGGAATTTTTTTTGTTGAGCTAGTACATGGAATGGGTCCCTTCCCTGTCTCCTCTTAGCTCCGCCGGGCGCGTGTAGCACGTAACGCTATGCGCCCCCTCCGGCTTTTTTCCTTTGCGCGCGGAGAACAGCCGCAATGCGAGTTCCCCCTTTTTTCTCTCTCGACACGGAGATTAGACACGAGCCGTACAAGCCTCGCCCCTGCCCTTTGACGTTTCTCCCCCCCGGTTTAGAATAGTAGTGGTCGGGGGAGACTCTTCCCCTCTTTTCCGTGTTCTATGCCATTGCCGAAGCCAACCACATGCGTGTGATCCTTTTCCTCTTCTTACGCGGTGGCTTCCCCCCCTTCAGCGGAAAAAGTAGTAGGGGGTGATCGCAGCGCTCCGCCTGCCGTTTCTTTTCCCTCATGCATGCTGAGATTGTAACCCCTCAAAGTTGTCGCCTTCTCGCTTGACACTAGATGTCGTTGAACCGCAGACTGCAGGGGCCCGGTTCCCCGGAGCTGAAGGCGCTCCCGTCTTTGTGAAGCTCGAAAGGCGAATCATGAGTATCCCCCGACCTTTTCTCCAGTGGGAAAACGGCACGATTCTCTTGTGCACGCAGGTGTTCGAGACAATCGAACGGCCCCCTCTCCACGTTTACTCGATGCGTGTCGACTTTCCACAGGGCGCCCGCGCGTCAGCGCTCCCCCTAAGATCCTCCCCTGCCTCGCTGCGTAGTGAACAGCCTACTCGCGAGTGAACCATCTCCTTCTCCTCACGTAAATGCTCCTAAAAATCTTGTTTTTTTATAACCGATTCCCCTTCTTTCCCTAGTTAGGGCCCCCTGAGCTAAAGGGGAATTTCGGCAGAGCAGAATGCGAGCTATCACCCGTCCCCGTAGAGCGTTTTGAATCGGTCAGGCTCGATCCCTCCACGCCATCGCTTCCCTTTCCCCTCCTGTAACGGCGCCGGCGAACGGACAGCTAGAGAAGACTCCCGCCTTTTCTTTGATCTTTCTCTTCTTTTTCTCGAGATTCATGTCGTCGCTGCAAGGCCACTGCGGAGGCTTTGCCCCGGCGGGAGTCTTCTGTCGAGCTGTGGGCGCCGTCTTTCCTTCCCTGATGGACGTCATCCTCATGACCGATGCACGAGTGGCTCGGCGCCAGCTTGTTTTTGTTGCGGGAGTCGAAGAGCCGTGCTGCCATTCGGTGATCGGTTTTTTCTTCTTGCCTTTTTCAGGTTGGATAGAGAGTCCCCCTCCTAAGGGGAAGGTCGGTCTTGCCCCCCAAGCTTTTAGGAGATGGAATTCGAGTAATTAATAGTAGATCTGTTCTCCTCTGCGGAAGAGTGGGTTCCCTCTCTAGAAGACGATGCCGCTAATTAGCGCTCTCTTTCCCTACGGCTTTCCTTTTTTTTTTGAGTCGCCTTGTGCCGACAGATGCTCTTTTTTTTTTCCTGTTCGGACCTTGCGCGACCAAACTGCGTGCAAGCCTCGGACATCTTTGATTTTATCGCCCGATTCGCGTTAGCTCATGGCGCTGATACTCCTGATTTTCCGGACGCAAGCGCGATAGGGAGCGCCCTTCATCTCCTCCCTTGGGCCCTTTTTCCCCCCTTCTTATGCGCTGCGGTTCAAACGACATCGAGTGTCCCTTCTCCCCTCTCCCCTCTCCCCTTTGTGGGGGTGTACAAGCTCCAGCAGGCAATGAGAAGACCTCCTTTCCGACTGTTCGTTTTGAGGCGAACACAGCGTATATTCTTCGAGTCGACGACGCGCGGCTTTCTTCCACCACGCATTTGTTTGGCGGGCGGCAATGCATAGAACACCTTCCCCGATGTACGTAGCGCGGACCGGCAGCTCCTCCCCCCTCTTCTAAAAATACAGCGTTCGAGATTTAGCGCTCGTGCGAATCTCCTATCTTTTCCCCTAGTTTTCTTCTCCCGCGCGCAAAGGAAGGCCCTAAGGCTTATTCCCCTCTCCCCCTGTAGCGAAATAACGCGCATAGCGTTACGGCTACACCTCCTTTTCTTTTTACCAGCCCCCCCCTACCAGCAGGGCCCGTTCAGCGCGCCCGGGCGTGATCTTTCTCCCGCGCGACTTAGGCCCGTGCAAAAGGTAGAGCGGGTAGGCTTCCTTTTCCTTGAGAGTTTCCCACTTTTCTCCTTGCGCCGAGAGTCGTAAGAAGCGCGAGCCAGCACTGGCCCCCTTTCCCCCCCGAACGTCCACGCGCACACGCAGGCACATGTTTCGGCCCCCTTTTTTTTTGGATTTCTTCAGAGCCAACCATCAAAATCCCAACCCGTGTCCCCCCCGTTTTTGCTCCATGAGCCCGCCGTTCAAATACGAACGAAACAATCCCTTCTTTCCTTTTTTTTCTCAGTGGGAAAAATCAGGTTAGTCCCCTCCTCCCCAGATGGAGCAACTCTTTTCCCTGATCGTTTTCTTTTTTTTTTTTTGTTTGAAAATCGCTCTGGCCTTTCTCCCCCCACATGGGCGCCCCGAGCGCTCGTATCCCTTTCTCTCACCGCCCTTGACCCAATGCGGAGCGCCGGAAGCTTCTCTTTTCGAAACCCAATAGCTGAAGCGATGGGCCACAGGCCCCCCCGGAATTCGATTATCGACACCGATCAGGCCATTTGTGCAGTCGTGATATCGACGACGGCCAGAACTGCGACGGTTCTTCCTGTTCCCTTCACCTTCTAGGCGCTCGGTGCCGTTAGGTCGCTCCCAAAATCTTACTTGACTCAGCTTC
>Ga0179593_1451908_pt1 | contig 10527 bp, 6 predicted proteins | sample CZODoug2_1_08_16_FD_185931 | JGI IMG/M metagenome (GOLD analysis project Ga0179593, IMG submission 185931) | Vadose zone soil fungal communities from Angelo Coast Range Reserve, California, USA - CZODoug2_1_08_16fungal (PacBio error correction) | ecosystem: Environmental > Terrestrial > Soil >... | reverse complement strand
TCCTTCGGAAAGTTTTTTAAAAGTCGGTCCGAGCTCCACCAGAGGCATGGCGTTTCGAAGCGTAAACGCTTCCACCGGAACTTAGGCTCCCTGCCTTACCGATCCTCTTTTACATTAAAGCCCTTCCGTCCAACCTTTCTCCTTTTTTTACTATTTAAGTTATCGCCTTTTTCCTCTCTTCCTGGTTTTAAGTTTCCCCCCTTCTCGCAGCTGCGACGTCCACATCATCGATTAACTCTGCCTTGCTGTACCGTAATCTGTCTTTCCTTGCTTTTTTGTTTCCCCTAATCCTTACGGATTTATTCTCATCGTTTCATGCCTCTGTGCTGGAAATCTCTTGGAGATCTCCTGGCCGACTCTTCGAGAAGAAACGATGCCAAAAGTTCGCGAGGTCAGACCTTACGCCAGCTCTCTTTTTCTCCTATCAAAGTCTCGATTACATCGGACGCGCCTTTCTTTCTACCTTAGTCAGGTCCCAGATCCCCCCCGGCGATCCGATGCTTTCACCCCCTTTCAGCCTCAAAATTTTTTTTTTTGCTCAGAGGACGCCGGACTCGGTTTCACTCTTTCCTCCTTTCCTTCTCGCCATTCGCTGGCTCTGTTCTCCTTTCGCGCTCGTTATGACCGACACGCTCCTTCCTCAACACCTTCTTCCCAGTTGCTTATTCCTATCTTAAGATGTCCCTGACGAAGCCAACACTTTTTTGCTCACTTATTCTCTTTTCTTGTCGCCCCGGCCATCTTTCGGCCCCCTCTGTTTTGCTAACTGTTTTGGGTGGTTACATCTCATTCAAAGTTTCGTTTCATACTGGAAGCACCCAACAGAAACGGATTTTATGGTGCAGACCTGTGACATGCACAGGGCGTTACCTTTTCGGTCTATTTCCCCCCTTTGGAATGGAGTGAGCTTGTCGTCCAGGCATCACCATTCTGTTGACAACTACTCTTATTTCCACCAATGGCCCCTTTCTGTCCCACCCGCGAGGCCACGATGGACCTTGGAGTCTCTCTCCCGCTCGATTTACCCTGGAGAAATTTTGACTCGTAAACTGCCCGCAATCGAAAAGTTTCTGGAGCTTAGGCCCCAGTATGAGCCCCTCGTATCCCGGCTGTTGACCCGTCCATTTCCCCTGAGTTACTGAGCCCCTTTTTTGAAAGTGGTTACTAATTCCCTTCCGTTTCATTGGCGTATCCCTTTGAAGTATTCCCACCTAGGGGCTTCAGGAGACCCTGGCAAATTTGCTTTTGAAGTTACCCCCATTGGGCTTTGGGCCGTCGTTTCTCTTTTTCGGTGCATTCCTCCCCTCGCGGAACTGTCTTTTTTAAGCAGATCCCGCCTGGTCCAATTTCATCACTTTCTCCCCTCCCCCCTTGGATGTCCGCGCTTCCATGCTCTTACTGACGTTCCTTTTTCCTCGGGCGGCGTAAGTGTTTTTTACTCCGGGGTCCTGCTCGACCATTTTCCCCCCCAGCTGCATTTTTTTGCGGTTCGGCCTTTTGCTCCTTTCCTTTCTCTTCTTTCGATCTTTACCGTCACCATCCGTCTTCTCCTTTTTGGCCGCCCCCCACGCCCGAGCGTCGTTCTCTGGATGCAACCCAAGCCGGAAGAATGATTAGCCGTGTTGATATCTTACCTGACGGCCTCTTACTGTTCCCCCCCCCCCCCCCCCCCCCCCCCCCCATGTTCTCCCCCCCCCCTCCCCCCCCCCTACCCCCCCCCACCCCCTCCCCCCCCCTCCCCCCCCCTCCACTCCCCCCCCCCCCCCGCCCCTCCCCCGTGATGGTCCTTCGTGCCACCCCCACAGCTCCCGTGCTACTGGACACCCCTTTCGTTCGAAACGTTGTGCCGCTCTCACATTTAAGCAAGGACCAAGCTCTCACGACGCTGCGCCTTTTCCTTTTTCCCCTTAACGAGTCCATTGCAGCCACACACACCGCTCACTGCATGGAGATCATCTTGTTTCTATGAGCGGCGTCGGACCCGAGAACACTACGTAGGTCGATCAACCCCCCCCCCCCCCCCCCCCCCACCCCAGTTCCGCCCCCCGCATGCTCACATACGATTTTCCAATTTCCTCTTTTTTTTGATACCCCAGTTCCCCTCCCTCAAACGTCCTCCATGTGACGGACCCAGCGCCTTACTGCTTTTCCTTCTTTTTTTACCTTTATTTGTCGCTTCCCCCCCCCCCCCCCTCATTCCCAAAAATGGACGCGCGCAATCCACCCCGTTAAAACTGCCCTTCCCAGAGCCCCCACCCACCATGCCCCGATTTCTGGTACCCTTATCACTGCTCTTTTAGGAAGGCTTCCTAAGCCCCCTCTATTTTGACAGGGCTTGGCTTTGTTTGATACCCCCCCCCTCCCCCTAATAATGGAGTTTTTTTTTAACCCCACTTTAGAGCTTTTTCCTCTCGCAAAGGTATCGTCCTTGGTTCCTCTTCAGGCACGAAGACCCTTCCGGAGAGCTCCTTGGTTGTTGATATCCATCCATCCCCTCTTCGAGTCGACTTGGTGGTAGTGACGTCCCTTCAACGTACGTCCCGATGGTTCGTTTCTCCTCCTCGGAAAACGCGCGAGGTTCAGCTAACTCTTTTTCCCGCACATCCAACCTCGTTTTTAGTCGTCTCGATTTCGCGGACACTCTAGCGGTGCGCAGTCAGTCACCACCGCCCTAGGACTCCCCCCCCTTATTGACGACCTTCAGTAGAACTATCTTTCCGTATCGAGATTCCTTTTCCAGAGTATAAGAATGAGTTCGCCCTAGGACAATTTTGACGTGGAGGTCGTCGCTCCGTAGACCGACTGTAATACTTAACCCCCTCCCTCCATTGTCTTAGAAGATTCACCCCCGCTAAACTATGGGTCCCACTTTGATTTCGTAAAAATTCTTTTCCCCCTGGTCTCAGAGGCCACCCATGGTTTTTCTGATCCCCTTCACTTGAAAGTTAAGTCACCGGCACTGAAGCGCCACGGTTGCAAACTTTGCGCCTTCCTCCCTCCCAGCAGTAATTGTGCCCCCGACAGGTCACATCAGACTTCCTCCCCTTTATTGATTTTTGGACCGCCTTGGAGGCGTCACCGTTCGCCAGTCTTGTTTACGCCCTGCAGAGTTCCTAGCTCCCCGGTGAAATCCCTTTTGGCTCGAATTGATCAGAATATCTTGCGTCCTGTGCACATTTTTGGTTTTGCCTCACGCTCCCTCTCCAGTCTCGTGTCGTTTCCTTCTTGACCGAACCGATCTTTCCAACTCAGGGCCTGTCGAGTGGTCTATATGTCAGTTCTTGCCTCCAGATGTATATGTGTGTGATGTCATATGGATTGTTCTGAGCTCGAACACCACCCAATCCAATGATTGCTGGCTAAGACATCAGAAACCAAGCCGTCAAATACTTACCACTACAGCAAATGATTTTTTGTCCCCCCTTTTGTGAAATACTTTATTCTATCCTCGCGCGGGTCATCAGTTTCTCTTAGTCCTTTTCTTATTAAAGCTTCTCCGCGATCCCCTAGAAAGTGGATCCTCCCCCCTTCTGTGCACGGATTCATTACACGGCCCTTGATTTCTGGCCTACGCGCGTTCCTTCCATCCCCGGTTTTTCACTCGATTTTAACTTATGCAGATATCCCCCCCCTTTTTTGTGTTTTCCAAATTTGGAAGTTCGTTTTCAGTCCCACCTTTGTCCTTCTGCACATTAGAATGATGTACACTTGACGTCGACCTCCTTACTGGAATGAGTTTCTTCTTTCCTTTTCTTTCTGGGCCTTGGTTTCCCCCATCTCTCTTTTTCCTCCCCCCTCCCCCGTTGTTTAGATGCTCTTACCACCGCCGAATTATCATTTCCCTCAAAGACCCCGCCCCCTCCCCTTCCCTCGGTCAATCTCAGTTTCTTGATCCGGGACTTTTGTCATAAGTACCCCCTTGATTGGGACGAATCTTCGAAGTTCTTTTCTTTTCCCCCCCCTTTGACCAAGATCCCCATTTGCATCCGATCCAAACTCGCTTTCTCCTTTCCCCCCGATGCCTTTGCCTTTGCAGTATTGGAGCCCCAAACTATCAAGTCTCGAATCCGTTCAGCCTGCCTGAACCTCGCTGGCTTCTGTAGCGTCTTCCCCCCATAGTTCAGAGATGACCCACGCTGCGGGAAATGTTTGACGCCATTCCAGCTCGCGTTTCTAGGCCGAAATAAGTCAAACCGCATTCCAAAAAGGCTTCTTTTTTTTATCTAGGTAGTTGGTCCTCTCTTTCTTTATTATTAGCCATGGTTGTTTGTTTTTGCTCAACGCCCTCCTCCCCCAGACCGGTTGTCCGTAAAATCTCGAACGGATTCTCTCCCTCGACGCTGGCCAAGGACCCTCCTCCTCCGCATACTGTTTTATACTTTGCGTGAACCCCCTCCGGTTGCCGACAAGATATGGACTATGGAGCAGGACGTATCTTCAGAAAACAGTACTGCTGCCAACGCCCTGGCCCCGCCGTTAAACATCTGAACCACCGCCAGGCACGATTTCAGGAACCCCCCCCCCGTTCCTCTCGTTCATTTCTAATTTTTTTTGACTTTACTCCAGCAGCAAATCGTCCCACGGTCTAGTGTACAAGTTTCCCCCTCGGTCATCCCCAATTGGCGATTGGGTTTACTCCCCTTTACGTTGGCCCCCCTTTTCCGCTTCAGTGTATACTTGAAGGACACGTTTCATTTTTTCCCCCTCCGAAAACAAGCATTACTGTTCGAGACCTGGTCCCCCTTTTCCCGTCCCATTTTTTCAGTCATGTGAGGGATGGTGCCCGCCCGTTTTTTGCAAGTTCGGATACACAGTTTTTTGACCCTGTCAATAATTTCGAGCAAGCCCGGTCAACCGTTTCGAAACCATATTCCTCCGCTCCATTTTTTTCCTCTCTTGAAGACGCCTGGATGGGTCGGCTTTCCAAGAACAAGATTTTCCATCCCTTATGCGGTTTCCTCCTGCCCATCGCCGCTCGGTCCGTCGAGTCCCCCCCCCCCCCTGGGAAGGCCCGGCGAGCGTTCGATCCGATTTCGTTCCCTTCCCCCCCCTATAAGTTTTCTACTTTAGGCTCCCGATATTATCTCCACCACGTCCCCCTACGTCTATCTGAATGGAGGCTTTCAAGAGCTCCTTTCTACTCGAGATATAGATTTTTTGGCCTGAGAGTGTAAGGCTCCTGTTAGCTTTAGTTTCCCCCCCACCCCGTCTCTTCCGAAAACATTGTTTTCCCCAGATTCTGGGTCTCGATCAGTCTTTTTCCCAGACCAAGGAATGACAGCTCCCCCCCCCCCCCTTTCCCTGAGCCGATGATCACCCTCCTTCTTTCCAGAAACTTTAAGGAGGTCTCGCCTGTGTGTACCGCGTGTTTTTTTTGGGTAGCCAGCCGTGGGTCAGCCTTCTACCAACGTTCTCCCTCGCATACCGCCTCCCTTCTCAAGTGACCGCTTGCCCTGGCACTCCTGCCATTGCGCTATTCCGTTCCTACCCGAGAGCTTTTCTTCTGACGAGGCCTATGGCCGCGCCGCAAGGTCTGCCTGTATTTTGCCCCGGTTAGCTGCTTCAATTTGCGGTATCTACTGCGTTCTTCCCTTTCTCAAGCCCAAAACGTAATTCGGGCCATGCTTCCAGATGCCCCTCTTACCATGACGACCTGATGGCTCTGATCGCGGCGGACGGTTCTTCCTCTCTGCGGTGTCCCCTGAACGCTGTGATTCCAAATTCCTAAACACTCCGACGGGTGTTTCCTCGTTAGCTGTCGACGTTTTCCCCCTCCCCCCAGCATGCTTCTTTAGGAAATGCTGATTTTTTTAGTGTTGCATTTCCTTTTTTGAAGCCCGATGCGCGGCTTTCGCGGTTCGGCATTAAGACTCTTCCCCGCGGTTAGGTGTCCCGTGTCCGCTTAATTTCCCCCCGCTTTGAACCGGCGCTACGGGTTGCTCGCTGATCCGCGTGGGGTCGTCTCTCCTTGAGGAATCGAGCGGCCGGAATTAGCTTCCTACCGGCTTTGTTCTTCGCCGACCCCCTTCCATGAAAGACTTCCGTCCGCAATAGCGAAGCGTCCCGTCCGCCGTAGTTTTCTTTTTTCGTGAAATTTTGACCAGGGCTTGAGTCTTCTCCCTTATTCTACTCTGTGGGGGCTCTCATAAACCTACCCAACACTGAGCGCGCTTGGCTTCGGAGCCTGGTCCGGTCCAACAATGTTGCGCCTTTTTTTTCCCCGGGTTTCGAGCAAATCGGCCCCCGACTGAGCCATGACAAACGTCTTGTCAGGTTTTCCTCGACAGGGTGTCCAAACTCATGCTTTTCTTTCCCTCGAACGGCCCCCCTCGGTCCCACTTTCGTCGACGGGCACCGATCATTTGTCCCGCGGTTGCCAGACCGTTTCGCGGAAGGACGCCCTGGAATGAACGCCTTCACTGGCCCGCCAACGATTGTTTAATGTGCTACACGTCGGTCTGTCCTTAATTTTGTGCTCTATCCCGGCCTCCATCAGATAGGATGGTTGCCCCTTCCTCCCTCTAACAAGTGTGCCTGCACGATTTACTTCGCCTGTCTAAAAAAGAGAGCTCGTCCTATTGGATTCTTCGATATCCGCGCTTTCCTTGTTGTTCCCCCCCCCCCTTTTTTCCAGGCTTTACCGCCCCTGCTTTGAACGAACCCCCCCAAATTCCTTCCGCCTCCTCCCTCTGTCAACGACCGGGCCCAAGTTCGACCACAGCTGTGGCGATTTTTTTGCCACTTTCCCCTCTTCCTAATTGAGACGCCGGGTGCTGCGTCCCATCTTTAATCCTTTCCACAGGGTCATCGTATTAGAATCCCTCCCCATACATGAATCGACGCTCTGCCTTTTTTTTTCCAAGCTTCATCCTAAATTGATAGTTACGCACTCCTTTTTACTTTCAAGGTTTGACGTTCTCCCCTTTGAAGTACGGGCACCTGTTTTTTGATGCGGGTCTGCGTTTTTCTGTCCTTTTCCTGAACGGCACCAGATTCTCTGTGTAACCCGTAAGACCTTCGTGTAACCTCCTCTTTACGGTGCTTTATTCCTCGTTCCCTGCGAACTCTACTTGGGCTTGACTTTTTTTTCCAATCTGTGTTTTTTGAGAGATCGCATCACTTTCAAGCTACTCCTGCAGTTCCTTTCTGCCAACTGCCCCGCCCCTTTTCCGTTCTGGCTCTCCTACGGTTGCCCTCACTCTATTTTTTGGCAAAGTTCAATGTGGGTCTGAAAACGCTCGCCGGTTCACGGCGCCATTCCTCGGCAGCAACCTCTATCGCCCCGACCCTCACGATTGAGAAACGTCAAACCTTGTGTGGATTGGCGCGTAGCGGTCAACCTCTCACAATCTGGTTTTCAGTTTGAATCCGTTTTCAGTATAGCCCTTTTCCTCTGCCTGGTCTCTTCTTGTAAGTACGATGACCCCCGCTTCCTGATGGTCGCTCCACCGCGGCGGCGCGTGCAGATAAGGGGAAGATGTCCACCTTTGCGAAGCCAATCCCGCTGAGTTTGGTCGGCATTATGGTTTAGATTATTCTTGCCAGGCCTTTGGGTTTCCAATCAGTTTGAGTAGTGCCCCCCCCCAAGAAAAGGCCCCCGCAAGGACCCAACATGCCCTTTCGCAATTTTCCCTAATGGCGGCCGAACCGGCAAGAAATGTTTTTCTCCTGTATACTTTCTTCACCCTCTGTAGTCTCCCCCGTCCCCTGACCAATTGTCGCGGAAAAATACATTTCCCAAACATGATGCCTTCCTTTTCCAGCCTTTATCCCCCACTTTGCCGGCACAGTCGGATCCGCTGAGCCCTTCCTCCCTTCTTTCGCCATTTTTCCGCTCCCCGGTTAAGAGTCAACTCGGAAAAACGGTGGGCAGGCTGACAAGTATCATGTTTATGGCTTGTTTCCCCGGAATTCCCGTTTTTTTACTTAGCTCCTGCAAACGTTTGTTTTCCTCACCCTGTGTGCGCTTCGTGCCCCGCAAGACCTACTCCTTTCCTTTTACAAGCCAACATCTGGCTCACCCTTGTTTTTTTTTTGCCACCCCAAACTTTGAAGTAATCTCCAAGCAGCCGGCTTGGGCCGTCCTTTTTCCGTTCCGCGATTTTGGTGGTCTATTAGTTTCTTTTCCCTTAGCAATAGCAAAGCTCGCTCCCCATTCCTCAATGGCATCCACTCTCGATGGTGCGCGCTTCCATTGATTGAGATGAAGATCGTTCCATGGAGTTTTTTCGGCGTTCAGGACCCCGAAAGCAGTTACCTAGAGTTGTGCATTTCTCGCCTTACTCCTAGAGGTAACGCCCCCCCCCCCCTCCATTGGATCTGTTCGTTAACCCCTTATTGAAGCCGTTTTTCGGCGCCTTTTAAGATTATGTCGTTTTTTCAAGTCCTACATCGCGTATGCCTTGTTATTTCCCCCTTCCTTCCCAACTCCACAGGCGCTCGCGGCCTCCGATCCCCAAAACCCAGAAGCCCTTTCCTACCTTAGGATGCCGCGTTGAGAGTGTACCCCACCGTCTACATGAGACGAGGACAATCGTTCTTCTAATTGTGTTTCCCTACCAGTTTCTCGACCCCCCCCCCCCCTCCCCGTCTAAGTCCGCCTGCAACGCCAGCAGAGCTCGCGACGATCTCCCTTCCAAGTGCACAGCGTAGTATAACGGGAACATCAAATCCTCCTTGGGCAATTGGCTGAAATTTCTTCCTTTTTTTCCTGAGATTTTTCTTTGGAGTTCGCCAGTGACGCCCAGCCCCAGGCCGAGATGCAAGTTCTTCCCCTTTCTTTGACAGCAGACGTCCTTCTCTCCAACCGCATTGCATTCGAAGTCCTTCATACTCGTCCTCCCGTTGGTATAGAGATCGTCTATCGATTCATGGCAGTATTGTCCGCGTTCCAGTCTTTCTTTTTTTTCTGTCTTGCCCTGCTCCTAAACTTCTTTTTCGCCTCGGGGGTCCACTCTGCACGCTATCATGCCTGGTCCCCCCCTGATTGCCCCACCTTAAACCGTCAATATTGTCCACGTATTCCTCTTTTCTGTCCCGAGGAATCTTGAAGGATGGCTTGATTTTCTTTTTCTTGGCCTGTCTTGTGCTCTTCCCCTCCTGAAATTTTTCTTGCATGTTTTTTTTCCCCAACCAATGTTGAGAACGGGTTTTCTTCGCGGGTTATCGCCTGTGGTTAGGCTCACCGGCTTCCGTCTAACCTTCTCTTCTTTGTTGTCTTTCTGAGCCTTAATGTGATTTTCGTTTGGTGTCGTGTTCCCCGTTCGGCTGCTCCGAAAGCCGGAATCTGCGGTGTAGGTCTGTAGACGACCTCGCCTTTTTCTCAACCTTCTTCGGTTTTTCTCCCTGCCTTCCCCCTTTCGGTGTGCCCCTGAAGGGTTCCTTTAGCGGAGATGAACCCGCTCACGGCTGAATGCCCCTTATTTTTGAACGGAACCCGTCTGGAAGATTTTCGAACGTTCCTTTTCGGCTCTTACTTGATGCCCTGAGGAATTTTTTACCATGGTTTTGAGGTCCATAACCTACTTTTTGCTCTTTCTCATTGTAGACCGTTGCCCCTTTGGCCGGCCCGCCCTAATCAGGGTCCATCCCTTGTGAGTCAAAACTATTTTAGCTTCTTTGGAAGTAATGGATTGACTAATTCATGGACGCTTAACTCCATGGTTCCCCCTTCCCTCGCAAGGTTTCGGCCACGGTGCATGGATTCCGGCGCCTCTCCCTTAGACAGGACAACGTTATTGAACGCGGTGATACCCCTTGCCCCGATTCCGATTTTTGTTTTTTCAATGTTGACGCGTCTCAAACCTTGCGACCGTCTCCCTCACGCGCAGAGTTTCTTTTCTCGTCCCTCCCCAGGGAAAATCCTTCGCCCGTTGGTTAGATAATGATACCCTCCCCAGTTTTCCCTTTCGTTTAAACATTCAGCTCCTTTCTGTTTTCCGATCCCTTGTCTCAGTACATAGGTCCGTCGACCTACCTAGTTTTACCCGCACTTCTCCCCGATAGTTTGCTCTCGGTTGGTCTTCATTCTTCTACGATGCCCCCTTTCTTTTCTCCCGAGATATTCCCCGCACCTTGAACGATCTTAGAAAAACCAAACCCCCCCCCCCCCTCCCCGATGCTGGCCTATGAAATAATCAGACCCCCCCTCCCCTGGGTACAAATTCTGGCAAATTGTTCCTTTGCCTCCCCGTCCCATTCCGCCGCCGTCTGTTGCGGCCCGTCTCCAGTTCATCCTGGCCAAGTCTAATACCCGTGTCCTTTTGATCTGACCTCTGGGCCCGTATCCACCGGAACTTTTAGTTGCGCCGCCCAGCCAGTTTCACTTCCAGCGTTTGTTCCTTCCCCTCCTTTTTTAACGTCGTGAGTTGATCGCCCCTTTCTGGGCTGCCCAGGTCCGAAAACCCCCCCTCTTCCCTCCTAGAGTTTTTTTCTTTTCCACACATCCGATGAACTTCGCCCCCTCCGCTTTCTGTACACCGAACCGGATCGGAACGAATCCCTTTTTTTAATGTCTTTTCACTGCTG
>Ga0179593_1411771_pt1 | contig 10527 bp, 19 predicted proteins | sample CZODoug2_1_08_16_FD_185931 | JGI IMG/M metagenome (GOLD analysis project Ga0179593, IMG submission 185931) | Vadose zone soil fungal communities from Angelo Coast Range Reserve, California, USA - CZODoug2_1_08_16fungal (PacBio error correction) | ecosystem: Environmental > Terrestrial > Soil >... | reverse complement strand
CGCCGATTTTGTCGACATCTGTGGTAACATTAACCTTTTTCCTTTGACAACGTCCGTTTCTCTTCTCTAACTCCATCCATCAAGAAGAAGAACTGCTTCCGTGCTGGTCCTTCCCCCCATAATCTTTAATTCAATGCTGGGAATCCCCCCACACCCATTCCTGGTTAGGATTTCATTTTTTTATTGTTATGAATTTTGCCCTTTTGACCTCCCCTGCGTAAGTTTCTTAACCCCCCTCCCTATTCAACCCCCATCTGGTGGGTTGATGCTGTCTTCCAATTGACAAGGGTGTTCTGTCTTTTGTCTCTTTCCAAGGTTTCTCCAAACGGTTTCTCTTGATTGTGGGTAATCTCTCTTACCCCTCCTGTTTTTTTTTTATCTCAAGCTTCAACCCATAATACCTTTTTCTACACCGCTGTAGTCTGCCACTGACCTTTCAAACCCTTTTCTTTCCTCCACACCAGTCCCCCCCCCCTCGGGTGGTTTTTAGTTGAGGGGCTGTTGGAAGCCCTTCTTAAGATGTAGACAAAACTTTTCAAGAGCCCTCCCTCATCCGTTTGAAAATTCACCACTCCACTTCAGGTTTGTCGGTCTCCCTTGACTGTTTACTCTTTCTTTTTTAGTCCCTCATGCTGGCAGTAGCTTAGGGGACTGATGCGATGGAGGTATCTGTTGAAAGTGATCAAACTTGGCGGTTCCGCTGTACCCGCTAATGTTCGGCCCCCCCCCCCAACTTGACTCCCCCAAGCCTTCCCGGCAGAAGTGATGACGCGTGATGATGATGGAAGGTCAGGTTTTTTCCCCCCCCAGCCGGATTTTCCCCACCCCCCAACCCCCCAAACTTCGTTATTCACTCCCCAGTGTTGAGACCTCTGCAAATTAACCCCCCAAAGAGGTGACCCTTTTACTCCCCACTTTCCCTGTCCAAAAGAGAAAATCATTCCATCCCTTTTGGAACAGATGCAATGAACCCAATTTCCCCTCCCTCCCCCTCCACAAAAGCTTTACAGCTTTCCGATTGCTTGTTTGAATCTTTACTCTTTTCCTTTTCCCATTTTTCCCCCTTGCTCCTATCTTTTTTTTCCACTCCTTTTTTCTTTTTTCGCCCCCTGTGCCCCCCAAGATGGTCCTTTTCCAAAATACCCCAATCTGTCCTCTTTGAACCTCTTTACCAATTTTTCGCACTCACTCAGTCCCCTTGGATTTATACTTCCCACTGCCTTTTTTCTTGCTCATATTCCCGCCTTGGTCAGTAATGTCTCTCCTTGCACTCCACATTTATTATTATTGGTTCTTGATGCTACAATTCATTAGTGTTTTCCCAGCCGCACCTTCTTTGGCGTTTATGCCATTGAACCTTCTTATTGTCTCCCATCTTTCTTCCGCCTCCGTCTAATGCCCCTTTTGGCTGTGACTTCTTTATGATTTCCTTCCATTGGTCTGTGTTCCTGTTGGTCTTTCTACAACTGTATTTAGTCGATCAAGCTGGTCCTTTTCTACACATTTTCCCTCACCACCCTGATGAAGCCCATCCCCTTCAGTCCATTCGCCCCCTTTCCTTGTAAAGGAACTTTTTTTGTGTGTACCCCCCCTTTTTTTTCTGCATCCAATTGGAATGGGCCCAATTCATGTCCTCCCACCTCCCCTGTTCCACTTTCCGGAATATATTGTGTCTCTTTTTTTCATGCCCATTGATCCCTTTTTTTTTTTGTGATTTTGAGGCAGTTTGTTATGTCCCTGCTTGCATGTAATGTTTATGGTGCCAGTACTTTGGACCGGTCTGGTTGGCCTATTGGTCTTTCCCTTGGTCTCTTTCGGACTTGGGTCCCTCAGACCCTGCTTGGTCATCGTGATCTGTGGTCATATTGTTTTCCCCTTTCCCAGGTGTTTCATTTCCTATGTTTAAGTTTTTACACCTTGGTTTGCTTTTTCCCCCTTCTGGTTGATTAGCTCTACTTCTTTCAGCACCTTTCAGATTTGCACTTTGCTCACCCATTCATTGGTCTTGTTGTTTTTTAATAACTCCCTCTGGTCAGACCCTCTTCTAGCTCCCTCAGCCACCTTTGAAGATCCAGGCAACAGGGTTTGCAAAGTTTTTTTCCCCACTTTCCTTCTCCTTATGTTGTACCCACGAGCCCCCCTTCCTCTCCCTCTTATCTTTATTTCCGTTTTTGGTCATCATCCAATCCCCAAATCATCCCTGTTTCTTGCCCAATCTGCCCTCCGTTCGTACTTTCATTGCATATTCCATGGTGATATGTGTGACATTCTTGTGGTCTTTTTTTATTGACGGAAGAGCTGACCCTTACCTCCTTCGACCGTTATCTTTCATTTCCAATGGCAACTGGTTTTCTCCCCTTCACCCTCCCCTCGACCTGAGGTTCACTTCAAAGGACCTTTTTTCCTTCCTTGCAGTGCATTCAGTGGACTTACGTTCTTCCTCAAAAAAAAGAAATTCTTTTTCCACGGTGATACCCCCCCCCAGTCCCCATGGGCCAGTGAACTTTGTTCTCTTGATTGTCTTTTTTCCTGCTGGTTGCAACATTTTTTTTAGGTTTTGTGCTGCTCTTTTTTTTGTCACCCCCCATTTTCCCCACTATAGTCCCCTGTGTCTTCTAGTATGCATGATGATTTCAATGTTTCTGTTGGTTTTTTGCTTTTGGCCCTCTTTTTCTTAACCAATTGTGCTTTTTCTCCAAATCATTGTTTCACTTTTGGAATGATCAGAACACACCGTTGCAAATATATTGTATGACTCTAACAATCCCCTTTTTTTAAACTTTCCCCCATTCCTCTAACACCACATTTTTGAACCCCATTCTAGTACAGAGTCCTGGTAAAAACCTATCTTTTTTTCCCTCGACGTTTTTTTTGTTCTCTCTTTTTGCCGTCGCCGTATCTAGTAAAGTGGGGTTAAAGATTTTTTTTTTTCGTGCCTTGTTTTCTATGGCCGGAGGAAATAGTAAGTGAGTCTTGTCGCTGAGACCGCTCTTTCAGGGTTAGGCTTCATTCCCCTATGAAAGCAATGGAGAGTTTTGGATTCCCATCCCCCCCCCCCCAATGACTTGATGCCCCAGATGGCCCCACCTCCACAATACCCCCATTGAAGTCCTAGGGCCCTCATAGCTTCTCTTCCGGAATGTGATTTCTTTTTTGACCCTGTTGCCCCCCACCCCTGGCAGCAGCCACCCCAGAAAACATTTTGCCCCAATCCCCCCAGTACCCAACACGCCTTTTGCACACCCCCCTTACTTTTCCCATGGTTATGGTCTAATTGATACATCATCCCAACACCCGGTGCCTTTCTTTTTTGTGCGCAGAGCAGTCCTGCTGCGCATTTTTTTTCTTTTCTCATGTCTCCTTCTGTTAAGAGAACCTCTGGCAATTGTACCATGGTGTTCCATTTTTCTTCCCGTCCCATGGATTCTTGCCTCGTGGAATCCTGACTCTCCCCCCCCCCACCACATGACCCTTAGGCCCCTTCCACATCACCATGTGCCTACTTAATGGGTGCAAGTACAGCTGACAAAGGTCCAACCCTAGGGCTTTTTTTTGTTTTGTAGGAATGACGGAAAACTGATTTTAGGACATGGACATCTGGTTTCGGATTTCACCCTTTTTCAGATGGACAGAGTGCATTAGGCATTTTGTCCCCATGAAGGCGTTGGTCCCTTTTTAGTCAATCGTGAAATGCAACTGAATTTTATACACTGTGACTTCCCCCTGTGATAAGTCACTTTGGCGGACCGTGTTTATTTTTTTTATGCCTTTGTCTGACCTCTGGGGATAGTGACTTATATTCACAAGAACAAAATTTCCCCCCCCCAACTTTACTGTTGAAGCTGATTGAGCAACCCTCGGAACTCATTTGCTGAACTTCAAGCTTTAGGTTACATGACAGAAATCCTACACCCACCACCCTTTCGGTTTCCACCCCCTTGGAGAAAACTGGCCACCAGGAGATGGCAAAAGCTGTAAAACCTCTCTCTGCTTACCCTCATTTTTTTTTTGACTCCCAAGTCCTACCCTCTTCAAATTTAAAATGTCCCCCCTGGCCCCCTGACACCTTCCCCCCTGGTGCCCACAAGGGAGGGCCCTCCCCCCCCCCTTTACATGCCCCTCTCCAGTCCCCAGTGCTCACCTCCCCTTTACCCTTTGGACTTCAATGTATCAAATCGTCCACCTCCCCCTATGATAACTATATTCCCTTTGGACACCCCCGGTGGATGTTTTTGTTAAGTTCCCATCCTTACAATTCCCCACTGCTTTTCCCCGATTCCATTTGAAACCTCTTTCCCCCCCCCCCAGTTCCTTCCACCGACTTGATGTGAGAGTCATTTCCCCCCCCCCGGAACAGCATCCTTTTTTGGTTTTTCTTTACCCACATATCCCCCACTCTTTTATGCCATTCGAATGACGCTCAATTTCGGCCCCCCCCTCCCCGACTGCCCGCACCACGGATGAGGACCACTTCCCAACGGAAAGTGGAACCCCTTTTTTCAGGCTTTTCTGCCTAGAGACAAACTAGAACGATTCCCTCCGGGTGTCAACCTTTCCTGACCCTCCCCCCCCCCCCCCTGGTAATGTAAAGTCCTTCATATTGAAGACCCCTGGCACCTACCTTTTTGTATCATCAAGAACCCTCTAGTTCAAATGTGGAGCTGCGGTCCTTTTAATCTCCCCCTTCCATCACATCTGAGCTTTTTCCCCCCCCAACCTGCTGGTGATGGTAGGTTCCATTTGCCTTCGTTATTGCTCACAAACTTTGTGGTACAACAGATTTATGAGGGACCAGAATTTCCTTGTTATGACCCATCCTTATTTTTTCTACCTGTCTACAGGACCCCTGAATGTGGACCAACAATCTCCCTCTTGGGCCATAAAATTGTAACCACTTCCCTCCTCTGTCTTTATTTCTTTAAATTGGTGTTGGTTGTTCGGGTTTCGTCCCCCCTGTCTTTTCCAGTGCCTTTGCCCCCTTTTGAGGCTTTGGGAATGTGTGTGCTTTAACTGTGTTTTTTCTGCCCCGGGGTGTGGTTTTGATCCCTTTCCGAAGTTATTCACAACTGCCCTTTACTAAAAAGGATGAGGAGTTTGGTTCTTTTTCATTTTGGGACCAATCCTGTGGGGTTTTTTTTCCCTTGAATAATCAAACTCCCTCGCCTCTTCTTCCGCAGTTTGTTCAATTCCCGGGTTTACTGCTTTAGAAAATTTAGTTTCCCTTTGCCCATGCCACCTGTTTTTTTCCCCATACACCTTCACTCATCCCCCCAAGAATCCCCTCCTCTCTGCCCCCAAGTTTGGGACTGCAAATTCCTTTTTACTCAATGGCTCGGCCTCAACCCATTTTGAGGCTTGCCTTTTCTTCGTTCTTCACTTTTCTTTTGTCATACATGTTCATGTTTAGTCCTCAACTAACCTGACCCCCCCCCCCTCTGGGTTTTTTTTGTCTGTTTCTTCCCCCCACTGGACATTTTTGGCTGTCATGGCTTTTTTCTGATCCCCAGGTGCGATTGACTGTGTGTAATCTCTTCTCTTTTCGCAGTTGTGTTTTTCTCTGAGATTCCCCCAATAAATATCACCTTTTTTTTTTTTAATTCTGTTCAGCTTCTTCCCTTTGACCCACCCCCCATTTTTGGTTTTTTTTTGACAGCCGACTCACCCCCATCCGTGGTCCCCTCGTTGATGGAATGCATGCTTTTCTTTCCCAAACATTGCCACCTTCAGCACTTCCAGTCCCCCTCCAAGATCCCAATGCCCTCCCCCATTTGCGAGTCCATACATTATTTCCCGATTGATGGTGGCAGGACTTGGCATTTAGTTGCTTTATTGGCTGATGATGGAGTTGACCAGATGAATTTTATTTCCCAAAACCTTTGTTTGGTGGTTCCCCCTGGCACGTTTTACTGCCCCAAATGAGATGTCACACACTTGAGTTACCTTCATCCTAGTGGGGCAAGATGTTCTTCTTCTGACCGGTGCGTGCCCCCTTACTGATGTTCACTCACGCTACTTTTCCCCCCCCCTCCACCAACGCCTCCATGTTTCCACCTTTGTTCCAGTTGCTCACATATTGTCCCTTTTACCCCACCACTGCACTTTGAACAGCTCCCACGTTCCCCCCACCCCTGTGTTAATCTGCAAGGTAGTCTCTTCTACCCCGGTGCCACCCATTTTATGCCACAGGAACCTCCCCTGGTTCCCACAATCCACACCACATCAACAGCGCCCTCCGGCAGCTAGACTTTTACTTTCCTTTGTTTGAACAATTGTTCTTTTCCCCAGGTCTGTTTGGGGCGCCAAACGGTCTTCATTTTCTGGTTCAAACCACGCCTCTGTGACGAACCCCCCCCCCCCCAGAGCATCCCCACCTTTTGTACTCGAACTTTTCTTGCTTCCATGCCACTCACCTCATCCCATTGGCTTTCTCCATTCACCATTTGGTCACAGTTTCCCCCCCCCTATGTTCTGTTGCCTGTTCCGTAGTAGTCTTCTCCCCTGCTCCCAATTTTTCTTACTTCTTGGTTTGCTTGCTCCACCTGTTTCTTGCGGTTATTCCAATTACTCCTCTGTCATTTCCCAATTGTGGGTCCCATGTGCCCCCAGGATGCATCTCTGATCTGACTTTATTTAAGATGCGGAGCCTCTCCGATTGTTTATTCTTGCGTTATCTATCCCACATTGGGGGAGGGAGGAGGGGAATTTTCCGAAAAAGATCCTGACTTCTTGTTCATCAGATTGGCAGGGTTGCTTTACAAGAACGTCACCAATTTTCCCGCTTGCCCATACACCACCCCTTCTCCGTCCTTTGACAGGCACTTTCGCTATTTCCCCCCATGGTCTACCCCTTTGTTGTCCCTTTGGCGCCATTAATGAACTTTTTCCCCCCCCAAACTGTCCCCCATGTCCTTTTGCATATATAGCATTTATTGTTAGTGTCATATTCCCCACCCGTTCTGCTGATTGTTCGGCCGGTTGGCTGCAGCCCCTTCAAAATGGTTTTCTTTTTTTTCATGGGCCCAGAATTGTCCACCGTTGCTCTTGTGATTTTTTTTCCTGTTCTAACCTTGGGGGGCTTCCTTTTTTGTTTTTCATATAGAAACCAAAGTTGTCATAGCTTTTGCCCTTTTTCTGATCCCCAGTCACGCTTGAATGCTCCATTTTTTGTGGGTGTTACATACATTGTTGTTTCTTTTTGCCTTGTATTTCTTCCTTAATCCCCTTCTTTAATTAGTTTTTCAATCTCCCAATGTCTTTGCAGCGTGTGATGTTATCTAACCCTTTACTCACCGAGTCTGCCATAATGCCGCTTGACTTCGCACATTTCCGCACTTAGCCTGCAAAGTAAAGTCCCATTCTCCGTTGTTCCCCCCCCCCCAATTTTCCCACTTCTTTCCATCTCACCTCTTATGCCTCCTGTGTGCCAAATCCTGTGCATCCTTGGTCACTCCCAACTTGACCCGTGGTACTTTCCTGCCCATCCCTCCCTGGGGGATGATGTTTTCCACCAGTGGCCCAATTTAACTAGGCTCTTTCCACCTGTCTCAATGAAATAGTTATTGACTCTCAAAGTCCTCCATGCGTATTTCCATGGTGACCCTACCTCTATTCAGCCCTTTCCAGAGTGATGACTTGTCACTGTTACATCTTGATCCCCCAACCTTAACCCCTTTTTTTTTTTTCTACTTCATAAGATGTTGTTTTCATTCCCAGTTTCAGTGTTGAAATTGTTGTGTCGCGCTTTCTTATGTGTGTTTAACCCTTTGTTGCGTTCTTGAGATGCATTCCACTTGTCTTTTACCCCCCCTTCCTTTTCAAATTCAGGGGATCTTATACACTAGTGTTTCCTAGGATTGTACGTTGTTGGACATCTTTAGCCTAGACCATGCTTATCCTCCCCCAGCTCATTCTTCCACATCTGTTTCTCATCAACGGTGTGAAAATCATCTGCTCTCTCCGTCACCAGCTCCACTCTGTATTAAACCACCCACCCCCTTCTGAACCCCCGTTCTGACCCTTCTCCTTTCCCCCTCCTAATTTCCTCCTCACTTTTGGTTTCTCTAGATTCCCTCTCATTTATCATCTGACCTTGGTGTTCCCTCTTTGTGTGTATTTGCCTTTTTTGATTTGTCAGTTTTTAAGAAGTGGCTATAGCTTCCTCCATCTATGGCCCCTTGTTTCTTTTCCATTAACCCAATGCTTGCCGCCCTTCGCGTCTTGGACACCGCCTTTTCCTCCCTGATGCTCCAGACTGCACACAGCCATGTCCTAATATTCCCTCATATTGTATCAGTCTTCACTGTCGTGCAGAACCTTTTTTTTTGCCCCACCCGGCTTCAGCTTTTCCAACCCCCACCCCCCACTGTTTGTCACCCTCAGTTAACGTTCAAGACATGCTCCCCCTTGTCCTCCCTTCCCGGTGTTGACTTTGATTCATTTCCCATATCCCAAACAACATTTTTTTCCTGTGGCCTTTTTTTGGAAGGTAACGGTGCTTGCTGTCATTTTTTTTTTTTCCATCATTGTCGCTGAGGTTGAATCTTTTTTTCACCGCTGGCAGTCCTGCTTGGGACCCCCTTACATGTCTATTTTTGGCCACTCTTCCATCCCCCCTACCACCCCAGTAAATTTGGCCCAATGTTTTCATCCACCTTACCAAAACCGGGCATATTATGGGACAAGTCCTCGAACCATTTCACCATCTTTTCCATTCGATTTATTCTTTTATCTCCCCTTCCTTGCCTAAGTCTATCTTTGAGGCATTTTAAGCTTGTTTTGTCCAACAGTTTTATAATGGGGACATTGCCCCTGAATTCTACACCAATTGTTCATGAGTGCTAACTCACTTGTTTTTTCGTTTTTGACGCTGTTAGAATAGTTTTTTGACTCTTTGGTATTCTTTCCCCCTTCGATTTCCCCCAACACAAATTGATCTCTTTGAGCCCACTCGGCCCCCCGTTAATTTGCCCTGAAGGAATTCTTTCTCCTTACCCCCAACTTGACCCACTTATTTAACCCAAATGGAGAATCAATTTCCCCCCTGGGATCCCACCAGATACCTCTCCCCTATAACCCCTATTTTGCTTATGATACTGACCCAGTCCTCCATTTGCCAAGTGACTCCCAAGACCTTTTTTCCCCTCGATCTTTTTTGGCCCCCACCTCCACCCCCATTATGCCCTTTACCACAACCCGCCTCAACATCACCCCAGCCATTTTTTTCCCATTACCTCCCCCCAGCAAGACCCTTATGCCTTCTCTTATCAGTTATTGGAAAATTTATTGGTGTTTCCTTCCTGGCCCCTTTCCCCCACAAATTGCATACGGAAATGTGTTTCCCACACCTCTCCCCGGCCTTCCACTGCCTTCTTTTTTTGAGGTATTTGGAGTTCCGACTTTGTTTTAGTGGCGATGTACCACCGCCACCCTCTAATCCTTGATCGTTGGTAGCCTTTCCCTCCCACCACTCCCAAGTTTGATACCTCCCAAGTCACACTTTTCCCCCCCATGCGCGCATCATTCATCTGACCACCAGTTTCGATTTACTTCCGTGTCACCTTTCTCACACGCCCCACCATGGAAGTGGCCTCCCTTATGGTCTTACCCACTGGAAGGACCTGGCTTTCACCAACCCAGTAATAATTTTCCAGTCAGTCTCCGATCTTTTTACTGACCCCCGTGACATAATCTTAGCTTTGCCAATTTGTTTACTCCTCACATTGCTTGAGTTCAGTGCTCCCATGTGTGTTCTTGTTAATCCGTACCGGCTTTGTATAATTGTTTCCTATTACTCATGGTGGGAAAAATGTTCCCCTCTTAATTTTTGAGGCCAAAAATTTCACACTAGGTCCCCGCCTTCAACCTGCCCCGCGTAAGATTCTGACAGATGTTCACCTTTTGAGTTTTTCGGTCTGTTAGGGTTTTTAGGGTGCTTCCCCCATGGATGGTTGCAGGTTGCCTTGACACACTGGTGATGTTTCTGGCTTGACTGAGTCTTTGTTGAAGTTTTCCAGGTTTTGTTTGCTATTGCAAAGTTGGTGTTTGGTGCCCCCTTTGACCTATATGTTCTCACAATTTGCAATGATAAACATGGTCTTATGTTTGGTGGTGTTATGTTATGATGTTGACCTTCCTTTGGTGTTCCACTGTCCCCTCATTGTCAGCTCACCCTTCCCTCTTTCCCGAGCTTGGGGCAATATCACCTGTTTGTCCCTTCGAACATTGCCTTCGTTTAACAGCTTTTGACCAATCTTCCTCCAATCCCATCTCATCCCATTACTTTCCCTCCTTTCCTCTGTCCGGCGAAACACCCCCTTTTCCCCTGTACTCAGGCACCTCAACATCTGAGATTTCCATTCTTTTTCTGTGCTCTTCCTTGCCGTTTTTCCCCCTACTGCTTCATGTCTTTTCCCCCCCTCAATATGTCAAACACCACCTATGGTGGGTGCCTTTTTTTTTCACCACTCATTTTTTTCTTTTCATTGCATTCCTGTTCAGGTTTTTTTTTTTCGAACTTTCTTTTTTTGC
>Ga0179593_1307599_pt1 | contig 10527 bp, 14 predicted proteins | sample CZODoug2_1_08_16_FD_185931 | JGI IMG/M metagenome (GOLD analysis project Ga0179593, IMG submission 185931) | Vadose zone soil fungal communities from Angelo Coast Range Reserve, California, USA - CZODoug2_1_08_16fungal (PacBio error correction) | ecosystem: Environmental > Terrestrial > Soil >... | reverse complement strand
TTGCTGGACAAGTCCGAGAAAAAGAAGGATCGGCTTTTCTTTCTTGTTTTTCTTTCCCCCCCCCCGACCAGGACCGTGCAAGCTCCTTTTCTTCCCCTTTTTTTGGTTTTTTGCCCTCTCTGTTGGGTTGCCGTTACTAAAGAATCAGATGTTCCTCTAACCTCCTCCTCGCTGTCCAAGGACCTCTCTCGTTTGTGTTTGTTTTTGTCGACTCTCTTTCTGACAAGCGGCTAGGTCTCCTACATCGATTCCTTTAAGAAAGCACGCTCTTTTCCCCCCTCCCATCACCATGTCCTCGGCACCGGGCACCAGCTTTCTCGTTTCCTTTTAGTTCCCCCCTATATCCCAGACTCCCTCGCCACTGGTCCTGCTTCTTATCGAGTGTCCCTAAACCTCCCAGCTCCACTCGGGATTTGTTACACCTCTAAAGCTCGCGCACTGCTCTTGGCCTTTCTTCTTTGGAACGTGGTGTTTTCATTGACTCCAGTTATAAAGATTTATCCGTACAGTAAGGTTTGGTCGACGTTCTTTCTCATTTGACCATCTGAGGACAGTGTTGCTTTATAACCCGCGTGGATCACGCTATTGTCCTTGAATACTTCCTCGCAATCATCTTTCTTTTTTTTGTCCTCGCTAGCCGTAGGGACGTGCCACCGTCAACATACGAAGCGCTAGAAGAACGGACCCGCCCGCTGCATCGCCTGTGAATGTCCGTCATCGCTTTCGTGGATCTTCTTTTTTCCTCAGCCCGAACCGTTACAGAGATTCCTCTTATTGCTCCTCAATGATAGTTGCATTCACAAGTATAAGTTTCGCTGTGGTTTCCTCACGCGGGTTCTGTTCCTGATCCGTACCCCTCCGTACTTTTCCCGCGTCATGACTCTTTTCCGTGGATTCCCTTTCCCGGTTGCTCCGGTGCGGAGTAACGATGCTTCGGTTGACCCCTTCCGCAAACCTCCCAAACCTTCCTATGTCCCGCAAGTTCTTTTCGTGTGAGCGGCCCCCTCCCTCTAGCGCTTCCCTGACCTCTGAGGCGCATGTTTGTGGTAAATGATTGACGCTCTTTACTCCTTTTTTTGTCGTCCCCTTTCCCCCTCCCTGGTTTTCGCGAGGTTATATTTTTAACTTCTGTACCTTTGCCCAGCGCCCAGCTGTTCTCTTGCCCGTCTTTGATAACCATAACTAAGATCCAACGGCCTTTCCCCACCACTCAGTTTTGAGATTTTTTCGCTCCTTTCCGCCTTGCCAGGTTTTCCAAATGATGGTAGAGAGTTCATTTTTCCTCTTAGCTCTCCATTCACACCATCGGTTCCTCTATAGATCCCTTTTTCCCCCTGATCCATCGAGGCTCTTGCTCTTCATACCTTTTCCCTTTCTCGTGTCTCCAGGTGCGTCTGCCTAGGTATGCTAACAACCTCCCATTCCCCCAACCATTCACACGCGATCGGTGGAAGTATTTGGAAATATGTTGCCCCAAGTCCAGCAGAGTTCAATTCCTCATCTTCTATTCATTTTCTCTGGAGCGTCGGTTCCCCATTTTTTAACTTCCACGCGGTTTGGACCGTCATCAACCTTGAGTTCCCCGCCTCTGAATTGGAAGTAGTAAATTTATCCCTCTTGTTTGGTGATTAGATACCCATCTTCGTATCGGATAACTTGATAGCTTCCTTATATGTGCCCCAATTTTTTTTATCTAATCTCTTTTTCCCCGTCATCTTTCCACCGACCTCTAGTATGAACCTGTGTCTTTAAACTGCCCAGACCTATTCGCTGTTGCCACCTAGTTCCTTACCCCAAATTCGCGGCTTCCCGGTCCCGGTCCCCCCTTTTAACCTCTGAATTTTCCTTCTCTGTCCCAGCTCTGTCCCTTCGGTCCTTTCACTAGCATTTTTTAGATCATAGTATATATATATTGTCCTTCCTCCGTTTTCAGAGACATCGCTTTTCTTCCTCTGACTATTTGCTTAATTTCTTGAAATTCAATCAGCTTCTTCCATTCTTTTGAAGCCATTTCCGTTTCGGGCACTTCCTCTCCAGTCTTGGGAACCTAGTGCCAACCGGAATCTCTTTCCCCCCTCACAGGGTTTCCTCCTATTCTTTTTTTCCCACGATTGACCCTCTTCCCCCAGCTCCTTATTTCTTCCCTCCCCCCCAATTTGTCCTCTGGTTCGATGCGTCTTCCCCCCCTTATAGAGAGCAAGCTTTTAAATGACCCCCAATGCGTACGGATTGCCCGAAAATGGACTCCCCAGTCAATTGGGCATTCTTTTTTTTAAAGTTTGTTGAAGTTCAACAACGTTCCCTTCTGTGGCCCCTGTCCTCTTGCCGTGTCCAGATGACCTTCTCTCCCCTCTAGATGCGCTACATACTCCCTTGCTTTACTTGCCCCCTCGCCATCCAAAGATACTTTCTTAAATTTTTAAATTTGTGCTTCCTTTCTTTCTCGAATGCTTTCTGGACTTCCCCTGCCCAAGTCTCGCTTTCGCTTCGCCTTTTCTTCTATAAGCAAAAATGAATCTCCCCTTACCAGAGTTTGTTCCCCCGTTTTGCTGGCACGAGACCCGACGTTAAATATAGACTCCCTTTCCCCTACGTCTTCTCCCGCCTCCTCTCTTCAAACCTCAGTGTTCTTGCCAGGTTGCGGGTGACCTGCCGGCATTTCCTTTCCTTTACTTTCTCAAAGCGATCAAGTCTTCAGAGAGGCGGCGGGCAATTTTTTCCTCTATCCCCCTTTTTTTTTTCTCCGCCTCCGCCGACCAACCACCCCTGATTCTTCTGTGTCGCCGAATCCTCAAAGTCTTTCCAGTAGAGCCCACTGGCCGATCCTTTTTTCCCCGGAAGAGCCTTCCTCTGCGCCTTGCATTCTACTCCCTTGAACTTCCTTGACTCTGGCTATGGTGGTATTTTTTAGTTGTCCGAATTTTTCCTCCCCTCCAGTGAATTTCCCTCGGATCCACCACCTGCAATTGATTCCCTCCGTTTGGTTAAAGAATCTCTTAAGTAGCTGGCTCATCCGGTCACAGCGCTGCTCTCTTCCTGGGTGCAGATACCAGTGGTTTTGCCCAAGTCACCTTCCTTTAGTGAACCTTCGCTCTACCCCCTTTTCGGCTGTCGAATCACCACGACGCCCCCTGATGCAATGACCTTTTTCGTTCTCGATTTTCCTGTTCTAGTTTGGAGTGCAAATCTCCCGCCTCTCGTACTTCTCGGCAACGTGCCCTTTAACTTCTATGGGCGAACCACCCAGCCGTGCTCTTGCGGAAGGATTCATGGAAATAGCGTTTTCATTATTGACGTTCCGCACCTGCTCGTAAATTACGCGTGAACTCCCCCGCCCCTCACCCCCCACAATCCCCTTTTGACATCCGATACCACCCTCTTTATCCCTGTGATCTTTTAGGTCCGAAGAACTGCCCCAGCTTGCGCCGCAGCTACCTTGTCACCTCCCTACTTATTTGGGATTGCGATGTGGTTCCAACTACGTTTCATCCAGTCTCCCTTCCTGCTGTTTTGCATTTCCGTTAACGTGACGCTGCTTACGTACAGAGCGGTGCCTTTTCCCCCGGAGATGGGCTTTTCCATATCCGTTCGTGTGATACTAAGTAGATGTCCTTCCATCGCCGCTACCGTCCCCTCTCTCTCGGTTCCTAATCTTTTTTTCTGAGAGGATCACCTGGCGGGACTTTCGCTCGACCTATTGGGGTAGATCTTCCTCTATGCCAACCCTCCAGACCCGCGCTGTCAACAGCACCGCGCTTAAGTTCTGAGTAGTGATTCCATTCAACCACCTCCTCCGTCCTTGGTGTCTGTCCTCCCTTGTTCACGCAAACATTCCACCTCCGTCTTTGCTTTTTTCCATACTTTAAGCTGCGCTTCGCCGCTTGGCGTGCTCTTCCTTCTTCCTTGTGATTGATAGTAAACGCTGATCCGAATGTTCATTTGTGTAAGCTTTCGAGAACTGGAATTCGCGATGGTTTGCCTTGCCACGCTCCGGAGTAGGGTGTACCACCCTTTCCCGGAAATCCCCCGACATTCTCTGTTAGACCCAACTTCGACGTAGGTTCCCCGTTGCGCTACCATTTCCAGAAGCGCTTCCTCCTCCTATTTTTATTCTACCAGACCAATCCCCGAACTTTCCTATGTACGTTTCCCATTTAGTTAGTATTATCCTCACAAACGTGTAATCTCTCCATTCGAACAATCTCAATTGGGAAAACCCTATATTATCCCCCAGTAGAAGGAGCCAGCTGCGGTTGCTTTCTTGTTGGATTGAATACCCTCCTCCTTCCATAAGCTTGGAATCACTTCCTTTTCCCCTGGATTTGAAAATCACCGATGCTTCTCGAAAAATTCTGTCGCAACCCCTCCCCCAACTTTGACGTCGTATTGTGTTCCGGAGTCGTTTGTGCATGTTATTGAGAGCTCCATCTACTTCCTTCGCTGCCATTTTCTTTTCCTTTTCAGAGCTGTCTTCGTCTCTGGTCACCTACCTCATCTGGTTTTCTCTTTCTTATCTTAAAAATTCTTGGAATCTCCTGGGACAGTAAGAACCCGATCTGGGCCTATTGGATAACTCTTTTCGACCTCCTTCAAGTCACACTGACCCCGCAGGTCCCTACCCTCTTCCCCCTTCGCCTTTCGGATTTCTTCTCTTCTCGTTAAGAGCATTGATTTCCTATTACGTCGTCTCTGCTTCGCCACCCGGTCCAAACCTTTGATCGACGAGCTTTTTGCCGACCCCCCAGAAGCCCTTCTCCCTCTCCTCCGTGCCTTCCATTTTACGGTCCGGTAGAAAGGGCGATTTCCGAGCCTTTAAGTTCTACCCCAGCTGACACCTTTCCCCAGTATAATACTTTTGATTGCCGGTTATATTTGTCCTTCTTTCCCCCCAATGTACGCCCTTTTTAAATTCACTCCTATTCTCTTGGTATTGGTGTTTGTCGGGACAAAGTTGTGTTCATCGTCCCTCAAGCCGGTCGTGGACCTTTGCATCCACTTTCGCGCCAAGGGGGAAGGACTGAAGTCGTCCTTTTATCCTCCCCTCTTTATCTTGGCGTTCATGATCCCAGCTGATTCTCTTCTTCCTTTGCCTCTATCTCCCTCCCCCAAACGGCAATCTTCGTGAGCTTCTCTTCAATATCATCCTTTTTTCCGGACTCTGGCACCTCCGTCTTTTTTGATGAACTGTGCTTTGACCCTTAGAGAATATAGTTTTGTCCCCTACTATCCCCCCTTTCGCCGGAGTGCCCCCCCTTCCTCCGTTGCAAAAATGGACCTTAACGCCTTTCCTTCCCGCATTTTGGACCTCGCCCCTCCTAGCAAGAGCGTCCCCTTTTCGCCATCCGCTCTCTACCCTTTTATTTAGGATCCTCTCCCTTTATATCGTCCCTCCTTGTTCTGAAAGAACAAGGGGCGCATTCATCCCTCCTTGCGGCCATTTCCCGTTTTTTTTGATTTCAGCTTCGTACCGGGCACCTCCGCTCCAATCTTTGTTCAAGATTATTGTCCACCGCTTTTCCCTTCTGACCTTTCCCTCCCCTGTTAATCCTTTAATGGGTTCCCCCCTCGACCTTTCCCCCCACATCTGCCGTATTTCTCGAAGATAAACCCGAAGATTAGATTGCTCCTCGCCAGTTTATCTTACTCCTCCTGGCTGAAAACCAAGGGCGAGTTGATGCGCCTCCTCTCCAGTCCCGTCCCTTTTCGGTTTAAGTTTTTTTTGGTTTCCCCCTCCCCTCTGCGTTCATTGAACAATGCGTGTCAGCCGAAGGAACTCCCCTCCGACTACCAGTTCATCGAGCTGCCGATTGTTGCGGCCCCCATATTCCCCGCTACCGGCACCATCCAACGATTCCGTGGACCTTTTTGGCAATGATTTGTCCCTCTGATGGACCCCCTGTCTCTTGCGATACCTGCCTAGGACTTTTTTTTCGCAGGCCCCTCCCTTGTTTCTGCGGATCAGGAACAAAAATGTCTCATCTACTTCAACAGCGTTTGGACCCGTGTGGAGAGCGTCTCCCCTCCCCCCTTCCATATCGACCCCCCTCCTACCGAAGGAGCGAACGGCCGGTTCCAAATCTCAACTTTGCTCAAGGGTTGGTGATGGCCTCCCTTCCTCCCTTCTGTTTTCAAAGTTACGGATTTATCCATCGGTAGCTATGGCGGGCTTTGTCAATTGATCTTCAGTTTACTATACTCTCCCCCCGTCGCGGAACACCCCCCTCTTGTTCTTGTCTCCCTACCTTCAGCTTGATTGGCCCTCCCCTCGTAGCCCTGATGCACAAGCAGGAGCGAATCGATCCGTTAAGCCTCTCGCTTTTCCACTTGCACCTCCACTATGCACCTCCTAGTTCTAGGACTGGGTTTTGCGGTAGACCGAATTTTTCCGAGCATCTTGTGATTCCCTTGGGCGAAATGATTCCACTCTCTTAAATGCTCACTCCGGTCTTCTCTGGATTTCCCATCCTCCCCAGGTTTCCCCTGCCCAGCTGGCCTTCTAATGGTAATCTCCGGATTGGCCAGGCGTATTGAAATCCCAAACTCTGTCTCCCCCTTTCGGCTGCGTACGATCGATCCCCCGACCGCGATGCCGATATTCCGTACGTTCGCGTAGTGATCGTCTTTTGCCAACCTCGCTCCTCCCCCTCCCCTTTACGTCACCCACGCTGCCTTTTTTCCTTCTCGGTTTGGGTACCACCCTGAGTAGGCTGCTGGATTACTGGAAAAACCTTTGGAGACGGCTTAAGTTTAAGCCCTTTTCTGTCAAAGGACTTCCTTTTTACCCATCCGTTCACAAAAATGAAAAATTTCTTTCCCACCCTTCGCTTCCCTGATGATCCCTGACAAGTTCAAGTGACGGAAGCACAACTCCCTCGTCAGCGCTAAATACTATGACTTTGTACTCCCGACGTACTTTTATTTTTTGCGAGGTTGTGCTGCCACGAGAGACCGTATCCATAAGCTACTTTTTTTTTGCGTTCGTGCATACTCTAGTATTTCACTCACTGCTGCCTGAAGAACTCGCTTTTCCTGCATGTGTTTGGGCGTTTGCCAGAGGTTAGCGGTTTATTTCCAAGCATCGATTGTCGCGACAGTAGACGCTTTCCCTGGCCCCCTCTCCGTTTCCTCTCTCTTTTGGTTGAGAGATTTTCCTTTACAGCTTGAGTTTAGACATTCTAGTTCTTTTATTTCTCACCCATCCTCCACCTCCCCACAGCTCTAGGACCCCCAATGGCCCGCTCTTTTCCCTTTCCCATTCTCGTCATAACTCCTTCACGAAACGCCGATCCCTGCGTTCTTGTCTCGCGTGTTCCCCTCAACCCCCTCCGCGACCCATCCGGGTGCACAGAATTAAGTTCCGCCTTCAATTTTGCTTTCTTCACTTTCTCCTGGAAAGGTCCCATTTTTTATCATACCTGCCCGGAGTCCTCCGTTTTTAGATTTGTACGTAGAATGGACTTTTCCCCCTCGATTCTTCGTTTCTGTAAAAAACGCCTCCCCTATGCTTCAAAGTTCCCCCCCCGACCTCTGCCGGTTTTGTTACAGGCCCTGAACGATTGCCTTCCCGCCTCTTCATCGTTCGCATTTCTTCCTCCGACATCAGATCCCTTCTCCATGGTTAAGTCCGTTTCCCCTCTTTCGTTGAATCGTGCTATGCATCCTGAACGGTCCCTCTTGTCTTCACGTCCTTTGCCACCCTCACTTTGGAGCGGGTCACCTTATTCCTTCTCCGCTCTGCCCGTCTGAACTCGGGGTTTCGTTTCCCCCTTCCCCTTCGTACGTTACGCAGTCATTTCCGGTCGTGGGAATCACTTCCTTTGCTTCTGTAGGATACCCAGTTCCCAAGATTTTGTTTCGGCTTGACAAAACAGTTTCCCAACCCAAACCCCAAGCTATTCTTAAAGTTCCTTGTTTGTGGCTACTTGGACAAATCATTTTTGTGCGATGTCACCGGTTTGTGAGTTGGCGTTTTCTTCTCCTTTTTTTTTGGTCTCGGGAGTCGACGGTGCTTCTTTAAGAGGGTTCGGCTCTGCCCCCTCCCCTCGGTGGGTTTTCGTTCGGTACGAGCTTATTGACAAGTATTTTGAATATAGTAAACTCCTACCCGCTGTAAAATCGTCTTTTTGTGCTTTCATGGACCAAAAGGACCCCATTGCAGTTCCCCTCCCTCAAAACAGCTTTGAGATGCCCCCCCCGGTGCTGACGCTCCCCCTCTCTTCAATGGTCGATCTTTCCGTTAGTTTGCGCGCCCCCCCCCGGGTCCCTGTCATCTCTCCATTAAGTGTTTGACCTTTTTTCAGACCGGTGCGCCTGCGAATCCTTGACTCATTGCTCTTTTCCCCTGGCTGCATATAATAGAAACAAGGTCTCAAAAGCTCCCCCAATTATCGTTTTTTGTGCGGTTACAATCTTTTGCACGTCCATCGTTTAGAGTTCTAGATTCTCGATGACCTTTTTTTCTTGTCGGCGAGTTTTCTCCCCTGTGACAATCCGGTCATCGCGTTCCACCGGTCGGTTCCGGCTCAAATGCCACTTCTTACTTACCCTTTTCAAGTTTTCTCATCCCTTTTGAATTTTCATTTGCCGTCTTTCTCGTTCTGCGATATCTCCAGACTAGTCAAATCTTTAGGTCTTCTGATCCAAATCCGGCTCTGTCTTTTTGCAACATTAGAACTTTAGCAACTGGAATAATTTAGTTGGTCACCCTGCTTTTCACCCCCAATCCTTTCGATTTCTGTCTTCCCCTGCAACAAAAAAAAAATGGCTTAAATTCGTCCACTTGATTTCTGTCTAAGCTTCCTCCCACGTGATTCCCTTCTCACCAGAGATGCCCCCTCTGACTCTCTCTCTTTTCCCCTTTTATCCTTTTGTGAGATTTTTTTTATCCTGTTCTTCCTCGTGCCCCGCTCCGTCCTTCCCTCAAGTGGCGTCTTAAAAAAGACATAAATTCCCAGTTCCCTGAAAGCCTTTCCGCCTGGACTCCGCCCCGCAGACATCTTCTGTGGCAACCCCCCCCCCCCCCCCCCCCAGCGACATATGATATGAAACACTTGTGCACTTCTAATGGTTTCAAGATGTCCCGCGTAAACCTGAGTGCGGCCCTCACCGCTTTTTCCTTGGTTTTCGCTATACCCCAATAAGCTCCTTGCAGAGGGTTGTCATGAAAACACGGCTTCCCCCCCCCCCCCCCGTCTTTTGCCCATGAAGCTCACCTTTCGGCATTGCTTTGCGCGTTTTGCGCATCCACGACCTTTTTTCGTCTTTAAACATGCTGCGCTTGACTCGCCGTCTACCGACAGAGAGTTGAAATATCATTCTGGCCTTTGCAACATCCTCCCCCAGCTACCCATCCAATCACGTGTTTCCTTCAAGCTTCTTTCGTGCGCGATTGCGACCTGACTGATACCTCAATCCATTTTCCTTCTTTCGCTTTGGACCGTTTTCTTCCAGCAAAATCCGATTACCGAGGTTTGACTGGTTCCGCTCCTATCACCGGCTACCAGTCCGTCACAAGACGCCTCCTCGTCCGTCCTGGCAAATATCAAGTTGATTATACGGTTGAGGGGCCCTTGTATTCCTTGCGTTCCCCACATTCCGTCAAAGACGAAATAGGAACATGATGGTCACTTAGCGCATTTAACCCCTCTCTAGACAGTTTCGCGGAAAAACCCCTTTGAGTTGAGGTTCTTGTCCTAGAAGACTTACTGCTGTCATCCCGACCCCCTTCATTTTAAGAATTACGTAAGCTTCTCCTCTCTATTCCACTGAAGTACTCAGACTCACATTTGGACGAGTCTAGTAAGGGTTGGCAGTCCTTTCCGCCATAAGCCTGTGAATTTCCATCCAGTTTTCAACTGCACCCCTTGATTCCCAGCCTGGCCCTTCTGTTCCCGTCCTGTCGTATTCATACCCAGGCCCTCTTAACCCCCTGATAGTACTTGCCGTTGGGACTACGCCTTGCTTGTCCCCAAGGAGTTGAATTTCACAAGTCGGTCCCACGTTCGGGAGTCTGAATATACCTCCCCTATCCAGCGCCTTTGAATAGCCCTTCCTCTTTTTTTATGTCCTCCTCTCGAGTCTTTCATCTTACTTCCAGTTCCTACGTTCCGTTGGGGCGCTATAACCCCAGGATGATGTCTCTCCCCACTATTCCATGGACCCCCTCGTGGAGTGGTGTACTTTTACATCCCAGGCTGCGACCAATACGCTCCATCTTTCCTCCGTCTCAAACAATGAACTCCCACGCCACCTCTGAGACGATGATCACTTATGTGTCTCTTACTTCCTCCCCCCCTGCCCCTCAAGCTTCTGCGCGTTCCTCCCTTTTCCCCTTGAAGTCTTGTAGGATTGAGATGTTGGTCCACGCCACAGAATCTCAAATTGCTTTTAGTTTGGGTATCTGCTTTTTAACGACGCTTCCGTGTTCCCCGCGGTGTCCTTGCCGTCTCGGTTTCCCTTCGTCAATAGCTTTTTTTTCTGACGGACATAAATCCCACCCCCGTTCTCGTCTCTTCCGCTTCCCCTTTA
>Ga0179593_1668858_pt1 | contig 10528 bp, 13 predicted proteins | sample CZODoug2_1_08_16_FD_185931 | JGI IMG/M metagenome (GOLD analysis project Ga0179593, IMG submission 185931) | Vadose zone soil fungal communities from Angelo Coast Range Reserve, California, USA - CZODoug2_1_08_16fungal (PacBio error correction) | ecosystem: Environmental > Terrestrial > Soil >... | reverse complement strand
ATTGAAGCCACCTTCCTTTTCTCTTCCTGCGTGTACACGAAGAGATCCTCGTCTGTTCTTTTCCTTTCTTTTTACATGAGTGGACCTTCTTCTTCCCCGACCGTGAGTGGCAGGCGCGCAGTCCCTCTTTTTAAAGGCGCCCCCGTTCTTTTCGTGGATCTTGAAGCAGCAAAAGATTTTTTTGAACTGCCTGACAAATTCCAGTACTTTTTTTCTATCTTGGAAGACCGGATTGCCCCCCCTTTTTTTTCTCCTTTGGCGTGGTCCAATTCCCCCCTTCCCTTCCCTCCTGGAAATGAGGGACGAAGTCTCTATTCCTTGTGAGGGAGCGCCAAACCTTTTGTCGTGATATTAAATCCTCCCTTGTCTGTGAGTTTAGAGATGTGGCTTTCCCCCCCCCCAGTGCCAAGAGAGTTTCTTTTCCCTAACCCATGAAGTGAAGATTCTCTCTCCCGTCGGTGTCTTTGATGGTCACCTTCCCCTCCCATTCCCAAGATTTTTCCTCCACTCCCTTTTTCCCGTGGGGAATAGTGATCCTTTTTTTTGTTGTGCCGATTCTTACCCCCGGGTTACTGGATATCCTTTCCTTTTTTGAAGGACCATTCGGAAGTTCCTTCTTTTGTCTGTGAGTTTGACCCGTTTTCACATATTGCTGGAGAGACACGTCTTCCCTCCTCCTCAGTCGAAGTATTTGCCCGGTCTTTTTTCTTTCTTTCTTTCCCCTAGTAAAGACGATTTTCCCCCCCAATCTTCTCACTGTAGGGATGTCGACTTCTCTTCCCTTTTTTGCAACTAGGAGTAGCTTTTCCTTTAATATAGGATAGCGTCTTTTCCCCTACACGGAGGACGTGCTTCCGTGGGCAGCCTTTTCGCCCACTCGTTGGAGAAGCCAGCTTTTTCGCTCGTTAGATCAAAATACCTTTTCTCTCCCGAAGCCATTTACATGCTGATGCCCCCCCTCCCGACATTGGGCAGTTTTCTTTTTCTCAGTAAGCTTCACACAGTGTGGTTGGCGTCTCTTTGCGTCGGCGAGATAGCTCTTCTTCCCCCACACTCGTTCGACGCGGTGCCCCTCCTTGGATGATTCGCGAAAGTGCTTTTCTTTTTTCCTTCAAACGCGACTTTCCCTTAACCACGAGGCACCCTGTCCTTTTTTAATAAATAGACGAAACCCTCCCTCCGCAGCAGTTTTTTTCTTTCTCTTGAATCCTCCTCCACATGTTGTAGGCGTGGTCACTCTCTTCCCGTGCCCCCCAATCCATGCGCCGATTGCCGTGACCACCGTTCTTGCGTCCTCCGGTGTCGTCGTCCGAACCTCCCCCTCTTCCTGAGTCTGGCCTAGCAGTCATTCATTTTTTCGACGAACAGCAACGGTCTGGTCTTTTCACCCTTTTTCCTTCTCGGTGTCGGTCCGCGTGGTCCCCTTTTCGTTTTCTGAAAGGAATCTTTTTTTCAGGTTTTCTTTTTTCGGACAGGATGGCCCTCCCGTGCCAGGTCTGCCTCCTTCTTCCCCCTTGCCCGCTCAGTGGCCTTTTTTCCTTTTCTCTCCTTTACCCCTGCTTCAAGTAGGGTGACTTTTCCTTTTTTCTTTAGCAACAGCTTTGTGCCTTCCCGTGTCGGACTCTGGTGACTGTCTTTTTCGGAATCGTTCTTTCCCCATTCCGGAGCTGATGTTTTCCCTCTTTTTCCCATAGTTGGGAGAGGACAGTGTCTCTTCTTTCTCTAATCCGTTGTGTTGTTTATTCTCTCGGGCAAGCTGCGCGCCCCACCCCTTCCTGTCACCTGCCACCGCGCCGACGTATTTTTTTCCTCTCCTCTTCAGAGCAACCCCTCGCCTACTTTCCTTCTTTGCGCCAATGCTGTGCGACTTCCCTTCTCTTGAGTAGATGGTGCAATCGGCTTTTTTCTTTTGAACCACCTGACGTGAGTTTTTTCCCTGTTTTTTTTCTCTGGCAGGACGGTGACCCGTTCGGGCGCCAGCCGGTGCTTTTTCCTTTCCTTGTTACTCGTCTCGGGAAACCACATTTTCTAGAAAAGTTTTCCTTCCACGCCGGGAAAGACCCTGAGAGCGGTAACTTATAAAAAGGGTTTAAATGTTTTTTAGACCTTTCTTATTTTCCCCCTGAGCTGAAGTGGACACCAGACTTTTTTCTTCCTTTCGTGGGTTTCTGTAACTACTCTTCTTTTTTTCTTCTCCTTCCCTTTTTGGCGACGGTTAGGACCCCTCCTTTTTCAAAGGTGAGTTTTTTTGTCACTGCGTGTAAAAGCTCCCACATTTCTGTGGAGTCCCCACTCCTGAAAACACCCTAGATGGCCGGTCACGATTTTTTTTTTGTCGAGATGTCGTGAGCCCTTTTTTTTTCGCCCTTTTTTTCGGGGTGACGTCTCTCTCTTTCCTCAAATGGCCCATCCACCTTCAACTGGGACTGCTCGTCGTCTTTCAAATTCTGGTTTTTTTTCTTCCAGCTAGCGAGCTCGCCCCCCTTTTTCGGTTTGGGGACGGCCAACCCCCCCCCCTTCGAGCTGAAGTGCTCGCGCCAGAGAACACTTTTTTCTTTTTTTTTCCAGGGCTCAGCAGAGGCTTCCCTCTGGGTGAGAGGATTTTTTCTTGAGTTTGATACGACCCCCTCTCCACCGTCTCTGGGAACGCTGAGGAGTCCCCAACCCTCCTGTTTAAAGGCATTCTTCCTGTATCAATAAAATCCAGCATTTCCGGCCTCGAAGAAGCTTTTTCCCCCGGGAAGGGAAAGAACTCCTCCTTTTTGCAAATAGTATTTCTTTCCTCTTCTCGTGCTGAACCACTTCCGGGAGGGACAATTTCTTTGTGGCAAGGGTCCTCCCGGTTGGCCTCTTTTTTTCCCTTTGTCACCTCCTTCTTTTCAATCACATTCCCGGTTGGAGTCCTTCTCTTTCCTTCTGAAAACGCACCCCCGAGAGCGGCCCCCTTTCAGTCGCAAAAAGACAAGCTTTCTCACGAGAACCATTTTTTTTTAAAAGAGAATTCTCTCTTCCAGCCGCGTCCTTTTTCGTGTGAACATCAACTGACTCCCTTTCAAGATCGGCACGGTGACCTTCTCCCACATTCAGAGAGGACGGTTTTTCTGAAACAGCGCACCCCCCTCTCAGTTGCCGGAGTCAATTCCCCCTTACGACCACGCAAGGATTCTTTCTTGCAGGCTTTTTTATTTGTTTCCTCTGAGATGAGCCGCATCCCCCATCCAGGCACGAGCTTTTACTTTTTTTTCCAACGAAAGGCGAAGACAGTGTTTTCTTTATCGGAAAATAAAATTGCATGTTTTTTCTTTTTGTTCACAGGAGTGCCCTCCCAACATCGCAGGTGGTCTTCTTCCCCTCCTTTCGTTGAGACTAGTTTTGTGTCGGAGGTTTTTTCATCTTTCTCGGCCGGGAGGAATGGGTTCGGGGTGAAGTCTTCTTCCACTTGTCCAATAATTCGCCTCTCCCGCCCTTGTGCTCTTCGTGTCCACGGCGTGTCGCCCTTCTTTTTTTTTTTTTTCTATTCTTTACCTTAATCCAGTTGTTTTTTTCTTCATATCTTGACTCCCCCCCCCTCCCCCCTCCCTTTCTCCGCGGACACGCCGAGCACGCCCGCTGGCTATCGGGAAGATGATTGGACATCCTCTTTTCCCTTTCCAGGTAGAAACAGTGCCTTGTTTCTCTCGAAACACCGTGTGTTCTCCCCCGCCCCTCCCTACTGGGTGGTCTTTTACTTCTTCTTCCGCCCAACGCGATGTTGTTCCCCTTCCCCGGAAAAATGCAATGTGATTGTCCCTCCTCACAGTGGACAGGCGTTTCTTTTTTTACCATACCAGGCCACGTCCTTTTTTTTCTTGTAATGGCATGCTTGCCTTCTCTTCCGTTTTAGCGGACGCCGGACCCTTCTTTAGTGGTAGTGATCTGCCTCCTCTTTCTCGGTGGAGGGGATCTTCTCTTTTCCTAAGCCGAGGAACGCGTCTTTTTTCCTTTGAGTTGGCCGCCCTGCCCTTTTCTCTCTTTCCGCACATTTTTTTCAACAGAAACAACGACTTTTTGGCCGCTCTGGCACGACCTTTTTTTTTCCCAACGGGTGGGTCGTGTATTTTTGTCGTGTTGCCATACTTCCTCTTTTTTTTTTAGGTGCGCAGCGCAGTCGTCCCTTTTCTTTTATTGACAGAGCGGAGGTTGCCTGCTTTCTGTATGGCGAAACCGGCTGACCCCTTGCCCGGGAACGATGCCGGCTTCCCTTTTCCCTTCTTTTTGCATTGTGTCCAGCTCTCACTCGTTCCTCTTCCCCTTCGTAAACGTCGGGCTTTCCCTCTTGCACAGGTGGAGCAACTCTTCCTAGGCGTCGGCTTCTGAGGGACTTCTTTTAAAAGGTCGTTTTTTTTTTCGGTTGGAAGCTCTGCCATCCGCCGCCCGCGGAACATGTGTTTCCCCTCCCTTTTTTCCCCAATATCAAACTGCAGCGCCTCTCTCCATGCTGATGCCCCCTTGAACCCCGATCCTTTTTTTGTGGCTTTTTCCCCCCATCTCTTGAAAAAACCGTTTTTTTTTCTCCCTTTCGGCGAGTCCCTCCTTTTTCCATCCACACCGCCACGCCTTCGACGGTGAACACGCCAGAATTCCATCTTTTTCCGTGATTGGCCAGTTGCGTCCTCGTAAACCCGGACCCGACCCGTGACGTGGCAGCTTTCCCCAGCGAAGAACCACAGTTTTCCCTATTGTCTGATTGAAGAAGACCACCGCCCCTCAGTGGCACGCGTTGCTCTTCTTTTCCAATGCAAATGTGATTGTTTTACGTGCCAAAGTCCCCCTTCCTTCTTTCAACAAAGCCGTCCTCCTTTGTGAAAGGTATGGAACGTCTCCCTGACCCTTTCCCTCCCTGTTCTGACGGTCGACTCTCCCCGGGCTGGTCGTAAGATTGCCCCCCTTCCTTCCTTTTTACGGAGTGGTCATTTTAGTCGGGATGCTTACCTGAATGTTTTCCCCTCCCGAGGGTGCCCCGAGGTGCCCGGGTCTTTTTTTTGCGAAAGTCCCGGTACGCTGCGAGAACGGACCCTTTTGCCCCGTGCCTTATGGTGCCCGATTGTCCAACCTCCTTTTCAGTAGGGCTGAAGCTTTCCCTCTTGGCAGGTTTTCTGTGCTCCGAGGCCCTTTTCCTGTTTATTAGGTCTTTTTAATCATCCTCTTCGGTAAAACTCTCTCCTTTGCTGTAATCCTTTTATTTTCCAGAGTTGCAGATATTATATTTTTTTGTTGTTGTTGAAGATCATCTGCAGATGGCCTCCCCAACTATGCCCCCCTCGTCGGAAACAGCAAGTTTCGGGAAACGGAAGCGCTTTATTCGAGCCATCACCACAATTAACCCTCTTCTCCCTTCCTTCCCCGAGTTGCGACCTTCTTTCTGCTTAGAAATTCCTTCGTAGCAAGAGGTTGCACGTTTTTTTTTTTTACGAGAGGCCCCCACCTTTCCTTTTTTGGTTCAAGGTAAGTGCTTCGGGTCGCTCCGGGTGGCCCGTTGTCGGCAAGCAGGTGTGAAGGTCTCGGTTCCCCCCTTCACCCTCGGGCTCGGGGGCCCCCCTCCAGCACCGATTTTTTCTCCACGACGTGCCCTCTCTGGCTTCACGGGTTTAAAGCGTTTTACGACCAGCAGTTGCCTTTCTCCCCTCCTTTAAGGTCATATATTTTTCGGGAATGAAGTCGTTTTTTCCCCCCTCCTTTTTTTGGTTTGCGCCGTTTCTTTTTCCCGGTTCACGTTCTCTTCCCCTGGCACAGGAGGCTGCCCTTCGTGAAAAGCGACACCTTTTTTTTTTTTTCAAGATCCCCTTCCCTTCCTTGGTCGTCGGGCCGGTCACTCCCGGTGGGGTGTCCCTCCCCTTTCTTGCCACGGGCACGGGGTTCTTCTTCGTTGGCTTTTTTTGGTATGGTTGGGGACTTCCCTCCTCAAAATGTTCCCCCCCCTTTCCTTCAGATGCCCTTTGGGTCCCCTTCTCCGTGGAGTGTCACGCTTTTCTTTTTTTCGTGGGGTTGTCCCTCTCGCGAGTCTCCCTTTGTCGAAGGCCACCAACCTTGGGGTGCTTTTCCCCTTCCGTTTCAAGCTGCCACCACACCGCCGCGGATCTGGTCTTTTGGGCCAGCATCTTCCCCTTGCCTTTGCGGTTGAGTGGACAGGATTTTTTCTTTCTCCACTGCACAACTCCCTACCGCGATGGGTTTTTGTCGTTTCCCTATTGCAAGAGGAAAACTCCCCCGAAAGCCGTATTTTTTCAGAGCGATTTTATTTTTCTCACATAACTTTCCTTGGCAATAGAGCGAGTCACTGTACGTCCTTCACAGGACCCGACGTTTTTCTTCTTTAGCAAATAGTCCCCTTTTGGGTCGATGAACAAACTGTCCCCCCTCTTTAGCAACTTTCTTTCCCTCGGAAGCGGGCGTGCCTTTTTTCAAATTTTTTTCCAGCAGATGGGCACTTCCATCCGGTGAGACATTCCCTCTCTCTGGATATTTCCCCACGACGCCCCCCCTCCCCAGTATTCAGCCCCTTCTCGGATGTAAATCCAAGAGCCCCCTCCCCCTTTTTTTTTTTCCAACTCGATGTCGTTCGAGAGGCCCCCTTCTTCAGTGTTCAATCAAGAGGACGCCGTTTCCTTTTTCCCTTACAATCAGGGGATTCCCACCCTTTTTCTTTGGCGAATGCCCCCCGCGAGAAATCCACCTTTTTCGGTTCCAATCCTTCCACGCCGGCTTTCTTCACGAGGTGTCAGACTCTTTGCATGCAATTAAAAGGAAAGCCTTTCTTTTTTCCTTTTCTTTCTTCATCGACAGAGCAGAAGGAACTTGGGGTTTTTTTCCCCCCCCTCTTGCATTGTTTTTTTCACGGCGTCACATTTCCCAAACCCCCCTCCTGCTCAAGATCACTCCCCCCCTTTGGGCCCCCCGGTTAACGCGGTTTTTTCGTGTGAGATGAGCAGCTCCCCCTTCCTTTGTCGGCCCTTGGTACGGGGTTTTTTCTTTTTTCCCAACCTTAAGATAGCCAGCGCTTCCTCTTGAACTTCTGGCGGTGGCTTCCCCCTTCTTCTCTTTCTTTCAAGCTCTCCTTTGTTTTTTTGAGAGATTCTCCTCAGTTAGAAGGAGTTGACCGCGCTTTTTTTTATCTTGAAGTGAGTGGACAGCTTTTCTCTTCTTCCCCACCGTACCATTACCCGCCCCCTTTTCTCAGCTTCACCCAGAAAACCACGCGTGCTTTTGGTGGAGTGCTTCCTTCCCCCCGCGATGTTGGTCACCATTCATGCACCCTCGGTGGTACCCATTCATTCTTCCTCTTTCCAAAACCCGGGAATGGAGCTGGTACCATCCATTTTCGAGAGTGATGGCTGAGGTACCTTTTTTTTTTCCATCTCCGAGGGAACCGCATGTGAGCGTCCGTCCTCCCACCCCGCCGGCCGTGGTCGTTCTCCTTTTCTTTCCACTTCTTCGGCTTTTAGCCCTTCCTTCGACCGGGTCTGAGGACTTTTTTTCTGCGCCGATCGTGCCCGGGCGTTCTTTTTCGCCAACACGCAATGCCCGCGTTTCTTCTTTCACGAAAGCGCGTTGCTTTGGTATCGTGGTTTATTCGTTTTCCTTTTCGATTGAACGGTGACGATCTTCGTTTTTCTTCGAGAAGTAGCCGTGCTCCTCTTTTTCTTGCCCGAGTCTTTTCCACGGCGTTCCGGTTTCTTTTTCTTCTCCCTTGAACACAGTGGCACGGCGTCTTCGGTCCTGTGAAACGCCTTTTTTTTTTTTTTCTCTAGTAAACCGACTCTCTCTTCTAAAACTTCTTTCTTCCTTGGAAAGGTGGCGTCTTTTTTAGAGAATTCTTTTTTCTTGATGGAATAGGCATCTCCCCTCTTTTTTTTTCTGGACTTTAGTGTGCCTTTAGAATATTGGCCCTTTTCTTTTTCGCAGACCGCCTCCCCCCCCCCCCCTCGCTTTCCGATCAAACTCAATCTCCCCCTAGACGGGCTTTTTTTTCATGTGCTGCCTCTTTACGCCAAGATCCGCTCCTCTTAGGGAAGATTTCTCACGTTCAAGTTTTCAAACACTCCTTTTTGGTTTGCAGTATCCAGCTCTCCCAGCTCGCGTCTCCCCCTCCCCCCGACACGAAGTTTTCTTTCCCCCGCCGAGCAGGGCCGTCTTGTCTTCTCTAGGGAATTGCTTCCCCCCACCTGACGTACACCGTAAAACGCGACTTACATCTGGCGCAACGACAAGCGACCCCTCCCCCGTTGACCGGCGTCTCCTCCACTTGGTGGTCGTGATTTTAAAACCGACACAATTTTTTCCTCTTGTAAAGCAGTGAAGCCTCCTTTTTTCCCATCCCTGTGATTTCCTCTTCTTTTCAAAAGTCCCAGCTCCCTTTGGATTCCTTCGGACAGCCCCACGCATGAACCTTTAGGGACTGGAGGTAAGTTAAGAGCCCTGCAAAGAGGTCCTTTTGAATTCCCGAACTCGGGCTGTTTGAGTCAGATTGACCCTTTACGCTTGTTTCGGTAACGCGTGTCTTACGAAGTAGTCCTTGAAGGCCCGTGGTTGACCCTCTCAGCCTGTGCAGAGACTTGGCCCCTCAAGGATTTTTCCCCCTCCTTTCCCTTCCTAATGAGATACGTGGAGGTTTGATATCGATTCCCTCTCGTGCACCCCCCCTTTTTTCTTCCCCGGCAGAGTGTCATTTCTCCCAGCTTTTCTGCAGATGTTGTTTGATAGGCATCGCTCTTCCCTTTTTTTAGGTGAAAGATCTTGCAATTTTCCTTCCAAGCGGCCGATCTTCTTCTTTTTCCTCCTTTTTTTTTTTTTATCGAGATCCTTACGCCTTTTCCTTCCATTGACAGGATGTCACGCACCCTTTTCTCGCGATGTCTCCCCCCCTCCAGCTGCCGACTGCCCTTTCTTTCTCCTGCAAAGGGCGGCTTCCAGCCTCCCCTTTTTTTTTTTTTTTCTTCCCGTGACTCTGCAACACTTGCACGTCTTTTTCTTTCTCGCGGCAGCGGACTTTCCTTCAGCCGGTTTGAATCCTTCCGCCGGAACCTCGGGCTTCCTTTGCAACAACATTCCCTTCCCCGCCCCCCCTTCCCCAGACTGCGTTCTTCCCCGCCCTAGAGCGGAACGGTGTTTTCTTCTCCCAGAAAGTTGCTGTCTTACCCTCTTTTTCTCGGTCACAATGCTGCTTCTTTTTTTCCCGCCGCGTCATGGGGGTTCGGTTGATTTTCCTTTGCGAAGGGGAAGGTGGCCCTTTTTTTTCATCCATGGCATTGGTTCTTCTTCCCGGCAGTTCCCCCCACCAAAATTGGCGTTGGTCCTTCAGAACAAACTCGCTGGCGGCGCCGTTCTCTCGGGTGGTGTGTCCTTTTTCAAGGAACGTTTTTCGTGGTTACTGTTCTTCCTTTCTCTTTTTGACGCAATTCTTCCCCCTCGACAGCGAGTGTCTGGCGTGTCATTCTTTCCTCAATTCTTTTCTGCTATAGAGATCCCGTCATGTCGACGTCCCCCCCCACCAGGTGGGGTCGAGCTTTTTTCTCAAGTGCCACTCTCCCCCAAGAAGAGGATTTTTTTCCCAGGGAGTGGGCCCTCCCATCCCTTCCCCTTCCTGCGATTTTTTTTCTCGCAAACCTGATGGCTTCTTTTTTTCAAAACGCTTTCCTCTGAAATGTCCCCCCCCCCCCCCTTTTTTTACGTTTTAACAGGCAGCGCGTCAAGCACATCCCGCTGTTTCTCGACGCCGAGTTGCTTCCTTTCCCCCTTCCCCTTCTACAGCCCCTTTTCCTCTCAATGTTGCACTAGTCGTTTTTCTTTTTGCAAAGGAGCGGTTTTTCCTTCCCCCTTTCGACGGCATCTTTTTCCTGTTTAAGCCGGTTCCGTGTCGGGCTCCGGACCTTTCTTTTTCCTCCCGGTGGCACGTTTGGGCTACACCCTTCTCCCCCCCCTATGATGCTTGTTCTTTCCCCGGTGATCTTTCCACCGAAGAAGATGTCATCCCCCCGGTGGTTCCGCTGTCGTGACAGCATCGTTCCCCCGCGGGGAATGTCTGTTTTTCCTCAAGAACGCAGACTCTTTTTCCGGCAAGGGGCCTTACCCCCCCCCTTTCCGGACCTTTGACTGAGTGGGCTCCCTTTCTTTCGAAATCACAACGTCTCCTTTTCCGATCACGAACAATCCCCTTTTCTGCGGCCGCTTCACCCTTGTTCGATTTTTTTTAGACGCATCCTTATCGGGGGAAGTGGGAATGGTTTTATTTCTCTCCAGGTCGAAGACTGTCACTTGGTGTCCCCCCCCTTTTTCCTCCTGCCATAAAATTGCCTTTTCCTTTTCACGGCTTGAAAGTGACCACTCTTGTGGGAGGCTCAGATCCTTCGTTGGGGAGGAAGGTACTTTGGTGTAGGCTTTCTTCAGATGAACTTTTTTTCCTTGCTTTTTCCTTTGACGGTTGGGGAAACGAAGATGTCTCCCCTCCAGGAGAGGCGTGTCTTCTTCTCTTCCCTTTTAGTGAGGTTTTGCT
>Ga0179593_1637210_pt1 | contig 10528 bp, 12 predicted proteins | sample CZODoug2_1_08_16_FD_185931 | JGI IMG/M metagenome (GOLD analysis project Ga0179593, IMG submission 185931) | Vadose zone soil fungal communities from Angelo Coast Range Reserve, California, USA - CZODoug2_1_08_16fungal (PacBio error correction) | ecosystem: Environmental > Terrestrial > Soil >... | reverse complement strand
GAGCGATTTTTCCCCTCCCCCTGCATGATAGTTATGACTGGATCATTCGCCCGACGATTTTTCCCTTTTTTTTTTTTCCCCCCGTACCTTTCTTTGCCCCTATATTTCAGGTTGAATCGGAAAGGCTTTCTTTTTTTTAATCAAGGCCATGGAAGAAATCCGGCGGTGCCTCCTTTTTTTTTCCCCTGTTTTTTCGATTTCCATGTCGATTGGCGAGGGAAAGCTGCGGAGGCGTCCCCTTTTCAAGCCAAGGCCAAAAAACCCCTTTCCCCTTCCCCTTCCTGTCCACTTTTTTATTCGCCCCTATCGAGTTTAACAAAAGATCGCGACGCACGTTCCTTCCACGTCTAGCGCGATGGCGCGCTAAAAGCTGTTTCCCTCTTTTTTCCTTTTTTTTTTTCTTCCTTGCCAGTCCCCTCCCTTTTCTCGCCCCGGCCGCAGAGACCAAACCTCCCAAGGCGAAAGAACTCAGGAAGAAAAGGGTCGCTTTTCTTTTCCCCCCCTTTTTCACGGTTCGTTTCCCCCCCTGTTTGTAGTCTCTCCGGGAGGGGGGTGGTTCCCTTCTTTCGTGAACACCTTCGATCCGTCAGTGGGTTCCCCCCCGCCATTTCGGGTTCCTTGATTCGGTCTGGTCGCGTCGTCTTCCTTCAGCATCTGGAATTGATTCTTTTCCCCTTTGTTTTTTTGCGGAAATCGTGTCGTTCCTTTTTGGAAATGGACCGTCCACGACCCCTCTTTCCTTTTTTTAATTGACCCCTTTTGTGCGGGCGCTTCTTCCGATTAGATCATTTGGCTTTTCCCAATCATGATTCCGAATAAACCGTGCTTCCCTTTTTCTTCCCGCTTTAAACCCTTTTTTCACACACCTGTTCCCACTTTTCAGGTCAATGCTTCTGTGTCTTTTTTCCCCCTCCAAAAGGCAGGGAAGATTGTCGGTTGCGGTTAATAGTGCGCCCACTTTTTTTCTTTTTTTTGCGAGTTCGACCCATCCGACCAAAAGGAGTGACATGGTCCCCGCACTTCCCCCCTCCCCCGGAAGGATGGGGCAATCAAGACATCCCTTTTTTTCTCTCTATGATGGCGAGCTCGCTACGGCTCCTGACGACAAAGACGATTTGGAGATCTTGTTTTTTCCCCTAGTTTCCGACGCCTTAGGCATTGCCCCGGCGGCCACTTTTTTTTTGTCCTTTTTCACCTTATCTTTTCCCCTGCTAGGCCGAAGTTTAACCTTCCACCCTTCCTTTTTTTTTGACGTTCCTGGCCGCACCAGCAACAAAGGCAAAGCCCTCTTCTTTTCCCCCTCTGACTGGTTCCGGTCATTTTCCATGTTAGTGCTGGCCGATGATGTTCCCCTTCCTTTTCTTCAGGTCGGTACATTGCGGCTTGGCTTTTCCTTCTCCGCTCTTTTTCTTGGCTCCGTGTGCTCGGCTATCTGAAGATCATATTCGTCTTTTTTCCTCCTGCTGATGGGGCAGACCACTTTGGGGGCGGGCTTCTTTTTCCTGGTCCTCTCGATGTTTTTTTGGGTCTCGCCAAATGTGAATAAATCATCCTTTTTCCACATTGGAATGAAGGGCGCGCATTTTCTCCTTTTCTTTTTTTGTGCGCCCGGCATTTCGTGGCGAAAATGTTCTTTTTCCTTTGCGCGTGATAGTGAGACCGGGCGCGGTGGGGGGTTTTTTTTTCCCCGGCTGGTTTTTGCTCCGGGAGACCCGCCGGAAAGGATGGCAAACTTCTTTCTCTCCACAACCGGGCCCCTAATAATAACTGGACGATCTTTCCCCCTGGTCCATCTTTTTTTTTTTGCTGATTGGAGCGGCTAACGGAGTGGCATTTCTCCTTCTGACGGGCGTATCTGGGCGCCAGCGCTTTCCCTGCCCCTTCCTTCCCTGAACCTTGCGGACAAGGACAAGTGGAAGCAGCTTTTGCTGCCATTCGTGTTTCATGATTCGCGACGATGCCCCCTTCCTTTTTTTGTTTCTTGGATCAGTTTTTTTTCTCGTCCCCTTTCGCGCGATATGATGGTCGTATGGAGCGCCACTTTTTTTTTGCCTTCGGCATCGTCTCCGACCGGCTTCAAATTCCTTCCTTTTTTTTTCCTGTTTATTTTCTCTCCTGGATCAGTGGGAACTTTTCCTTTCGGCGGCTTCGGCCGTGTTTCATGGGGTGCTTTCCTTTTTTTTCCCCCCCCTTTGCGAAGCTTTCTCTTCGCAGCTGCGTCCATATGACGGGCAGGTCTTTTCTGTAGAGCGTTTTAGAGAGAAAGTGTCTTTTACTCCCCCCCACCACCTTTTCCACCCCCAACAGATTAGGAGCCATCAGTTCTGTCCCATTCAGAAACCGACAGGCTATAGGGCAGTTACCCCCCTCCGCTTCTTTTTTTTTTCCCATAGTATAAGGAGACCTTCCCGGGCCCCGAAAATCCAAACGCTCCCCCTTCCCCCCCCACCTCTCTTGCCTGGAGTCAAAGACGGAGGTCCCTCTCCTCCTCCGTTGTTGTTGTTGAGATACCTTCTTCTCCCCCTGGGCTTTTTTCCTTTTGCTGCTGTCTTTGGGAACATCCCCTTCCCTTGCAGAGTTTTGATTGTTTCTTCCCCCTTTCTACGGATGGGGCCTTGTCGCGCTTCTCGTTTCCCCCCCCTTCTGTCGTTCTGATTGATCCGTGCCCTCAATTCTTTTGTGTTTGACGGCTTCTCCCCTTTTCCCCATTCTACGCTCTAGATAAGGGATTTTTTTTTTTCAGATGACGCAGCTCTCGGGCTTTTTCTGGTGGGGAAAGTGAACCTTTCAGCACAATGAACACTTTCTTTCGCTTCCGCTTCGGTGCAAAGTTCTGAATCCATGATCCCTTCAACAGCACCGGTTTTCATTTCCTTGTTGTCGACGATGCACGAAGGCCCTTCCCCCAACGCACCTGGTGGGGCGGGGCCTTTTTCTCTTTTCGATGATTTTCCTCCTTTTTCCCCCTCCCCTCCAGGAAAACTTGATTGGGGGGAATCCCCTTTCGAGGGTAAGAAGCAGGCGGCGTGTACCTTTCACCTCTTTAGATATGGAACAATGTTCAGACTTAACCCCCCCTTTTTGGCTTGACCACTTGAAGTGTAGGAATCATATAAAATTGTGCGGTCGGCTCCCCCAGTCCACGCCATCCGAGAGTTTTCCTTTCCTCCCTATTGGGAGGAAAGAGCTCCTGGTCCAACAGTAGCCGCTCCTCCTTTTCTTTCCCTTTTCCGGATGCCGGCGTTTTTTCAAACAAAGATCGTAAGTTATTCTTCTTTTGCGTTTGATTGATATTGCGCCAGGGGATTAAGTCATTCCCGGCGGGCCTTGCTCGCGTTCGGGAATGCCAACAGCCCCCCGAAAGAGTTAGCGCAACGAACGGGCCCCCCCTTCTTTCCATGCCTCCCTTTTTTTTTTTTTGACCAGTGTCAGAAAACGCCTTTCTCCGAGGGAAAAACCGGCGGCGAAAGGTGTTCCCTTTCGTTTTCCATTTTTTCATTGTTGGGCCCCGAAAGCGAACATTTGGATGACCTTGTCCCCTCCTCCCCCCCCCAGCAGGGGGCCCGGCGCTTTGTTCCCCCCAGGTAACTCAGGGATGCCTTTTCCATCCGCCTTTTCCCATTTGCTCCCTTTTGAGGGCCCATTAAAGGATGTCTTCTCTTCCTCCGATATGGATCGCAAGATAGAGATCGGCTTTTTTTTTCCCGGTTTTTTCTAGGGAACACGGTTACTTTTTTTTTTGTAACTTTTTTGCTCTTTCAGGAAGGGGAACAAGCATTCTTCCCCTTTACGAAACAATGGAAATGACTGACCCCCCCTTTTTCCTTGACACTCGGCGGCCAGGGCCGTCTTGCTTGGGTGACTCTTGGAGGCAAGGACGTCGTCCTTAGTTGCAGTGAAAGAATTCGGCTCTACTCGGGTTCTTTGGGGATTGTTTTGGACCCATTTTTTTAGTTTCGTTTTTTCCCCCTTCCCCTTCCTTTTTTTTCTTACCCCTTCGCGGGACGATGTTTTTTGATTCTCAAAAGCGGGTGTGTCGTCGTCCGGTCCCGTCCTTTTGACTTTTTTTTTTTTTGGTTTTTTGTTTTTTTCCTCCCTCCTTCTCTTGCTACAGGATTGGTTTCCCTTTCTTTTTCCTCGGGTGAGTTCGTGCTTTTTACCGTTTAAGGGACATGTCACCTCCCCCTTGATGTTGGTGGGCCTCTCCTTTCTTCCCCTCCCCAATTCTATAAACCGCCAAAACGGACAAATCTTTTTAATGGCCTTTTTCTTTCTTCCCCCCAGAGCATTGATTCCGGAAATCCCTGCTCCCCCCCTTTCCCTTTTTTTTCGCTCACGCACATAACCACAGATGAGAGGGGCATGCTTCCTTCTCCACATTATGAAGAAGCCAAACTCTTTTTCTCCTCCCCCGTTCCTCAATTCCTCCGACCAAAGCAACGTCACCCTTTTTTTTTTGGGTCCGTGGACGGCGTATCCTTTTCCCCCCCCTTCCTACTTTTTTCTCTTTTTTTTCCCCCGAACAGGGACAGGGGGGATGGGCTTTGCCCCCTTTTGTCAGGTGCAGGTTTACGGACCCCCCCTCCCCCCCCCCCAGTTCCCCCTTTTTTTCTGATCGAATGGCAAAGCGACAGGCGTTTTCCCGTTAGCCTTCTTTTTTTTTTTTCTTGACGTGATCGAGGTTTCACGCAAGCGAACCTTTTTTCACTCAAAACAACCGAGGGGTGATTAAGTCCTTCCTTCGTTTCAGTTTTCTGTCAGCGAGAAAATCAGACCATCCTTCTCGCCTGGAGAGCGCTTTTTTTGTTTCTCCGGTGGTCCTTTTTTCTTCCTCTTCGCGGGGCAAAGACGCAATGATTTAAGGCTCGACATGGCTTCTTTTTCACCGCTTTTAGCGCGGGCATTCGCGGCTTCGTTTCTTTCGTCCCCTGCGCATTCTGTTGAAAAAAAGAGGCATAGAGAGGGTTGCTTTTTTCTTTTTTCTGGGTTTGGAATTGGATTTGGTTTTTTTCCCTTCTTCTAATGCTCTTAATTCGAGGAGAGAAGATTCTTTCGTTTATCTTTTCGTTTTTATTTTGATGTCGGACTGCCGACTCTTTTTTTTTTCTTCCCTTTCGGTCCTAGGCTTCCGATTCACCCTCTCTCTTTCAGTTCGGCGGAAGCTTTTCGGTTCGTAATCCCTTTTTTTTCCCCCCCCTTCCTCTTTTGCCCCCCATTTCTATCCCATGTCATAAAAACTATACATGGCATTGGTTTTCCCCCCTTTTTCCGCCGAAATTAGATAATTCTCTCTCTTTCCTCTCCCCTTCTCCTGGCTTCCTTTTTTCTTCGGGCCCTAAGATGCAACATTGGACAAAGCCCTTTTTTTCATCGGCCCGACGATGTGCGGTGGAACTTCCCTTCCTGGAACCCTCCTTTCGCCGTAACTTTTTTTTTTTTGAAGGCGTCGAAGGACGCGAAGGCATCCCCTTTTCTCGGTGGCAAGCCGACATCGCCATACGAAAGCTTTTCTTTCGTCCCCTTTTTCTTGGCTCTGAGCGAGGAAAAAGACCTCTCCCGCCAAGGCCAAACACCAGGAAAAAAATCCCTCCCCATTTTTCCCCCCCTCCTTTTCAGCTTAGTCAGATCGCGCGCACGACGAGTGGAGACAGTCCTTTTAGCGCGATTGCGCGCCTACCTCCTTTTTTTACTCTTTCTTTCATTGTGTTCCTGAACCTCCGCCGCCCGGCGCAAGCGCCCCTTTTCGCGCCAAGGAGGAAGAACTCAGGCGGGCCCCCCTTTCTGGCCTCTTCCCCAGAATTTCGTGACAGGAATCCCCCGGGAAACAAAAAGAGGAATTTGTCGCTTTCTTCCCCCCTTTTTTCCCGTCTTTCCTCTTTGGCCCTGTTTCTCAGCGATCGCGGTATTGGTCCGCGGCGTTCTTTTTCCTCTGGGGAAGTTGATTCTTAAAAAAGCCATGCCGGTTTTTGTTTTTTTTTTTTCCCTTTTTTTGTCCCCTTTCCTTTCCAGACCTTTCCTGATGTCGGTGGATTTGTCGGGCGGCGCCTTTTTTGGCGATTCTTCCGCTTCGATATTTGGCTTCTTTCCTATGTGTCCCCCCCTTCCTTCATTCCTTCTTTTTGGTTAGCTTTTCCCCCCGTTGTGTTGTTCGCGAGGGGAAAAACCCGGTCCCCCCTCCTGTGTGCTTTACACTGAAAACGTAAGAAACACTGCACCCGGACCTTCTTTTTCTCCCTTTCGCCTCCTCTGGTGAGTTTTTCTTCTTAGGCCAGGACACCGAAACATCAGACCAACCCTTTTTTTTTCCGGGTAAAAAAGAACGAACCTCCCCGGCCACGTCTTTTTTTTTCCTCCCCCTCCCCCTTCTTTTCGAGATGCCTCCGAGGGATGGGCGGACAGCGACGCACCACCCTTGCGACGGGGACAGAAAAGACCGCTTTGAGATTCCTTTTTTCCCCTTTCCCAAAAACTCGTTTCCCTTAGGCATGGGCAAAGGACGCCAAGGCTTCCCTCTTTTTTCCTTTGGGGACAAAATAACAGATAGAGAAGATAGTTTCACCTGCACCATTTTTTCCCCACTTTTTTTTGCCGCCCTCCCACGAACAGATGCGAAGATGGCCGCTATTTTTTTTTCCTTCCATTAGTTAGTGATGCCGATCTTTTTTCTCCACCTCCCTTGCGGTTCGTCTTGGCTTTGCCCTCAAAACGTGTTCGCTAATCACTTTTTTCCCCTTTTTTGCCATCGGCTATATTGCAGATCATATCCGGCCTTTTTGTCTTTCCATTGTTTTTTTCTCATGCTTCGGACTGCATCATGAGTTACACTGTGGCTGATCTCCCCTTTTTTCTCCCCAATAGTGCTATCATCCGGCCAACTATGCGATCCTTTCGGCCCCATCCCCCTTTCGCTTCTTTTTTTTTTCCCCGGCTTTTCGATCAACAAATTCGACAGGTTTCCTTTTTTTCTCCATCGTGCGGACACTGGTTCGCAAACTATCCTTTTTTTTTTTTCTATCTTTTCCCCTTTCCGTGCTCTGCTTTGCATTTCCCGGACGCGGAGCGCCTCCCCTTTTTCACTGACTTAATACCGGAGCAATATCATCACCCCCACAACTTCTTTTCTGTTGTTTTTTTTTTCATCGGCAATTTCGGGAGTGGTTGAGTGATGAGAGGCTCCTTTTCGGCAGCCAATATTGAGCTGGGGACGGCGTTTTATCTTTCTATCTGTTCAGGGCTGCTTTTCCCCACCAAGGCGACACGGAAAAAAGTGGCCGTCCCGTTTTTTTTTTCCCTCCGTTGTTTAATGATCGCGACTATTCCCCCTCTCCTTTCCTGGCATTTGGGAGGGAGTGATTCAGGCCCTCCTGCTCCCCTCTTCCCTTTGCCCGGCGGAAAAAGGTGCCTTTTTTTTTTTCTTTCGTCCTTTTTCGGCATTCGTAGCCCGGTTTCCTTTTTTTTCTCATGGGATCAAGAAATTGCCGCCCTTTTTCTTCTTCGACGTCCGGTGGTGCTTTCAATTGCCACCGAGCGACTCCTGAGCTGCTAAATTCTGAAGCCGGGCTTTTTCTCCCTTCCTTATCTTTTCTTTTACTTTTTTTTATCTGTTCGCGTTAAAGAAACACCTCCCCGATTTAGGAGCATCAGTTATGATTCAATCAGAAACCTCCCCTTTCTCTTTTTTTCCCCTCGCCTTTTTTTTGTTTGTGCCCCTGGCGGAATTTTAGGTTGGTCCTCTTGCAAATAAAACGAGAAAGTCTTTCCCACTCCGCCTCTTTTGCCGGAGGAGATCCCTTCCTACTTAATCAGTTGTTAGTGTTGTGAGCGATCATCTTTCTTCTCGTTTTTCTGCATTTGGGACAAGATACCAGAGAGTGTCGTCTTTTCTCTTTGTCTTGTGCCTCCTCTGATACGGGATGGGGGATTCTCCTTTTTTCTTTTTTTCCCCTCTTTTTTTTCGGTTTTATGCCCCTGAGGGGCTTCTAATTCTGTTGTTTTGACCTCTTTTATTAAAGAGGAACCTTTTCTTCCAATTATTCTTTTTCAGCCCTGCGTAAGATGACGCAGGATCTCTTTTCGGTTTTCTTCCACCCCCTAAATCAACTCCCCGTACCGAAGACAAGCCGAACCCTTTTTTCCCCACCTTCCCTTTAAGACGATGACAGATCTGTCCCCCTTCTTCCCCTTCCTCCCCTTTTTCTTTTTCTGACCTTCTTGTTTTTTCCCCGACCGAAAGAAACAAACCTTTTCCCTCCCCGCATTACGGAACAAGCTATCGCCTCATTTTATCATTCTGCTGAAGAAATGGGAGGAGGTTTCCTCCCCTTCAGATGGAGAAAATTGCACTTTCCCTTTTTTCTTCGATGGCAGCATTTTTTCTTTCTCGGAGGAAATGTAAAAAGTTGTCCGCCTTGTGCGGTTCTTCTCCTCCGGTCCCCTGAACTCGCCTTCATCTTTTTTTCAGATCCCCCTCAGGCGCAATATTGGAGGAAGAAGATGGCCCTTTTCCTCATCAGCGGAACAACCACTCCCTTTTTCCTTTTCCTTCTTGATCTTTGCCCCTAAAAAAAGATCGTTCAGTCTGATGATTCTGGGCGGGGTGTGATGATATTGCGCCTTCTTCTCAGCCACTTTCTTGCGGCGCTTTCGGCGTCTTAGGGAAAGGAGTAGGAGCAAACGAAACGTGTCCTTTGCTCACTAATTTGAATGGGCATCCCTCTCTGTCGGCACACGATGGATGGGCGCCCACCTCCCTCTTCTCTTTTTCCTTAAAAGGGAGAGGACCCTGGGGAGAGGCTTCATTTTCCTTCTCACTAAGGTTTTGATGATAGGCACTATTGGCGTCTGTTCCTTCTGATTTGGCCGTTCTCCCCCTCCCCCCCTTATTTCCATTTCTCCTGATCAGCCGCCAGGCCCGGTCCCCCCTTTTCTTTTATTATTCCCCCCGATAATGATAGGACCCCCACTCTCTTTTTTTTTTTTTCAGGGCCGGGGAATTTAGTCCTCCCCGGTGGAGGGCACAAAGCCCAAAGCCCTTTCCCCTCGCTGGCTCTTCAAGGAAGGGGAAAAAAACAGGCATCCTTTCTTTTTCCCTCACATTTCCTTTTTTCCCCCTGTTTTCCCCCGCGGCAGCAGCTTCCGGTCTTTGCTTGTTTGCGGTTTTCCCCCCCCCTCTTCTCCTGTGATTTTTTGCAGGTTGAAACTATCGGCTCTATCCTTTCGCTTGTTGCATGGCAAGAAAGCCGAAAAGGGGTTCCATTTTCGCCTTTCCCCCTTTTTGACCAACTTCCTTAAAACCTCGCGGGGAACGAGGTTTTTCCACCGGACTTTTTCTTTTCTGGGTTGTTTTTCTCCCCTTTCGTTCTTCGTGGCGATGTCGCCAAACTCGACATTTTTTTTTCCGGCTACAGGGCGGTTCTTTATCCCTTTCCATCCCTTTCCCTTGGTTATTTTTTCCGGAGAAATTGTACACTTCCTTTGGTTTCTGTGTCTTTTACTCGCATGTCTGAGGACCTCAATCTTCCCCCGTCTTTCTCCCCCTTCCCTTCTAATTTTTCCCCTAAAAGCAAAGCCAGAGCATGATACGAAACAAGTGTTTCCCCCTTTCCTTTTTTTTGTCTTCCCTTCTTTTCCACAGATTGAGAGGCATGATTCCGGTTTATTCTTCTTTTTTTCCCCCCCATGAAAGAAGCCCAAAAAGATCAATCCTCTCTTTGCCCCAAGTATTATTTCGTCCCTCCTTCTTCCCCGGGGACATTTCAGGCTATTTTTTTTTTTTCGCTGGTTCTTTCCCCCCCGCCCCCCCTCCAAGACGAGGACGACGAACCTCTTTTTTTTGGCTTGAAGAATTTCAATTCCCCCCTCCCTTTCTTTTTACCTCCCCCCTTTTCTAAAAACCCCACTTTTGGTCGCTTCCTATTCCGGCCGTAGGAGAGAGATCGGTTTTTTTTCGCCCCTCCAAACATTTTTTTAACGATAATCAAAAGAGGGGATTAATCCCTGAGTGTTGATGACCTTTTCCTCCGAACCCTTTTCTAGAGCCCCACTATTGGAGGAGACGATTCCTTTTTGGAAGGGAGCGGGAGTTTTTCCCCTTTCCCCAAAATCCCTCTCTGGTCCGCTTTAGAGAGGGAAGATTTACGGCTCTATTTTCCCCTCGTAGTTGACGCGCGATCTTGTTCCCCTTCCTTCTTTTTTTCTTCCTTCTTTTCTTCTTTTTTTTTTTCCTTTTTATTTATTTTTTTCTGGGGTTTTTTGCACTTTTCTCTTTCTCTTGTTCGCGATAAGAATCTTTCCCTCTCCCTCTTCCTTTCGCGCAGATCGCTCGTCCGATTTAGTATGGGCGACTTCGGGGTTCTGTTTTTTTTTCTTCGGGCATGGCCTTGAGGGGGCATTCAGGGAATGCGGGAATTTTCAACCCATTATCTTTCCCGCTTTTCGGTTTAGTTTAATCCATCGGGGTTTACCCTCGTCCCTTGGCGGATTGATCATTCAAAAAACCTTCCAGGGTTCTTTTCCTTCTGCTTCCCCC
>Ga0179593_1350253_pt1 | contig 10528 bp, 13 predicted proteins | sample CZODoug2_1_08_16_FD_185931 | JGI IMG/M metagenome (GOLD analysis project Ga0179593, IMG submission 185931) | Vadose zone soil fungal communities from Angelo Coast Range Reserve, California, USA - CZODoug2_1_08_16fungal (PacBio error correction) | ecosystem: Environmental > Terrestrial > Soil >... | reverse complement strand
GTACACCGATGTTTTACTCAGTATTTCTGCCAGCTCCTTCGACAGGACGACTCATGACATCCTTCCCTCGTAAGGTTCTTTTTAGCTGCCTTCTCTTGGTCTTTCTTTTCTCGGTCCTCCCCCCTTTTTTTCCTTCGACAACCACGTCTGAAATGCCTGCCGAGCCTTCCAACCTCTTTTAGAATAACTTCTTTCGTCTTGCGCGGCACGCCCGCTGGGTGCAGCGCATGACTTCCCCTTCACCAGCCCTCTCCCTCACTCTGGCTGCTTCGAGGTTACCGAAGGCCCTCTTCCCCAGTCCCCCCCACGAACTCCGATCGCACCCGCGACCTAATCCGAACGGCCGTCACTCGTTCGCATCTCCCCTCCCTTGGTCATGCCCCATGGACTTGAGGTGGCGCGTTTGAATTCGACTCTTTCGTCCTTGTACCCCCCATTTTTTCCCTTTCCGTTGTGAGCGCGATTTTCGTACGTCAATTCCCCCTCAGTTTACATTTAGCTCGGCCTTCCGCATTTTTGTTTCTGGACTCGAGCTTATGAACTACCCGTTCGCCCCTCAGTAGGAATGTCTTTCTCTGTCACCGAGTGTGCCAGGGCCTTACAGTAATTTTTTCCCATGATTTTTTTTCTGTACGTCAGTAGGCTTTTCCCAGTTTCTCACGATGGGCGTGCATTCGAGCTTTTTTCCCCCCCGGATTCTCCCTATGTAGTCGACCTATTCCAGCCTTTTCTTGCTCCCTTGAGGAAGAGGAGTTGAATCCTTACCTGAACGGTCGCCCGCGCCTGGACACGCATTTCTTGTTTCCCCCTTCCTTATCTTTTTTCAATCACTCCCCCGGTGGTGGCAGCAGCAGGGCCGAGACGTTACGTTTTGGATCCCTGCTTTTCCTGATTCCTTCCAATCCCTGGATGATCCTCCCCCCTCTTCCCCTTCATAGACGTCTGTTATCTTTTAAAGTCCCTCCCGCTGTCTGAATTTTTAGTGTTTCGCGGTGAGCATTCAGGTGGTTTGCCTCCTTTCGTCGACGGCCCTTCACTTCTTTCTGATTGGTCCATCGCATTGCCGATCTATTTTTTCCTCTGTGTTGTTGTTGATCCGCTCGCCCCCAATGAGATTTAACCTTCCTTCCCCCTCCTCGTCTTGAATCCTTTTCAGGTCTTTCAGTCACGTTAACCCCCCGTTCCTCCTTTCCCCCTTCGATGAACTCGCGGCGGGTGGACTGGATCTTCCCAGTGCCGACTTTGTCAGGCCTTTTCTCTTCTCCCCGACGGAGATGTTTCCCGTCCGAAGCTTGCTCAAAAACGTACGTCTTCCCCTCCTTTTTCTCACCCCTGTGTCTTTGATTGGACTCTTTTCACTTACGCTATTGCTTTGAAGAAGGCGGTCTTTGGCGTCCGTTCCGTGTCGGTTTGCCCGGCGAATCTGGAAGCCCCCTTTTCCCTTGAGACGTCTTTCTTTCCGCTCGACGACTCTGGTATCCGTGGTTTGCGCTCCGTTTTCACTCCCATTTTTCGAAAGGAATTTTAGTGCGATCCTCCCCTCATGGTACCCAAGTAAGGACCTGTTTCCCCTCCCCTATGTGGGCCCGGCGTAACCGATTTCGACGATGTCCCTCCTGGCTCGCTCTTCTCTCCAGACACTTCCTTCTTTCCTTCCGAGCTCCGCTGTGAACGGTTGTGTGCCATTCCCGTTCCTATCCCCCTTTCCGCCTCTCCATCGTTCTTTTTTCCCCAAGTTTTGTTTGAGTAGACTTAGACATCCGTTTCTTTTCACCTATCGTCTCCTCATTCCCATTTTTCCTTCCAAGGTGAAGTTATTTCCCTCCTCGAAGAGGTCTTTCGTTCGGATTTCTGGTCGCGGTGAGATCCTTGTTCTTGTTTTCTCGTTTTCCTTTACTTCGTTCCCTTTCTCCTCTTTTCCTTGCGGTTTTTTTTTAGTACGTTTTGCGAGGCGATGCACAGCCTCGTCGTTGCCGCGCTCCCTCCAGCTCTTTTTCTCTGCTTGGTCATGCTCGTGATCGTGGCAGGCATTTCCGCCTGTGTTTTCTCTAAGGCGACTAATTTTTTATGTCCCTCCCTCATCCCCCCCTTCCCAATACTCTGAGAAGACCCATCTTTCTTGGAGGTCAGAGTCGCGTCGCTTTGAGTGAGCAATAAGGCCCGGACAACCCCAGTTCTCTTTTCCTCCTCACGCCCTGCCCCCAGTTCTCCCCGCGACCCTTTGACCCTGCGCAGTTTTCCATGTGGATCGATTCAAAAATTGTGTTCTTTTTGAGAACACTTTTCCATATTTCCCGTGTTATTTCTTCCGGCGGACCACCCATGGCTCGTGAAGTCGCGTTTGGTTCTCCTCCTCTTCCGTGATCCGTCATCAGGCGTGAATCGGAGCAAGTGACGGATTCGGATTAAGATGTAGTCCCAAACGACCTTCACTGACCCACATTCTCTTCTTGGGATACTCTTTTTTCCCTGACTTTTTGGAGTCCTTACGACTCCTTTCTCTGGGGCACGATCGGGCTGCTCAATTTCATTCCCTATTGGCCTTCTCCCTCCCCCCCCTTTGTAATGTGGACAGTTTTTTCCCTGGTGTACGTTCGACGACTTGGCGCGTAGTCCCTCCTTTTCTGACTCTTTATCGGTAATTGTTAGCTTTTTTCAGTCTCCAGTGGATTCCGGCCGACGTTCTTTAATTAATCCCATGCTGGTTTTCCTGTTGGTTCATCTGCCGTTTTTTTCCCCTTGCCCGTCCTCATTCTTTCGCCATCAATTTGGTCGCTCTCACTTCCCCTCGAGAACTTATTACCGTCTTGTGTTTGGATCCATCTATTGGACGTTTCCTTTCAGCGCATTTCTCAAGAACCAGACCGACTTAGCGCGCAAATGGACCAGTTTTCCGCAACGTCTTTCTTTGACTGAGTGTTTGGCTTTCCTAAAAAATCTGTCATTTTTTCTCCCCCCCCCCCCCCTCTTTCCTTTCATCCCCCCTCCACTTTTTTTTTATCTAGAGAGTAGGAAGAGGTTCCTTTGACACTTGCCATATTTTGGTTATTATCTCCATCCACTCGGCATCCTCGCCTTTTCTTCCCCTGAAATCCTCCTTCTCTTTCTTTCGAGTCGGAAGTCTGCTTTCCTGTGCTTTTCAATCCCCTTCTCTTCCTTTTTTCAAAGCCCATCAATCTCTGTTTTTTCACCTAGCGTCCCGCGTGGGCGTGGCGTGATTTATTCCGTCAATGCCCATCCCCCTTCCGCTGAACACACGGCCAGGAAAACCCCCCAGCCCTGTCTCGTGGCAATCCCTTCTTCCCTCTTCCCTTTTTTTTTCCTTTCCCACTTACTTCTTAATTCTTCCGGCGACCCCATACCGCGACCCGAACCTTTCCTTGTAAACGACCCCCGTGCGCCACGGTCAACGGCAATTTTGGTTTCGATACGGAATTTAGGTCTTTAATTGATTCGCCGCCCCCTCTTTTTCAAAAGAGCCCCGGGATTTCCCCCATTCCGCACACCTTTCGGTTTTTCCCTGCTGAGCCACGCCCCCGATGTTTTTTTGACCTTTCGTGGTGACGTAACCGCTGCCCCCCCCCCTCGTCCTCCTTACCTTTCCTCTATCCCTAGGCGAGTTTGAGAGATTTTTTTTTTTTTTATCCAAAAAGCCTTTCTTTCACCTGCGAGCCTGTGGTTTTTCCGAAGGCTGAGCATTAACAGCGTCACTGATGTTGCCCCGTTTCTTTCTCACCCCCTCACCTTCAGGTTTTTTCTTTTCTCCATAAGTTGCCTCTCTGATTTTCTTCCGGGCGCCTGGGTGAAGTTTTGTGGCTCGAATTCCCCCGATGTTGTCCATGACTCGTGTCCGCTCCCTTTTTGACGCGACTTCTCCCTTCCTCCTCTTTTTTCGTTTAGTTTATTATTCTCTTTTGAGTGGTCTTTTGTTTTTTGCTAAACAGTGTGCTCCGTGCGCGTAAACCACGGGAAAATGCTTCCCTCTTATGACCAGCCTTTTCTCCAATCCCCCCCCTAGCATTGTGTGCGCGGACCTCCGAGGCTGGCAGTTCTCCCGCCTGGACTCCAAAAGAGTGAGGCTTCTTGGTTAGAGTCCTCACGGGCTTCATGACCCGCATACAACAGAAATCCTCTTCCTACACGCGACCAGTACTTTCCCCCTCACGGCCCTTACCTCTTTTTCTGTCACCCTCCCTTACTCCTGTCTGAGGAGGGTTATGTGCTTCGACGCTTCTGTCGGGGCGCGACAAACCCCCCTTTTTTTTCCTTCTTGTTGCGCTTTTTTCGTCGACGTTCTGCCCCTCGTTTCCCCCTTTAAGATCTAAGTTCTCCTTCGTTTCTTTCGCTTAGGTATGAATAAATTTTTTCTCGCCTTCTTTATCGGACGCCGGTCCCGAGTGTGCAGGTTCCGTATTTTTTCCCATCTTTTTAGGGTCGGCGGCGATCCCGGTTCTGGGCGGTTTCCCCCTCGGAGGAAACCGTCTCCTGTTCTGCTCTTTCTGCCATCCTTATTCGTTTTTTTTCCGAGTCGCCGGGCATATCCGTCCAATGAACGGTTTCTGCCCGCTCCCCGCTTTCTTCCCCAAGAATTCTCCCGGCTGCCCTTCTTTTCTCACCCGGTCCCCTGACAACAGGTTTTCTCAGTCAGGTTTTTTTTTTTTACCTTCGTTTTGGACCCCTCCCTTTTCTTTCCGGCCAGATACTGCGCCGAAGAACTCCGGCCTCCTATACCCCTTCTTCCCCTCCCTTTTTAAAAAAAGTGCCATCTCCTTTCCCCGTGTCGTCGCGGTTTCTCCCAGGGTAACTTCCCCGAAGAGAGAAGTCCCTGCGCTTGGTTAGTCCCTTTCCTCGCTTTTTCTTATTTTAATAATTTTGTTGTTTGAGCGAGATCGGCCCATGCCGATCACTGCTCTCCCACGCTTCTGAGCGTCTCTTTTTTTTTTTTTTAAAGTTTCCACGTTTTTTCACCGCGACCCGACACTTGGATGAACTCTCGCTTTTTGTCCTTTATCTTTCCCTTTTCCCTCTTATTCAGACTCTTTTTTCTGGACCGGATTCTGAAGAAGAAAGCTTGCGCCAAAACGTACGTCTCAACGCCTGTCTCACAACACTTGTTCGTGCCTTTCTCTTCCTTCTTCCACGTTTTTTTAATTTCTTTGCCGCAGCTTGCTCCTCCCCGTCTTGTCTGATGCCAGGATACTTCCTGTACTTTTAGTGCCATCGCTTTCTGTTCTTCCCGCCCCTGTCCGGGGAGAATCCGGTTTGAAGCTTCGATGAACCCCTCCCCTCTTTCGCCCTGTTCCTCGCCGCCGACTCCGCATTTTGCCAACCTTTCCTCCCCCCTTGAAAACCCCCCAGATTTTACAGTGAGTCCGTAATTCTTACTCCTTCTCTTGCCTCATCCCTCTGGCTCGACAGACCCGCAATGCGGATTCCTTCTACGAGTGACCCTTTTTTTCGGACGTCTGACGAAAAACGCTCCCTTCCGGGTCCGAACTTTGTCTTTCTCGCCAAGCGTCTCCCCCTCTAGAATACCCTCATCATGGGTAAGTCCCTTGTTTTATTTCGCGCGTCAAGCTGGAACTTGATTTCGGATTTCTATTGTCTCTTTGATCTCGTTTTTTCCTTTTTTATTTCCTTGGCACCCCCCCCCCCCCCTGCTCTTCCTCCCTTCTCCGTATTTTCTTGGTGATTTTCCGTTCCTGCTGAGGAGATTTCTCTTCTTTTTTGCCGCGCAGCGGCAAAACAAAAGGGGGCCACGCGGTATTCTCCTTCTGGGCATTCTTTGATACATTTCTTCTTTCTTACGTGTTTCTTCCTTTCTCATGCGTTCTGAATCCTCATACCCCATCAACCCTTATCGTCATCCCCTCTTCTCTTTGCTAGGTTTGATTTCCGTCTCTATTCTGCTGCCCCCCGTTCCTTCCCCCTCGGTGTCGTTCCCCCCGGGGTTGGGCGTCCTGCCCTTCATGCACCCAGGCGCCTCGCGTCCGATGAAAGCGCACCGGCTTGATAGCTTCCACCCCTTTCTGCTTTTTCTCCTCCCGTTTCCTCTGTTTCCTTTCTACGCGGAGACAAAACCTTTTTCTTGTTGACGCGGCGTTGTGAGCGATGCCTCGCTCACTTTCCTCCCCTCGTTCACAGGCAACTTTACCCTGGGCTGGAGGTGTCGCTACGTCACACGACATCCTTTTCCCCCCCACATCGGGACTTTTGTCGCGACCGTATCATCTGTTGTTTGCCCTTTCATGCCTGAATCCTTTCTCTGGGGCCCCTCTTTCTTGCCTTCAATTTTCCCCCTATGCCGTATTTTTTGCCCCCCCCATTGTTCCTGGTGCTTTGTCGCCTTGTTGTTCCCCCTTTTCCGATTTCTTAGGTAGCTTCGTCGCATTTCTTCGGGACCTGTCTCCTAGGATTTGTCGCCATCTCGGTTGGATTTGATTCAGCCTCCCGGATGGCCGCCGCTTCCCAATGATAACCTTCTTTTTTTCAGGCCCTTCAGTTGGTCTTTTTGGGAATGTCGTCCCTTTTTTTCGCCACGCCCCACGCTTTGTGCACTCTTTCCTTCGCCGAAACTTCTTATTGGAGGGAACATGGATTCCCCTTTTGATTCCTTTGTCCGGAAGGCATCCGACCCTCCTTCGACCTTTACTCTTCGAAAATATGTTTGCCCTTCCCACGCACTTTATGTCCTGACCTTGGTATTGGTTTATCTCCCCCCCAATGGCATTTTCCTACATACTTTCCTCCTTTCTCTTTAATCCTTCCCCCCTTTTTTGTGAGTCTTCTCAGATTTTTTGTAGGAAAATCTATTTTTGTGGGTTGACTCGCCCTTCCCCGTCCTTCCCCCCCCTCTCGTTTCTCACCTTTTTTGTTCCCCCCATTGTGCGTAGTAGGAGCGTTGCGGGTCGGCATTCGCTTCCTTTCCTCAGTACACATCCCCCTTTTGCTTTCCCTCACCTACGAATACTCTTGCGTGATTTCTTGTCAGCGCGCTTTTTCTTGGAGAGAAGAATTTGCCTCTTATTCTGCACTGCACGCCCTGACGATGAACCCCCGCCCTGGAAACCCAGCATGGGATTCATCCATCGCGGCCCATTCCCTTCTCGGCGGTCACTCACTCCCTTCCTCTGGCTACTCTCTTCTGCTTACCGTGGCCGACCATACTCATAAGTCCCCCCCTCGTCGTTTCTACTAACAAAAGGGAGCCCACCGGTCCCCCCCCCAACAGGACCAATGTGGTGGAGGCTCCGGCATATCTTACTGGAAATTGTCAGACTCCTGCGATCGTTTCCCCCGTCCCGTTCTTTCGCCCTTTCTCAACCCCCCGCATGATTGTTTTCGTCCTGTCAATCAAAGATGGTTTGAATCTTCCTTGGGACGTAAAATGGCCCACCTCGCGCCTCCAGTGTTTCTCTTTTCCACACGCTGGATTTTCCCGTGAGCGTAGGCGAGTTCGCACCAACGCCGTTCCTTACCTCCCCTCTGATGTTTTTAATCTCTCTCCTTCCCCCCTCGTTCATATGTCTCCCGTGATTGTCTTTCCCACACGACGCTCGGGGTTGCCTCGTCCCGGCCGTTCCCTCTTTTCCTAGTCCCTGTTTCGCGTGGTTGCTTTGAAGTGAGGTTCGCCGCGGCACAACCGATGTTCTGCCGTATTGCGCAGCTTCTGTTCATACTTCACCAGCGCATTTCCGTATTTTCTTCTCTATTATTATGTCTTCGGTTCGGCGACCCCCGTTGCTTTTTCTGACCAACGTTTCCTTAAGGACAACCCTGATCCGTAGCAGTCCCCTATGTCTTCTCCCCCTTTGCGCTTTCCTTGCACTGCCTCGGCTGGGTTTCGCCTCGACAGGACCGGACCTCTACCCTTGAAGAGGCCTTCTCGCGACGGGAACGCAACGGCTTCCCTGAAAATTACCCGCAGTAGTTTCCCCCCCCTCCCTCTACGAAATTCTCTTCGTCGTTCCATAACAGGTTCCCCTTTCATTCCACCCCCCTTGGATTGAGCGGGCGATAGTGAATTTTCTACGCTTCGTCGAAGGCGCGAACACCCCCCCCCTTTAGTCATGGACCTTTTGCGCGCGATTTTCGACGTCCCCTGTAAAAAATATTGTCCAACCACTAGTTCGCGTCTCGCCTCTTGTTTTGTCCTTTCATCGCTGAATCCCGTCCGCTCGTCGGAATTTTTTTTCTTTTTTCTTCGGTCCGAAGTTTCACATCTCTTTTCCCCAGGTCTAATTTTTCCTTTCTTTCCAGGCCTTCGATTTTTAATTTCTATTGTTTGCACTCCTGCTTCCCTTTTGAATCTCCTCTTTTCGTCGGCTTTCCTCCCCCCCCTGAAGAGAATCCTTTGGCTCTATCGGAATCCTCCGCCTGAAAAGGTATAGCCCCTCCCCCCCCGAAGATGCAGCAAGCCTTCTCGGCGGGGCCCTCCTGCGGATCAATCACGACAAGGGGGTGCGCATCCTGTTCTTTTGAGGAAGTAATTTTTTGGGCTTCCTTTCCGGCGCGGCCCCTATTCCGTGCGATTCGAACCCCTTCCCTCAATATTGCCCATGTACTCTCCTGTTTTGAAGTCCCCTCATAGTTTTAAGTGGTATATTTTTATCATCACGGGGGAAATTTAAGCCTCGTTTTGCTCAGGGCCGCGTGCGCAGCCGGTCCCTTTTTTTTCCTCCTCCCTTTCCCATAATTTTGTTTTTTTTCTGAGATCGGCCATGCGACGGCTCGCACGCGGGCCAGGCTTTATAGAGGAGTTTTTTTTTCCCTTAAACCTTTTTCCCCCCCGCCGAGCCCCCTTGGACCCGCTTCGATTTCCCCTCGCGGCCGGGGGACCTTTGAGGACAGTGCCGATTATGAATCCTTATTTCCCCCTCTATCTGGAGGGCCGCCTAACGTTAGCCAAACCACGTATTTCCCAAAGAACTGCTTGAGCACTTTTTTTTCCTTTTTTTCTTCTTCTTCCCCTTGCCCCGAGAATGATCCGCGCGGCGCGGGCGCCCTTTAAGTGTAGAGATGGCTGCCTCGACTCGGAAGCCAACTGCAGGCGCTTCTGTAGGCACCCCGTATCGATCTTATCCTTTTTGGTATATAGATCTCCCCCTTTTGCGCCTGAATCGCGCCCCGGCCCTCCAATAAGGGGACCATTCTTCCCTTCCAACCCTAGATGTTTCCCGTTCCCCCCTGATATTCGCCGATGGAGGATTCAGGATTCTCCGCCTCCTAATGTCCTTTGGTCTTATTCCTCCCCTTTCTTGAAGTTTTGGGCAGTTCTCTCCTGCAAAATCGACGCGCCCGGACGGGCCGACAGGTTTTGTGTTCGCGTTTCTACTGAAAGTTGTCTTCCACCTAATCGCATCCCTTCCAGGGGTCATACAAGTGAATTTATTTGCATTCCCGAAGGTGCTGATCGTTTTTGGATTGGGTGCGATTTTATTATGGGTCCCTTCCCTTTTTTCTCTTCTTTCCTTCGCGCTCGCGTAGCGTTGGTGCTTTTCCGGTTTAGAGGCTCTGAACAGAAGTCCTTTGTCCGCGCAGCCTTCCATTGGTTCTCTCATGCTGGTCATGCTCGGATTCAGGAATTTTCCTGACTGTTTTTTCAGACCACGGCATACTGTTTTTTCCCCCCCCTCCTCTCCTCCTTACCCTGAAAATACCCTGAGAAGAACCCGGCCGCGGCGATTTTCTTTTCTCCCCCCCCTTTTTGATCGTCTACGGAGGCCAACACTGTCGCTGCCCTGCTGCCCCGCACTTCATACCAAGGGTCCCCTCCGACGACCGTCCCTGCCCTCATCCACGGACAATGTGGACGATGGAAACACGGTATTTCGTTTCTCGCATCCTAAGGTGTTCCTTTCCCCCTCAGGTTTCCTCGAAGGTCTGCCCCCCCCCCTCGAGCTTTCTTATTTCGGCTTTTTTGAGCGACCCGAGACAAGGCATCCCAGCCGTTTCCTCGAGCACGTACGGCGCTCGGTTTCCCTCTTTTTACGTCACCTCCACTTAACCCCAACTTCTTTTTTCTTTTCCTGACAGTCTGACTCTTTCTGTGTGCGGACTTGCCGAATCCTTCTGGGGCACGCCGCGGTCTTTCCCCCCTTTCCCTATGACTTATCTGCCACCACCTTGTCCTGTTTTGATGCCCCCCTTTTTCAGAAGTTGGGGTCTTTGTCCCTTTATTCGGTTTTTTCGTTAGTGCGCCCCTTTCTTTGAAGGCTTCATAGGATTGGTCGGCATCGAGGGCCTTTATTCAGCCGATGTCTTTGGCCAGCTTTTTAACCGAATCCTTGTTTTTCCTGTTGCGGTGGGGGAATTGTTTATGGGGCATTGCGGACTTCTCGCCACGACCCGCTGTTCTTTAAGCAGCTCCAATTTCCCTGTATGGCTGTTTGGAGTATTGGCTTTCTTTCTGTTTCCCTCTCATTCCTACAGTTTAATTGACTAGCTGAAAGATGTTCGTTACGCACCCTGCTGGATGTCCGCGTGGATGGCGGAGTCCTACCCCAAATATTTTGCCTTTTTCTCCACC
>Ga0179593_1347382_pt1 | contig 10528 bp, 6 predicted proteins | sample CZODoug2_1_08_16_FD_185931 | JGI IMG/M metagenome (GOLD analysis project Ga0179593, IMG submission 185931) | Vadose zone soil fungal communities from Angelo Coast Range Reserve, California, USA - CZODoug2_1_08_16fungal (PacBio error correction) | ecosystem: Environmental > Terrestrial > Soil >... | reverse complement strand
GTACCGGCCTTAAAATCCGGAAGCCCCCTCCTCCCTCTCACGTGTGACACTGGTCCAGTTACTACCCATTGGTTTACCCGGCTTGATTCTTCATACACGTGATACCGGTGCATGATGCCGGAATGCTCTTCCAGCCTCTCCCCCCCCCGGAAGCTCGGGCGATTTATTGATTTTTTGAGTAAGTCCCTCCTACCCTGCCCTTCTGGAATTGGTAAACGACACTGTCCAGGCGTGCTCTTTTTCTTGGACAAACCGTACTGAGGCGCTTCTCCCCCGCTGTGTTCCCCGCCCGATCCGCCTGCTCTCGGTAAGCTCCCCTAATCTTTGTTAGAAGAAAAGAACCTTCCCCCAAGCCTCTTTTTCACGGACTCCCCTTTTGCGCGGATGGTTGGAAATGGTTCCCCCGCGTCAGCCGCAATTCGACGACGAGTCCTCCCGTTGAGCTTGTAAACCTCAGCTTTTGAAGTACCCCTGCGGGCGGCGAATTCTTGCCCCCTTCTTTGTTCCCCAGTACGTTGCTGTATTCCTGGGCATGTCGAAAAGTTTTGTTTTCCCAGTGGTTACTTGCGCCCTCCGAAAGCCGCTATCGTGCTCGAGCATTTTCGCATCCCCCTCGAGCGCCCTGTTTCCCCTTGTCTAGCATCAAGGATACTTTTTCGGCACGAACCCGGCAGGCCCTCCATTCTTGGTTTTCCAGAGATGAGGTCCTCTTTCTCTCCCTTGGATACCCGACGACCCGGACTTATTACTCCTGTTCGCATTTTTAGGGCTGCTCCTTGAGCCCCCTGAATGTGACCACCCAGTTCCAGGATTCCCTGAAACCCAAACAGCTTATCCCGAGCCTTTTGGCTTTGGGGGCAACGGCCACCTGAAGTCGGACTTCTGTTGTGGCTTAATGGTTCTAGAGCCATGCCCCTTCCTCTTTCCGCCAGGTTTGCGATTCCCGCTGGTTCCTAAGCCTTCCCCAAGCACTGAACCTGATTGTCCCCCGGATGGGTCGGATGTTCTCCCTTCCCAGACGGTCAGGTATACCCGCAGCCTCGGGCTGAGTGCGTTTCCCCCCCCTTTTTTCAGTTTTTACGCTTTGTGAGGGTGCATCACTCCGCACAATCCGGTGTTAATGAGGAAAATTCAAGCTATTCCTTCCCGGGGATTGCCGCCCCACAATTTCGTCCCCTTTTATCGTTCAAATTGGCAGATGCGCTCACTCCTCCCGGTTCCATTCCCATGGCTCCTCCTTGTTTTGTACATCGGTTTGGGTAAACCGTAACCCACCTTTTTTCTCCGGCTTTGTTGTGACGGATTGAAGGCTCTCCTGAGTTTTGTCTCAAGACTTTCCATGCGAAGTGCCTCTTCCTTCGGAACCAAATCTCCCAGCATTCTCCTTTTTCGCGCGCGTCGGGTTGCGCGCTTGTCCTTACCAGTCCATTTCATTCCGCGCAACCCTAACACGATGTACGGTCCCCCACTCCTACAATCGACCTGGGTTCCCTCTCGCCTGCCCCCCCCTCGACCGGGCTTGACTGTGGTGAGAAGCCTTAAGTCTCCTTCTTCAAGAGGCCCCCTATGAACGGGCTTTCTTCTTACTCCCCGACGCCTGTACTAATCTTACTAGAGCATCAATCCCTTCTCTGCCGAATTTTCTACCATGTTCCCGGCTGTTTTTTTTCACGTGCCCCGCACCCTCCGGGGATAACCCTGGCCCCTTTTGAACACTGCCACTTCAGGGATCCTCCCTGTGCCACGAAAGCGTAAGGCACTTTTTTGACAAGGCTCCCTTACCGATCGTTCTCTTTCTCCTATGGCTCTTTCCCAAGTCGGCACGTTCAGCCACATTCTAAGTTTCTAGAAGCGCCCCCCTTTTTTGTTACGAAACCCGACTTAACCGACGCCGTGATCTCTTTCTTCGGCACGAGTTCTTCCTTACCGACACTGTTTGACCGCTTTCTTGACAAGGGCCTCTGTCCCCTTTGAACAGTAGGATTTTTCTCTGGCTCAAGTGGACAGGGACGAGCTTTAGAAGCGCCGTGTTTACTTTCCCTTGACTTGTGGTGGCGGGTGTGTCGCGCTTGACCTCTTATATGAAAAACCGTTCTAACATCCCCGCCCTTGTTCCGATCTCCCACGCCCCTCTAACAGTGGTGCTCTGTCCTGCCAGACGACTTGGTTTCCGAGTGTTTTTGGACCGCCGCAAGCCCCCTCCTTTAATTCCTCCCATTTCCGTTCCTTCCTGTTCCAATTCTAGTTCCCCGGAGGGTTTCGCTGTCCTCCCACCTGGTGTAGGATTTTGTGAAAAAATTAAAAGCTCCCCTCCTGGTCGGTGGTCACTTTTTCCCCCCCACTGAACTGCTTGAAAACCCTAGTCCCCTTCCCCCTCCCGGACCTTTTTTTTCAATCGAGCACCAACCACAGAGCTCCTAACCGCACCTAAAAAAGCCCCGGAACCTTCTCCGGAGATCCCCCCCAAGACCCCAGTGCAAGAAAACTTCCCCTTCCGAGAGTCGTTTGTTTTTATTACCCTATACAGAAACCACAAAGAATCCCGACCCATCGTAGATCTTTTTTCCATTCCCTCATCTTTTTGGTGGTCTCTATTCTGTGAGTTCTTTTTTTTGTTGAGTCTACCTCGCCCTTTAACAACAAGAGAGGTACCCGTGTGCTCATTTGTCCTTCCAGTTTTTCTGTGTTGAGTGTTCAGTCCCAGAGAAGTTCACTTTATTGGAGCGGGTTAGTTGTGGTGGTCTCATCCTTTCCCTTGTCTTTTATTATGTCCCGCTGGCTTTTGTAAATTGCCGTCCAGCGAACCGGGGATCAGCTGGGTTCCGTTTCCGGTGCGCGCACCCTTTCTTTTTTCACCGAAGGTCTATAATAGTAACCCCGCGGGTCTCGGCCTGCTCTTAAAAGAGTTAATTCGTTAGTATCTTTAACCAGTAAAATTCGGTCTTCCTAGTCTCCCTTCTGTATCGCCCTTCTTAGGAACAGTACAAGAAAATCCTTTCTATTCTCGTTAGTGGTAGCTTTAGGCCTTACTTTATATTATAGGTTGGTTTCTTAGCCGATCCCTCCGGGTCATACTCCCCCGGCTCAACAGCAACCCCATGGACTTCTAAGACCAACTCGCTTCAGCTCAGTCAAATACGTGGGAAAGTATCGAAGGACCACCAGACCATTTTAGTCTTTACCCACCACTCTTCCCCTTGGTCACGAGCTTGTACACCTGAGGTATACCCGCTTTACCTTAATCCTTAGCCCCGAGTAAGGTGTTTCTCCTTCCTCTGGGTCGGACACTTCCTGTCATCCTTTTCGAGATTGGTGCGTCCGTGACTCCCGTGCTGGGAATCCCCTACCCTTGGAAAGGCTTACCCTTCTCCCTTTTTCTGAAGAGCCGGTGATAGTCATCGCAATGGATCTTTCCCTCTTGATTATGCCCTTCTTTCCAAATCGTTTAAAGGAGGTCCACCCCGGTGATGCTACAACACCCCCCCCCCCCCTCAATTTTCACACCAAAGGAAAGTGTATCTCCCCCGTCTTCGCCCTCCAGTGATCTATTCTCCCCTGATCGTCCTTCGTAGTAGCGCTAGAGTCACTACACCCAAGTAGGAGTTCCAGATCTCCGCGCACGTGTTATTCGCCGTGCTGATTCGTAGATTACAGGAACCCGTTATCAGGTATATGCCCCCTCGAACCCAGTTTTCCATTGTCGTCGTGTCGCCTGCCCATCAGTTTCGTGGCCTTTAATGTCATTTACACTGTGCCTCCCAGGGTCGTCCACCCCTAATTGCGAAGCGACCCTGGTCTCCCCCCTTTCCCTTTGTGCTCGTGTGAATATTCACCCAAATTGAGTATTTAGCCCATTCCCCCACCAAGTAGTTCACCCTATTACCACCCCCACACAGCATGAACGTGGGGATTTATTTCCTCCCCACGGCGTCCTAATCGACGGGAGGGAGGCTTTCCCTTTCCCTCCAATATGCCAGTCCCTCCCCCAATCACGAGGTTGTAGGGCCCTAAATTGCAGTTTCCCCATCGTTGACCTTGGTAATTTTTCATCATCCCTCAGTAGGTTTTCAGGAGGTACTTAGACCCCTCCCCCCCCAAACGTCAACCCTCTAAACACAGGAAACGCAGATCCCCCTTCTTCCCTTTGATGGTCAGAAACATTCTTCGGTCCGTTCGACCCCCACCGCCCAGAGGGTCAACCTTCCGTTTCAGGCGTTGTTATATTCTTTGTCCAGTTTACGCCGTTGACAACTGGGAATTCATCCGCTGACCTTCTTACTCCCACTATGTTCAGGTCAAGTTTCCGCTTATCCTATTTGTTTTTTTTAGCGTCAGAAGTGTCCCCCGTTTTTCCCCCCCTTCGGTTTCTCGACTATCGGCCCCCTCAGGGCTTTAAACCCGTGTGCGACCAACGTCCCCCTTGTCTGTGATCGGATCGCGACATATCGGCGAGAAAAACGTTAGTCCCGTTTTGTCCGAAGGCATCACTTCGGGTTCCAGGGGCCGGATTTTTATCCCTCAAAAGGAGGCTCAAATGAGGACTCCCTTGACTCTGAAAGATTAGAGGATGGTTTTTTTCGCGTCCAGTTCCATTGCCACCTGAAAAGGGTCTCTCAGCTAGGCCTTCCTTACTCCCCCCCATGATTCGTGCAGAAAGGAGTCCCCCGACCTCCCCGTGTCAATCAACTTTCCCCCCCTCATCAAGAGTATCATTCGTCGAAGCGTTCTTGACGGCTGCTGTAATTAAACAGTTAGCCTCGCACTGATGTCATTATGTGACTTTCCTGCTGCCCCACAACCTTGATCCTGAGGTGTGCAGAGGATATGATAGGGAGATCACCTCATCCATCCTAAGAGTTCAGTCATACGGTCGATCCGCCCCGGACCCTCTCTTACTTTTCACCACCGTCATACGCCATGGGGCCTAGTATTTGATCCCTTACCTCCCCCGCCCGTCAAACTTTCACTCCGTGCTTCGGCGCATCTCCTCTTGCCGGTAGGTCCACTATGCCAGCAGGGTTCGCGCTGGATCCACCGTCCATTCACCCTTGGCAACCGGAGGTTCTGTACCTTTTTTACACGGGAAAAACTTGCTCGTACTTCTTTTTCCGTTTGTTTCCCTCCCCTGACCTTCTGAATCTTCTCTCTTTATATATTTTGTTTGGAGCTCTGTTTCACTCCCTTCATTACTCCCCTCGGTTCCCACTACTCTGTGTAAGTAAAGGTAATTACGCCCCTTTTTCCCGTGTTACGTGGAGAATCCACTGTCGACAGCTTGAATTCTTTTTCTTTGACCTCCGGTTGCAAGCTTCTCCGAGACTGACGCCTAGGGATGTTTGTCCTGTGTGCTCACTTCAGACTACCCCTTTCCTTTAGGATGAGTCACATCTCCGCTCGGCCGTGCGATCGTGTACCCGCTCGATGCCGGGGAAATATCGATGGTTCGGTGCTCGCCCCGTCCCAAGACATCAGATACCTTCCCGTTCTGGTTGGACATGCCAACGCCCCCGTCCTCGGGACCTGCATCCTTGGCCGCTTTTTTTCAATGTTTTTCCACACCGCCGTCAGCTCGATTCCGCCTTTTTCTTTTTCCCCCGAAGTGAAGGACTGAGTTAGGCGACTTCGTTATTCTTCAAGCTGGGTCTTGTCATCCTGGTCTTCCCCAGTTGCCTGTTCTGGCCCATTAGAGACCCCAGCCGACCTCCCGCGATTTTCTCGGGTCGGCCCCTTCTTTCGGCCGTCTCTTATTTCTCTAGAACCAGGAAAGGCCCCCTGACTTGCCTTCCCGAATCCCCTTAACCATTTTTCTCCGTTCTCTCCGATTGCTTTCCGATGTGATTCCGGGATAAACTCCTGATACTCGTTGAAGCCTGTTCAGGTTGCATTCCCTGGCCTGCTCGAGTTCTAACCGAAGCGTTGACAACCTTTCCCCCAGCGAGGCGGCCACAAACCCAGTTTCCAGAAGTCCTGTAACTGGCCAACTGGCAGTCCTGCGTGGTCTGAAAGCTTTTCGTTCAGCCTGCCTGTTCCCGAAATGGAGTCCTTCCGTTTTACACCATTGTCGGAATCCACACCACCGATTGGCCCGTAAGGCCCGGTGATGCTGTTCTCCCTGAAACCGTTACCAGTTTCTGACCCCCCCGACAGCCTTGTGCTCTTGCTGTGTTAAAAGGAGTTGATGTTTGGACGTTCGGGTTTTCGGGTGCATCCTCCGACCCCCGGTGGGATGATTCTGTCCTTTGTGCACCGGTTAAGCGTTGCCTCCCCACCGCTAAGTTGTCTGTAGAATTGGACCTTCAGGCTCCGTATGCGGAAGCCTATACCTGTCCCGTCTGTTATAGGTTTGATCCCGTTGGTCTTCCGTAACTAAAATTTGATTGCTTGGTTTTTTGGTTGGGCCGGGCTCCGGCTTTTCGCCGTGTGGAATTTGGTTCCCGACTCCGCGCGATTGCATACTGTCTGGCAAACCAAGATCCCTTGACGACGGGGAGACGTGATGACGCTTATGCCCTTTGCTTGAGCAGCGGTGATCCGTAAAAAGTAATGAACGTGAAGTGAAACAACCCACCCCCCCACACGGGTGAAGACCCCACACTCCCAGACAATGAACTTCATTTTAGATGGGGCGAGTGGTTTCCGCACATAGAAAGGTCCTTTTCTGTGCCTTTTGTTCCCCATACCCGCCTCTGCCCGTCGAACGTATCCAATCGATGAGTATCGCTGAACCTCCCCTTATTTTGCCGTTCGGAGAATTCCGCCGGCCGTACTAAGAGGACGGGCGTTAAGCTATAAAGGGAAGGCTCATTCTTCTTCCAGGCCGGACCAGTGTCAGGGTGGAACCTGTGCGACCTTCCAACCAACGGTGGACTACAAAGGTCCAATTCTCACCCCTTGCTAGGGACGGACTCCCATGAGCCAATCTGAAAATCTTCTTAACAGAATCCGTAAAGTATACTCTGCCCCCTCCCCCTTACAAGTGGCTTCCCACTACAACGGACCCGGTAGCCCCCCTACTATGGCACGTCGAAGCCAAAATGTTGTAAGACCGCCGTCCCCGAACGACGTGCTTTTTCCTTTATCCCGAGGTTTCCCCCCGTACCGCGGAAATACTTTCCGATGCGGGAAAAGGCCTCTTTCGTTAAGCTCGGTTCCCCACTAGTCGGAGCAATCAAGTGGACGGTGCATATCTTGGAACGCCGATTGTAGTCTTCGCTGTGTTTTTCTGGCGTGGTGAACGCTTCTATGTCTCCCCCCCCACTCCCCCTGCCCAATATCTTTAGACTTACTACAAGCCAGACCAGAAGTGTTGCTATTGACTGACTTACGCGGAGCACAGCCCGGTAGGAGTCCTATTGAGTCCAGCGTTGCCGGATATCGAGGCCCCCTTCAGGTCTTCAAATGCCCCGCGTAGAAGCGTGCCAGGGAGATGGATATTCTAGAAAAGTGTTAGGGGAGCCCGTGGGCCCCCCCATTCCTCACCCGTCACTCCCATGAGCACCCCTTTCTGTTTAAACTGTTGCGTAGGGCCCCCGAAAGCCCAAAAAAACCCCCTCACCTTCCAGATTCCAGAACAACCCCCACCCCGCACAAATCCTCCAAAGCCTATTGACATCCAGAGAACCCACTCGTCGGCCAGTATCCGTAAATCTCACTTTTTTCACAAGACTACACGTGCAAGCCCCCAAAGCCCCAGATAGTTTTCTCATTTCTTAATCCTATCCACAAAATATTTTCATAGCCTTCTCTCTTGACATACTCCATAAAGTGTTGTTTTGTGAAGGTATTTTCCCTTTTTGATTTTGTGTCTGGCGGTGATAGGGAGGTCGACGGAAAAAATAGTAGGTGTACGGTCTTGACTTCCAACGCTTTCCTTAGGGTTTTCGTGATATTCCAGCGTTCTGGAGAGCTTGTCTTTGGAAGGACCTATGGGGGTGGTAGTCCTTCTTGGTTAAGTTGTAAATGAGTTGAAGGAGTGTCCGGGTTGGGAACTGACGTTTAAGTTCCCCAGGTTCGAAAATTTTTTACCTATCCCGTCCACCGTGCGCCGCGAACTTTTTTCCCCATCTGTGCCTCCTAATGATCGACCCAGTGCCCCTTCTTGATGTTGGACCATAGGGCCTGAGAATTAGGAATACTGCCCCCCGGCGGCTCTTAAAGAGAGTGTAATCACTTTAGGTCCGACTTCTCCGTCTTACCGAACGTCAGTATTCCTTTCTAGGTTGTCGATTTTTGCTACCGTACTTGAGCTTGCGCGGTGGGATGCATACGCGTTCAAAGCCCGCGTTCACTACCGCCACCCCGTTACGGGAAATCTTCCCCTCTCCGCCTTCGCACGCTCACCAACCGTCAAAGCCTGAATACCCTCCCCTATACCAAGTCACGGGTCTTTTAAGAATGCCCTGTCACTCCTATTATGTCCGCCCCGGAAGTCAATCGTAGCTACTCACGGTAAAGGCTTTTGTGCCGTCTCCGGCCCGCAGCCCGTTCGGAGACCTCCTGTAGGACGGTGCATTCGTTTTGCTCCTGCCCCCCCTCCCTTGTCATGGGGAGTATCCCGGACGTCCGGATCACCCACCTAGAGTCGTAGCAAGCCTACCGCCCTCCGAGACTGTGATTATATTTTCACGTCCATTTCTATTGCTCAACCTTCCTGGACGTTCCGAACGTCTTTCACCCAAGTGTAACCGATTTGGGCGTTGAGTTAAACTCGTTTTCCTGTTGACGTGACCAAAAAGGTCCATTGGAAACATGTTCCCCCCCGGCATCCCTTATTTTTCGAAGGAGCCGTGATCTCTCGAACTGAATACGAACAAACTCTGAGAAGGCTCATTTTATCTTTTTTTCCCAATGAACTTAAGACTAGGAGTTCAGCAGATACGCAATCTGTGTCTCTGCCCTTCTCCCTTTCGTTTTTTAGCCCAAGTCCAGGGCAACAATCAGGCAAACCCCCCTGCCAGAGGGGTTGAAGCTCGCCTACCCAAGGGTATGCATCGGGAATGCCAGTTTGGCGTCTTAGACCCGTGGGTTGCAACCTTCAGGATACATGCATGCATTTTTTGAACTGCTGACCGGAGCCTAACACCTCGCCTCCCAAGAGGACCTCTTTCCCGTGCATTCTGCTTCCCCCGCTTTCCGAGGAACCTTTTTCCCATTTTTATTTTATTGAGCCCCCCAAAGTCCTTGAGTTCCCTCCCTCCGTTAGCCCAAAATCCCCAAAAAAGATGCATGTGCTCCCTTTTTTTTTCCCCCGTAAGTAAGACCCCTTTCTCTCATAAATGCTATGGCCCAAGTAGGAGTTTTGTCTTGATATACAATCTGATTTCCCGGACCTTATAGACTTTTTGGCCCCGCAAATTGACCGTTCAACTGTCTTGGGTGTATAATCTCCCGACCTGTATTTTCCTGAGGCCGTGCTAAAGACCAAACGTAACGGACCCCCTTACCGAATGTGTCAAACGTTTGTTGAACCTACCTCCAAAGGTGGATGTTTAAGAACATGTAAAGGTTAGGTTTCGGCGTCCCCAACGTCCTCACAACTAATCGCTGACTGGGGAACTTTTTTTTTTGGAGGAATTGAGAAAAGGGATTTTTCTAAATGAGTAGCAGTCGGGAACTCTGCTCTTCCTTCTACCCCTTTGAACGCTTGCCCAAACGTCCTTTCAGTTGATCCGTTCCCTCGGACGGGTCTTGTCGCGGGCCATCCGGGACCCCGTTTCTTTTTTTTTTTCCTTCAGCATATTCAGTCAACACTTGGAACAACCTTCGCCCCCCCTGCACGGTCGGTTATAAAGAGTCCCCTTTACTAATCGGAGCGGAGAAGCTTATACGTAGAAAGACTGTGGTTTTTGTTCCTCTTCTAGTTATTCCATCCTTCTTTGGTTTCCAGGCTGTTTCGTCATTTTTCCTTCCGTCCCCAGTTAGTTGTTTTTAAACCCATTTCTAGAGCAACTATCCGCTTATTCCGTTTAGTTTTTTTCGGAAGTCAATTCACCCCCCTTCGAAGATCCCATTTTTTTTCTTCCTGACAGGAACGGTTACACGGGGGACAGCCAGTCCTTCGCAGTCCTCCAGGTCATTACACCTTTCTTTAACACGTAAGAGCCTTTTATCTCGACTATTTTAGGTACTGATGCTTTGCCCATCCACAAGCCCCACACGTGGCCGCCATTCTTTCCTTAACTTCTGTTTGCATTTTGTTCTGTCCCTTGTCGCTTGAGGTATGCTGCCTCTCTGTCGGTACTGCCCCGACGCAAGCGAGACGTTCTTCTCTAGGCTGTTTTCCCCCCCATATTTTACGGCAGAGCCTATTTCGTTCATCCTCCCCTTTCCACATTTCCATTCGGAACAGTACTCACTCGGCAATCACGAGGGTTCGTCCGCGCCCCTTTCCTTCCCGGTTCAGGTAGTCAGCCCTTTTTTCCTCCTCTTCTTATCCCCCTAGATTCCACCTTGAAAAAGGAGGTGATTAAGGACAGGCCCTCTTTCCAACGTGCTCGCGTTGGTCTTTGTGGTTGATTAATGCCTCACC
>Ga0179593_1339853_pt1 | contig 10528 bp, 20 predicted proteins | sample CZODoug2_1_08_16_FD_185931 | JGI IMG/M metagenome (GOLD analysis project Ga0179593, IMG submission 185931) | Vadose zone soil fungal communities from Angelo Coast Range Reserve, California, USA - CZODoug2_1_08_16fungal (PacBio error correction) | ecosystem: Environmental > Terrestrial > Soil >... | reverse complement strand
TCTTCCTCTAAATCCGTTTCTAGTTTTCTTTCCCCCCCCTATTATGTGTTTGAACCCCGCTCGCCCCTTTTTTAGCTTCTCATTTGCCTTTTCGAAGAACCTTTGGTCCATAGATTAGCTGGACATTTTTTCGTTTTTGTTGGAAGTGGCAGTAGCCTTTTTTTCCCCCTTGACGGCGTTCCTTTGGTTCATTGTAAACTCCTGCTTGGCAATCCCCCCCCCCAACCAAAACAAGTACCTCATATTCAATTGCGTACCATCATCGCGAGGATTCTCAGTTGGAAATGCCAGGTTTCCCGAGGTATTGGCTATGGTTTCCGATTCATTCTTTTTCTTATAAACTAGGGTTCCGCGTCGCCTTCTTTTGAATTGCACATTATCTCCCCAGCCTTTTTTCAATCCTCCCCCTTTCCGGATTTCCTCCCACCCACAAGGTTCCCTACTGACCCCCTTCAACCACCTAAAATCTCCCTGTTAATACACACCACATTCACAACAAAAGACCAATCTCTCACCAGTAGCGTTTGTTCCTGACTGCTGAGAGACTCCCCACTGAACCAAATCAGTGTCGGACTGCCACTCTACCAGCTGTTGTTTTCCACTTCTCCGAATTTTTCGGTCTCTGAATTTCCCCTCCCCAGGCACCTCCGGGCCCCCTATACTTTTCCCCCCCCCTCTGCGCCCACTTTCCTCCCTGGTACCTCCTACCCCCTCACCCTCGCGAACGTTGAACCCTTCTACTTACCCCCACCCCCCCCCCCACTCCATCCTAATCCGGCAGTGCACTCCTCTTCTTCCACCAGTTTTTCTGCGTCCGCCCAAGGTCGCCCAACCGAGGTCAATCGTCACCTCCCAATCGTTCAACGTCCTCCCTTCTCCGCCGCTACACTTTTCTTGATTTTAATCTGGTCCCTGCCTCGCCCCTTCCTTCCCAACAGCTCCGATAGCCCCTGGTACATTATTTCTTTCTTCTCCTCCCTCCTTGTTGTTCTTTAGTCACCCACCCCCGGCCCAATCCTAAGTTTCTCGGATTCGGCGTTGCGCTCATCCCTTCCTTCCCCATCACAGTTTTGAAGTGGGTTAAATTGCCTTTCCCCTTTCCCCGTGTTTTTCCCCTTTCTAGCCATCGATTTTTCATCAGTGTGTTTCCTTCACTGTCGGGTGTTAAGGATACAGGTTTTTTGTTTCCCTCTCGTTGTTCGGGGATGTCCGAGCTTTGCTCACGGACGTCTTCGCATTTCAAGCTTTTTTGGTGATCCATGTCCATTCCTGGCGCTTGTGGCGCCTCAACAAGTTTGCGCCACCTTGGACACCCCCCATTTTTCCTCTTTCGCAGCTTTTTTGCACAGGCACTTCCGCCCCATCACCCTTCCCAAGCGGACCTTTCTCTTATGGGTTTTTTTTGGTTTGCTGATTTATTAATCAAACTCTACAGCGCCTTTTTACCCTACTTGGCAACCTTTTAGTCCAAGCAGGATTTCTTTTTCACGCATAGTGTCATCAAATCGAGGCCTTGGCACCACCATCCTCGCACCCTTCGGTTTTTACTGGTTATTTTTTCTTTCCTATATTATTTTTATCTGTTCTATTTATCTGGACTCCCACCAAGTGCTCGCGGCTGTTAGCTTCCCTCCAAATTTTCCTACGACGTTAGATATTTACAACTAACTCCCCCGCTGTGCCGGACGATTTTTTCCTAGATGGACCTTAAACCCAATCAAGTCCCGAAATTCCTTCCCAAGGCGATATTCTTGCCAACTTTTTTCTTTCCGTTATGAGGTCTCTTTTTGGAGACACGTTTTTGGTGGGAATGCTCTTTAGTTGTCGGTTCTATTTGCCAAGCAGATTGCACGATTTTTTGAATTTTTCTGATTTCCTGTGACATTCAACTTACGCGTTGATTTTATTCCACCCCCCCAACCCCCCACCCCCCCCCCCAACCCACTCCCCCACCCCCACACCCCCCCCACCCCACCCCCCCCCCCCCCCACCCCGAATAAATTAATTCTTGGATACTCTAGAGTTCCGCCCGCCTTTGCATTTTTGTTGCTGCCCCCTTTAGTTTTAAGTCCCTTTTCGAGCAATTCGCATCATCTTGTCCTATTGCTTTTTTCTTAACCGGAAAATCTTCCCGCCCGGATTCTTTTTCATGTCAGTATTGTCTAATTTATGATTGTCAGGGCATGCACCCCAATCCGAATCCCCTTTCCTTTCGTTGCACCTTTTTAATTGAAATCAGCCAGATTCCCAACCCCCTATGAATCCATTTTCTTTCTCGATTTAGATGTGGTCCAGGAGGCGCACTTGGCACCTCTCCTTTAAAAACTTTCTTGAACCAACTCACTGTCTGCACACCTTCCCCTTTGTCGCGCTAACGACCCCCGAGGAACTTTTCCCGGGGTAACCTTCTGGACTTGTTTTCATTGAGAAGTTATGTCTGCTTCCCCTCCCAGCCATCAATTTCTTGATTCTCTCTAATGTCAAATCACACGGCATTGGTTCCTCACTGTGCCTGAACCCGGCTGATCACATTTTTTCCCCCCGACCTGCCTTCGCAGAGCGAAAAAACTATACGTTCGACGAATCCTGCTACAACCCCGTCCAGCAAACTTTCCCCCACCAACTTCCGACTCTGGGCCTTTATTTCGGCCTCCATCTTCAGACACGGCGTCCAGACAAAAACCCCCCACTTCTTTGACCTCAGACCTTATCACTATTCACTGGTTTAAAACTTGTCCATATCCCCTTACCGTGTACTCAAAAGAATCTCCTTCGCATATCATACCCTTCTTCCTTTTCAAAAATTCGTCCGTGATATGCCAGTCTCCTCCATGCACGGTCCTCTGCTTGACACTGCTGTACCAATATTGGCTACTGCAATTTTACCCCCTTAGGTACCCCTTAGCAATTTTTTTTTTTAGCCTACCCTGGCGCACGCTTTGTTGATCAACAAAGATCGATCGGTTCCCCAAAACCACTTTTTAGTAGACCCCCTTTTGCAATGGTTCACTTCCTTAATCCTGTTGTTTTGAAGAACATCGCTAGATCATGAAGACACAACCCTGGTACATTTCCTATAATTGTACTTTAGCCAAGTGCTCGCTTATTGGGAAAAAACAGCATACTTGCTCCCGGTATCGACCCCCCCTATGAGTTTTTAACCCACCCACAGAATCGGGGAAGGCGACATTATGGATTCGATACCTGAGTAATCCAGGAATGTCTCCGTAAAAGGTGAGCCGGAACTTGTAATAATGGCTCCACCTTACCCTATGTGTTAACCTCACTAGGTATAAGGATTTCTTACACCCAATCCAGTGACCCATTGCCCGACGGTAAGCTCAAAACGAGCAGGTTTCCTTCCTTTTTCTTCATTTATTAGAATCTCGTTTCACTTGGCATAAGTAATTTCGGGCGCCTTGCTTTTTCTTTTGCTCACTCCTCCCCTTTAGTTTTTTATGCAGTATTCCCCCGGTCCGGAGTTTTACCTATAAGAGTTTTCCAGGTTTCGGCTGTCTTATTAGCCGGAGCCGCTTTCCCTCTTTTATCCGGAGTCTGCTTGCCTCTTTCTTTATTCACGTGACCCTCCCCCTCACTTTTGAACCTGTCCCAGATAAGAGTTTTTTTTCTAATTGAAGTGTTTTCTCCAATGTTGTAACTCCCTTTGACATTCCTCAAATCACTCAATACAGATCCTTCGACAGACAGTTAGACGTCTAAGTTTTTTGAGTTGATTCTTGACTTCTCCCTTGACCTACGTTTTTTTCCGTCCACGCTCGTAACACTTTCCCTGAATTACATTTCTTTTCCGCCCTGTTCACGTTTCCGATTTTCATGACATAGCTCGAACGGCCGGTCCTTACGTAGCCAAATACAAAAAAGGATCCCTTGTATTTCCTTTTTATGCGATATTCCTCACCCTAACTTCACATCTTTTTACTTCGGTCCTCCTTGAAAAGCACGTTCCCTCCATTCACTACCCCATCAAATCACTCTTTTCAGAGACTTTCTGAAAACAATTTTTTAGCACAGAAACAAATAAACACACCTTTCATATGATAAATCCCCCCCTCATGGCTAAACATAAATTTTCCATGTATAACTGATGTTCCAGTTCCTTCGCTCCTCTCTGAGTATTTCTTTCGGTCAACAACTAATTCACCTGAGACCATTCATCAGCCCTATCCCTTCCCTGCGAGGTTTCTCGCGAGCCCAAATCCCTTTCACGCATATTCCAATTCGCTCCCCGTGCCCCACTTAGAGTTCCTCCTTTACCCGCTTTTCAAAAGCTTATTCCATGACAAACACCCCCAGATCACGTCCAGATTTAGACAACCTTTGTCTCCCTAAGCACCCCTCCGACTGCTGTTGTCTTTAAGAGTTGTTGTCGGAAATGTAAATATTCCTCTAGACTGACGCTTTTTTTGGACGTCCATTAGTCCAGATCTGTAGCCTTTTTAAGGTACTTGTCTATTCATGAAACTCTCTTACTTGTGGTATATGTTTGCATTGGATTATTTTTAAGGTGACCCCACACCTCCTTGAGAGTTCGTCTTGGCCAGCTAAAGAGTTTGTCAAACCCCCACGAATATAGACTTTTTGGAATTGTTCCTTTTATTCTCTTTTGACTGGAAGAGAAAAAGTCCCCAAGTTCTCTTACTCTCAAATAGCGTGAACTTCGAAGGTTTTCCTTTATCACCAAATCAAAAAAGCCTAACGGGAGGGACTGCTTTTTCTTGTCAATTTTATTTCTTTTTTACAAGTCCAACACCCCCCCATCCCGTTTCATTCAAGCTGGCCCCCCTAAACCCGATAGATGATTTCCTTTTTTAGCTGGGGCATTACCTACCCCGCGTCCCATAAGCGGCCTGACCGAAGGGTTTAACGCTGTTTTTTCGACGTTTTTCTTCCCAATCCCCCCTTTTTTGTGAAGCCCCCCCAAAGCCCCCAACTTCAAGGACGGTGGGAACATCATCTACAAAACAATGTACAAATTCTTTGCCCTTTTTTTTGAATTTATGTCCTTCCTATCCCCCCCGCTTCCTCCACAACTTTCCCCCCCCCTACCCAGGAATTTTGAAGCAGACTGATCAACAGCAAACCCACCCCCACAAAATAACCTCCAGCGCACTCACCGTACTCAGTGTTCGCCCCCCGATTCCGCCCACCCCCTACTAGGAAACCACAGCTCCTTTCTTCAGCGCTTTGACAATTCATTCTTTTCTACGACTATTTTGACGCCATCCCCCCCTGCACCGCACCCTCTCTACACAGAATGACCTGTTCCGGCAACAGGTCCTCGTATCGAATCCGTTTTGGTTCATCTGAAAGTACACGCCTCCTTTAGATGTTCCCATAGAGTCTTGCTTTGCCGGTTCTCAAACTTCGTCTCAAAGCCCCAGAAGTGAGACGAGCAGCGACGTCTATGCAGAGTGAGAAAAACTCGTACAGTTTTTCATTAGTCAGACCCTTTTTCTCTTTCAGAAGACTGCTACGCTAATGTCTTATTTATCTGACCTCTTTCCGTAGCGACGGGCGTTAATGGTTGGTTCTGGGGATTCCCCTCGCCTCCTTACGAGCCTGCGGCAAAATTCCCCCCTACTAAGTTTTTTTACAGGGGTTGAGTCCCCCCACCTTTCTTTAGATTTTTTGACAGCACTCGCACCGCACTTTTGACAAACCGTCGATTAGAGAGCGAAAGTCCTTTTTTCCACCGGTCCGAGCTCTCAATTCACCTCGTGACAGTTTTGAGTGTCCTAGCTTCTCACTGTTTTCAGGATTTCGCGTTTCCCTCACCAACTTCAAACTAGGCTTTTCCAGCAAAAAATTTACCTGTTGATAGGGATTCCCTCCTTCTCGGACCTTTTTTCTAACGCCAATGACTGCACGAGCTTTTCCCCAAGTAGTCACCACACCTCTTTAAACCCTTTCATTTGATTAAAATCCCAGCTTTTGTCTTGCTATCGCTTTGCCCTGCTTTTTCCCTCCATGAAAACAAAGGAAGTCTTACAGGGACAAGAGGATGTTTTTTTCCATCTTCCCACTCATTCCATTCCGATCCCCCCCCAACTGTTACACCCTGCACCCTTTAGTCGCGTGGACAGAACCGACGAAGGTGGAAGTCCTTCTTTTTCTTCCCCCAACCAACCAGGACTAACTCCTTCCCCGTACGAAACGCTTTCCAATATCAAGAAAACCGTCTGTTCCTTCCAGCTTATTGGAGCACTTTTTTTGTACAACTTTTGTTTGGGATCGCCCCTTTCCTCCTTCATGGTCTGACTATGTGCTCCCCCTCATCGCCGTTTCATGCCTTTTTTTCTCGAACATTTAGGAAAAGATCATCGTAAAAACATTTTTCCTTTCCTCGACATTACGCTCCTTTCACTCCGCCACCGAACCTTTGGCCGGATATTTTCTTGTTTTACCATAGTTTTTGAGCTCCCCAAGCTCCTTATCGTCCATCTCAGGCCTCCGATCTACATCTTTGCAGCACCGGACGATGTTGGTCCTTTCTTCCGTTCTTCTCCCGGCGCTCCTGTTAACCGCCTCTCCGGGTCGCTTGACCCCAAGTGGTTGCGGTCAATTTCGGTGGTACTCCGAACGGACACTGGTCTTAGCAATACCGGGTCCTGGGGCCTCGACATAACGTAACCTCAGTCTATACGATCCCCTTTGACAAAGATATCTGACTCCTCCCTAAATAAGTAACTTCCATACTTTTATCGCCCTTTCCTAGCTGGGCGCTGGCAACACAGTTACAGCTTTATCTCCCGCCTTGTCAAAAAGACGAGAACTCCCCCCTGAAGTACCTTTCCTTTTGCACCCGCATTCGCACTGGGTTTAACAACCCCCCTTCCCCAAGTTTTTTCTTTCTTTGACCTTCCTCCAAACCTGAGTCCTTTAGCCTTTTTATTTCAACAATTCCAATGAAACCGTATAGAGACAGTCTAATTAAGCAATGGAAGTTCTCCTTTCCCCAAGTTTTTTGCCCTCTTTCCCCTACCCGTGTCGATTTTTAACAAATTTCTTCGAATTTTCCCTTGCTTTGCCTGACGAATGATTTGTTGCCTCGAACCTACGGCTGCCCTGATGCCTATGGCGTCGTCGCCTCTAACCAACACCGACTCGGGAATCCTCACTCCCCCCCCCAGCCCTGGAACAAAAACAATAGGTGAGGAAGGCCTAACTCTCTTCACCATAACACGAATTTGCAGCCTCAATTTCACCCCTTGACATCCCTCATTGCTTGTTTGTTATTTCTCGACAGAAAAGTCCCATGCATCAAACCTCCTTCTATCGACTCTGTCAAAATGCCCCTACACACGCTATATCAATCCTTATTTCTCTTCCCACGCACACCGCGAGAATCATCCATTAATCCAAAATTCAAACTTTTTTTTTTTTCTTCTTCCCCGCTCTCCATTTGTATCGCCTTTCTTTTCCTGACTTGTCATTTGAAATGCTCAATAAGTCGATTATGTACCCACATTACAATAGAAAGATTGCCATATAACGGTACTAAGGAACGTTCTCCTTTGCCATTAGCCAAAGCACATGAAATGTGCGTCAATTTCAATCTGATCCAATCTCGATACAAACTTGTTTCGCCTTATACCCATTATTTTAACGTGATTGTATGTCAGGAAACTCTTTAGATACCTAGACATCGTCCCCAGATGATTTATCAAAACACCAACCGGATAACGTATACTAACATCCAAATTTTATCATTCAACATGGACATTTCTAATCGGATGTTAGTTGCAAACATCTTTCCTTCATATTTACTAAATCCCTCCTATTGTTTGGATTTGAATTTATGCTGACCTAAATAAACTTTTCACTTGTTTGCCCATTTTCACACCAACATGGTAATAGCGTCAAAAGGTTGTTTGACTAAATTTCCTTGGAAAAATTCTCTTAGAATTCGTTGCTGTTGTTGTCAAACAAGCATTCTAAAGCCTCCTTTTTTGCGCCGTTATCGCTCCACTGCTAATTCGCATCTCCTTAAAACACCCCGGATGGAAAAACGGTTGCGGCGTTGAACAAAGAGCCCGTCCGCAGAAATAATCAAGTCTTCCCTAAAACACACAAAGGAAAGGGCCACAACAGTGCAATTCAGTCACTAGGCCAGTGTGTCAACACGAGCCATGGCCCAACCACCCAAGTTCCATCCTGCACAAATATTTCCAACTGCCGTCATTCGAAAAATTACCTCCGATCATTCGAACCCTCAAGATCGATCAACTGGATATCTAAAACGATGACCCGCGTTGAATATATCCCCATTTATATAAGATTGATTGCCAATTCCAATCAGAGAGTGAGCTGGTAATAATTAATCGACAACTCCCCAACCCCTCCTCTTTTCGAGAATTCCTCGGTTTTTTTCTTTTTGATCTAATTTTTCGAATGAGCATTATTATCGCGCGCCTTGACGAGACTTCCACTAACCCGCCCTAACATTCCCTCTGTTTTGTAAATCCCTGTGTTCTCCAGGGCGTCCATTGTAGTAAATACGGTTCAAAAACGTGCCAGTCAAAATAGGATTCCAGCACGCATAATCTGTATTCGGACCCACCAAGATGTTTACCTTTTTCTATCGTTTGCTGAATTTCATCTTCCTATTTTCGTTCAGGGTGAGAAGTGCGAACCCTTTGCAAATATCATTTCGAACAGCAAAAGTTTTTCTCCCATTCTGTGACCTCATGCTAGTCCCACTCCCCAAACGAGTTGAAATCCTAGCTTTTTTAGCGACGATTGTCCCGATCATCGAGAACTTCAGTTTCTACGTCTGACCTGTTAGCACTGTGTGATGTCAAGACGTTTCCACGGAGACCGTCTCACATACTGTCTTCACTTTTCGACAGTCTACATAATCGGTTTACCGCCGGGCATAAACAGATTTTCTCGTGAAAAAACCAACATTTGAAAGCGACTGTCAGGCCACTATCTACTCCGTTGAAATAAGTTTAAACCATGAAACAGCAGCCCAGTCGATGTTGAAATGATTTTTTAACGAGACTGTTCCTCCCGGTGAGATAGACCTAAACTGATGGTTATCCTGAAACCCCTGAAAGCCGAAACTCCTAGCAATGAATAACGGCGGCTTTTGCCTCCGTCCACCCTCTCCCATGCCCATTACTCTACTCTTCAAGGTTGATGCAATGGAACTTTGATTTGAGTTCCTGGCAGCTCGCTTTCCCTTTTCACCTCCTTCGGAGGTTTTACGGTATTGGGCCGCAGATTGACGCGCGGGATCATCCAATTCCACTTCAACCATCCACCTTTCTTGACCTCGACAACTTTTTCGCGCAACTTCCATTTTTTCCCCATTTTTTTTTTTTTACACATAGTCTCCCTCTTGGCTTCTTCCGGTGATCGGACTGTACACGTCGCCCGGCCCCCAATTTTTTCCAAGGGATTTTTTTCTTAGGTTTCGCTTCGAACGAACCACCACCGAGACGCCCCCCCACCACGTCAACTCTCTTCCCTTTGTACCAGATTTGCCCCCCCACACCCATTCCCACCCCCCAAGCCCCCAATGAACCCCTTGGAACATGTTCTCCTTGCCGTTGTACCAGCCCATGCCGCGCTCCCCCCCCCCCCCCCCCCGACAGCCACCACACAGACGAGCTCCCCCCCGCTTTCCTGCTATGTGCTAATGTTGAAGCTGTGAGAGAAACCCCCCTATTCCCGCATTCGTGCCTGGCCCACACTCCTCGATCCGATGAAGAACGGACCCTTGACATTACCGTGCCCCCAAAGTCACAAACCACCACACGTTTATTCGAGTTGCGCTCTGTCCTCTTTTCCGTTTTGCTAATATCGGTCTTCGTGAATTATTTTGGCGTCCCATTTCTTTTAGTTACGCCAAGCAACTTCTGTTTTGCTTCCCCAGCCACGACTACTTTTTGTGGCAGTGTGTAATTTGGTCTTCTCTGAATATTATGTGGGTTTTTCTTTTTATTTGGGGGTCCATTCTCCTGCCTTAGGTCCGTCTTCCTTTGTTTCACATTTTTCACAAACGCGTCTCCCCCCACCATCCAAAATCGTCGCTCAAGTAACACTGCCCTTTATCGGTAACCCCCCCCCAGTTCCGATTTTTGGTGTGTGAGCCCCTAAGGCTCGCTCCGCCCCGTTCCCCGCTAAGGTCCCGAGGCCGCCCGATTGAAGTGGCCACCCCCTCTAGCAATCATCGCCTTTGTAGTGCTGTCAGATTCTTGGCTATGGCCGTAAATCGCCTCATTTTTCCCCCAAACACCGTGTAACCCACCCATGACCCCAGTCTCATCTCCCACCTCCTCTTTCTTTTTGTTCATCGCTTTTTAAATACTCCGGTTCCAAAACAGCGCAACCCAAGCGTTTTTCACTTCGGTTTGTTAACTTTGTTGCGCCGCCTTCTTTCCCTGCCAGCCCATCCCAGACAGCGCCACATGTTTGTTGGCTATTAAACTTTTCCAACTTCTTGGACTTTGGACCTTCCCGCCAGGTACCTCCCCCCCAATCGGGCGACCCATTCCACCCT
>Ga0179593_1667097_pt1 | contig 10529 bp, 17 predicted proteins | sample CZODoug2_1_08_16_FD_185931 | JGI IMG/M metagenome (GOLD analysis project Ga0179593, IMG submission 185931) | Vadose zone soil fungal communities from Angelo Coast Range Reserve, California, USA - CZODoug2_1_08_16fungal (PacBio error correction) | ecosystem: Environmental > Terrestrial > Soil >... | reverse complement strand
CTGCTTTGCCCCAGAGGTTTTTTCAGGTTTCTTCTGCGCTGGACCCTTCCTTGTCGATTCAATATTTCTCCCAGCGCGAGACGACCTCTTTCCTTCAGTTCCCTTCCCCTTTTTTCGTTGGCGGCAAGCGATTTTTTCCTTTCCCCCTGTACTCTTTATGAAGGCAGTTCTTTACGCGATTGAAAGCTTTTTTACCCATTCTCGATGGGCTTCCCTTTTCCCCTTTTTCCCCCCTGATTCTTCCCTTGTTACCGTTGAAGTTTTTAGGAAGAGATCAGCTTATTCTCCTTCGTACGGCGAAGATCAGAAATGGTTCAGCGGAAACACACAACTCCTTTTTAGGACATTTTTTTTTTTCCCCTTTTTTTCCCCTTTCCGGTGACCCCCCCTCCGATCAGGACTATCATTAAGAATGGTCGTTCATCTTCTCTCCCCTCCTTTTGTCAAGGGACGTCCTCCGGATTTAAAAACCTGATACAAGTGTCGTTTTTTCCCTTTTACAAGTTTTTTTTTTTTTTTTTCTCTCGTTCTTCCCGATTCAAAGAAACTGGATGGTTCTCTAAGCTATTTTTTTCCCCTTAATTTGCTCCTCGCCCCCGTATGTTTCATACCCTCAACGATAGTATTACCTTCTTTTTATCCCTTTTGAGATGTCTAGTTTTTTTCCTCATCTTTGGTTGAACTCCCCTCCTCCTTCTTATTTTTAAAAGTTATCTCTTTTGCCCATGTTATCGTCCTCCCCCTCCCCCCCCAATTGACGAGCGTGCCTCCTCCTTTGACAAGGATTAGGGCGAAACCAAGCCGGAAAAAAAGAGCTTTTATCCCTTCTTCCTTTTTAGTCACTTACCTTTTTTGTGTCTCTCATTTCCCCACTCCTTTTTTCTTATTTTTTTTTCCCTTTTCCTAACTTCCTTTTACCCATAATATATAGAAATCATGGAGGTTGCGTGTGGGGTTGGGGTGGGTGGGTTTCCTAGTTTCCTTGTCACTTCTATATATTTTTCCCCCCCCTTTCCCCCCTCCCCCATCCCCTCTCAGAGGACTTTCCCCCCCAGATCCAGGATCCCCATTCTGAAGCACTTTTCATTGCCGGTCTGCCCTTCTGGGAGAAATGAATTTAGATTAGTAAATTTCCATATGCGTCGTGTCGTTTTTTCCTCTTCTCGCGTGGGTTTTTTTTTCCTCCCCCTGTCTTTTTTTTCTTTCCCCCCTCTTCTCCTGTTGCCCCAGATTAGGGCTGTCGGAAAATTTTTCTTAGCGTTTTTTTTTCTTCCTTATGAATTGAAACCTCTACAAAAATTTAGTTCCCCCCCTCGTTTCGGGACCCCCCCTCTCTGGGTTGATAATTTTTTATTCCTTCTCTCTTCCTCCCGTACAAGGATGACTTTTCCTGAGAGGAGCTCAACTCCGGACTTCAAATATTGATAAAATGTTCCCATCCTCCACGACCCTCTGCATTTTTCTTAAATTGTTCCTTCCTTTTCCCCCCCCCCCCCGTTCTCCGGTCCCCCCTCCTCCTGAGAAGGGTTTGATCGTTTCCCTCTTTCCCTTCCCGGCAACGGCCCTTTGGGGACCGTGACAACTTCGATTGTCTCGCCTGCTGGGCGCCGCTTTTTCCTTTTTGCAGCCGATTACCCCTTCTTCCCTCCTGCTATGCGGGAGCCCCCCCTTTGGACCTAGACCTATGCGTGCGGATCTATTGCCCCTCGTTGATCGATGCGGTCCGATCTTGATCCTCCCGTCTTCCATGCCTATCACCTTGCAACACTCCCCGTTCTTGAAAGCCGCGTGTCTTGAAGTCGTTCTTCATCCTGGCCTTGGCGAGCATCCGGCCCGCGTACTTAATCGGATCCCAAAACCCCGTTTCTTTTCCCCTTCTTTCATCGATAAAGGGGTCATCTGGTGGAAAGCTTCCCCCCTTTGGCGTCTTTTTGTGCGGCGTGTCGGACTCCCACCTTTGGAATTTCCTTCCCTTTCCCCCCTTCTTCTTCTCCCCTTCCCTCCCTTTCTCATGAGATGAGATAGCCGATGACAAGGCTCCTTTTTTTGAAGGTTGCCGCTTTTTTTCTTAGGGGTGAGGACTAAATGCCACGATTTCGTCCCCAAAGCCCATTTTATGCCTCTCTTTTTCCCTGGACCTTATTCTCTTCCGTCTGCACTAGATGACGTAAAATTCACATTCCCCTGGTAGAAGAGATAGATTTTCCTTTCAAGTGAGAATCGTTTTTAGATAATTGTATTAGCTCCAGCCCCCAGAGAGAACTTCTCCCTTTCTTCTGCTCCTCTGACTCCTCACCTCCAGGAGGGAAAAAGTGAGAAAGGAAAGACCTGTTCTTTTCACGCTCCGGACGGAGTGAGTATTTTTTCGCCTTGGGCTGAATTTCTGCGTGCTGCCCTATATTTGTCTTCCCTCCTTTTTCCTTTTTTTTTTTTTTCTTTTAAGAGATGGAGAAGGTTGTTTCTGCCTCACCTACTGCATTTTCACCTTCTCTTTCCTTCTGAGCCTCTGTTCCCCCTGTCTGAACCTTTCCCGGTGTAAATAAGACACTTAGCTGGAGATCTTGTCTGTTTTCACAGGAGCAGATTTGAGTTCTTTTTTGAGGATGCATCTTTTCTTTTCCTAGATTTTCGAATGTCTCCCTCCCACCCGTTCTGTGACTTTTTACCCTCTCTTTTTCGTCTTTTTTAAGTTACCCCCTATGAAAGGTCCTCGACTCGGGCGTTAATCTTTTTTTTTTCCTGTTCGGAAACTTTTGGTGGTTGTGAGAACCCCCCTAGAAACTAAGATTTTGCGTATCTTTCTGCCTTTTGGTGGCCATTTTTTTGCTTCCTCTCTTCTCGCCCCCTTTTTTCCCAGGACTCTTTTCTCGTTAAAAGATTTTGATTTATTAGAAAGGCTCGCTTCGGACCTACGAACCGTACCCATCGATTCTTTGAAAAAATTTGCATTAGGATTTCTTTGAAGGGAGTCCCCCTTTCCCCTATAGATTTTTTCTCTTTTCTCGCTTTTTTTCCCTTTTCTTGAAAATTTATGGTTTTGCAATCTCCGTCGTCTTTGACACCTTCTGAGGAAATGCCAGTTTCCTGCAACTCTATCTGGGATAGTGCAAATGTGTCCTAGCGAGATCTTTTTTTTATCCTCCTTCTCTAAGAGTTTCTGGCGCCCGCACTTTTTCCGTTTTGGTTTCCCTCCCCTGCCTCATAGATAGTCCCTTTTTTTTGTTGATGGTTCTCTATCTTTCGGCTTCCTTCTGGCTGGCGCCGCTTTTTTTCCCTTGACACGCCTTCCTTTCCCCTCTCTTCTTCACATTCCTTTATTTTAGCTTTTTTCAGTTCCTGAAAACGGGCTGCGAGGCCTCTCTCTTCTCTACGGAGATTTGCAACCCCCCCCTCACAGTTTTCCGCCCGCAACTTTGTTAAAAACTGTCTCCACTTTCCCATCCCCATTTAATGTTCCCCCTTTGCAATACAGCAGCGGGCTCGACCACAGCAAGTTTTTCCAGTCCTTCGGGTCCACCCGGTTCTTTTCTTCTCAGCCGAGATACGTTTTCTTCCCACTCATCCCGCCGCTCTTTTCTTGCCCCCTTTGTCCGCCTCCCTGTCTCCTTTTCCCTTTGCGAGTCCGACAGAGGATAGAAACTGCTTGGAAGGACAACGCTTTTTTTCATTGACTTACGCATCGTCTTTTTTTTAACCCCCCCCCCCTACCAAGACCCCTTTCCTCCTCAGCATTCCCCTTCCTTGATTTTTCCCTTTCCTTCCTTTTCCACGTCTTCTCCCCCTTTCGCCCCCCTTCCCTCCGAGGCGTAAAAGTTCAGCTTCAGTCTAAGATCTCCAAAGACCCTTTTTCCCTCTCAAGGCGAGCCAAGTCTCCCAGATCGAGATCTTTCCTCCGGGCGGCATTCCCGCCTTCTCCGCCGGATCAAGAATTCTTATTTCCCCTTCATGTGATGATATCTTTCTTTCCCTCATCCCCCTTGTACCTTTTCCCTTTCCCGATTCCTCACGGGCGCCAAATGCTGGCGTTTCCGTAGAGCGGCCTTTTCCTAATGCTTCATACGGCCGCATCTCCCCCCCCTGACCGTAGCCCGACCAATCACAACCCAACCTGCCGAGCTCCCCTTCCCCCTTTTTTCTTTCCCCCTCCGGCCCCCCCTCCTAGCTTCAATGTTTGCGGCGGGCCCCTGATCCCCCCGGATCTTTCGCCGAGAGCTCCAGCCTCCCCTTCCTTTAGAATGCCCGTTTCTTCTCTCAACTTCATCTCACAGTCCTTTTCCCCCTCCTTCGTCCCACCGGGTCCTCCCCCTCTCCATATCCTAATAATTCTTTTGAGATTTGTCCCTCCTTCCTTTTCCCCCAATCCTACCGCTTGCACTCCCTTTCCGAAACAGATTGAAAGACCTCCATATCATTTATCTCTCCATCCTTTTTTCTTTGCACTTCCCGCTCTCCCCTGAAAGGGTCTTTCACCCGCTTGCTGCGACTTTCCTTCTTGAGCGAAGGTATTCCCCTTTTCCATCCGCCAAATCCCCTTTTTACTCTGATCCCAAGGATTTCCCCCTTTCTTCGCTTTTTCAGTTTTGTAGATTTGGCCATTTACATGGGCAAACCTCCTCCCCTTGTCGCTTTCCCAAATTTTTACCTGAAGCGCGGCTGCTTCTTTTCCGTTGATCCAGGTTATCTTCCCCTCCTTCCTTCCTTCCCTTTCTTCTTCCCCTGAACATTTCAAGGAGATGGAACCGTTTCTTTTTGCTGGCACGGGCTTTGTCCCAATCTTCGGTCCTTGTTTTCCGTTTGATCGGTCTTATTTCCCTCTGTAGATCCCAGTTCTTCCTCCTCTCCCTTCTTTCCCTCGTTTTTTGTGTTCACGTCCCGTTAGGGTCTCCGCCGTTTTCCTTCCTTTTCCTTCCCCTCCAGGCTCTTTTATTTTTTGCTTTTATATTTCGATCACCTCGACCAGAGCTCGTTTCAGGAACGTCTTTTGGGTTCCGTTTCCACCCTCTAATGCCTTTTCTTTTTCCCTCTGTACCCCCCCCCCCCCTCTCAGCAGGACTTTTCTTATTGAGAAAGGTCGCCTCCCTTTATGTTTCGTCTATAAATCTTTCCAATTCTGCGATTTTCCGGCCTGGAACGGTCGACAACGATTTGCTTCTTCCTCCGGTTAACTAGTCTTTCTTCCCCCCCCCCCGCCTTTAAGTTTTCCTTCCCTCCTTCCATTGAGTTACGGCCAGGCAACCATAGGGTTCCACCGCGCGGAGGTTGTGCGATAATTGTTCGTTGCAAGTAATCTCTCTCCACAGGGTCTTTTTTCCCGCTTTTTATTTTGTACTTTCTCGGCCCTCTTATTTCTTCCCAAAAAAGTTCCTTTTTCACACAGAAACTTTTCATTTTTTTTTTCTTCTCGCCGGCTTCCCCACCCCTCTCTAAATGGAATTTGTGGTATATCTTTCCCCATCATTGCTAATTCGCCTTTTCTTTCCCGTCCCCCCTTCTTTCCTCTCTTTCGTCTCCAACTTTTTATTTTTATTCCGCTGGTTTTGGGCGTGCATGATTTTCTTTTTTGTCCACGTTTCGCTCGACCTCACCTTTTTCCGCCGAAAGCACCCTCCATGCGAGTTCGCTAGATGTTGGCCCAGGATTTCGTTTGTTTTTCCTCCACCACCCTTTTTTTTCTTCCCCCTTCTTTTCTCGTTTTTTGGAGAGTGATTAAGAACTCATGGTTGACGTGTTTAGTAGATAAATAATTGGAACCCTTCTTCCCCGCTTTTCTGAGGGTGCGTAGGTCCATGTTTCGTTCGAGGGCGATCATGGGCAACATCCCTATCCTCTTTATGCCCAAAAGTTTTTCTTCTCTACTTATTGCCTTGAACAGTGGTCCGTTCCCCTTCCCTTCTAACCCTCCCTCTTGTTTCCCCGGTTTATCCCCCCCTTTTTCTTCTTCTTTCCTGTTTACGAGATTCATCCCTCTTTCTTTTTCCCCTCCGGAGAAGCTCCCATAAGAGCGTGGTCCTTATTGTTCTCCCTTTCATCTGTTTTTTCCGTTCCCTCCCCTTTATTCTGCCTTTAAACCTTTATTAGGTTTGTCAAATTACCCGGTAGAGGAAGTGATAGAATTGCACCTGATTACCGAGAACCCACACAATACTTAGAAAAATCGAGTAGCGCACCAGCGTATGGGTGCTTTTGGAGACACCCCCCTCCCTTCTTTCGGGAGATTATTACCTCCCTTTATCCTGATGAAGTCGCTTCTCCCCCGAGACTTGAACGGCCCTTGTCAGACGTGCCAAGCGTTACCTTCCGACTTACATTGTAGCTCTCTCGCCCTATGTAGAGTTTCCATCCATCCGGTCGCACGGGATCCGGTCGTTTTTTGCCTCCTCTTCTTTCCGCCCTTCAACTTGACCTTTCTCTTTTGGCCCCGACAATTAAGAGATTTATCCGCTGGATTCCCTTTTAGAAACGCGACCCCTTCTCCTTTTTAGAGCCTTAGAACTGTTTCTCCTGCTTAACCCCATGCTGTTTGTCACTAATATTCCCCCTCGTTTTTCCTATAGTCTTCAGTTCCCCTTTTCCCCCTTTTCCGATTGTCCCCTCTCCCCCTCCCCCAATTGCTGATTTCCTTGAGTGCACCTTCTCCTTCACTTGCAGAATTGCATGCCTTGTGGAGTATCTCCGGACTTCACTTCCCCTCTTCCATCTTCCGAACATTTGGTCTTTTTTCCCTCCCTTCCTCTCTTCCCGTTTATGGTTAAAAGCGAAAATTTTGATTTTTGCATTTTTTTGAAGGAACGACCCCCCCTCCATCTTTATATCGGAATGTCCTTGTACTTTTCGAGTATTACAGGCTGACCTTCCTCTTCTCCCCTCCTGCTCCCTTGAGTCGCTCCTCTTTTTTCCCCTTTCTGCCGTTTCTTCTGAGGGTGCTTCTTTCAGCTGCCCATAGTAGGTCTTTTTTAGATTAAACGTTCCCCCCTCCTCTCCCTTTCATCGATTTGCCGGTAGGATTGGTTTTACTTTGGATTTTCCCCCCTCCTCCCCCTTTTACCCTGCCTTTATACTCTCTATCCCTTTCTTTTTTTTATGCGTTTCTTCTGGAGCTCGTCGCTCCCAGATAGCCCAATGATGTCCCTGGATGGCATTTTCTTCCGGCCTTGAAGCCTGCTGCTTTTTACAGACCCACCGTTCTGCCCTCTTTCTTTCGTGATTTTTTTCCTTCCCCTCTCCTTCGCTTTAGTATTTTATTTTTTTAGGGTTGATTATCATAGTTATTGGCTTTTTTTTTTCCTCCTCTCCGGACGCCCGTTTTTCCTCTTTCTCAGAAAACTTTTTTACTTTCCTTGTAGGAGTCTTCTCCTTCCTCCCCTCTTTTGAACCTAATTTCCCCCTTTTCGATAGGATTAGATTCCTTGACGCAGGAGCTTATAGCGATTTCTTTCTTCCCGTTTTCATTCTTGGTCCGCTGGATAAGGTCCCCCCCTCTCTTCAGGATCGGAGAAAATCTTTTCCTTTTTAAGCTTTCTTTTCCTCTTTTTGCGCTTTCCTTTTCTTTTTCCTGGTATGGTAATTAGACCACTCTCTCCTTTTTTTACCTATTTCTTGATTTTTACCAATGAGGCTTTTTTGTTGATAAACCAGGAGTCCCCCTATTTAGTTAATGCGCTCTTTTGTTCCTTCTTCTTTTTTTAGAGACTCTGTCGTTCTCCCCTCTTCCCCTTATCTCTTCCGGCAGCATTTTTCAAGTCCCAGGACGCGCGAAGTTTTACAGAACTTCCTCTTATGGAACGAAGAAACCTAACTTTTTAAAGAACTGACAACTTTAGGACCGGCCCTTTTTTCTTCTCCTTTCTTACTTAACTTTTCCCCTTCTCTTCTTTTTTTTATTCTCCTGTTTCCTGGATTTATGAAAAAGTGCTGTTTGCAAAATATTGCCTTTTCCCTTGACCCTTTAAACCAAGGCCGTTTTTCTGTGAGATGGCGGGAGTGCATAATTCAGTTTCTCCCCCGACGGTCATCGCTTGTCCCGGCTTCCCTCTCCTCTCCCGTTTTTTGAGCCCAGGGCACTTTTTTCTCCTTCTCCCCCTTCTTCTCTTTTCCCTAAGGGTTGTGTTGTTCTCTTCTCACTAGATGCTAGTCAATGGAGAGCAGCTTATATTTTGATAATAGTTTCAAAAGTTCTTTTCCCTCTATTATTGAACCTTCCTTCACCTTCCTCCCCCTCCCCTTCGCTTGCGTTACTTACCTTCCTTCCCCCCCTTTTTCTGCCCCCTGTTCAGCCTCTATGACTTTTCAGTGCAACAATTCTTTAGCCGCAACCTCGGCAAAACCTTTTATACGAAAATAATCTGTGTCACTCCCTTTTGAAGTATTCATGCCCCCTCCCTTCTTCATTTAGAAATTTCTTCTTTTCCCCCCCTCATTTCTTTCCCACTTTTCCTTTTCAGTCTTTGAGCGAGAAGAAGTTGATTATCCCTCGATCACGATGGAGTCTCATGTGAAGTAAGAACCTTTGTCCCCCCAGTTCATTTCTACCCTTCCCCTAACCCCTTCCCCCTTCCTCTCCCCACAGCCTTTCCCTTTGCCCCGTCCTTTAAGTTTTTCTCTTGTACAAACTCACCAGCCCATTTCCCAGTCCCCAGGCGATAAGATTCTGGATCAGTGCACTCTTTCAAACTTCCCTCTCACTTCGCCGAGATTTCCCCTCTTCTCCCTTTTCATCTCTTTACTTTTTCCCCCCTCCCCCCCTTTTCCAAATAAAGATTCAAACCTATCCTTTTCTACTGCTTCCTTTCCTCCCCCGCAAGATCTCCTTAATTTCACTTGCCCCCCCTGACCCCTCTCATGTCGACCTTTCTTCTCGGGTCCGCTGCCGCCTTTCATCCCCCCTTGCCTCTCTTTCTCCAGTTTCTCTCCTTTGGTCAGTAGAGATCCCGTTCAATAACTGCCTCTTCATCTTTCTCTCCCTTCCCCCATGCCCGAGTCCCGTTCTCCACGAAAGAATCACGCACTTTCCCTCCTTTCGTTTTTCTCCGAGCTCCCTTTCTTTCTCTCTGCTTGAGTCTGAGCTGATGACTTCGCCCGGGGCTGCGTTTTCCCTAATTCTAGCCAGAAGAGCATATCACTGCACGGTTTGACGATCTCGACGACGCCCCCGTTGGTCCTGAAATTTTTTCTCTTCTGGTCAGTTTCCACTTCTTTGCCCCCCCCTCCGTTCCCCGTGAGACCCCCCGACTGTTTGAAGGCCAAATTAATGCTTTTTCCCTCCTTCCCTGTTTTTGGATGCGAACCTCTTCCTTTTCTCATTCCAGGAAAACACGATTCTTTGCTCCTGTAATCGGGATCTTTTTGTTTTCCTGTTTCCCCTGACCTCCATGGATACCGCATTTCGCTCTTTTGAGTGTAGTTTGTAGGCAATTAGACTGGGCAAAATCCTTTCCCCCCCCCCCATTGTGCGTTCAACCTCTTTTGATCATCTGGTATAGGAGTCGGTTCCTTTTTCAATCCCAAGGAGTTTTTTGCTGTTTGATTAGAGTTTTCCTTCTCCTCTCCTCCCCCAGTTCCCTGTCTCCCTTTCTTCCTTTTAGTATTAGAGGGAAAAGTAAGCGGATCTTTGTGTCCTATGTTTCAATAGAGGGATATTTTCCGAACACATTATTGCCGACTCCTCCCGATTCTTTTTTTCCCCTTTTTCCTCAACCCTCCTTTGCCCCCTTTTATGGGTATTCAACGCAGTGGACCTTTTGCTCCTTCTCTTATGACGATGGATAATCCCTTTTTTGAAAAGAGCTAAAAGCGATGTTTCACCATCTTTCGGACGTGGTCCCCCTACCCCCCCCTTTCGTCAGGACGCCTTCTTTCCAATCTTCTCTTTAATTTATTTCTTCCGGCAGTTCTTCAGTCCCTCTCTGTTCGGCTTTTGAATATTTTGCCAAATTTTATTGATTTTTGCTTCCTGGAAAGGATTATCATTTCTTCTTTCCCTTCCCTGTATGACTCCTTTCTTTCCTAAGAAGTTAAGGAGTCTATTTTTCCGCCCTTTCCTAAAGTTTAACCCCACACCCTAGGGTGCGCCGTCGGTGGTCGTCCCTTATAATGTTTTTCGGTAAGTTTTCCCCTCCTCTCCCTTCCATCCAGCCCTTGTCCTAACCTGGTCCCCTTTTTTGAATTTGGTTCCTTGTGGCCTCCGGGAGGTCCGGCCACCCCAGATAAATTTAGAAACAAGAAAATCATTTCTCTTTTTTTCTTCGTCCAGCAGATTCCCTAGTCCCTCCCTACTAATGTTAGAGAGAGCCTCTCCTTCTCACTTCCCTTTCCCTTTTCACTTCTTTTCTCCCTTCTTACTGAGTGTGCGTAACTGTTTTTTTTTTCGGTCCTCCTCTTGAGTGTGGGAAAGTCCTAGATTAGTGATGTTAGTTGGCGCTTTTTCTTACACCCATCTCCCGGTGCACTCTCCCGACCCCCCCCTTTCTGAGTGCCGCCTTTTTCCCCCTTCTTTGTCTTCCTACCCCGCCCTTTTTCCCCATTTGTGTATA
>Ga0179593_1458126_pt1 | contig 10529 bp, 19 predicted proteins | sample CZODoug2_1_08_16_FD_185931 | JGI IMG/M metagenome (GOLD analysis project Ga0179593, IMG submission 185931) | Vadose zone soil fungal communities from Angelo Coast Range Reserve, California, USA - CZODoug2_1_08_16fungal (PacBio error correction) | ecosystem: Environmental > Terrestrial > Soil >... | reverse complement strand
GTGATTTTTTACGAAGCGGAATCCTCCCCCCCCTCCAACCTTCCCCCTTTTTTTTTTGGGACGAATGAAATAACACGAAAGACTTCCTTTCTCGGTCCCGCTTCCTCCTTAAAGATCAGATCTTCTCTTCGCCCGTCCTTGTAGTGCCGTGTCAAAGGTCAGTGTATTAAATTCATCTCTCTTTAGCCCTTCCTTACTTGGTCTGGATCCAAGTGACCTTATTTTGGACTGAGATTTGGCGGTGCCGTGTTTCCCAGCCGTTCTTGCCGCTCCACTGATGTCATGCTTCCTGTCCTTCCCCTCTGTCCTTTCGATTCCTCGATTAAGACTAGTCCGTCTTGCTTCGTTGAAGTGTCTTCTATACGTCTCTTTCTTTCCTTCTACATTTCCAGTGCGTCTTGGGTTTCTTTCGTCCCTCAGCTCTCCTTTTTTCGCCTCTTTTTTCTTCTTTATACACCACCTCTGGTTTGATCCCCCCCCCCCTTTTTTAACTTGCATCCCTTAATGAGAGCCTGTTTGATTTATGTTTCCTTCATTGACCGTTCCTTGTTTTGTGCTTTCCTCTTTTCCCTGCGCGCTCCTGGTTATTTTCTGGTGTTTTCTCTCTTTTACGATCTTTTTCTCCCGACACCCATCGTCAATAGCTGCCCTCCCTTCCTTTTGACACGAAGATTTCTCCCACCCCTTTTTCCGTCAGATGAGTGGCTCTTTATCGTTATTTTTTTTCTTTCTTCGATTCTTCTCCCTCCCTTTCTTTCCCTCGTCGATTTCTTGATGACGGACTTATTCGTTTTCCCTTAATTCAAAGATAAGGACGATGGTCTCTCTTCCCTTTCATCGTCGCCTCCTTACCCCCCGCTGGACCTTTTATATTTGCTATTCTCTCTTCGACCTGTCACATGCCCTCCTCCTCAACAAAATCACCGTATGTGCGAGATTCTTTCCATTTCTGAAATTCCGAGTTATCGACCCTAACCGTTTTCCCTTCCCCTCTTGGTTTCTTATTAGGTAAATTCCGAGTGCTTTTCCGAATGATCTAACCTATAGTCAGTTTTGGTTTGATGGATTTATGATTTTCTTCTTGGTCACTTCCTTTCTTTTCTCATCTCTTGACTCTCCTTACCATACATTTGCTTTTTTCTTAATTGATTTGAGCCCGATGGGCGAGAGTACTTACTTTTTTCCCCTCTTGCTTTCTTATTCCTTTGTTTTCCGGCTAAGGAGTTAAGGATCTTTTTTTTTTTTCCCCTTCCTTCGACCTCTTGGCTAGGAGACTTTTTCCACGTTTCCCATCTCACAACCCCGGTGTGCCACCTTTTCTTTCGTTTTTCCCCGAGAATATTGGCTCCCATGTGCGATCTCGTCATCTTTTTAGGTTCCTTCAAGGGCCCCCTTATTGAACTTTTCGGCGACGGCGGAATTATTAGGACTTTTCCTCTCTTACCTCGTTAGATAATTTTCTGCGCTTCGAATTTTCTCGCCCCCACGTCTTTCCCCAGTAGATAGTCTATTTCTTTGTCCCCCTCCTGTGTCCACTTCTGCAGCTGTTCTCTTTTCTCCTTCCCTCCTTTTAAGCGAGGCATTCTATTTCCCTTTTTTCTTTCTCCTTTCCTTTGGTGCCCTCCTTCATCTCTTCCTCCCCTTTCTTCACGTTTCTTTTTCTCGGGGTCTTCTGTCTCATCGACCCATACTTTTTTTCCCCCGCACCCGAGAAACCCGGTAGGGTTTTCCCCTCTTTCCCATTACTTCCTACGGCTGTTCTCGGTTCCTCGCTTATCCCCTCTGTCCTTTTTCTCTCGTATTCTGCCTTTTTTTCCCAAGTACCAGTTACCAGTCCCTTTTCCCCCTTTCCCCCCTTCCTCCCCGGTGACCCCTTTTTTTTTCTCGCCTGCTGCCCGGTCACTTGCCCCGGTCCCCTTGGTCCAACACCCCCCCCATCATCGTCACTTCGGTTTTTTCCGCGTTATTAATACACCCTCGTTCTTTCATGAAGGCTATGCGGTGTTCTCGCCCGGATCTCTGTCCTCTGGTTACCTTTGTGGCCCTTCCACCTGACAGTCAATGTTTCTTGCTCCGTTGCCTGCTATATTTACTTGTTCCCTCCCTGTGTAGGTGGGACTTTTCGGCTCCGCCCTTCCTTCTCCCTGTATAACGGGAGCCCTTTTCTTTTCCGGTCAAGTCAGACTTGGCATTTGCCCTTTTCGGTTTTTTTCCGGGAGACGTTCACAACGTTTCGTGCCCTCTTTTTCTCCTCCTGTATAAAGTTCTCGGCCATCCTTTTCTCAGGATCTCTCCGCTCACGATGTATTCCCTGTAAACGGCTTATCTTTACATTTACAGACCTTCTTCTTCTAACGCATTTATTGCCATTCCAACAATATTCCTTTCCTCCTTCATGTTATGTCTGTCTGACTCGGTGTTTTCATAGTGAGGTCTATGCGGCTTTATTGTAGGTTTTTTTTATTGAAATTCTCTCGCTTTTCTTTTCTACGTAAGTTTATCCCTTACTCGCCCACCTACTTCCGACACTCCTTCCTCTTGTCAGCACTCCCGGTTATGCACCCCCCCCACCCTTGCCCCCCCCTCCAGGATGCACCCGTTCTACTCCTCACAGGTTCCAGGGATTCCCATACCTTTCCCCCCGCTTCTTCTGCAGCATTTTCTTTTTGCTCTTGATTCATCACCTTTTCCACCTAAGTCCTCGTCCCCCGCCTGACGCAGGTGCCCTTCTTAACCTCTTGAATTTTTCTTTGTGATTACGTATGTCATTCTCCCCCCTAGTCTCCCTAAGGATGCTTCTTTTCTCCTTTTGCTTTGGGCCCCCCCCTTTCACCTTTTTAGTTCTTCTCTTCCCCTTTTTTGTTGTCTATGTTGGGTCCTCATTTTTTGGCAGGGCTGGGCGTTCAATTTGTCTATTGTATTCTTTTTCTCTTTTTCTTTTTTCCGACTTTTCCCGTAGCGATTCTCAACATTTTTCTCTCTTTGGAGCATTTTCTCCGTGGTTCCTTTCCCCTCCAGATTTGTGGTTGTCTCTCTCACTGCTTTCCCCTAAATCTTTCGCCCTCCCTTTCTTTCTTAGTTCCAAATATTCTCCTCTTTCTTCCCCTTGTTCTGGGATTGTGTCCGAGTCTCTTCTCTCTCCTTTCGCTGGAAATTCCTCGTTTTCCTTTCCCCCTCTCCACCGTCCTGAATTATTCCCCTTTTTCCGACCTTTGTTATTGAATTGTTGTTAGTTCTTCACTCCTTTGTGCTGGTTAATATAGGATTCTGTGGTTTTTTTTCCTTTCGATCCCGGTGGTCCTCTTGTATTTTCCCCTCCTTCTTTTCCTCAAGTCCGCTCGTAATGTTTTTCCTCCCGGTTTTTTGTGGTTCAGGGGGTTGTTTCCCTTTCCTCCTTCCTTAAGATTGACGGGGGTCCTCTCTTTCCTTCTTTATTCTTCTGTGTTCTAGTTACCCCTCTTTTAAAGGTAGCGAGATGTCTTTTCCTCCCCCCCTTTCCCTGCTGTTTTACAGCTCCCCCCTATACGGACGTCCTGCCCGACATCCACTCCTTGTCCCACATGAAATCTAGATTTTTTTTTTTTTCCTTTCCTTGAGAGTGTCTTTCTCGGATCGTTTTTTTCTCTTTTTGGATTCCCTTCTAGATGGACTATTAATGTCTTCCCTCCCCCAGCTTTGGACTTGACATCGTTCTTTCCTTTTCTTCCCCCCCCCTCGGAGTGTTTCTTTCTGCTCTCTTCTTCCTCCTCCTGTTGTTTGATCTTATGCCTAGCCCTCCTCTCTCTTTGCCTGAAAGACGGCACACGATTGCGGTTGCTCCTTCCCCGTTCCTAGACGCTTTTCCCGCCGTTGATCCACACCCCCTTAGTCCCTTTTTCCTGCCCCATTTCTTAGATATTTGGCTCTCTCCCCTAGTATCGAGCCTTCCTTCCTTATCTTAACTTATGTTTGGGTCGTGTGTTTCAGGCTTTTTTCTCGTTTTCCTGTTTGTCTTCTCTTCCTGTTTTTTTGGATTCGCCTGCGTCTTCTTTTTCGGGTCCATCCACTCTAGTCGCGGATGAACCTATGTTCTCCAATGCTCTTTTCTGTCAGTTTTTTTCTATCGACACCCCGTGAGTTCTCTTCTCTGATGTCAACGGCACAGTGAAACCCCCCCCACCGGTTCCCTCTCTCTCAACTTTAGGCTTTCTTTTTTCTTTCCCCTCATCCGGGCACCTTGCTCAACTTTCCCTTACCGCCCGAAGCCCCCCCGTTATCTTCTTAAACCTTACTTCGACTCTAGCTTCGTAACGTCCCCTGCCCGGAAGTGTACTTCTTTCCTTTGTTCTGAAGTTCTTTTTCAGCCCGCGTTGTCCCCATGCGTGTTCCTCGCTTAGAGGCTCCTCTTCCTCTTTTCCCCCCACTTCGCATCTCTTTGTTGCGTTACTTCCCCATCTTCCCACTCGTAAGGAGCCGCTGTTCCTTTTTGTAACTTGCTTTCCTATTCCCAAAACCGATCTGTTCCCCCCCTTGGTTTTTCTCCACAGTATTTCATTCCTTAGTCCTGATTTCTCTCTTTTGAATGAGATGCTCACTACCCATCCCCTACACAAGGCTTAGCCCGGACCTTTTCCGAAAGATGTATCTTTGACGTCACCATCACCCCCCCCTGTCACTTCTCCTGAACTTAACCCTTTCAACTTTTGTATTTCCCAGGAGTTCCGCCTTTCCCTCTCCTAGCTACTGCATAGTTAGCCCTAGTTTTCTCCCTCTCCCCCCCATCCGATGGTCCTTCCGAAGAGTGCTTTTTTGCCTCTAGTCTTCGTATAACTGTATTTATCGCGTCCTTTCCTTATCCTCATCGTGGGACCGGTCGAGCTATTTTTTTCGAGACTGTCTTGGAGATATCGGTGGATTTTCTTGTTGTTTTTCGTTTTGTTTTCTCCGGCTGTTCTCTTTTGTTTCGGATATTTTTTTCCAGGAGTGTGTAATCTCATATTCCTCGCATAAGGACCTCTTCATGAGAATGGCCGTTTTTTGACCACCCCCCCCCCCATCCTTGGCAGAAGCCTTCGACGACTCCCTCTCTTCCTTTTTGCACTCCCCTCTCTCTCCAAGTTGTCTTTCACATGGTCCGGGGAGTGTATTAGCGCATCCCCCAGGTGGGTTACCTCTTCTATAGTCCTCTTTTATTGTTATTCTTTCCCTGACACTCAAATGACTTATTTCCCCTTCCCTTGCCCTGATCGCGTAGAGAATGCGGTTCCTTTATTCTACTTGTTATGCTTTTCTCTGTTTGTAAAGTTTCAAATACGTTTTCTCCCTCCCTCCCCCTAAACATGGTCTCTGTTTTTTTTTTCGCCCGGTCACTCCCTCTCCCAAGAGGTACATGCTTTCTTCTTTTGCACCCTTTCTTTCCTTTCTATGTTTCTTAGAAGGTTCCTTTTTCAACTGTTTGCCTTTCAGAAGTCTTGTGCGCTGCTGCCTTTATGACACTTCCTGTCTCTTCTTTTCACCCTGTTTACTTTCCCATTCGGCTTGTTCATGTTTTCGGGCGTGTTTATCTGTGTATTCCCCCCTCCTTCCTTCCATCGGATTTTTCTCTCTCTGTAATACCATGGAATCTTTACCTCCCCTCCCGAAGTGCACAGACTAGCAGTATTCTCTTCCGCCCTCACATGTCTCTTTTCATTTGTTCTCCAGTGACAGTTTTTTCCTTTCACTGCCTGCACTAGATCATCGAATCTGTCCCGTCTTGTCTACTTTTCATTCCTTGTTGACCTTTTTCAGTACGTGCAGATCTCCTCTTTTATGTTGTTTTTTTACAGGTAGTTTACCAGAATGAATTACGAAGTTTCCCTTTTTGCCTTGACCCCCTTTCTAGGTTTCTTTGACTTCCTTTTGTCGTGCCATTGACAACATGACCCACCTGCTGATCTCTTCTCTCATTCTCATTTTTACGGAAACCACTTTCCCGCTTATTTAAAGACCTTCGGGGAGTCTCTCTTTTTCGTCTTAAGGTTGATTCTTTCGTTTTTTTTTTTTTCTGTACTTCCAGAAAGATTTTTCTCTTCTTCTTATATCTTGGACTGGACGACTCTTCAGATCTCAAGTTTATCCTTTATCGTGGCCCTTTTAGTGTTCACCTCTTGTTCTCCTATTTCTATCAACGATCGTTGTCTTTTTCCCCCTTTTTATTCTCGTACATTCATTTTCCTGCCCCTTCCTGGGAAATAAATCACCCTTCCTTATCCCTCAGGATCCTAGTTTTATTTTTTCGGGCCATATAGATGTAGATATTCTAAGTTTTCCCCAATGGTACTCCGCACGCGTGTTAACATCTTCCTCTCTGAAGCCTCCACGTTGTGTCGTTTTTTAAAGTTCTTCCCTTTTGCTATGTGACTGGTTCCCCAACGTCTTTTCGCTTTGACTCACGAAGCATTTTCTCGACTTGAAGCTTTGCCGCTTTTCATCTTAATTGCTTTCTTCTGTCTTATGGTTTATATGTTCTCTCCTCCTCAATGCCCTTTGTTCTTTATCCCAGCCTTTTTCATTGTGCCTTCCCCCCCCTCTCCTATATACCCTGAGTAGGTCTTTGCCGCCCCGTTAAATTCTTTTCGTCTTCTTGTCATTCCGACCGTCTAACACTTTTAGTGGTATCGTTATACATCCTGTGTTGGCGTTCTGTTAGTTCATTGATCCCATTGTGCATCTCGGATTACTCCTGTCGCCATCTTTTGGGTTTTTGTAGCTTTTTGTTCTTTTAGGGTTTATTCTTTTAGACTTTAGTATAGTATCATTCTTTCCTCTGTATGGCCTCAATATGTTCCTCTTCTACGAGTAGATATATCAGCAAGAGGATTTTCTTCCCCCCTGCGATGATCGATCGTCACTTTAGTCACAAGCCTCTTCCCTGCCTAGTTTCTGCACTCTCTTTCGTAGGTGATTTTTCTATGCTTGTTCTCCTCCTTTCCCCATTCCGACATGAGCACTGCTCCTCTTTCGGTCTTGATCTTTTATCTGCTCTCTAGTGATCCTTCGTCCTTGACGACCGTGCAGAGTGTTACGCAGCCTTCCTAGCTGTGGTATTTTCCTGCGGTCTTTTTTCATCCATGATTGTTTCCCCGCACAACAATTATGTTAGAGGAGTCCTTCCTCCTCTAGAAACTATAGTCTTTTTGCTTAGCAGCCATGTCTACCCGCCTTTCGTAGTATTACCCTGTGATTTGCACCTTTTTTCCATTCTTTTTTGAGACGCAATTTTATTTCTCGTTGGTTTCTGGCGCTTACTTCCTTTTTTCTTTTGTCTGAGCGTCTGTTTAGTCAACCGTTCCCTCCCCCTATTGAATGAGAGTACATTTCCTCACCACTTTTCTTCCGGTAACGTCTTTCCCCCCCTTCTATCCCATAAACCCATGATTCCTGTTAGATGCCAATACTATTCTTTTACCTTATTTTCCTCTTTTGTAATTTCCATGCCCCTCTTCCTTGATTCCTTCCTCTCTCGAGCATTTTCTCCTCTTTAGCCATCTTTTTCTTCACCTCTAGCCTCGCACACTCAAGATGCGACTCCTCTTCTTCCCCCATCGAGCTTCCCTTTATGGCTTTCTCTTCTTATTCATGGTTTATATGTGAAATTGACCTTTGTTTACCGTAACACCTGCCCCTTGTCCGGAATTTAAGACCCCTTTGTTTTGTTTTTTCACTAGACGATTCTTTACCTTTACCAGTTTACTAAGGCAGTTTTGTCAGTTTCTTCCTCTTTTGTTCTTTTGTGGACTTAGGTGCCCTTCTCCCCCTCTCCGTTCCTTATGTCTTGCGTTTGGCTATTGTTTTCCCCTTATTTCGCTTTCCGATCTTTCTTATCCATATGATAGAATCTCTTTCCTCTTTTTAAACTTGATCCTCCGTGGTTTTTTGGGCTCTCTCTTTCCCTTGATAATGGTCCACCCCCGTCGTTTTCTCTTTATATTGTCCACAAACCCTTCTGTTTCTATATTCCCTTTTGGGTTACTCTCTCCTTCCTTTGGCCTTCGTCCCCTCCCTTCTGCAATGTTTGTCTCGCCCCTCGAAACCTATCATTTAGCTGTTCTCGATACCCCCCCCTCCCATTCCTTTTCTGTTTGCGTTATTCCCTTTTCGTTTATCGATTTCGTTCGCGTTCATTTCATTGCTTCTTTCCTTTGCTTCTCCTCTTTTACCCACTTTTTTTTTTTTTTCTATTTTTTTACCATCTTCCTTCGTTTTTTCTTACTTTGTAGTTATTTTTCCTCGCTTTACATTTATTTCAGTTAGTTAGTTCTTCCTGTTTAGGAATTTTCACGGTATCCCATCCTTCCCCATCCTCACGTTCATTCTTACTTTTCACTTTCCTACTCCCTTTGTTGAAGATCGGAGTACTCACCATCTTTTCCATTTTTCCCCTCCCCTGGTTATGATCATTTCTCTCATGGTTTTTTCCTTTTTTCCTTTTCTTTTGTTTTTTTTTTTCATTTAATTCGTTTTTTATTTTCCGATCGACCTCTTGATTTGGTTACTAGCCTTTCATTTTTTTAACTGTCTCCCTTTCCGCAGGGATAGCGTACCCCCCCCTTGTTTGTTTGGTGGTTTGATATTATTGTGAGAAGGTTTTTTTTGATTTTTTCATTTCCTCTGTTCTTTTTTTCACAGATATTTTTCCTTCTCCCTTTAGTCGCACCCTAACGGCTCATGGCCTACTCATCTGCGGGGATCTTTTCAAACACTTTCTCTTTTGGACCATCCCTGTTGCCCAGCACCCTTGTCTCTTCCTTGCAATATGCTGCCAGATGGGTAGCTTCTTTTTTCCGTCAATTGGAATTTTATTTCCTTACAGGGCTTCTTCAGTTAACTCTCTATAATTTCACTCTTAGGTTCCCTTTCTTTCCTTCTATTTTCGTGATGAATTATTTGACCCCCTCCTCTCCACGCGCCCGCGACCAACTTTCTTCTCTGTATCACTCGGATACTCCCTTTCTCTAGTCTTGCGTCTTTATTTCTCTTAGGAAGTGGAAGTCTTTGGTTCGGAGATCCCAGTACCATCGCCCAGTTCTGTTCCTCTTTCTTTTGATTTGTTTTGCAGACTTTAAATGTAAGTATCTTTCTTTCGTCCTCTCTCTTTTCTATAGCCTTTTTTAATTTTTCTGATAGGTTCTTAGCCTTCTCACTCTTAGAATCTTTCAAAAGCTTGTCTCCCCTTTTCTTTTTCCGACTCTTTGAGTTCGCTGACACCCCTTGGAAGAAGATTTTTCCCCTTCCCACCTCCATCTCTTTTTTGTGCTATCCTCTTCCATTTTTCTCTCCCAGTCTTTTTATTTCTTTCCTGATCCCCCCAGGGCGTGTAGGCCAGAAGTCGTATTTGTCTTTTTTTTTCTACCTTTTCCGATGTGTGCTGTGCACTCGCCTCCTTTTTTGGTTATAGAGGGAATGTAGTCTTCTTTGTGTCCTGTGAGGACTAGGTCTTTTTCTTTTTCCTCTTTTCTTCCCCCCATTCACTTCATTCTCTTATCCGATTCGTCTCGATATTCCTTTTTTCCAGGCTTTTTTCAGCTCTGAACTTTGTCGGAACTTGATAGTTCACTCCTTTGTTCAGCGCTATCGGCTTTTTTTTTTTTATTTCGTCTACCCATTAAACAGACGTCTTACTTTTCCCATACTTCGTTCTCCTCATGTTACAATCCTACAGGCTCCCTTCTACTATAGGCAGTTATGCAGTGTTTTTTTCATTTTTTTTCCTTTGCCGTGAGAAAACTGCTCCTCCCTCTTTTTCCCTGAGTCTCATCTGTTCTGATACTTATTCTTTCCCCTTCCACCTACGGTCGGGTAAAGGAGCTTTTTAGTCTTGCTTCTTCCTCCCCCTTTTGCCGATGAGCCGTTTCTATCCTCCCCTTCCTTTTTCCTTTCCAGACCCCCGGCATCTCTTTCTTTCTCGCATCACAGACGTGGTCTGTCTGTCCAGTCAAGCACCCCTCTTTTTTGTGCCTGTTATGCATTCCCCTTTTTCTCTCGCCATTGGCTTCTTGTGGTCGTTTTTTTTCTTCTTTTCAAGATATACATGAGCCCGTGTCGGTTGGGACCCCCCCTCTCCCATCTTTCCGTTATTGTTAGCATTCACTTTGTTTTCACTGCCTCCTTCTCCCGCGCACGCCGATTGCTGCCCTGTTCCCCCCTTCCCCTCACTAGTAACCGTCGGTTTTTACGAACCACGTCTTTCTTTTCATCTCCAGTTTTTGATTCTCCTCGTGTGCTTTTTCCCTTTGCAACTTTTTTTCCGGTTCTCATTGTCCACCCCCTCATCGTCATTGTCTCTTGACTTTATTCAACCAATGCTTTTTTTTTTTCCTTTATTTCCCTTTTTGTCGGTTCTTCTCTTGCTCTCCGATACCTGTTCTCTTTTATGTTCTCGTGGTTTTCCCCTTTTACCATAACTTTGTAACCGACTCTCCCTCTTCCTCTTACCTTTACGTTAATTGTCTTGTGCTTTTTTCATGGGCGTAGCAACTTCTTCATCTTTTTCCCCCTTTGCAGTTCTT
>Ga0179593_1447176_pt1 | contig 10529 bp, 14 predicted proteins | sample CZODoug2_1_08_16_FD_185931 | JGI IMG/M metagenome (GOLD analysis project Ga0179593, IMG submission 185931) | Vadose zone soil fungal communities from Angelo Coast Range Reserve, California, USA - CZODoug2_1_08_16fungal (PacBio error correction) | ecosystem: Environmental > Terrestrial > Soil >... | reverse complement strand
ACGACCATTTTGCCTTTGGGTCTCCCATCAGTAATCTTTAAACAGATGCATCTTTTTTGAGTTTAACTCCTCAGAAGTCCATTCCCGTCGTCTGACTTTACCCCCCAACAGTCTTCCCCATTTTATTTTCCATCGCTTACTGAGCCCTTACGATGTCCCCTAGTGAGTCCTCTTAGACTCTTTCCCAAGGACCCCTCATTTCGCGTTTTTTACTGATTTGAGCTAAGCTATCTCTTGAGGATTCGACCGATCACTTGCCGCGAATTGTTTGGCCACCAACCAACCCTTTCCGAAAAGATTTCATCATATGGCTCTATCTCTTTCCGAAGCGACCGTTGTTGTTGTTCGAGTTTCAGACCCTTAGCTCTTGTCTTGATGGTGAAGAATGCGGCGTCCGTCTGCCTAAAGGTCTCTCTTCTATACCGACTAACGGCCCAACGCTGTGTTTTTTCTTTGACTCGCTCGGGTGTTGATCGTATGTGCATTGTAATGCGCGTGTAACATGGCCCACCTTTTCCAAGCTTTTGGTCACGAGGGCCCTCCTTGGTGAATTGTCCGATCAGCTCAATGAAATCATATTTTCTTGTTCCTTAGCCCATGTTTTCTTCCAGGCTAAAGATATTCTGAGATTGCAAATTCACCCTTCTTCTTCAGACTCCTTTGTCACGTCGCTGCAAGCTTTCCTCGCCGTATGCATGTCTATCCTACGACGTTAAGGGTTTTTCCTTTTCTTCATTCGCTTCTCACCTCTTAAGCGGTTCCCCTGAGAATCAGAGCCCCCACACCAAACTTCATCTCTCGTCGTTTTAATTCCCCCATCCCCCTTGCGTTCCCGTGTTCTCCCCCCCTTGCGGCGGCACCTGATGCACCGGTGGTTTTTTATTCACGGTCCCAAAGCATGTAGTTTTCGTCCCCGACACTACCCGGTTATTATCTCCACGTCCTATTGGGGGCCGACGTTCCGCCCTGAAACTCTAGATTCCTCCCATGGTTGGTAGCCACCCCGACCTTTTTCCCGACCAAGTGGGTCCTCTTTAGAGAGCCTTTCGACGAATGCTTCATTTCCCTAGACCTCCTTCCACCTTTCGTCGATGTCCTTCCTAGCTCACATTCCGCCTTTCTAACGGAATTTTGAGTTTCCCCCTGTATTGTTTCGTCTCGAACACTGTTCTGTTAGGATAAGCCATTCCTTCCATTCACCCGATTTTGTCGATTTTTTCCCAAATTTTTTTTTTCCCTAAATCACGCGCCGACTGGGCCTAATTGCGAGCCTCGTAGTTCTAAGCTGGAATTGCCCCAATCTGGTTTTCTTCTTCTTTCTGAAAAGAGGCTTAACGCACACTCTGTAAACTTTCCAGCGCTTTCCTCAGGGCTTAGATAATTGTTTTCCTCCACTCTCTCTAATTCGATCGGTCGTTTTCCACCTTTTCCCCCCAAAAGGAGTCCCAGCCTCCTCTGGCACTCAGAATTTCCAACTGATTTTTTTTACCTTATTGTGTTCGTCTTAGAACTTTTTTCTGTCAATATTTATTCGGCCCGACCTCCTGAAACAGCTTTCCAAAGCTTCTCCCAGTCATGATCCAGCACCTTTTCGGCGAGTCCTTCGCTTAGCGATGGTCCTTCATTTGTCCTGACCGCCGAGGCCGCTCGCGCTCCCCTTTTTTCGTCCAATGTTCCCGTGTCCCTTCATCCCCCCGAGGTTCCTTCATAGTTCCTTTCAGTTAATCATTTACACCCGAGCTTTTTTTTCCCTCATCTCCTAACCTGTTCCTGTGACTCTCTTTACCTGTTGGTCCTTCCCACAAAGGCTTTTTAGCCCCATACCCCTCGCCTGGTGATTTTTTGATAAGGTCGAGGATGCCCCACTTTTCAGACCGTTGCGGTACATGCCCTTCCCTCGCGCTTTTTTTCCTCGTTGAAACCTCAAGATGGCCCATTTCTTCGACATGGAATTCAAGTTCGCGCTTGGATGCAGTCCATCCGTGTGCAGAACCCCCTCAAGTAAATATCGTCGTCGCATCGAGACCCTAATTTCCTCCTCTCTCCCTCTTCTCTTTTGCCATGGTGACGATATCCGCCTTTTCCCGCAACTGGACTTTCCTGAGCTCGCGGATTCGGCTCGGCTTCATCGCCCGTCTGGTCTTCCTTGATCAGGTGATCCTCCGACTTTCCTATCTTTCCCCTTTTGTGCGAAGTCTTGCCCTTAAGAGATCTTACCTTTCTCCTCTTATCAATCCGTTCGAGTCCCAGGGATTTCCAGCCGAAACCGCCGCTCAGAAGTTTTTTACTCCGTTGTCCGACTTCCAAACAGGGTGTACCCTTGCTAAGGGATTTTTTCGAGCCGCGCTGAATGCCCTTCTCAGATACCCTTGCCCCGTTTTTCCGCGACCGGTCCCCGCCTTTCAAGGTATAAGAGGTTTCCCGAACCGCTCCGCATTGACACTTTCTGGCCCTCGCCCCCAAGCTTGGCACCTGTAAAGAAAGATGATTGCCGTTTGTCGACGACTTTCCTTCACAGCGTAATGCCCCTTTTTTAACCTTGCCAGCTTATCCTTTTCTATGACAGCCCTGGCTTCCCCTCTGGCGAGGACACCCCCCCCCATGCTTTTACATGTCACTTTCCCGCTTGTTTTTAATCCCCCCTGCTTTGGTCTTAGCTGTCCCCTTAAACTCATCCGTACGCCTGAGAGACCATTTTTAGGGGACTCTTCTTTTTTTTCCTGACCTCGCCCACATACCTGGACCCCCTAGAAGCGTCACGCTAGCCTTGCATTTCTTTTCCTATCTGGGTTCTAATCCCCCGGCGTTTGGTAGCTTTTTCGCGGTTAAGGCTCTTTTGTCTTCTTTCAATGAAGGTTGCAGGACCCCAAATCGCCCTATCATTTTACACCTGACGGTTTTAGATAGCCTTTGTCCCGGGCTTTTTGTAAACTCTAGTCTCCCTTTGATGTTTACTCTCGCCCGTGCGGCCACAACCTCTCCTCAGATAGCAACTCTACCTCCGTAGTTGGCTTGAGGACCCAAGCCTCGTTTGCGACGAAGCCCCGGGAAACTTCTTGGGTGAATTACCGTTTAGCGAGCCTCTGTGTTTGTTTTCCACTGTCTCGCTTTCGCTTTGATTTTCAACACCACCTTTTGTCACACTTTTTTTATACACAGTAGGTTTTACTGCATTTACTTCCGAATTGTCCCTTTTGGCATCAATCCAATACCAAGTACCCCCGCGAACCCATCCCCCTTTCCCCAGGAGTTCTAATGACAGCTGCGATGCGCTTTCCCCTCTTGTCCTACGCAGAATGGCTAGCGAACTTCTCTCTATAGGCCGAAAGTTTTCTTCCAGGTTTCTTACCTTCTTAGATTCCTTGAGCGTGAGCCAGGCCCCGCTCCACTTTGCGTCGCATACAGTCTTACCGTTGAAAAAGGCTGCAATGTTGCCCCCCTGACCAAACCGTCCCCAAATTGTGCCAACAGTTTAGCAGACAATACCAGTCAACGAACGTTTTTCCCTACCCGTTTTTTTTGCCGGTTTGCTGGCCTTTTCCGCTATGAGGCAGGGTTCTGTTTCAGGTTCTTTTCGACCCGTCTGTTTGACGCCGCCCAGGGGTGCTGAACTGTCCAGACGCGCTTCCCCCCCCCCCTGATGTGCTGGTGTTGTGCAAAAGTATTCTCGCCGATTTGTAGCGTTTCCGCATTTCCCATCCCTAGCCGCTGCAGCACGGCCCCACTTTTCTAAGTGGGTCAACGTATCCATTTAAACCCAGCTGGGCAGCTTCTTCCAGCTTTCCCCTGGCCTTGATCACCCGAGTAAGGTCTCTGTAATCCCACACCACCCCAAGAGAACTTTGATCCATTCGCTACCGCCTTAACGTCGGCCCCACGCTAAGTTTTACTCGGCGTCTCCCACCACTAAGCTTCTTGGGTTGAGTCCTTCTTGCTTTTTTGAGACAGGTGAGTATTTTTTGAGGAGGCTTCGCAGATAATGTTATAGCGCCGTTCAGGGCAGTTTTTAAGCCCTCCCCTCTATCCAGAGAGGCCCGAGCTGCTTTCCTCTACTCCGTTTTTTTTTTTTGTAGAGCCGACTCCTTTCATTTATGCCTGTGCCGACCATTGCAGCCCTCTCTTTTTTTTCTCGCGACTCATACAAGCTTCTCTTTCTCCCCCTTCCTTTTCAAGCCCCCTTGCCACCACCGCCCGAAAGTTTGTGGAGGACTTTTCTCGGAGTCCGCCTTCGCTATGTTGCATTTTGTAAGCCTTTTGTTAACAATGGTACTCCTTTGCTATTTGGGTTTTCCCGATCCCGTCTGTGAATGATCCGGGTTTCAGAGTTCTTTTCTTAAACCCTTCCTGACCCTGGTGCCCAGTTTTTTTCCTCATCGTTTTCGTCTCCCACGTCACCTGTCCGTCTTGATGCGATCGTCCGGGAACTGCGACTTTTTTGAGCCGAACTGACTTGTTCCCACCACCTAGTTCCACATCCCCTCTTTTGCGCGCGATGGTCCTCCTCGTTTCCCCTGGCCGTTTTTTTGTGTCTCCCCCTTTCTGCCGTTCGCCTTTTGATCCCCTATACTACTGATTTTTGTGCCCCCCCCCACAGGTCCATAATGCGGTCTCGTCGGTCTAAGTTGACCGCCTTTTACAAGTGATGTAACTTTTATGCTTGCGCAATGATGGGACAACCTTGGGCGGTTTCCTCGAAGTTCCAAATCATTACTTTGGGATACCAACCTGTTTGACCCCCGTTAATGCCCTACTTTCACCTGGTTGCGTTTGGCCCCCCTCCCCTCGCACCTCCTAACGTCCCGGAGGTGTACCAGCCTCCCTTTGGACCGAATTTAACGTTTTCAACGATCGCGTTAGCATTCGGCCTGCTGCACCCTGCATCTGGACACTTTTCTTCGAGCTAAAATGTTTTCGCAATTGTATTTTTTGATTGTTAAGCGTTTTTTTTTTTTTGTTGTGTTTCCCCCCTCCCGGGGGCAGTTTTATGCCCCGTATTTCCAGTGGTCATGTAGTTAACTCCCCAAGAATGGTGTCGACTTTTGTTAAATTGTTGTCCTGTGCCTTGGTTTGACCTAAATCCTACTTTCTTTTATCGTCCCCTCTCCGAGCCCCTCCATAGTCCCGTCACTTTGCCCTGCCCCCCCCCTTCGCGGCGTCGGCTCCGCCCCCATCGGTCCCTATCACACTCTAAAGTCTCTTGCTTTCTCGCCGTTTTGTTCCAAGCGCTTACCCCCCTATTTGACAGGTTCTCGCGGTTTCCAAGACACGAGCAGTCGTCCTTTTTCTCTCTCCTCCAAAACCTTCTTGTTCTGTAAGAGGCTAGTCGGTTGCTTTTGCACCTCATTTCTTGCCGCGGTACCTCCTCCACCATTTTTGACTCACATAGTAGAAACTTTCTTTTTTGTCTTAGTTCTTCCATAGAAGCATTTTTTTTCCAATTCTCCCTTCTAGATTTGCCGTGTCTTCTCTTTCCATGATTGGCGCTGCTTTGCCGCAGTTGATCTGCCTCCCTAAATCGCTTTTTCTGGCCCCCCTTCACAGTGTCAGTTCCGTGACCAGTAACCCGAGCTTGTTCTCGGTGCCTCCCCCCTGCGATATGCCCCAATTCCCCGGCTGGTTTACCAAGGAAGTCCCCTGCAGAAACGTAGTCTGTCCCCCTTTTCTTGAAGATATCAGAATTAAATGGCCTGTCGGCAACATTGCTTAGCAATCAGAGCCGGGTTCTCCCCCTGTTTTAGGTACCCCCTCAGGTTCTCGCGGTCTTTCCTGCTCTTTTGCTTTTGCGGTGCCCTCACCTTTTAACTCCCGATTTTGTTTGCGGATCCCTTTCTCTCGGGAACTCCTGATTCCTTGCCTTTTTTTTTTTAACTTTTCCGAAATCTTTTTCGTTCCCATAGATCCTCACACCCCGATGGCGATTCGCGTCGCCCATGTGAGATATCCGCGTTTCGCATGACCAGTTTAGTTTTTCTGTTTAATTTAGGAGCGAGACCCGTTCGACCGTTGCTGACATTCTCTTCGGTCCTCGATCAGTCCTAATTTCTCTTCCCGTTTTTGTGTCGTTTAGCTTTTCCCCCCATCCGCCGTCCGAGGACCCTGTTTTTTACTTCCTTTTACTTTTTCTTTTTACGTTCTCTCCCCGACCCCGTATTCTCCGAAACCGGTCCCTGCGGAAATTTGTTCGGCCCCCTTTCGACTCTGCATTTGGGTCTTTCTTCCCGCTCCTTTTTGTTATTTCCTTCTCCCCTCCCGAATACCCAATTTTTGACCTTCCTTAGAGCCCCGGCCCCTTTCAAGGTCTCCCCTCCCGCGGCCCCCATTCTGGTGCTTCCCCGCCACACAGGCCCCCCCCTTTTTCTTGATCCTTTTCGGCACATCGCCCGCGCGCTTAGGGGTTTCAATTTGACCGCCCGCTTCCGCCTGGTTGCTCTCCCGTATCACCCGCTGCCTCTCTGTTGATGTCCCCTAAAACGCCTTTTTTGACTTTACGCCTTGTTTGTCCTCATCCACGATGCCCTTCGACTGTTCTCCGCTCTGTGGACCAATTTTTGGCCAGTCCTTGTCTTTTTCAATTGATATGAAAACCCCAAGTGTTCTCTTTTGGGCGGAACTTCCCCCCGAAGTCTGGCCTCCTCCTATGCTTTTTTTTTTTCCTTGACGGGCGTTTCTTAGACTTGGTTCACGAGCGCTCAAACACAGGACCTCTTAGATTTTTTAGTCTAGACGTTTAAATTCCTGGTGAGAATCTCGTTTCTGAAACGAAACATACACCGGAATTTTGACATTTTTGCTTAACTTTTGCGCGAATCCAAGAAATGTTGCACAAGTGACCCCCCAAGAGTGAAGACTATGTTTCCCCCCCCACGACGTTGCGTTTGGACGCAGTCTCTCTCCCTCGCGTGCTTATCTTTCCTGTAGTTTGGGCACCCCGTACGCCCATATTCTCTACTTTATAGCGCTTTGAGCGTTTCCCCCACAACCACCTTGCTTACTATGCGTCTGCACTTCTCGTTATGAGTGTTTTTTTGCTTTGCGTTGAACCTCGTTGGCTACCCCAGCCTTTCCCCGTAGTTTGGTTCCAATCCAATTGCCCCGGCGAGAAGAGGCGCTCTCACCGAGCCTTCCTTTCGTCCGGATTCTCAACCAACTCTGAACCCCCTCTTTTGCAAAGAAAGTACAATGCTGGTGCATAGGGACTTTGTGAGACCAGCATGACCACTAGCCCCGTTATTTGAAGTCATTCAAAGAAAAAAAATACCCCATCTTTCGGTGGAAAGTCCAAACGTTCCAGTTTCCATCCATAGTCCTCCCAAGGGGATGTGTCCTTCCCAGTGCCCCCTCGGCCCGCCTCTGACTTCTCCAATGACAGCGAAATGTTCTCGAGATAAGTCGAGATTTCAGCAAATTTTCCGTCCGGCACTGTTAGGGGATTGCCTTTTCATATTAGGTTATTTTAAGTATGTCGGTTAATTCCCAATTCCAGCCCCCCCCTAGTGAACAATTTGAACAGTCATCCACGGGGTTGCTTGGATTTTTAACAAGGGGCACGTATGCATATTCTTTAAACCTCCCCCAATTGACCACACCCCTTTTCTCTCATCAATTAAAAATTGGGAAGGAATTTTGTACCTGGTCCTTCCAGCCTAGGTCGACCTTTTCTTCTGTTTGGGCGGCTTGATTCATATAGAGGAGCATTTTGACCATTTGGCTCCTTGCATTTGAGTACCCCCCCTTTCGGCCCCGGTTTTTTTGCCCCCCCCCTTCCCAGAAGGAGGCCCACCCCCACCTCTCCATGGTTTTCTAACTGGCTCCAATTCGTTTTGGCACGAGACTGTGGAGCCCCCTTTCAGCCCCATCCTCAGCTCCCGGTCTGCCAGAGTCAGCCCTGGGGGATTCCAATACCAGAACGCAAAATCCCCCCCAGCCTTTTGCATCCTCCTTCCGAGTCCTCTTCCGGACAATCACGCCAGTAAATTGGTCGATTTTGAATCCCCACCCCCCCCCCACCCAAGAGCACATTTTAATTTGCCTTATTTAGATTTTTACCTTCAGTCCTTCCCTTCACATAGTCGAAGGAAATCCTCCCCGCGGGATGCCACGTTACCACGACAGTTAGGAGCGTTTGTTGATCCGGTTATTCGGGAGATCCGGCCTAGAGCGGGCAGCATTTTCCCTGGGACTGAGCGCCGTTCTACCCCTGAAGCGAACCCTCGCAATCCGTAAGGAATCTCCTCCTTTGAAGCACCTCGTTGTTTCGTGTTAGATCTGATAAGATCTCATTATAGCGAGGGATGCGCTTGTGCCCGAAAGGTTTGCTGCCAGGGAGCATCGAAGCGCCCTCAAGCTCTCTGATCTCCAGCCTCAGCCGAGCAACCAACACGTGTTCGATTGGAAAAGGGTCCATCGATTCTTAGTATAGGGCTTCGGCTATTTGATAGGTAAGGCGATGTCTGCGGATGGCATTTAACGTTGCGATTGTGTTGGGCCCTTCAAAGAAACCATTTATGTAATTGATCCCGTTCCGCCTAGGCAAATACCCCACCCCCTCAAGTCGCCTTGACCTGGGTTACGCGGGGTTTAGTTCATGCCACATCGTGCACCTGCTTTTCGTATGGACCGTAATTACTGTCTTTACCGCGACTTTCTCCGATCCGAAGGCTTGCTCAAAAAGTCCAGCCTGACACCTCTTTCCCCGTTTTGTCCCGCGCGTTGTCTGGCATGGTTAAGCCCAAAGGGCCGGAAGGCGGTCAGCAACCAGCTTAGGTATTCCCGGTTTATTGCCAAGAAGCTCGACCTGCCTCTCTCCCCAACCGGACATAACCGGGAAGAGTCGATGTAAGCCCCTTGCCCAACGTGCGTTTTTTCCCACATTTCTTTCATTTGCTATACCACTGATGGTAACAAGGATTTTTTTGACAGTTGCCCGGGGCACACACTTTAGGCCTGGGTTCGCACCCTGCAGAGGTCCCTTCCTTGTCACTTTTCCTCCTTGGGCTGCGTTCCCATCACGCTCCGTCCCCCACCTTCCAGCGGCGCGTTCCTTTCCATCCCCCCCCAAAGTTTGACCTAGAACTGCCGGCCTCTCTACTCTAGACTTTCATCTCCCTTTCGCCACTTGTCCTTCCCAACGAAAGCGGACCCCCCCCCCCTCTCTCTTTTTCCGTAGCCGACATTTTTAGTTATTTTCGCAGGACCTGTGAAGGTCCCCACCTGAAACGGTGCATTTTTTTTTCTTGTCTGACGAACATCTACTTCTCCTGCCTGCGCAGCCACATAACTTCAACTCTGTTCCCTATGTATTGCCCACATCCGTTTTCAAGTTTTCCTGGGGGACTGGAATCCTGCTCTTCCCCTGCGCCCCTTGCCATATCCCACTGTCTTCGCCCGTCCCCTGCAGTGCAACCCCCTTTCCTGTTTTCCGGCGTGATAGCCAAACGCTTTTAATCTAATTTGAACACAAACGACGCCAACCCATTCATGAGTCGCTTTAAGAGTTTTCTTCTAGAATTTGTTTTCTGGAACCAAGTCTCTTCATAATCGTACGAGCGAGTCTGACCCATTTTTCACCCTACCACTTTTTGATCCGTCAGAATTTCGAGCGTCATATGATCGCCTGTTTCCCCAACTGCCCCCTGGTTGGTTTTTTTTGTAACGGGTTTACTGTTTGTTTTTGTTTTTGTTGTACCCAGGTTTTCCTCTTGCGCCCTTTTTCTTTAAAGTCTCTTACGTAAATCATCCCTTTTCGACGCAACAATGAGTTTACCCCAGAGCCTTGTTGTCTTAGGGTTCTGGAGAAAGTCTTCTACGGACGTTCAACGCTTAAGTCACATTTTACATTCCCGCGTCCCTAGATTTAGATCTCGTATAAGGAGGTTTACTGAAGCATTAATTTGCAAAGCAGTCCGGTTCACTTTCAGACAGCTAGGAAGTCACAATTTATCCTTCGCCTACAGGCGAGGCATTATTTCAGGCACCAGGTAAGGGCCTGATTAAGTCCCAAGGTCCTAGGACGATGGGCGCGCGGACGCGCGTACATTGCCCCAAGCTGAACCCGAATGTTTCCCCTCAGGTGCCCCCGCGTTTTGGGCATAGCGTGCAGACACCTTTCGCTGTTCTCGTTGGGGCATTGTTACCTGTCGGTCGGGCCATTTTGATGTGGATACATCACCTTTCTCCGCTTTGCCCCCCCCGGTCATTTTCCAACCATGTCCAAGTCAGTTTGCGGTCCTTGCTCCTCCTGCGATTGGAGTGCTGAAACCGATCACCCTCCCGAGGCTGTTGAGGTTTCGTGGTCCTCCGATTTTGACTCTCGCCCTTGCGTGACTGCCGGAAATAATTCTTTTATAGTTTCTTGCCTATTGCCCCCTCCCCAATTAGATACGCCTCTCGGCTGCGTCTCCCCACTTTTTGTGCATCCTCCCTCCAGAGCTTTGCCAGCCAACTTGTTTTTGGAGCTTTCCAGGTGATTTCCCATTTCGCCAGTTCAATGTTATTCTCCCCGCTTGATGCCGGTTACAGGTCTCATACAC
>Ga0179593_1301820_pt1 | contig 10529 bp, 7 predicted proteins | sample CZODoug2_1_08_16_FD_185931 | JGI IMG/M metagenome (GOLD analysis project Ga0179593, IMG submission 185931) | Vadose zone soil fungal communities from Angelo Coast Range Reserve, California, USA - CZODoug2_1_08_16fungal (PacBio error correction) | ecosystem: Environmental > Terrestrial > Soil >... | reverse complement strand
TTCTCTCCCTTCGCGGCCGCGAGTCCTTCGCTCCCCTCGTTTCACGACTAATGAGTTTCTTAAGTTTGTGTTCCAGGGACAGCGGTCCGACCGGCACGTTGAACGCCCCTCCCTTCCCAAGTTCCCCGTGATTCTTCACACTTTCGCCGAACGCGACGCCGATGATCTTCGCTTTCTCAGCTCCGGGAATGCGCTAAATTTTGCGACCTTTCCCCCCCGACACTTTTATTACGTTGAATGAATCATCGACCCAAAAACTTTTTGGCCGTGGCTGAAATAAGTCCTTCGGCAAACTGGAACCTCTAGAACTTCTCGCCCTGTTTTTGCGCATACTTTCAGTACACTGAATTTGTTCCTGCTTCGAACGAGATTCCAACATACTCTGAACTCCTTTACCTTCTTCAATGGCGTTTCTTTTTTTAAAAGCTTTTGGAGGCGGAGAAAGCCTCTTTCCAATAGAAGACAATTTTTCTCCACCTCCTCCCCTCCCCTTACCCGTACTCTGCCGGAATCACTGAACACGTTCGTGAGTACGTGAGACCTTCTCTTTCGTAGACATCCCTGGAATTACTATGCCCCTCTACATGCTTCCCCCCTCTAGATGGAAGCCGCCCTCAAGCGGTCGAGGTCCGGTTGAATCAGGAATCTCGTCATCTCCCCCCACTGCCTACGAGGCTTTTCTTTCTCACGCGATCACTCCCCAAAACCATTTTTGACGATCCGAACAGGCGGCGCGCCCCCACCCCCCCTCCCCCTTTTCCATCTTCCTTGTTACCGATGACGCTCAAGTTGCGTCCTGCAGCCAACGGATCCGATTTTCTGCCTTCTCCTCCTACTATGTTCTTCGTCCCCTTCAGCCTCAACGAAAGATTTTGATGTGAGTCTTATTAAGTGAGGGTAGATTCAAGCACGCCTTAGAGTTCCTAGTCTTCAAAAACTTCTCCCTCCAAACCACATACATTGCAGGTTCGTCTTCCTAAACGTTCCCTTCTTCTTGTCGCTCCCCTGTCTGTATTAGGGTGGTTTCCTTTCCTTATCTTGACTTGGCCCCATTCCCCCTTTCCGTTCATCTACTCGTTTGACGGGCGGTCTGGGCCCATGTCTTTTCACCTCTTTTAAACACCCTTCAACTCTCCATATCTTCCATCGTCGAGCCGGCCAGCGTCGGCCCTTGTCGAATTATCGTCCCCCCCTCCGGATAATTCTTTCACTTTCATTTTTTTCTTTTTCCCCGAGTTAGAGTTATTCTCCCTACGCCCCTTCCCCCCCCCCATAGCTCATCGGCTGCCGTTACCTCCTTAGCGAAGGAGGATCACTCTGCCGACCCCGCGCCCCTCCTTTCCTCCCACCCTTTTCCGAGCCATTGTCCGGTCCCTTGACGCAAGCCTTAGTAGTCCTCGAGCCTTGTGTCCCTCTTCTTTTAGGTCATCGTGAACCGCCATCCCTTTAAATTTCTTTTTTTTTCCTTCCTTTCCCGGTAGCCACTATTCAAATGAATTCTTTTCAATCGGCCCCCTTGTAAGATAGCTCGGATCGATGTCAGGCAGGAACTTCTTTCCTGCAAAATTTTTGTATCCTCCATCCTGTCGCTGGTAACCATCTTCGGACCCTGAGCAATCGATCTTGCGAGCCCCCGTTCCTAGATGTTAACTTGCCCGCCGAGCGCCCGTTCTTCACCATCCACCGAGCTGATGTTGTCGCCAGCCAATGCCAGTCTTCGTCGCGTCCTTGGAATATTTTTGATCTCTGCCCTCCCTTATCTCTGAAGAGCGTTTGGCGACAACCGATTCTCCTTCTACTTTCAAAAACACTTCCCAAGGTATCGTTCTGACATCGGTTTTTTTTCTTTTTGAGCGTTCGGCTCCCCTTCAGGTACGAGGTTGATACAGACAGCGGTTTCCCACCCGGCATGATAAGCGCTTCCCACACAAGGGGGTTGTTTTCTCCGTCCATACACCACGTTTTTAATGAGATTTTCTAATGAAGCGCCATCAAGTTAGGCCGATTTAGTCCTGTCTTTCTTTCTTTTGTCCTCTTTTCTTCCGTCTTCCGTACTGGTAGAGGTGAGTTGTTTACTACCTCTAGCTTCTGGCGCCCCCACCTCTGACGAGGACCTTCTTGCTTCCTTCTTTCTCGCTAGAAAGATTCCCCAGGATCTTGGTCTTTCTCTGCCGCGTGCGATCTGTTTGCGCTTTCGCGAATCTCTCGCGGAAATGTTATGGTCCTTCAGTTTTCCCCTGCTTTCATGGTCTCCCTTCCGGCACCAGAAGGTCTGTGCTTTTCCGAAAGTGTACTGTGCTTTCTATTAGACTTGGCCCCCCCTAGCAGATGATAGACCTCCCCCACCACTCGTGTATATGCTTCTTTCTTCCTCTGCGCTGCCTCAAGCGGCCAGAGCAGGACTGAGAAGTCATAGAAATCTCCGCAGCTTCTTCCGCGAGTCCGTTTATGCTCTGTTTTCGAGGCATCGACTCATGCAAAGCCATTGACGATTTAGGACGAAGGGCATCCCTCCCGCGTTCTGTCGCTACGCACAACCGTACGATGCGTTAGTCGCGGTTGGGGACGTAGGCGTTCATTTTCGTACTCTTTCCCCTCCCCAGTTCTACTTTTGTCAATCACTTCCCCTACTTTATATCAGGAGAGTCACCTTTGTCCCCCCTACTGCTGCGTCACTACCGCCAATCCGGTTTTTTTTTCATCGGCTCCCTTGAGATACGGATTCTGCCCACATTTCGCGCTCCGCCCTCTTCGCGGGCCTGGTTTTTTTTCCATGCTGGTTTACAGTCGCTATCAGACTAGCCTCCCTCTTCAAGGCCAAAGTCCAACGTCATCCCCTCGGGTCGCCCGCGAATCAACCGGGTTCGTCTTTTCTGCCCTCCCACTTGAATTGATCTGGCCGTACATCGACAAGGTCTTGACATCCCTTTCTCTATGCCTTACGACTTTCGATAATCGCGCTTCTAGACCTCTTCATCTACCTCCGAATAATTTCGGTTTCCCCTTCCCCCCGTAATATCAGAGTTGATTATTTTTTCTTGCTAGGAAGTCCTTTCATTTTCTCCACATCCCCTCCGCGTCTTTTTTTTAAGACTTGCGCGGGCGACTTACTTCCTCACCCCTTTCTACGGGTTATTGAATCTTTTTTCCAGAGCAGAGCGCTTTTTTTCACCCGCTATTTCTCCCCCCGCGCAGAGCGTTATCCTCCCCGTCCACCTCGTCCTCCCCTTTTCTTCAGTAAGTCCGTTAGCTTCCCTTACACGCGCCTTCCGTTCCAGCCCCCGAGAGATTCTTTGTGGCGTCCTCCTCATTTTCTTTGCATTTCCTTTCCCTCCGCTGCCGTATCGCCGCCCATCTACTTCCCTTTTCAATCTCTCCCCAGGCGCTTGGAGTCTCAAATGCATTTAGGCGTGTGATGCAACCGGTTGTTACGAAGTCGGCTATGACAGCGTGTTTTGTGCGATTCCGTTTGTCCGCGATTCTTTTGGAGGAGGACTATTCTTCCTTCCCCCTCCCCCTTTGTGGTGATCCGCGATAGTCAGGGCATCCTCCCGGCCCGGAAATCGGCCAAAAACCCCACTCGGTTAATAGCGGTCTTTCCCTACCGGTTGCATCGTCATCCTTCGTGTTATGCATTTTCCTCTCCAAGGCGCCGGGTGTCTGATATTTTATGTCCTTCGTGGTCTTCGGTAAGTGCGGAGTTCCTGACTGGGACTTTCTGGCTGACGCTAACAGTCCTCGTCGGCTTGTTTTTTCCCCGGCCTCCTTTATCCGTGCCGCCTGCTTCATCTAAGTCTCCTGTCTTCTCCCTTCCTTCTCTTTGTCCGGCGGCGTGCACTGCTTCCTTGTTTGGTCTGAAACCTTCTGAGACCCTTCTCTCTGCGCTGGAACTCCAGATGTCCCGTTTCCACTAGTCCTGCACGTTTTCTTTTTTTGTCACTTTCCAGCCCGAGAATTCCAAGACCCCCGTTCTCGGGTTTTCGTTGTTACCCCCTTCCGCTAGCTGAACGGAAGTCTCAAGACACCCCGACGATTGCATCACTTTATGTTTCTTCGCGGTTCGGTACCCGAACGAACCACTGTTCTTTCTGGTCCTGCTCGTTCTAGCAGCGAGAAGGTATCTCTTTTACTCGTTTTTTACTCTAACGCGTTGAGCGGGATTCTCTTCTTCGGCGATACTCCCCTGTTAATGGCAGGAAAAGGACCGACCCCGGTTCTTTTTCTTTTTCGGGACTCCGTCCGTCTGACGTGTTGCGTGGGATTTACACTTCTTAGTCCTTTTATAGGCGTTAAAAGATCTGATGATCGGTCTCAGGCCTGCTCTCTTCGGCGCTTCGCTCCCTTTTTTTTAGGCCTCCATGTGTAGGACGCCGATTAACTTCTTTCTTTTAGGCAAGATTATTAGAAGATCCCCCGACTGGTCTTAGCTTTCCTCCGTTTTTCGGTTATTTCTCCTCCCTCCCGCGCTAGTTCCCTTCGACTGCTCCGGGTTCCCACACCGATGAACCCTCCAATAGTGCTCTTTCGTCGCGAAACCGTTACGAGTTTCTACCGTTCTTGCTCCCCTACCTTTTGTCTTAGAATCTCAGTTGCCTCTCTTTGAAAACAGCGCCCAGTTGCGCTGGAAGACGCGAGACGGCCCTTCTCTCGTTCCAGGTCTAGTACCTCCTGGTCTTCTCGGTTCTTTTAAGCTCTCCCGGGCTTCATTCGCCCCTCTTCCGCCGATATCTTGGTGGGTCTGTTCGCTCTGGCGATGGGCCAATCTTCTGCCTTCCTCCCCTAGCCTGTTCTTCTTGTACACGTTCTGTATTCCCCTTTTTTTAAGCGGCGCCTGACTGTTTTGTCCATTGAATCCGGTTGACGGTCCCTCTTGCAGGTCTTCGCGAATGTTTCTTTCCCCCCTCCATCACCCACCTATTCGCTTTTACTATTACTTCTCTCCTGTTTCATCGTTTTTCGTGCTATTCTTCCCAACTCTTTAAACTATGAACTCGTTCCTCAGCCGATTGGTTCCCCTTTACGAAGATACCTTTCTTCCCATATTCTTTGAACCCAAGCCCCTCTAGCCATTACCCTCGCTAAGGAGACCCCTCGGCTCCTCCTCGGCACCAAGCAAGAAAACTTGGCATCGGCAGACCCTTTTTTTTGTATGCGCGTGTTCTTAGCACTCTCCCATTCCCAGCGTTTGTATTGTCGTCGCCCAATCCGAAAATTTTGAACGCTAATTCGGCCCCCCCGTTGTCTTTCGCACGCGCTTCTAAGCCGCACAATTTTTTCTGTTTTTTCGGAGCCGCTATAAACTACCCCCCCCCGACACAAACCTCTTCTACTTCCCCCTTGTCTTGTTGTTTTCCCTGAAGGTCTCTGGGCTCCTGTGTTCTCCCCACTGGTCATCCGTGCTTTTTCCGACTTATCCGCAAAATCCGTTCCGCGACCGTTTTTTTCCTTGGTGCTGTCGACACCCGTCGGTTTTTTTTTGTGGCCCACGAATCGGTCGACTCGATGGTCCATGCGCATCTATAACTGGGTGCCATCCTGCACTGAAGTTATAAGTTGGGCCGAAGCTGTTTTTGACCGCCAGTGCGACCCGCTTCGTGGGATACCCACTTGCGCATGATCGTTTCCCGGGACCCCTCCCCGTAGCTCATCGTTGCAATTCCTCTCGGTGATCCTAATTCCTTTTCTTTACAAGCCTTCTCTGGACCATGACAAGAAATAAAGCGTTATGTCTTTCGATGACCCCTTCCATTCCCATTTCGCCCTTCGCGAGCTGACTATTCTTTTTGCAGTCAAGGTTCCCGGATTCACAGCAATGATCGGTCCCTTTGTGGTCTCATCTTTTTTTGCTCTGTAGTTTTTTTGCTGAGCTTTCTACCCTTACTTCATCTTTTGTTTATGGGTTCGCTCTTGCGGTAAAAAAAGTTCGGAGGGACACCGCTATTTCTACCACTCTGGCCTGTGGTGATCATGTTTAAATGATACTCGACGTTGGTTCTCCCCCGATTATTGACAAGGCCGTTTCTTGTTGGCTTCCTCTGATTGAATCTATCGTGGAGTTAGTGGTTTTTTCCCACTTTCTTCTCCTTTTTAAATGTTTCACAGACCGCCCCCCGTCCCGTTCTCACCTTACTCCTGACCCTCGAATTGCCTAACTATTATGCCCCCATCCTCCTATTCGATACTACTCTCCTCCAGGATTCCTGTAAACGGTCTTATTTTTTCCTAAACCATCCTGTTCAATTGGTTTGTAGGAGGTGTTTTGCTATGCATTTCCACTTTACTGCTTTGAGGGCCCGCTACCTCATTCCTACGCCCCACCGCGGCCGGTCATGATTTTTTTCGTCTTTCCTTGAGTTTGACTCTAGCTTTCGTCCGCTATGAGTCGAGCGCGCTTTTGCTTTTTCTCCCCTTATATATTTGTTCTCATGGACTTGAATATTGCTGCTTATTCGGTGTTAGCGGTTTTTTCTCGATAAATGGTTTGCGTGACCTTCCCGTTGTGTTGTTTGTACCGGCCAATACGCAGTCTGAGTTTTTTGTTCGTATTGCGTCTAGGCCGCTCTTTCACCAGCCTCCCTACCTCTTGATTGCGTCTGATTCTTGCCTTCTTTCGACCATGTTCTGCTGTAGATTACTTCATCTTCTTTCTGTAGACCTCTCCTTGTCTTCGTGTTCAGTGCTTCCTGCGGGTACTGTCCATTTAAGGTCGTAGGTGGCTCACCTGGCGCAGTTTCCAGAAAGTTCTCGCCCTACACCTTCTCTTTCTCCTCCCATTGAATCTGTATTTCAGTCTCGGCCTGCATGCAATTCTCTTTTTCTTCTTAAAACTGTCGCTGAGAATCTGATGAGTTTTTTTTCTGGTTCAGATTTACGTCTTCTCGGCCATTTTTTATCGACTCTTCCAGCCATTTTCTGAAAGGTTTTGGTTCTTTTTTTTTCTTCAAATTTTAGTTCAGCGCGCGGCCCCTGCCTGGCGTTTCTCTTTTAGTTCGCTAAGTGGAAAGAATAGAACTTTCCGTCGCTCCGGATCGGTTCGACGTTTTTTTCGGTCGGACCGTGCAGTGTTTGCCTCTCAGGTCTTCCCGGCATTAGTCGTTTCTTTCTTTCGTAGCTTCGCTCTGTCTTTTTTGATAGTCAATCCTCTCTTTCACCCCTTGTTCTTTGTCTCTCGATTTGACGATCCATTGACTCTCCTTACTATCAATTTCCCCGATTGTGATTCGTGAAGCGATCTGGTCACCCTTGCCTCTTTCCTCTGCGCACCTTCTTATACGCGACGACGATTTTTTGCCTTTTCTCCATCTCAGCTCCCGACCTTTTTTTTTTCTTCTATTGCGCTTCCGTCTTCCTTTGAAGATACCCCAAGCGCCCCAAGACCCTTAAGTTCTGAAGTAATCTCCACACTTCCTTTTCTTAATACTTTCCCGTCCCCTAAAAACTCGTCGATATTTCCCGTGCATTTTTTTTCGCTACCCTTCTTTTTTCCAGTAATTTCTTGCGCCTGACTGCCCCCCGCTCGTTACTTAATCTTTGGTTGGCACAGCTTCTCTTTCTAGCAATATTTTGTACCTCTCATCCCCCAGTCTCCCCTACTACCTTACCCGTCAATCCGCCGCAGGAATCACTTCCTTTACTTGAAGGGACATTGGATCAAGGGCGATTCGACGCCATTTTATTCATTCTACCGCGAATTCACTTTTTCCTTCAATCTTTTTCCTCTTTCTTGGCTTTTCCCCACGCGGTCGAGGGTTTGGATCTTTGCGCATTACCCCCACTCAGCCTCGGCGTCATTTATTATCCCCTCTCACGGTGCAAACGCCATAGATACATTTGACCCCCGGCGGCCCCCCACCCAAAAAATATCTCAGCGTACTGGTTACGATGTCTTATAACCTTTTTCCACTTGACCGTTTCCGCGCCATCCCTGCCGACGCTGCTCGGTCGTGATTTCTCAACAAAATGAAATTGACCCCCTTACGAGATTTTTCTCTGATTATTTTGTTTTTTCGTAACTCGCTGATGACATATGCCCCCGCTCAAAACCTCCTCGGCAACCACCAAATTAATTTAGGTTCTTTTTTTCCAACCGTTCAATTTTTATCCTACTTTCTCCGATGTTGATGGTCTTTTGGTTCATTCCCTATTTCTCTTTTCCGTGAAGAAGCGGGACGGTTTTTTTTTTCTCCTTGTCGGCATGTTCTGGTGGAAACCCACGCGTCCCTATCCTTCAATAGTCAGCGCACCTCCCCAGCGAACGGCCTGTCCGCCCCCGGACCCCCCCAACCTTTTATTCCTCTTTTGTTCCCCCCCCCCCACTTCACCATCGCTCTTTAGGATCGTTGATTCCCTCATAACATGTTTTTACCTCTTGGCCCCCCCCATCTCCTTCTGCCTTCCTCTCGCGTACCGGCTCCGCCGATTTGACGACAGCGCACATCATCGACCCCCCGGTGAACGAGCATGCTCCGTTTGGGCACCCGACGCCCGTAAGCCTCCCGCTAATTGCCTAAGCTGTCAGATTCTTCCATCACTGTCCATTTTTTCTGTAAGCTTCCTTGTACGGTAGACACTCTCCACCCACTGGAATTAGGTCTAAACTTTTCCCTTCCAATTGCACGCCTTAGTCGACCCAGTTCTTTGTCCGCTAAATTATTTCTCCCTGGCTACCGCCCAGAGGGGTTCTGAGTCGATAAAACTTTTCAGTGATGAACTCTTATTTCCGATGCACCCCTTTTTCTCTAGATGATCCGGGGCCAGTCGCGCCCGCTTCGTTGTTTCAACCACCGCTTGCTCAGCATTCCCCCTCTGGACGCCCCGCTTGCTGAGATCTTCCCGCATTCAGACGAGAGCTGAAACCGCTTAGCCTTCGAATGTGTCCGGTTTCCACCACAATTCCAGTATCTTCTCAGCGGGTTTTTTTTTCTTTTTGAGCTCGGACAATCGGTCCCCTCTTTCCAGCGCCCCCTCTGAATGTTCAGGCTTTTTTCCAACTGGCTTTTTTGCTGTCGACGACCAACACAAACGCTTGTGATGCTCTCTTTATGAGCATGTCCCTTTCGTCCATCCTTAGGGACGCTCTCCAGCTTATGGCGGTGTTACGATGCGCTTTTTTTTCCTGACCCTCGATGTACTGGTAGCGGTTGGCGTTGGTTTCACTAATTTTTTCGAATGTTTCGTGAGGCTGGCAATTTCCCTGCGAGTCCTCTTTTTAATGTGCTCTCCCGCTCTTAAAGCTCACCTTTTTTTGCTGCAGGAACTAGTGCCTCTCGCTGCTCTTGTTGGCGCTGTCTCCCTCCTGACCTTCCTTCCTTGATTCGGGTTTCAGTAACGTCTGTACACATGACTGCTCCCCTGTCTCGCTTAACCGGCACCAAGAAGGCGGACCCAGCCGCAAAGTTCTTCTTAGGGCAGACTGGCCATTCCGCTCTCTCGGACCATCCCCCCGCTTATTGACGCTTTTCCAGCCTGGAGCGTGCAAATTCTGAGTGGACATGCTTGACGTCCAATAGAGTTCTTTATGCCTCGCTTACAGCGTGTTCGCTTTTCTCTGCATCTCGCTCTCACCGACCTGAATCTTCGTCGAACTTTGGCTACCTGTCTTGGTCGTTAGAATTCAACACACGCTTTTTTCTCCCCTTTGTTTTTTCCGTTTTGTCGCATTCCTTTCGAACCCGACAGGCGGTTCGCGTACTAAAGAACACTTTCAGCGCATCCTCTGCGCGTCCCTATTACTTTTTTCCATCCGATGTCCTAACGCCCCTCTTCGCATCCTGCTAGGATTTTCTTCTGAGTTCTGACAACATGCTGATTATTCAGCAGTAATATCTCAATTCATTTGTCCCTCGCGCCCTCTTTGTGCCCGTCGCCCACCCCTTCGCTTTTTTTTTTTTCAGAACCTTGCAAAACTCACACTTGGACGCGACAATCCCTGGTTTTTTTTTTCGCCCTTTACCACTTTAGCTGAACTTCCAGCGCAATCTTTTTTTTTCTTCGAAAGTTTTATATGAGATCAACTCCGTAACTTTTTTTTCTCTTTTTTTCGACCGAGGCAGTCCACGGACTCACCCTTGTCCTGATTTTTCTCCCCGCGCATCTAGTTTGAGTCATCTTTCTTCCCGTTATCATCTGATTGTTTCCCAACGCCTCGCCGGAGGCATATAAGCGGGAGAGGTCCTGCCTTACTCAGACACCGGTTCTTCAGTTGATCGGTCCCCTAGCGCTTTTTCCACCGCTCTGCTCCAACCAGCGAGCGTTCCCTCCCGCCGTCACCGTTGACTACCTGGCCCGCGTTCTCAGTGATCCCTCTTCCTCGGCGTACTCTTCGTCCGGACCCCCCGCGCGATTCCCTGGTTTTTTTCGTGTTTTCGTCCTTGCATTTCAAGGAACTTCTCCTGTCGTCCCCGTTCCTTCACAACTCTTTCACCGTCGACTGAGCGCCCCCAAATGGCATTGTCCAAGCAGGCGTGCGATTCCCTTTTAAATGAACCCTTTTTTTTTGCCGATTCCCCTGCTGGCCGCCGATTCCTTGT
>Ga0179593_1263652_pt1 | contig 10529 bp, 11 predicted proteins | sample CZODoug2_1_08_16_FD_185931 | JGI IMG/M metagenome (GOLD analysis project Ga0179593, IMG submission 185931) | Vadose zone soil fungal communities from Angelo Coast Range Reserve, California, USA - CZODoug2_1_08_16fungal (PacBio error correction) | ecosystem: Environmental > Terrestrial > Soil >... | reverse complement strand
GCATCGTGGAACTGACACCCCTTCAACTTTTTTTTTTTTTTTCTTTTTTTTTTTGTGTGGTTTTTGGGGTGTTTGGCAAGCCCTTTTTTGGATGGCGCGGAGAGTCTTTGCTGGTCCCAGTCTGGATGTATCTGATCGGCCCATCTTTTTTTTTGGACTCCTATGACTGTCGGACCTTGACATAGCTCTTCCCGTACCCTTCCCCCCTTTTGCGTAATTACTTTTGTCCACAACCAATGAAAGGCCTGTCCCCCTCACCCTAACGCCCGAGTATTCTGGGCTTGAAACAATCCCCCCCGAATCTTTCCCCTCAACTAATGACGCTTTTCAACGTGCTCTCCTTTGTGTGCCCTATCCCCCTCTTTTTTTTTGGTTTCCCCTGTCCCAATTACCAGCAGCCTTTCCCACAGAGTTACCATTTTTCCAACTTTTGCGCTTGCCTGTGTGCGAGATGACCTTCCTTCCCCCTGTGACCCTTCCAGATTTTGTATAGACAAGATCCCCCGTGGATGCCTGCTTTTTGCCTTGACTTGAAGACACGGTTCCCATAGACGCCCTTGCCCTGACCCCCACTCCAGCTTTCCATTTGCAGCTCCGAACCTTTTTCATCTTTTTTGCGACTTCTTTTGGGAACGCACCGAATGACGTGCCTTTTTTTTGTTTTTCACCTGTCTTGGCGACTGCATTGTCACCTCGTTTTCCTTTGGTATTTGGTGAGGTTGGGCACAGATTTGTCGTTTTCCTCCCCTCATTTTTTGCCCATTGGCTTGTGAGGGATTGCGACCCCCTTAGCAATTTTTTCTTGACGTTCTTTCATGGTTTACCTTGAACATGGGTTGGTTTCCGGGGCGTGGCCCGTATTCACAATTTTTTACCGAGGTATAACCGAGGGACCCCCCCCCCTTCTTTTTGCGCGGGGGCGGATCCGCATGCGGCCACTCTTCAAGTTATCATCGCAATCTTGCCAGCACCTTTTTCCGCTCTGTACGAGCGAGCATGGTCCCCCTCTGTTTCAGCCATGGGCATCCTCAGGTCTTTCTTCCCGACTGGTAGGCATGTTCCGAGGAGCTGAGCTTTTACTTTTTGAACATCTTCTTTCCGACGACCTGTCTGCTTTTTGCCGAAGGTGTGCCTGACTTTACAGGCTGCCGGTAGGAGTCTTCCCACTTCTTTGGATTAAGAGGTCCTTGTCCAATTTAGTTTTTTTCTTTTGAGAGGTGCTTCGGGCCTCCGCAATTCGCACATTTTCTGGTCTCCTTCGAGAGTTCAGTTTTTTGCCAGACGCAGTTAAACCTCTGTTTCTCAGTCATCTCTCTTTTTCCACGCCCTTTCCCTTTTTTTTTTTGGATTCTGAATTTCTTTCCTGTTAGGTTTATTAAAGACATTACGTCCTCTCGACCACGTCATGCGTTCTTTTAATTTGTTCAGTTTCCCACCTTTCACTCGTTCCAATGCCCTCCCAGTTTTTTTTCACTCCGCGCCCATGTGGTCTTCTCATACCTGGCCCCCAGTCCTAGCGTTATGCACCCCCTGCCGAGTTTTTCTCTTTCGACGCGCCCCGTAAGCAGCTATAGAACTTCTCCCATCCCGGACGAGTTCACCTGCGTCATGCCTTTTTTTCCCCTCCCTAGTCCCAGACTTTTTTTCATCTTTCCACCCCGACCTGCCGGTTCCATTTGATGTCACCGCCCCTCTTTTTACTCTGCGGCTTCCCCACAGGTTAGAAAACCTCAGGGGTCCGTTTGTCTCCCCTCCTTTATTGGGCAGTAGCCCCCTCCTCGGGTCAACCAGTATAATTTTTAAGCTTCCAAGCCATTGACAAAGAGTCTCGGTTCGCACTTCCCCTCCCATACAGGGCACCAACTCCGCTACCCTCCCATACCGCATCGAAATACGTTCACCCGTCTGCCCCCTGCTCGCCCAGACCCCTCGTTAACCCTTCACACCGCAGTCGAAGTTTTCCGGAGTCATTTCAAGGAATTCGCGACTAGGTACACGCGTATTTTGTAAGGAGTTTTTTAGGGTACCCTGGTACTTTCTATCCCCCGTAACTTGATTAAGCCAAGGTTCCCTCAGGCATCCCCCTTTTTCTCTTGTCGATCCAGCTCCAAGTTCTAGTCACAGGTGTTTCTGCCAAAGCCACCATCGCCCCTCCAGTTTTTGAAGTTAACTTTCCACTCCTTGTTTCGCGTGTTTGCCTCCAGCCTTCCCCCGCACTTGGAAAACCCATGCGCTCACTTTGTTTTTTTCACCTGGCCTATTGAGGTCTCCCGTTGGAGCGGAATGCACCCTCAGCCCGTTTGGTAGAGGATTTCCTTCCTTTCCCCGTTTTTTGTTCACCCAGTTCCTTCCTCCCCTGCTTTTGATGTCTCTATAGCCTATGTCGGTCGAACTCCGGCTGAGTTGTTCCACCTTGAGCAGTGTGGCCGATCCGAAGCGCCCCCTTGGGCCATCAACCTCTCTCCCCAATACCACTAAGTGACAAGCCTGAACCAGAGCCCCCTCTTTCCCCTCCAGGTCGAAACCCGCCGATCTTTCTACAAAGAACCGAATGAGGTTAAAGGCTGTTGGATAATCTTTCCCTTCCGCATTTCCCTTTTTGAAGACTCTGAAAAAAATAGGTTGTTCCTTTGCCAACGATTCTTGACCCCCTCACGGGTTTAGGTCAGTTTCTTCCCGTCTGCGCCGCAATCGAGCTAACAAGCTTCATGAGCCCTTGCTCGTCTTCATGTCTTGAGAAGAAAGTATGGCCCCCCTTCCTTCCGGTTACGACCGGCCGGTACGTCTTTCTCTCCTTCCCCCCCCGCACCCTTTTCAAAAGTAGGTCAGGCAATCACTCCCTTCCTCCTGTTCGTCCGATCACCAGAGCGCCTGTTGCTTGTTTTTATCCCCTTTTGAGACAGAACCCCCAGCCCCGCCGAAGTTGAGTTTCTCTCTTCCTTCCTGGAATGACTTTTGGACCCCTGCCATGAACCTCCCCCCCAGCATTATTCTTCAACGTGCCCAGATCCAACCCCTGGTTTTGCCATAAACCTTTCGGCCCTTTGCCACGTCGGTACCCTCTTCCTCCTCACAACGAGCAACCGTTTTTTAACCTCAGAACTTTTCCCATTCAAAAGGTTCGTCCGTGAGTCCGGCATGAGCCTTAAATTTTTTTCCGGCTTGACTAGATTTAGGTAAGCCGCCCCTCCTTCCGAACGCGCCCCCCTCCCCCCCCCCCCCCCCCCCCCCGCCCCCCCCCCCCCCCCCCCCCCCACCCCCCGAAAAAGAGACGAGCCATCCTACCCATCCTCCTCATAACAAGAAGGTCAAGAGACCCCCCGCTACCCTGAGCCACGAAACGCCTCCACTACACAACCAACCCTGTCGAAATCGACACCTTTGGCGGAGACTTTGAACCCCCTACGTCCCCCCTCTTCTGACTCAACACGCCCACTCCCTCCTCCTCCATATAGAATTATCCACTTTTTTTCATCCCCCACGCATCAGCCTCCTCCCTCCTTCCCTCGGTTTTTAAGTCTAACTTAGCGTCTTTGAAAATCTGGTTGTTTCGGGCCCCCTTTTGTTTTTTTTCATGGCAAGAACTGTTTCCCCGCTTAGGACCTTCCTTCTTCCATGGCCCCTTTGAGATCGCACCCTGATCTTCAAAAATTTTCTTTTTCTCTTTTTAAGATAATGTATCTGTAAAGTTAGTATATAGTCTCGTCCGCGAAACAGACGAAACTTTGATTCTCCAGGAAGTTGACCCCGCCTTCGCTTAGTCTCCATTTGTCAGGGGTGGGGTTTTTTTTTACGGATTCAGCTCTTTTTTTTTCTCTTCCCTTTAAGACATTACAAGTGGAAAATGCCCCTTTCGCTTTCCAGGGTCCTTACGGCAAGGCCAAACTGGGATGCGAAAGGATAAAATCTGTTTCCTTCCCCGTCCGACCCCGCGGACCCCCTGCCTCAAGAGTTTATGCTGAAGAAAGCGTTTTGGTTTACTCTCTGATGATCCCGTCGGCGCTCCCTTCTTGACGAGTAAGGAGGAATTTTCACCTAGGCCGGCAGTTCCATTCAGTTCACTTAATATCGATATTCTTTTACCGCGCCTCTTTCCTTAGCCTTTTGTGAGCCTACAGCGAGTGTCCCTTTACTAGCTTTTGACCCATGAATCTTACCTCCCCTTTTCTCCTTGGGTTTTTCCCTAGTCCACGGGCATTCTGCTAGGCTACAAATTTTTTGCAATCTGCAGTTTTCTCGGGACTGTCTGGTTTTTGAAGACCAGTCACGCGTGATAAGAAGTGTTCAACCTCCCTACTCTCCATCTTTCCCCCCTCCAGTTAACGATGCCGGCTGCGAGCCTTGTTGTCCGACGCCTTTACTCCCTCCGTTCTTTTTCAAATGTCCCGGCTACTCCGTCCGCCTGCGTCATTTCTCCCTTTTTACTTACTTGTTGCGAGAGATCAGCTCGGCTTCCTTCTTGAGTCTACCTCACATTCCATGAATCCTGGATCGTGCTGTTCTACACTTCAAGTTATAGAGAGAATAACCCCTTCCTTCCGTTCCCCTGATCTGTGGTCTTTGGGCTTTTTGGACTACGGTACGAGGGCTTTTTTTTTCCCTTTCGCTCAATCAGTACATGATACAACTTGTCTTCTTGCAGACCTTTCGACCTGTTTTAATTTTGGACCCTTGCCGAAGGCCCCATCGGGAACTTCCCCTTCTTTCATTTCTGCTTCTTGTCGTGAAGATCCTCCGTCTTATTGGGTTTCTCTTTACGAATGATCCCGCGCCTGGCACCCCACCCAACTTCCCTGGAGCCGCGCCCCCCCCTTTTCCTCCCCTGACGACTAGGAGCAGTTTCACTCCTCCCCCCTGCGTCTTATTTGTCTCAAACGTCAACCATGGGTTAGTCAGCAGTCCTCCCGTCGCCGCCCAACCTTTTAGAGCGCTTTGCCCTTCTCCCTTTAGTGAACCCTTGCAACCGAAGGCCAACGGCACTGGACCTCCTTTCTTCACGGTTTTCCCTCGTACCCCCAATTGCGGCATCCTGAACCTCCTGGTTTCCGCTTTTCAGTTATCGGAGTATTGGCGACTCGGTCCTCGCCCTTGATCATACTCGATCTCGTTGACTTTTGATATATAAAGTTTTGTGAGTGAGGCCCCTCCTAGGGCCATTTCACCTTTCCCGTTCTTCCCTTTCACACAAAAGTTGTTTAGGAAATGACACAAAAGCTACTCCGCTTCATTTTCCCGTTCCTTGCGGTGGGAGGATATTCTTCTGCTGAGTTTTATTAGCTGAGTTCTATCTGGTCCGCGCTCGGATTCTTTTTGCTCCGCGAAAGATGGTTCCCGTTCCCCGCGGGCACCTTTTGCCCGTCTCATTTCGCTGGTTTTTTAGGCTGCCGTCAGGTTTTTCGTTTCGGCCAAGCATAGGTTCTCCGTTGGTGTCGTTTGTTATGCTCGGTATTTTCCTCTGTCTGAGTTTGCCTTTTCGCTAAAGCTGTTTTCGCCTCCTTCGTTTATCGTTTTTGTTGCATTCCTAGGGCGACCCGTAGAAGCCGCCTGGCATGCGTGCATCTTTCCAGTGAACGCAGCGCTACCTTTGAATGGTTCCCCAGGTGCTCGGGTTGGCGCGGGCCCGTCAGAAGTGCCAAACCCCCCCGTGCGCTCTCTTTTTATTATTTCAAATGTGAAACTCCCCTATTTTGACTCGGCCGCGCAGTCAAGACTGCTCTACTGATTTTTTTATGCGGTCTTTACCCCTTGGCAGAAGGAGAGACTATCACCTTTTTTTCGTGTGTTTCTGTCAGCATTAATTTCACTGGTAGCGTCTGCGCAGGCTCTTATTTTTTCTCTTCCGTCACTTTTTTTTCCTTTTCTTTTCTATGCATATTTTTACGGCTGATCTGGCGCTGACTTGTGGTCGCAAAAGTATAGTCTCCATGCGGTCTTTCTTTCCTCTCTTCTGACGGAATGCCTGACTCGCATCTGCCTTTTTCTCGTTTTAATGATTATTATTTTCGCGAAGTCGTCAGCCGGGGCTCCCATGCAATGGATGAAGTCCGCAAAGTATTGTCCAGATCTTGTCCCTTCCTTACCGGCCCCTTTGCATGAATATTAGGCATGCTTAGGGCAGTTGGGATATTCCAAAACCCCTCGCCTTTACGCGATGGCGATCTTGGCGGTCCGGACAGGTCTGATCTGTGGTTAGGGAAGAACCTTGCTTGCTTCAGTTTCTTCATTCTCCGTTTGCTGCAGAAATCATAGGCTTTCTGATAGTAACCCCTCCCTTAGTACGGTGTCCAAACGCAGCTTACTTCTGCCCTGCCCATCGGGGAGTCGACCTCCATGATTGGTTCATATGCTTTGCCCCCCAGGGTAAGCCTTGTCCGTCAAAGTCCCCTCTCCACCGTTAGGCGTGCTTGAGTCCCAACTCGATTTCACATTAGCACCCTCCTAGGAAAGGGTACTCCGGCACCCGTGCTTTCTCCATGGGTTTATAGATGTTTTCTGGCGTTACAATCCATTTTATTTCTGAACGAGTCATTTCCCTCAGTGTTTCGATTGGTCTTTGGAGAGCTTTAACGCACCTTTAACCTTTTCTCGTTTAGTGGGCACTCCCTAACTGGATGAATGCTCCTTGGCCTTTAGAATATCTTTCCTGCAGGTCCCCTTTTCCACCTCACTTCCCTACCAGGGCATGTCATCTGTCAAACCGTTCGCTGCCTCCTTCCGGCAACCTTTTAAACCCGATGCTTCTCCTTTCTGGTTTTGCCGGGTGTGACACTCTTCTTTTTTGCGATACTTTTTTCCCTTTTTTGTTTTCGCCGTGCGGCTTGATGACAGATGGTTCTTGCTGTGCCCTTGGTTTTCTGTTACTTGTCCCTTTTTCTCCTCGTGGCGACGTAGCTGTTCCTTACTACTGGTCATTTGGATGGGGTTTTTTGATAAATACGAGGTCGACACCCCGAGGGACCCTTCGTTTTTGTTTTATCCTGGGTGCCTTTTTTCCTGGCCGAGTGTCAGAGATCCAGTGCTATCCCTCTCGTAAGCGCTTGCTTGCGATCTGCCAGCTTTTATTATGTGGCTCTGCTGATTTCGCCATGGGTTCCCCGCTTGACGAAGTCCTATTTGAGTCATGAGGGCGAGGTGAGGATTTCCTTTGCAGTACACGCTGTCTCTCTTCGTTTTCGGTAATTATCCCTCGACGCGTGGCCAAACTCCTGCCGTCTGCAGGTTTTAGTACTACGGTCGATGGCTCGGATTGACCACTTGTCTGGAAGTTACCTCTTGTGTTCTGGTTCTCTCTTTTTTGTTCTGCCTCCCTGAAGTCCCACGAAAGTTTTCCCTCCTGCGTGCCTTTCTTCGCTGCGTTTGACCGTGTTTAAATTTTGTGTCTTTAGATCTTGCTCTTTTGTTTTTGAGAGTCTGATCCCATTGCGGACCTCATTCCCCCTCCCCCAAGGAGGCCAACCCAAAAAAGTTAATCTATAAGGATTAGAGACCCCCCGGTTTCTGTCAGTCGATCTGCCCCTAACTCCATCGAATTTCCCCCCCTCCGTCCAAGAGGTACCAACCCTGCACTCCCAGAGTGTTGTCACCGAGATTTTAAGTTGTCCATGACCCCTTTTCTTCCCCGGCTTAACTTCCAGTGATGCACACTCGAGTCGCCAGTACAGTCTTATCTCGACGCGCTTTTTCTGGGGGTCTTTCGTTTTCTCCTTCGGTCCCCTTATGTTTCTCTTTATTTCTTTCCTTTGCTCCGTTTGCCACCATGGCTGCCCGCTCGAGTTTTGAAGGCGGGCATCCTTCCTTTCCCGCTTTTCCCCCCATTATTTGAGCTACATTGCACTGTTCATCGCCCTTTAATGCCGTTTCCAAACATCAGTTGTCTCCCCGGTGTATCCCTCGTCTTTTGGATATCCCCCCGCTCCACCTTCCAACAGTAGTCATTTTCCCTGCTTCCCCCCCCCCCCCCCAAAGCGAAAAGTTGCTCCCTGCGCCAGTCCCCCTTCCCACAACATTTTTTTTCCGGGACGAACCCCTCCCTGTGACCATCTTTCCGAAGACACTCCCCGATTCATAGTCCTGGAATAGACGAAAGAGTTAAACGGCCCAAAACAGGACTTCGACGGCCCCCCCCCCCTGGTTTTCTGTTCCTCCTTCCTTTCCCTGCAGAAAGAGGACATACGGACTTTTAAGTAGCTCTGGTGGTATGAACTGTTTATTGTTACTGACTTGAAGTCCAGCGTCTACCCGGCACGGAACGCATCCCCCCCTGGATTTTTGGTCGCATCTCCTACAATTTGAAGAGTGTCCACAGGTTTAAGCGTAAACCTTCATCGCCCCCCCCGTGAAATCCTTCCATTGTAAACGCATGTTTGATCTTGGTTTAATGTGAGGGACTGAACTTCTACAACCAACAGAAACCGTTTCCTCACGGGTTCCCCCCTGAGTTCCTTGTAAATTGAGGTATGACGAGTCGTCTCGTTAATTGTCACCTCAAAACCCAAGGTGGTCGTTGAGGAGTCCTTCCCCCCCCTGTGTCCCTCCATTAAGCACCAGTCGTGATGTAGTCGCTTATGTTCGCCCTCCCGGACGGTGAGTTGTTCCAACAGGTGCGTGTGCGATCGAGCCGCCCTACACCCCTCGCTGGCCGCCCACCCGCCGATCCGAGCTCCCTCGGTCTTGGCCAGGCCCGCCGACTTTGTGAGTAGCCGATGCTACCCCGTCCCTATGTGACATGTGTAATTGACCCGCCATTCTCGGCCGCCCTGATGTTGCCAAAAAGAGGTCTGGTCAAGTCTCCAACTCTCTGGCCAGACGTTTTCCCTCATTATCCCTTGATGCCACCAGTTTGACGAGTTCTCACCGCCCCCCATCCTTCAGTCTCGTAACAGGGAAATGCGATCGCAATTCAGGGCTGCGCCCTCGGCCGACCGTTCTTTGCGATCACATCCTAGAGTTTTTTAAGAGGAAGGGAACGGACTCCCCATTTCCTTTCAAAGACTTCAAACAGTAGGTCGGTATACCCCAGACTCTTCCCTGTGCTCTAAATTACGCCTTCCGCGCGGCTGTGTGCAGCCCATCCTTTTACCCCACTACGGTGTTTTCCTGAACCCAGAAACACCTCCGCTCGGTTCAGTTGGATAGCTCTCCGTTTTTCCGCCCTGGTTTAAGATTTAAAGCTGACCCCCTCCCAGCATGTTCGAGTTAGTTTTTCCGCGTCAACAACGAGGGTGGGCCATGTTTCTTTAATCCATAGGTCGCCATTTGTGTTCACGTCCGGACCAGGACGCTCCCTCGCCAATCATGCCCCACAAACTTAGGCGCTGCTTTTCTTTTCATGTCGTGCATTTGTCGGCCTTGTCTCCATCCTACGTGTCCCTCGCCCCGAATGAGTTTCAAACGTGATCGGCCCCAATCTTCGCGTCCTCCCGTTTCTTGCCATCCAGAAGAACACCGTTTGACCACAGTGAACACGATTTTGCGCGGCCTGACGTTCTCCTTGAAAAGACCCCGTTACACCTGCCTATACCCCAACGAACCGATCATAGACGGCAAACATTGCTCGACTTTTGGAAAAATGAACATTCCCTCGACGGCCTTCCCCCCCCAAACCCTCTCCTTTGAGGCCTCAAAATTCTTTACCGATAGAGGCCAACCCCTCCCATCCCGATTGAACCCAGCACCCCTTACCCCCCTTGGGACTGTCGGAACTGAGCCCTCTTTGAAAATTGTTTTGGTAAGTGTTCTCGTTCTCTGTTTTCCAGTGATCCGTTTTTCAGGCCAGTAAAATTTCCTGCGGCGTCGCACCACTCCCCTTGAGAATATTTATGAGTTTTGCGCCCCCTGCTAGTCGTCTCTGTTGTTAACTGATCGGGACATTTTGTATTCGCAATGGTAGAGTAACGACAGTATTCCGTCCCGACCTGCCATTGCCCAAAGGAGTTAGACATCCCGCCCGTATTGGTCTCGAATGCTAATTTTGTGCCTGTTCACGAGCGGTTTTTAGTGCCTTTTTGGAGCTTTGGGTGCTTCTTATTGCGGCACGTGGACGCTGCTCTGGTTCTTTTTTTCCTTTCCTTAACGGCCCGTATCTAGTACTTTACTCCGCTTACTGCCGCTTGGCTAGTTAGTCCCCCCTGCGCAGCTTCTAGCCCTTTTTCCAAGTAAGATTATTTGTCTTGGAGAAGACTATGGGTTTCGGACGATGGCCTCCCCTATTTTCCACCTCTCTTGACCCCTCTTTACCGTGAATCTTCCTGTGGAATAGGCACCAAGCCCCATCACATGAAATTATCGCATTTTTGGGTTTCTCGCGTTCTTCGTCCCACCCGGTTTTTGTTTTCCGACAATTCTGCACTTAGAGATGCGGATGATTTTTTGGGACCACTCTCCCCCCTCCCCGAAGATAGTCCCCCGCTTGCTCCTCCCACAGATTCACCTTTTTTCTGCATTCTTCCCCCGCTCTCCGTTCCTTCTGTTCGCGTTATCATAAGACAGGTTTCGACCCGTGATATGGTCTACTTGGCACTTCGCGGCTG
>Ga0179593_1809547_pt1 | contig 10530 bp, 8 predicted proteins | sample CZODoug2_1_08_16_FD_185931 | JGI IMG/M metagenome (GOLD analysis project Ga0179593, IMG submission 185931) | Vadose zone soil fungal communities from Angelo Coast Range Reserve, California, USA - CZODoug2_1_08_16fungal (PacBio error correction) | ecosystem: Environmental > Terrestrial > Soil >... | reverse complement strand
AGCTCGCTTTTCCCCCTTCTTGTGACGAACGCCATCCCCCATCTTGACTTCCTGATAGCCCATCGTTGTAATTCTCCGCGACAGAGCCGCCGATCCCCCACCCCAAGTTAGATCCCCCTTTTGGATTTTTTTTTTTTTCTCTGGGGTTTTTCGCTACGATCCCTTCAACTTCAGAGCTCCGCTGGCGTGCCCGTCCCTTGTTCCCCCCTCCCTTGGTTATCTAATGCTTCTCCGGTCCCATTTTCTTTCAGATATCGGCTCGCGGAAGTTGCTTTAGCATCGTTTTTCCTTCTTTCTCTCACCACGTTGTTGTTTGCCCTCCCCCCTCTTTAAGGGAGGCGGATACGTTGATTCCCTTTTTTTTTTTTTTCTAAATTTTTCTTCGATTTCATAGCACGATCCTCTTTTCTTCCCCCGCGTTTCGATCACCCGTCTCACATTCGCTCAAAACTTTTCACCCTACCCATATTTAGCGGAGATTCTCACCCTCCCTCTTTCCCCCCTCGCCCTTAGTGGGCCGGGAATTATCTGATTTTCCCTTCTTGGCTCCGGCGCCACTGAGAAAGATCTTCTGCCCTTAACCTTCCCCCTTCCCAAAAGTTTCGTTATGCATGACCTCCCCCCTTTGTGGACATTTTTGGAATGAAGTCGGTATATAGCCCATTAACCTCCGCGATCGACCAATGAAGGACGAGTCCCCTGACTTCCCTTTTCAGTTTCTCGCACTACTTGGCCGGCCTTTTTTCGTTCACTCCTTTGTCAGGAAGGAAATACTTTTTTTTATCCCCCCGTTGTGTTTGTTGAGGCTCTCTTGAGTCTTTTCCTTTATTGCTGGTGTTTTGAGGAACTCCCATGCGGTTTTCACGCTCTTAGGATCTTCTTTTGAACATTTCGGGTGGCTACCCTTTTTGAGATCCTTTTTAGGATAGGTGTGCTGATCTCCCCTCCCTTTTTACTTGCGGCACAATCACTGACCCCCCCCCTTCCTACGGTCATCGGTCATACCGAACTTTTTGACCCCTTGTCCTTTATCCAAGCCGGCGGCCAGCCGGGCGAAGGTTCCCCGAAATTATAAGATATCGTACGGCCCCCCCCGTTAGAGGAGAGGGAGTGCTTCAGTCTCCCCCCTCTGTGAATTAGTCCTTTCTTTGAAAGGGTGCTCCTGGTGATCCTCGTGTATAAATTGATAGCTATGTCCCCTAATAAAACTTCACGGATCGGAGTCTATAAGAAGATTTCCCTTTCCCCCGGAAGGGCACCACTCACGTTTTTTTCGACCTAGTTACCTCTCGAAGCGTTTTTCTCCTCGAACTACAAGGACTTTGTTTCTTTTTCCCCTTCGTGACTTCTCAGCCTCCGGCCCTTTGGTCTTTGACACTTACACCCTCTTTGCCCCCCCTGCCTTTTCTCTTTCCAATTGTAAAGTTTTCTCCTATGATCTCTCTCTAACCCCAAGGTTCCCGACAAGTTTTTTTCCTTTTAGCACATTTTTTCTCCTTTTTGCCGGCTTCGCTCTGCGCTGGCCTTTTAGACCTCCTTTCCACTTTTCTAGACGTCATCTCGCTAGTGGGGATTTTCCAACAGTTCTTTTTCTCCCGATCTTTCAGCCTCAAGGCCTAATTGTACGGCGGTGATTTTAGACTTTTCCCCCCCCCCCCCCCCCTTTCCTTCCGCGTTCAAAGCGTTTCCCAATTTGAAATTCGTCCTGTCCTCCGCGCCACCCAGGGTCCTCCACCCATCCCGCCATTATCCACATAGCTCGAGATTGTGACAGTCTTTGAGACCAGTATTCGCCCTCCCACATACTTGTGGCCGTTCTTAACCCACTCTTCAATCGCTTCGACCCCGTGAGTTGCGAAACCGTCCCTTTCTCTTTGAACCAGGCTAGTGGATTAAACCCTCCAAAAGTTTTTCTTTCGCTGGAGCCAGCTCCCTCCCTAGTTTCTTGCACCACCAGTTCCCTCGAACCTTCCCTGAAAAAGATTTAACACTGCCCAGCCCGAGTCCCCCCCCCTGCCTCTTCAAACGAATACAAGAACGGGGCCGGGCACCTCTTTAAATGTTTGACGCTGTGTCCCCTTCAATCCCCCTTTCCAAGGTCTTTTTTTTTTTTCAGAGTGCCACGTTTCATAGGCGTTCGAGCGTATCCGGCATACAGACCCCTTTCCCCCTTTCCCCCCCTTCCGCGCTCCTCCAAATTTCCGTTCCCTTTTTCAGTATCGGAGACTGTAGGGAAGTGGGTCCATCCTGTTGCCCAAAAAACGATTCCCGACCTCTCTTTTGCCGCTTTTAACCCGCGTCTTTCCCCTTCCTTTTTTTTTTTTTCGTCTGGCCCGCCGAGTGAGTGCGCGCGCTCGACACTTCCCTCGTTAGTGATTGTTCAATTCTCCCGCGTACAACCGTAGACTTCCCCCTTTGCGTGAGTCGGGAAGTTGAGTCAGGCTCTTTTGTTCATTTCGGGATAGAGACGGTCCAGAAACCTCTTCCTTCCAGCATATGATAAGGTTTTGTATGTTTTTGCTTGCATTGCCAGACAGGCATGCACGTGATTTTTCTGCTCGGCCCTTTCGGTCTTGGCTGCCCTGTCGTAAATGGAACTTTGGAATAGTGATTGTAGACCCTCCAGCAATTTAGTTCCTCTTTTAGTCCGTTGTGTTTTCGGGCGGTTTCCCCACTGTAAGGGAGCAGTTCGCGTTTTGTCTTAAACCGACATTCCCCTGATTTGTTGTGATGGTTGTTGGTGACCCCCTCTGTCAGTGTTTTTCTTTCAGTAGTCCGGCGTTGAGCGTTAGTCGTCAGCGCCAGTGCCGGTTCAGTCTTGGCGCCTTCCGTCTATTCATATGATGAAATTGAATGCCTTCCTTTTCCCTTTCCGGCTATGGCCCAATATTTACGTGTTAATTTTTGCAATTTTTTTTTGCTCCGTTGATGATACTTGTCCGTCCGTGAAAAAACTTTGCGTATTCCTCTTTTGTTGCAGTTTCCAGGCGGGCCAGCCTTCTCCCCTTTCAAACCACCGATTCTCCAGGTGAGCCCTCCCCATTCAATTAGCATCCCCCCCACTTCGCGACACAGGCTCCCTCTGTGGCACACCTTCCTTTTGGGTTTCTTCTAGGTGGTGGTGCGTCATTGCGTGTGAACCGACTCCTCATTTTTCTCGAGATTCGTTTTACCCTTAATTGAAAACTTGCTTCCTCCCCCCCCCCCCTCCGCCCTTCTCATTTCTTTCCTCTCTCCAATGTGCGGCTCCGAAAGTCCCCCCTTCCGGTGGGAGGGGATCGTTTTTCATGGCTTCTCTCCACCGCAGCATCCGGTGGGAATCTCACAGTTTGCTTTTTTTTTCCGGGACCTGTCCCCCCTGCTTCCGAGTTAAGTCCTCTCTTTTCTTTTTTTTTTCATTGCCAGCACCGGGATGGCTCTAATCTGCCCCACGCTACAGCGCATTCATCCTTCCCCCCCCCCCCCCCCTTCATTCGCTTTTCCCTCATGGATGACCTCGGCAATACCCCTTCTTTCGGTTCCCAGCCCCTCAGATTTTTTGGGTGGCTTCCGGCTCGGGAAGTAAGCTTAGGTTTATCCCTTTTTCTTTTACACACACCCAGTCTACCCCCCTCAGCCCTCTCTTTTTTATCCCCCCTGATTAGAACCACTCTTTTTCCCCTTTACGCTCGCTTTCCTCTTTTCCCATCCCAGGAAGTCCCACGCTACTCAAAGTTGGATCTTTTTCTCTTCTCAGTCCATTGAAGACTTTGCTCAATTTCCGCAATTGATCTTCAGGTCTAGAAGTCACCCTAATCTCCCCCCCCTTGTCTGCCGGCGTGCCGCCTCCAGCATCCAACCCCTTGTGATGATTATGCTTCCGCGGCTCGGACCGCCCGTTATACCGTCAGCTACACTCCCATGCTCCCTTCTATCACACCGTGACTGTTTTTCTTGCTGAATTCCCCCCCAAAACCAACCCCCACCCCCTTCCGTTAAGTTTCCGCGCGCTCCCTAACTCCCGGCGAAGGCTTGGCAGCTTGTCTCTAGACCGGTTATTCCCCCAAAGGCCCCTACCCTGGTCGGGGGCCTTTTTTTTCCCGCGCATATCCCACGGCTTCTACTTCCCATATTCAACGAGTCAATGTTGTTCTCTTCTGTCTTTTGAAACGCTGTGCCGTTCTCCTCCCCTCTTAAACCCCCAGACCACGTCTGAGGGCCCTGTTCAGACCGCGATCCGGTTTCACGTTAATTCTTCCCCCTTCACCCTCCTTCCTTTCACATTCGCGAAGTGGCCCTTTCCGTCGTTCCCTTGCTGTTAACGCGGGGCTGGAGTTCTATTTTATCCGTAGTCCCTCCAAACTATCGCTGAGCCCCCTTTACCCCCCCTCATTTTCTTTTCGCACATGTTTTTTCAAATAGACTGTTTCCCACAGTTTTTTTTGTCGCAACCCTCCTGGGTGCTCTCGATTCTTATTTTTCAGAAACCTGGCACCCCTTTCTTACTTTTTTTTTATTTCTTCATTTCTCCTTGACACTATCCCCCCCCCCTCCATTGTATAATGGCGGGATTGTTTTTTTGCGATTAGCCTTGCTGACCATTCCCTTTTTCACAACAGCTTTTTCTCGTCCTGGAAATGCTTTTTCTTCTTTCAATCCTTCCTGTTTTCGCTGGTACTGACCTTTATGCTCGATTCAAGTTTTTCTTTTAGACCCTCCATACTTCCATCGGCTATCTATAAACTTTTGTCAAGCGTACGGCCGCGCCTCCGCGACAAACCGGACTTGCTCCCCGCTGTTCCCGACCGGATCCCCATTAATTCTCTTCCCGTCCTTCCATTCTCCCCCCTCTCACTTGACCCTATCCTCCTGCTCTGCCTTCTCCCCCCCTCTATACACCACCTCTCCCCCTTGTCACTTCGCCCTTCTTCATCCTCTCAAACCCACTCCCCTCTACTTCCCCTTCTCCCCTCATCACCCCCTCCTCCCCCTCTTCCCCTTCCTCCCCCACCCCCCCCACCACCAACCCTCTCTTTCCCCCCTCCTCCACACTTTCTCCATTCTTACACCCCAACTCCACACCTCTCTCCTTCTTTTCCATCCCTCCTACTTCCCCCTCCCCCCAACCCTTCTCCTCACCTCTTTCTTCCCTTCCCTTCGCCCTTTCACTCCTTCCTTCTCTTTCCCCCCCCCTATAAACTTTCCCCCCCACCTCACCTTTCTCCCTCTATCCCCACTCTCCCTCCCCACCCCTCCTCGCCGTGTCCCCCTCCTCCTCTCGCCCCTACCCCTTCCACCCTGTCCCTCCTCTCTCTCTCTTCAGTCACCCCCCCTTTCCACTCCATCCCCCGTACCCCTCTCATCCCCCCCCAACCCCCCTCTAGCTCCCCCATACCTCCGTCTTCCCTCCGCCTCCTCCTCCCTCTGCCATCTCCTCTATTTAGATATTTCCCAGGTTATACCCCCACCTCCCTCTCCAAGCCCCCCCCACATCATCCTATTCCTTCGCCTTCCCTCTCCTATCCCCACTTCCTGGCGTCCATTTTTTCTGATGTCGCGATCCAGTTTATCCAAGTGACTCTCTTTCCCGGAGGCTGCCCAGCGGTCACCCCTGATTAAAGGCTTTCTTCCAACATTTACCTGACCTACCTTTAGCTCCTTGTTTCTCTTTGAAGCTCTTATCGTTCAATAGGGCGTCCAACTTGCCCTTATTCTCCTTTTCTTTCCTCGTGCGGCGTACGGGCTAAGATCCTGCTTAGGACTCTTCTCTTTTCTAACCCTCGATGAGAGCCAATCTCCGTCTTCCTCCCCCCCCTTGCATAAGAGCGACCTTTTCCTAGCGAGGCTATCGGCCGATCACGCCACCGCGCCTCGCGGGTCCCTTCTTTATCCTGCTTCCTTTGTCCGGGCCAATGCGAGCAATCTTGCGAACCCCTTTTTTTTTCCACAAAATATTTTCCACTGTGTTTTAAACTCCTCTAATCACTTTCTTTGGCTGCAAAGTCAGTAGAATTGCTATTCTTCAGTTCCCCCTCTCAGACTCTAAGAAAAAGTTTGCCCGGTTCTCCCTCTTCCCCCCGAAAGTTTTAACTTGCAGTTCAGCTTTCGGCTAAAGACCGTTTTTTTCTAAAGAGCCGTCGTGCCATCCTCCCCCCCTTCTCTATTCCTCAACTCTTTGTTTCTGCGGAGTCAGGTCCTTCCGCGCTGGTGTCCTCTGGAGTCAGTATTTCCCTATATTAGGAGAATGAGCCTCACCCTTGCGTTTGGGTGCGAGCTTATGATCTTCTCTTGTTCGCTACCGACTCCACTCCCCCTTTCTGACCTCCTTCCCCCCAATCGATCACCGAAACTTTTTACAAACCTTCTCTCCTCCCTTTCGGAGAAGGTATTTCCTTAGTGGATACCGGCTATCGTCCGGACCACGCCTTTACGGGGCTTGCCCCCTCTTTCTTCTCCGCTTAGTAGCCTCGCTCTTATTCCCTGGTTTCCTCGGTGCGATAGAGTGTACCCCTCGACGGGGTCTTCTCCCATCCCCCCGAAAACTTTAGCCCGATCAGCCGCTTCTGTCCTTCTCATTCCCCCCCCTCCCGGTTTTCTCAGTGAACGATGATACGTCCCTTTCAGATTCCATATAGAAGTCTAAGGATTTTCCTTTTTCCGCCTGTCACCAGGGGGACAATGTGATGGGGTGGACTTTTTCCTCCGGAGCTTTTTTCCCAGGGTTTTCATCTGAGCGTCCCCTCCCTCCCCCTTTTTTACAAAGCGAGCCCCTGTTTTTTTTTGCGGCATTCCGGCGCTGGCCGGCGACTTACCCCTTGGCCTCCCCTTTCCTTCCTCCGCTCGATGAGGATTTTACCTTGCTTTCCCCAGTAGTTTCCAGTCGCGTCTTAGGCCTCTACGAAAAATTCCATGCCTGGTCCTTCTTGGATCCCCTCCCCCCTACTTTACTTCGTTGCACCTTTCAACACTTAGTAAGGCATTCCTCCTCCTTCAACAGCAATCCCGGCGTATCACAATAGGCTATCGCCTCTTGCTTTCCGTCCCTCTTCTTTAAATCCGAAAAACCGTCCCCCCCGTTCCCTTCTTTTTCACGCCAGACGGAATCCCCACGTTGACGCCATCAGCAAGGCGTTAAGAATGTCAAACATTCTCTTTTTCCCCCATGGCTAAAAACAACGATCCCTCTTCCGGTGTGCTCTCCTCTTTTTTTTTCCTCCCCTCTCCCCATCGAATCTCGCTTTCCCCTCCTCCCATGAGAGCGTCACGCCGCTTTCCCCGAATGGAGATCGAGACGGGGCCTGCTTTTAACTTCTTTTTATGGGCCTCTTCAGAAAGGGGGACCCAGTCCCCTTTTTGCGAAGCTTGAAACAAGTACATCTTGCTTCCGGCATAGACTAAGCGCGGTCCCCACATTTTCCCCATTGAATGCGTGAAATGCTTCTAGATCTGCTGGTGTCTATTCTTTTTTTGGGGTTCTGTCTTTTTCACAAACTAAGATGCCCAACCCCTTTTTCTTTGTCCCTCTCCCCCCCCCCCCCGAGTTAGCGACATCCAGGGGAGGGCTGCCGTTTTAAAGGCGCCGGTATGCGCCCCGGTACTGGAGTTGGTTTTTCCCTTCAGAAACATCAGCGTCAACCTTTTTTGCTTTTAGTAGGGATTCTCGGCGTCATGGTTCTTTGTCTTCCTTGAGCACGCCTCCCAGCATTCATGATCAGGGGTGGACCTTTTCTTGATGCGCATCATTACGTCCTGCACGTGGACGCGACCCTTTCAATGCTTTACGGCTCGCCCCCTTCTTCCCTTTGGGAACGTGTCCCCCCGCCTTGTTACCTTCTCCCCAGCGTTTTCCCTCCCTCCCCTTGGTCGCGGTATTTATTTTTTTTAAGTGTTGTTTTTTTTTTTGAGGATAAACCAACTTTAAACTTGGTCACGGTCTGCTCTCTTTTCTCCCCACGTTCAAAAATCATTACCCATCTCTTTCGTGACTCATTTGTTGGGTACCGTACCTTTCTTCCACCCCTGCCTCTGCAGGCGGTGAGAGGGCTCAGTCATCTCCCCCCCACCTTAAGGTTACCGTTGCTGCACAGCCCCGGTCCGATTTGATAAATGATTTCCTAAGGATCTTTAATGCGCTCGCCGAGTCTTCGGTCGGTGAGAGAAAGCCCGTGTGACTCCCGTATCGCGTTTTCCCAAACTTTTCTCTCTGGCTTCTTTTTATTGTTTCCCAAGTTAACAGGATCCAGGCTGAGATTGGTTAAATCCTTGTCATTTTTTTCCTCCCCTCCTTTTCCCCTCCCTTTCACCTCCACCTTTTTTCCTTTTGAAAATCGTCCTGGTGATGGCCGAAGGTGTGGTGCTTCGTTTGAAGATTGCGTGCCCCGTTTATCCTATCTTTTGTCTAGCTTCCCCCCTTTCTTGCCCCTTTGGAAAGGAATAAACCACCCCATTTTTTCCTTTTCCCGAGCCTCGAAGAACATGATACCTTTGGATGCGTGAAGGGAAATTTTCCCGCCAACCGGCAGCACCTTTTATATCAACCCCTGGTGAGAAGCACGTCACACCCCCTTTTTTTTCCAGCTTTTTCCTCCGCGGAAAAGGTATCATTCGCAGCCCGATGATGGAACTACTCACATGCCTCCCCTATTTTCCCTCCCCCCTAGCGCCCCCTATAAGGAGGCCTTCTTTTTTTCCCCCCTCATCTTTCCTAGTTTCTCGGCGGTTCGAAAATATGAACGGCTCTTTGTGGTGGGTTAATGCGCCCGCTTCCTTGCATCCGACTTCCTGATTTTTCACCCCCCCCCCCTTACATGTGGGTTTCCACCCCCCCTTTTACCCTGCTCTATGGAATGCATGGTTTTTCGACACGCGTAAGACGCTCTGGACGCTTCACTGTTGCCCGCAACTCCCCCCACCTCCCAGGATTCCCCCCGATACACAAGGGATAGGCTTCTATCCGGTTATCCTCAACCGTCCCCTTTAAGCGCGTCCGCCTTTTCCTTCCTAAGAACCCCCACTCACGTGCATGTTCGTTTTCCCCTCAGTCCCCCCCCTGGCGGCATTATGCTGGAATTAAGTCGTCTTCCTCCGCCCGTTTTACCCTCAGCGAAATTTCCCTAACTCTCTCGACCTTAGCTCAGGTTGATTTTCGTTCCCCACACCCCAGCTCACTCCCGGCGTACTTCGTCCGCGCGCTCACTCGGCGAATGTCGGTGCAGCACCCCCTCACCTGGCTTTTTTTTTCCTTTGTAAAAGTCACGGTCGTTTTCCCGTTTTTCCCCGCCCCCAGCAGCCCCTTACTACAGATCTCCTTTCCTCAAGCGGTCATTGTGCGTTTTTTTTTCGTTTTTTCTGCTTATGTTGAAGGCTAATACCAAGACAACTTCCCTCGTTTGCCGCCCGTTCCGATCCGGTCCACGTACCTTCCAGTTCACATTTACGCCTCAGTTTACTCCAGGCCCTTTTTTCCCATTCCCTCCCCCCGTTGGGTGAAAGATTTGATGGCAGTTCGCTCCCTTTTTTTTTTTTTTTCGATGTTTTTCCTCCAAAACTACTTGCGCACAATTTACAGCTTTTTCTTGGTCTTAGCAAGTTTGTTCCCCATAGACTTTTTTTCCCCAACGTATGATGGACCCCCCCTTCATCTTTTCGGGTTTTTTCCTGTTGGGCGACAGCCATCTTCCCTGTTCTGATGGCCTACTTGGCGGACCACTCTTTCAACCTTTGGATTTATGGGATTTTCGCCCTGTGCTTTTGCTTAGAATCTGTTCTGGAAAAAATTGCCCTTACCCCATTTTCAATGGTCTTTCTACAGTCCGGTAAGCCGTGTTAGGGGTTGGTCCCCTCTGAGAAATCTTCATTATCGCTCTGGTCACTGTGTACTCCCTCAAGCCAATCGAGCGACACCTGAAATCTTTTTCCTTTTTTCGGAGATAAATCCGCCACCCCCCCCTAATCCCCAAGGTGGCGCTAGGTGTAGGTCACTTTTTTTTTTCCTAGTGCCCCCCCATGATCCCTTTTAGTTCTTGACCTTTTCTTTTTGGACCCGGGTAAATTCATTGCTCCCTTCCGAGTAATGCTTCTCAGGTTTGAAAATCTTTTTTGCTTCTCCGAAATCGGTCCGATTCCGAGCCCTTCCCTAAACGGATGTGTGCCATTCTTTTCACTTATTCGGAGGAGGGCTCCGATAAGTGAAAGTTTTTCTTCGCTTTTCCTCATAGCTCTGGATTTCCCCTCTTTGCACCGTTCTACCAGAGAGAAACAGTTTCCTCCCTCTTTAGATGCTTCCCCCCTCCTCGGATCCTAGATCCGAAAGAAAGATCAATTGGGTCAATGATTCCTGGATTGGCCTGAGAAAAGGCTCTATATGTCTTTCCCCCTGTTTTTCCAAAATTTTGTTGCTCCTCGCATCGGGCATTTTGGGCATGTTAGGTTTCTATTCTTACGTCCCCCATTTCGACCTCCCCCCCACCCTTTCCGGCCGCTCTCCAAGTCACCTCGCTTCCCGCTCATATCGGGGAATAACGCTCCTGTCCTTCCTTTTGAACTCCACAG
>Ga0179593_1627231_pt1 | contig 10530 bp, 10 predicted proteins | sample CZODoug2_1_08_16_FD_185931 | JGI IMG/M metagenome (GOLD analysis project Ga0179593, IMG submission 185931) | Vadose zone soil fungal communities from Angelo Coast Range Reserve, California, USA - CZODoug2_1_08_16fungal (PacBio error correction) | ecosystem: Environmental > Terrestrial > Soil >... | reverse complement strand
AGGGGCAGGCACCCAGACAATATGAGAGCAGTTCCCTCCGAAGTCGCCTTCCGATGGCCTCCCGCGTTCCTTTTCAGAGGTCCAGAACCTATCTCTCTCTCATGAAAAGTCCCCCTGTGTACCTTAAAACCTGAGAAGAGGAAGCACGCGCTCCCTGTTCGTCCGTCAATAGCTTACTGGGTCGGACATCCTGTTCATCTCTGCAAGGAATTCTGGAGTCATGCCCCCTCTCTGTTCCTGCCGGAGCCAACATTCACGGCTTTTATCAGGCTGAAATGAACCTCCCCCCCGCCTCCGTCGCATTCTTTTCTTTTTTTTTTCGGTTATTTCCCTTTTTATTCTGAGCAGAGTGCGGACCGAGGATATAGCCCCTCTCTTTTCCCTGCATGAGTAAGTAATTCGCGGTAGCTTTCTTGCGGCTTGCAAAGCGAGTGTTATCTGTCGTGGCGAGTCCGGCCCGTTCAGCGAAGTTCTCTCGACGCCTCGCCAAAAGAAGAATTTGTGTAAGAGCCCTATTGACCCTAGCGGTTCTGATCTCGGCTTTTCGGAGTTTGTAACTTAGGAAGCCACGCTTCCTCGTCCTTCTCCCTTTGGCAAATGGGACGAACCGAAACCTCTGGGACGTGAGGCGCTCGATCAGGAGTTTCATCCCAGTGGAACGCTCGATTCCTTCTTGCCTGAATTTAGGAAGAGGTCCGTAAATTGCTTCTCACTCTTATCTTAAGTTCAGATCGGCAGAACCGAGATACTGCCCAGAACGAGGCAACATACGCGGCGCCATAAAGAGGTAATTCCTGTATGGTTTTCCTGGTCCTTGCGCCTACAAACCGCAGGTACGCCGCCCTCTTGTTTGCTTATGAGCTCGCGCGACTGTATAGGTCCGTAGTTTGATGTCCCCTCCGCTGCGGACAAGCCTCTTCCCGACGAGTGTATAGGCACCACACGCTTGCCCCGCCACGCGAGCATAAAGCTCAGACTAACGACAGACCAAAGCCCCCCGTCCGTCCTCCTCCTCCCCTCCCCCCTTCTCCATATGCGCCGACGATGGCGCCGGCAACGAAAAACATGACGCCTCCCTCGCCAGGTTCATTATTCGTTGTTGCGCGTGAAGTAGAAGACGTTTATTCCCCCTTTTTTATCCTTTCCTCCCCTCCTCCCCCGCTCTTCTCCTCCCCTGCTGCGGTGACAGACTAGATAGAAAGCCCCAACGCATCCCCTGATCTCCCGCCGCCCGCCGGGTACCAAACTCTCGTTTTTTCCTCTCAGCTAGTTTCGCTGATCTCCTTTCAGCCGCCCTTTCATACTCCGCACGACGTACCTGAAACGCCGCCAGCCATCCCTCCGCACGCCGTCATCCTGAGAAGATTTGTTGACCCCTCACTTCCCCTCCCGCCATTTATCCTCCTCCCCCGACTCTAGGATCTAAGAGCAGCAGTTGCTTCATGAAGGAAGACCCTTCCGCGCCTAGCCACCTCGATAGAAGGTAGTTAGCTTCCCCCCTCCCTAGACCACCCGCGGCGATTGCCTCCTTCCTGCTCTAAGAGTAGAAAGAGAGCGGGACTGCCCATGGTTCTCAGCCACGTCGCGTTTCGGGTCCAGTAATGTTGTGATTTCCCCCCCTTGCTTAGAACGGCAATTGTCCAGTAGCTTCAGGTTCGGCGCCGTGCGCTGCAATCTCGAGACCGACTAAAAGGCCCCTGGCCTCGACCTCCCCTCTCGAGTGAGCATCCCCGAATAGAAAAGACTCCGCGCGACACAGAGCTAACCAGCGCGCCGAGGAGACGGTCAACGTTTCAGACATCGGTACCCCGAGGGGCGCCGGCGCGCCAGGGGCCTTGAGAAGCCCCGAGGATTACCTTCCCTTCTCCCGTCTTCCCCCCTCGTCCGCGCCAGCCGCGTGCGCCGGAACGGTTTAACCAATCCCTGAGCCCCTTCTCGCATTGAGCCACGGAGGAGCGTTAGCTTGTATGGTCTCCGCGTGAGTATCGCCGGTTCTTTCATGCCCTGAGCAGCGGGAGGCCCCTTCTTGTAACCCTTCGTCCATTCTTCCCCCTCTCCCGGCGCAGGAGCATCCAGCGGCCTGGTCGCTCCTATTCTCCCTTGGCGATGACCAGCCTTCTGAGTGTAGTTCTTTCTTTTTTTTTACTTCTAGTAACTGATTGCGGTCCCGAAATCGACCGGTGAGGACAATGCTGGGTAGCTTGACCTCCCCTCTTCTCGTAGAGACCGCTCAGGCCAGGCGGACCCCCCTTCCTTTTTCTCCTGATCCCGCCACCCTTTCGGTTTAGCACGTTCTGGCGCGAGGATCATGCCAGGAACGCCGTCCGCTTCGTTTCCCGTTATTTTCCTCAAAGGTAGACTTCCGACTGATTCGTCAGCAGGTGGCCTTCGCTCCGACCTTCAGCTACGAAGGGGTTCGGCGGCGACCCCTTTAATCCGTCCCCCTCCTTTTTCAAACACGTGTCCTCTGCACGCGCGCTTGTATCGAGCACCTGTGACAGAGAGGTATTTTGGTTCTCCCTCAATCCGGTTGTCAGGCCGTTCCTTCTCTTACCTTTAAGTGATACACGCCGTCCGCGCCGCCTTTACGCCACGCCTAATGTGAGATGAAGTCGTTCGTCTTTGACAATCGTAGAGCTGCCCCGCTCGTTGCCTCTCCACTTTTTTTGACGCGCTTCGATGAGAGAGGTCGCATCTCCAAAGATTCCTCTGACCCCCTCGTCTTTCCATTTTCTTTCAGATGTGGAGAAGTGTGCTTCCGCTCAACGATGGCACGGACGAGGAAATCGATTCTCCTCCTCCTTTCAGTTCTTTTTCCGGTTTCGTCTTTCCGTTTTCCTTTATTCGGGATTGAACGCGACGCCCCCAGAGGAGGAGACAGACCCGCCTCCAGCTCGAAACCCCCTTTTGCTGCGGACGGCAGAGAGGAGGCGCAATCCCTACTTTTCTGAAGATCTCGCCCTCGGCTGTAAGTTGTTCTGAAGGATTCAGAAGACTCCTCTCGACCGCAGGAGGCGTCTGTACACCTAGCGTTGGTATTAGTAGAGATAAATCCGTTCGCCTTAGTATTTTTTTTTTCCTCCGCCCCTCCCTATGAAGCGGATAGAGAATAATTCGCGTTCCTTTCCCCTGGACTTTTCACGGCCGCTGAGTGTTTATGATGATCTGGCGACCTTCTCAGTTCTCCCTTTTTCTCTTTTCGGCCTTGATTCTCCCGTTTGAATTCGGGTGGCTTCGATTTGTAGCGCTCTCTCGATTTATATATTAGATATAGCTTCTCTTGTTCTTGTAGCGTCTTTTTTTTCGTTTATTTAGAGAGGCATCCTTCGTCTTTTTTCCCCCTGACCTTGTAAACAATGCCCCCTTTAACTGGTCTCCCGATTCACAGTTTCCTCGGCGTCTCTTGATCGTTCCGTGCCGCTCCGTCAGGCGGCGTAACGCTGTTATCACCCTGATCAGCCCCTGCGTTTGACTTTTTTTCTTTCGCCCCGCGTGATAGGTTTACAAAGGATTGAGACTGGCTTTTCAGCTCCGTTCTCGCCATCCGAGCCTTATAGAAGCTCGATTTCTCCTTTTTTTTTCGCTCCTCCCTTCTAGACTGTGAAGATAGAAGGACTTTTCCCTGTTCGATTTGACCGGGAATTCTCTCCCTTTTCTGATTGATGGGTTCGAGCCAATTGCTCGTGACGTCGGACTATTAATCTGCGCTTAGTCTCCCTCTCTGTCTTGATGTTGCGGGCACCGCGGTTTTCATCCAGCCCACCCGCGATCTGCAATTCCTAACCCTGTCACAGTGGCGTTTTTTTGCGCGGACGTGACCTGTCTTTGAATCTTCCCCCAAATGTTTCGCGTGAGATTTCGCTCTCGTATCGGGCATTACTCTCCCTGAACACCGGGTGTGCCGTATGGATAAGGATTTAGTAGGGTTTTCGGTTTCCTCTGCCCCCCTCACCGCGGTGGAAGATTCTTCCTTCCCTTAGTCATCTTTCCCCGAGCATGTCCCGTTAATTGTAGTAAACTGGATTACCTTCCCCGCCCTAATGAGGACGAACCCGGCGAATTCCCCGGTAGCGATATTTCCCTCCTGCAATTTGATAGAGAGTTCTCTTCTTCCCTTTTCGCAGACGGCCGGCTACTTCTCGTGCGCTGTTTTCCTCTGGGCATCTCGTCGGCCTCGGGTGAGTTATACTACTAGCCATTCGTCAGGCACTAGCTAATTCCTCCGTGCGGCTGGAAGGCTACCCTTTCAACGGTCTTGCGGTCCGTCCAGAGCGATTTATCGTTCCGCGTGCCGCCGGCGCGTAGTTGAATAGTCGGCCGGACCCCCCGTTCTGATCCTTCCCCCCTTCAACGGACGGTCTCACCTCCCGATTCTGTTGATACTCCCTTTTCCTCCTCTTTTGGAGAGATATAACTCCAACTCGTGGCCCTAGCCGGCAGACGTCAGTAACTGCTTAGTCTTCGTTCTATGTGCCGCCCGTCCTCGTCCCAATCCCGTCTAGTAGGAAGCGCGTGACGACCCCCATGAAAATATTTCTTTTTTTAATAGAGACGCGTGCGGGTCCAGCCTTACAGTACTTTTCCGGCCGATTAGATTATTGCGCCGCTATGGATGGGCTTCATACAAGAGAGCCAAAAGATAATAATAGTCGCGAAATTTACGCATAGAACGCGCCCTTTCTTTCCACAGTTAGGAGGTTGAACAGTGAGAGACCGAAAATTAACGATTCTTACGGAGTACTAACGCTACGTTTATAGCCGATGACCTTGTTTAGTAATACCTTATTCGTTGCTTGATCTTGGCCTACGAACATTCTTTTTTTTCCAGTCATCGTGTTCCATGCCAATGATCGTGAGGTCCCCCCTCCCCCGGTTATGGTTTATGAAGTCCTGAAACCCCCCCAAACACCTTACGAGGAAGGCTTTCGTCCTTACAACCCCCCAGTTCAAGGCTCTTGCCCAGCCTCCCCTTTCCGGAGCTAATTTGAGTTTTTGCCCCGCGTCTCCTTTAGAAGGGTGTTCCCCCCCCGCGGAAACTAATGTTTACTGACGCCCCGACGAACGGTTCCATTGTTTTCCCCGCGATTTCTGCGTGTGGGCTGGTGCAACCTACTTTCATGGAGCCAGTACGCTCGAGCCGACAGGTAGACTGAGCCGGAATTCCCCCTTGGATCTCACTCGTTCCTGGCTCTCGTGTTTCTCAGAATTCCCCATCATCCAGAGCAGCCTTGGGACCCGGTCACGTTCACCTCGACCGAGTGCCAATTTCGCTGGCGCCGGGGTTGTTGTGAAAATCTGTCTCGCCGACTACACGGAGCATTACTCCCTCTGACCAGCTTGAGTTCAGTTTCCCACCCCCTCGCCCTCCTTCTCCAACAAGGACGGACACACTCAAGATTAGGAGACCGAGCCTGCCTGCTGGCCGCCCCTAGAGACAGCACCCTGTGATTTTCTGTTCCACACGCATGACCATTCGGGACGCACTTTGCCCGTCCCCGATTTCGTATTGCCTCCGCCCCTCCCTACGGAAAAATCTCGACGGATCGCTTGTACAATGGTTCAAGTGATTCGTTTGAAGGAGTCGGCCGTTTCCTTCTGCTTCCCTCTAGCGACTCCCTCAGGTCCCGTAGTTCCCCCGCGAAAGATAACTGGCCCTCGTGATCGAGCAAGGCCTGGCTCGATGGTTCGCCCTTACGCCAACTCTGTTCAGTCCCCCCTCGTCTTCCCTCCCCTAAGTACAGCAGCGGCATCGATTTTTGACCTCGAGGGCGTTCCCGAGCTCAGACAGTTCTTAGACGGCTTTTTTTTCAGGGATAGAACGGCTGTGCGAACTCGAGCGGCGAAAGCCGACGCGCATTTGATGATTCCGAACTCGCTTTGAGGATAACAAATGATTCTGCTAGGAGACAGAGACCCCTTCTTTTTTCCCCGACGTCCCTGCCAGCCGAGAGGAGCTTTGCGAGTCTTAGCAACAGTGCAGACACGTACGCGTAGTACGTTTGATTTCTCAGCCGCCTTTCGACTTCTCCCAGCCTTGCGCGCTGTGAGCCGCAAGTGGGTATCGATGCGGCTGGTAGGCTCTCTTGTTTGTTTTTTATCGTCCTTCCTCCCTCTCATCCCCCTGACTGACCCCCCTTATTAAAGAAGCGGTAAGACCCCCGCGGGCTGAAGCGCTTCCTCCTCGTGCCATCGGTTGAGCTGAAACCCTGAATTGATCAACTCTTTCTTTCCCTCCCCCCCTCTTTCTTGTACCTTTCCGCGTGGACCTCGAGAATATCTCACCGAGGGTTAAGATGCTGTCCACGAGTTTCCGCTTCCGCCTCTACCTACTTAACTCTCCCTCCCCCCAGGGCCGCGAACCATCGCGTGCGCTGGTCGTACGCGGTCGTTTGTAGTGTTCTACCCTACGCCGCCCTATCCCCCGCACCCCCGGCCTCACGGCGTTGGGTTCACCACAGCCGCGTTACTACCCTTGACGTTTACCCAGTGATTGCGTCTTATTCCCCCGCGCACGTTTGATCCGAACTGCTGGCTCACGGGCGGGAATACGCCTTTCCGAACCGTTCCTATTCTCGCGCTTTATCATTTTTACGATTGTTTTTCCGTCCTCTGTCGAAAGTCGTCGCAATGAGTCATAAGAGACACGCTCGGTTGTCGCTTCGGATTCTTCCTTACGCTCCTTTGTATTTTCCCGTCACCTACGTGCTCGGCGCCGAGATTTCTCCCGGCTTTTTTGTCTTCCCCCAATGTCGTTAATGTCGTGCGTCCGCGCTACGCCGCCCTTTTTTTCCTCCAACCCCTTTTTTCCGATCCTCCCCCCTCCCCCAATTTTTCCACTCTTCGCGGACCCTCCACCATTACCCTCCCTACTCCTGCCTTGGCGGTTGACTCCCCCGATCGATAGAGTCCGCCTTTGCAGCGTGTGGGACGCCTGTTTCAATGAGTGTGTGTGAGCTTTGTACCATCCTTCTATTCCCTATTACCTTTCCCTTCCCCCCCTAAACGCAAAGAAAGCGCTATTTACTCGAGTCTCCATACAAGCTGATATCCCCCCGATCATAGAGTTCCCTTCCCTTCCCTTACCCTGGACCTGATGGTAAACTGAGGAGACGCTTTTTTTATTTTTTCCTCCCTCGGAATAGGATAAATAGACCTTTTAGCCTGTATCTCGCTCCTGGAGGAAGGGCTTCATTCGATCCGATCATAGATTCCCAATATCAGGACGTTTCCCGATTTAGTAGAATAGTAGGATCTCTGGGGTTTTTGCTTGCTCTTGTGGTAGGAGTTATTTTTGAGAGGTATGAGGTTCCTCAGGACTTCTAGCCTTCTAGTTGAATAGCTTGCGTTCTTTCTCTCGTCCTTCGTTCCAGGCTGCAGACATCTATGGCCCCCCTGATACCACCGTCCCCCATTCTCCTCACTTCTTGAAATCTCGCCCCACATGGACCCCTGATACCTTATCTCCTGGATCATTGCCAGCTCCTTGGAGGGTTCCCTCTTTTATCCGAGAGTGACTAGTCTCAGAGCCCGTCTGTGCCCTGAAATATATACGCCAAGTAGACGATACCTACTTTTTTCTAGTCTTCTCCCTCATTCTTACGATCTACACTCACCCTGCTCGTAGCCATTTCTATCCGCTCTGTGTCACTTTTTTCTTTTGAAATTCTCTGTTTTCTCTTTAGGACCCCGGAGATGCTTCGGGAGTTTGTTTCTTCGCGCTATATCTTCTATGGGTTTCCGAGGGCGGAAACATATGCGAGTTCCCCTCTCTCGAGTTCCTCTCTTCTATTAACCTTTAATTTTTTATATGGAGTTCCCTTCCTCTTGAGAATACTGGGATTCCTTTGGATCATGCTCTCGAGCGGTTCTTCACGGAGTCGTTTATAAGATCCGCGCGGTAGCTTCCAGGCGCAGTCAGCAATTCATTACTTCAAAACTGCAGACACAACGAACCTGATCCACCTGTGGAGTCGTTTTTCGGTTTCGGATTAGAGCCTTCGAGGGAAGGCCATCCTTTACATATTTTTCTCCCTTGTCGCTTACTTACCCGGAGGCCTTTTTTGTTCTGTTCCGGGCTCTCGGGATGATACCTCTTGGCGGTTCGATTTTGGACACCTGACGCCCCTTTTCGAACGCGGTTTCCTGTTTCCTCTCGGTCGACCGCTATTTCCTCCTGATCACGCCCCCTGCTCGAGCTCTCAAGCGCTTACGTTCTTTTTGAGCGTCCTCTTACCCCGTGTGGCCGTTCTGGTCTAAAGTCTTTCGTCAGCTCTGCTCTCTTTGACCCTTATGACTTTCCGGGTTTGTGGGTCCCCCCCCCCGCCCGCCGTTTAGATCCAGGTATTTCCGTCTTTTATTCCTGGTTTGCTAGGCTTGGTTCTGTTATCCTCGCTGTCGTGCGCATAAACCTCCCGGTTACTGAACCACCAATTACCGAATTCATGACTCTGCTCCTCCCCATCAATTATATCCCTCATACCCCTGATACCAGTCTGGTGCGTCCCAATCCGCTCGACTTCAATTCCCTCCCCAGCCTCGTCTCTTTTCGCGCTCCAGTTGCAGCATTCGAACTTCCACCGAGCCTCCCCCCACCCCCGCAAACCCACTCCCTCTCTCCCTATTCCCAGCCAATAGGTCGAGCTTCGCCACCACGTATTACCCCCGGCGAGAAGTTCACCACTCCTATCGACCCAGTCAATTTTATACGCCCGCCCCGCCCGTACAGCTAAGGATCGCCCTCCACTCCCCCCTGCCCCCCAACCCCCCCCCTCCCAATTAAAGATCAAGTTTCCCCCATGTTCTCGACTCCTCGCCCTCACTGACCCCTATACCCGCCGTTTCCTCCGCACATGCTCGAATCAGCAAGACTAGGGCCCGAACTGGACCATTATTTCCTCTTTGATGATTTCTCAACCCCTCGACTCTCCCGTTCATGACTCATGCGCTCTTGAACCCTACGAGAGGCCCCAGGAAAGCCCCCAAATAGGTATCAGTCCCTACTCCCTCCGGCTTTACTCCCCGCCCTAGTACTGAGACCCCCCCCCGACCTAAGCGCCTCCCTCTTCTGTGTGCCTTCTTCCTTTGGACCCCCTAACGCCCTGGGATCCCATTTCTTTTAATATCGCCCCCCCCCCCCCATCCCACCCCCCACCGTTTTTCTCTTTTTCGACCCCGCCCCTCCCGGCTTATGGCATCGTCTCGACTTAGTCTGCAAACAGATAAGCCGATTTTCGTGAATGTAGCCACTTTTTCCTTCTCCTACTCCCTTCCTTCATATCCTAGGGTCTTAAGATCTCTAGTAAGGTCTCTCCGCCGAAGTCTCCTACGATTTCCTCAGCCGAGCCCCCCTAGAGCGCTCCTCTGCGCGATCTTTAAAAGACCCCTTTCCCCCCCCGGAACTAACTGCCCCCTCTCCTTCGAACCTCGGCCGTTTAAATCATCTACGTCAGGAGGTCGACAGTCGTTTCCTCTTGACCGCCGCAAGAGGGAGTACCCAGATCGTAGACATCCTACGCACTTCCCCTTCCCACCGGCCACTATCGCTCCGCCAACCCCCCACCCTTTCACGCATCCGCCCCTCTCGTCGCATAGGAGTACGTCTCTTCCTTTTTATCTTTTCTGCGGCATTTTCTTCCATATATACCCATCAGCTTTACAAGGCTTTATCGAGTCGGCTTCATCCTCTGCTTCTCTCTCTGGGGTCCATTCTGATGTCGATTACTTTCTTTTTAGCGATTTTATTTTCCCTTTACGTATTTTTGGTTGTACTCTTCTATACCGCTAGGCCGTGATTTTTCGAAATTCAGATTTTGTGTACCCCACTAACCATGTCTACTTCCCCTTTGCTTCACCATCTTTTTGGACGCTTTAGGCTCCTTTTCAGCGGTTTAAGAAGACGGAGAGCCGCTTCTTCTACCTCTCGCGGCTCATAAAGTCTTCTTGTTCTGCTTTTTTTTCCGTTTTCGGCCCATCCGCTACCCCGACCAAACCCGGCAACTACGGCGCTCTTCCCGAGAAGCTAGGTCCCTCCCATTCAGTACCAACCGGTTAACTAAGCAAATGGCTGTGATACTCTCCTTTTCGACGCATTCTTCCCCGATCTTATTGTCTTCTTCTTTCTGACAATCCGAGACCAATCCGCAGTTCGCCCGGCACAGCCAGTCCTGGTCTCCCCACCACAGACACCGCTCCTTTCCATCCCGACCTGATCATCAACCCTCTCCGATACGGAGTTAGCGTCCATTTCTCCCCCTTCTTGCGATGTCGCGCCCTCCCGCAGACTTCCCCGCCCACCACACCCCGGACGCTCCCTCTCCATGCAGCTTCTGTTCTTTCCTCGTGACACCTAGAGCCTTCTTCTCTGGTAGCGGTCCTCGTATCCATCTCACTGCTCCTTTCTACCCTACATACCAGTTCTCATCCGCACACCCCCCCCCCTCCCTCCCTTCCGACGATTCTCCTCAGTCGCGCTTCTGTTCCAGTTTCACTCGTGGAATAAGCTTTCAACCCATCTCGAGAACCGAAATTATC
>Ga0179593_1559034_pt1 | contig 10530 bp, 11 predicted proteins | sample CZODoug2_1_08_16_FD_185931 | JGI IMG/M metagenome (GOLD analysis project Ga0179593, IMG submission 185931) | Vadose zone soil fungal communities from Angelo Coast Range Reserve, California, USA - CZODoug2_1_08_16fungal (PacBio error correction) | ecosystem: Environmental > Terrestrial > Soil >... | reverse complement strand
ACCTTGCCGCCGGTCTTTTTCAGCTTGACACACCTTTCTTTTTTTTCCTCCTGGCGGAGGGCGGGGAGAGGAGACCTCTTTGTCTCGTTTTCTCTTTTTGTAGATGGAGTTTGACCAGAGAGAAAATCCTTTTCCCAACTCAAAACCCCGATGCAAGAAACGGGAGCCCAGTGTTTCTCCCTTTTTTAGGCGAGTGTTATTCTCCTAGACGTTCTCCCCTTCCCTTTTCAGAGGAAAAAACCTCCCGGGACGACTTCCTTGCCCAATCCCTCGGCTCGCGCATAGACAGAAATTTCCCCCAGTTACCCAAAGAACACGCATTCCCGCGCATCGTTCTCCCCTTTCCCGCTTTTTACCTCCAAGGGTTGGGAAGAATTTCCCCCCCCCCCCACCCCCCCCCCCCCTGCGAAATCCGTGATGGATTTGCACACAATTGAATCACTTTCCACTCCTTTCTTTTGCCTTTAATTTACTTCCTCCCACATCGCGTCTCCCCTCTTTTGATAGCCCGAAAGAGTTATTCAGCCCAGGGTTTTTTTTATCACAACGGTTCCGCCTCCGGGCAGTGCCGCTTGTGATCCTGTAGACTTGTAGATGACCTTGATCTCTTCCCGGTCGACACCACCCTTTTCCCCTTATCCCCACCACCCCCCCCACAAGTTTGAACGACACGCTCGTCAGGCCTCCCTCCCTTTTCGGCCGCGGTTGCGGGTACAGACGGGTCTGAGCTTCCCGAGGTCGGATCAGTGCCATCCGCCGCTTCTTTTGGGCTTCAGGTCCTCCCCTGCGTTAGATATCCTTTTTACTTCTCGCGTCTTCTCAGGTCCCGCCGTCGATCCTTTCTTTCAGATCTCTTTAGAACTCCTCCACAATTTCTCGTTTTCTTCTGGAGTCCGCACCCTCCTTCCTTACTGTTAATCTTGTCTTCTTCCCTCAATTTCTCCGGCCCAGAACCTCCTTTTTTCTTTGTGCGTGGCCGATGCACTTCCAGTTCCCCTCGAATTGGCCCGATCAAGGAAAATCTCCCTTCTCGTCAACTACAAATTCCCTCCCTGCTCCCAGTTTGCCTAGGTTTTGCCCCCCTCCTTTCATCCCCCGGAGCATTCTCCTTTTCCCCCCTAGTCTTTTTTCAACCGGAGAAAGTTTATATCACTTCGTCTAAGGAGATATTTAGGCTGTTCCCTCTCCCCTTTTTTTTTTCCCTCTTGCCTACATTCATCGTTCTGTTTACCTCTTTTTCCATTAAATTGGATTACCGCGTTTTTTTCTCATATTTTTGCGAAGTTGCACGGTATTTCCTCGATCCCCAGCAGAGGTTCTTTCTTCCAGGTTTGGTTCCTCTCCCCCCTCCTCCCCTCCAGCATACCCTCTAGGTCGCTTATTTTCTTTTTTGCGTTTTCTGCGAGCTTGCCCATCCCCGGTCCGGATTTGCTTTGTGCTTTGCCCCCCCGAGCACTCTCCTCGTTGCCCTATAGCATTTTCCGTCTTATTTTGATCACCGGTGAGGAAGGCCCTTTACCTTTTTTTTTCTTTTCCACGTACTGATCACAGTTCCTCCAGTCGGTCCCCCTATTCCTTGATGACTCTCTTCGCTCTCTCGTTCAATCCTCATCCTTTGTGTTTTTTTTTTCTTTTTCTTAGAATATCGCTGTGGTTCTCTAAAGCCTCCTAAGTGGAATTTAGTTCCTTTCACGCGTTACCATCCCCTTTCCCGGGTGAATCACGGGCAGAGACCCGCCTACGAAATTCGATAGCATTCCCAGTTTTCCCCATAAGAACCTGGCCTCTTCGTGGTTGTCTCTTTTTCCCAAATTCTCTGCCTCACCCCCCCTTTCCATGCGAAGATCGCGTCGCTTTTTTTTTTCTTACTGAAATAGTGGATTGCCATTTTCCCCTCTCCCCCAAGAATAGGATTGAGGTCAACCCTTCTCTTCCCACTAAAGTCAACTGTCGCCTATCTCCCGAGGCTCCAGATTGCGGTCACGTTGCTTTTTTTTACCTGAACACTGCCGCAAAACTGTTCGTCTGGAGCAAACAAACCTCACCGAGCACAATGCAATAACCTCGCATTTCAGCAGGACTGCCCCGATCTTCCCCTTCCTTTTTCGCGCCATTACTCCTTCCCCCGAGCCTCTATGTTTCCCCCTTTTTCCCCGCACTCAACTGTTATGCTTCTTTGTTTTCGAGTTTCACGACGGAGAGATATTGGTGCTTCGGGACAAAAAACCAACACCCTTCGTTTTCCCCTGCGCACGGCCCGAGACTTTTTTCCTTCCCCTTTTCTGGGCCCTGATCACTGTTCGTCCCATTCTAGACTTCCCCTTTCCTCGGCTTCAGCTTCAGCAGGTTTCTAAGAGGTCTTAAAGTGTGGGAGGGACCTTTTCCCCCCCTTCCAGACAGCGACACGCCGCTGACCAGCTCTTTTCCTTTCCCCTCTGAACGCCTTTTTATTACCCCTCCCCTTTGCAAGACGCAGCGGCTGTTTATTGCCCTCCCCTTCCCTTGGGACAGTGGTGTATCCCCTAGCTTTGTACCCGACCATTCTCGGAGTGGGACATCTTATCTTTTCCCTTTCCTTCTCGATGCAAGACGTTTCTTTTTCAATCCTGTCTTCTCTACGAAACGGTTGTGCGATACCTCCCTTCGAGAATGGAACCGACTTTGTAAGATGTTCAAGCAAGGCAACGTCTCTCCTTTTGCCTAAACCCCATTTTGAAGCCCGTTTCGGGAAACAGTTTTTTTCCCCTGACTTCATTCCACCATCTAACTCTTTTTCTTCGACGGGGGAGTCATTGTTGTCGAAACCTTTTTCACGTTGATCGCACGTGAGGATAAGTTGTGCAGTGAAGGACCGCTTTCTCTTTTTCATATCTTTTTTCTTTTTTTTTGTGAAAAACTTGGCTTGAGATCAACTTTCTTCTCCCCCTCTCCTGGCTCCAGCGGTCGGCACACGCGACTCCTCCCGTTCTGGTTTTTCCTCTTGAGGCCACGCTTTCTTCCTTCGGCGGCAGCCCACACTCGCAGCCAGCAATTTATCCCCCCCTTTTCTCACGGTTGAATCGCTTTTGATTGCCACAGCCGCTGGTCCCCTCCTAATCTCCATAGTAACATTAAGGCTTCTTGCTCCTCCGTCCCCCCTTCTTTTCCTTCCCTTTCCCGCCCATTTTCTCTTTCAAGCTGCTCTCACCTGCCCCCGTTGGAACGTGCGGTCATCTCTCTCTTCATCATCTTTTTTAGAGAGACTTTGACCATCACGGCCAGAGTCCTGGTTCCCTCCTTGGACGATTTTGGGTAATGTGTATTGGTTAGTGATTTTTTTTTTTTTGTCTTTGAGGAGTTCCCGTCCCTCTCGGTTCGATGGAATCGTGTTCCTTCGTGATGTTTGCAATCAAAAGTTGCATCCCTTTCAAGTGGCTCAAATTTGCTGGCGGTTTTTGGGCTTCTGCGACATCCGCCGCGCCGCGGGACCATCCTTTTCCTTCCTTGGCCGCATCGCTCGATTTCCTCTTTTTGATCAAAGACAAACCACCCCAACCCAAAACAAAGTTTTCGCCACTGTCCTCCTCTTGCGTTCCTCCTTTTTTTCTCTAGTGATCAGCTTGTTTTTGAGTGCAAGAGCCCTCGCCTTTTGTCAGTTTTATCGTGCGGAAATCCCTGTTTTCGGTCCAACAAGGAATAATGTTCGTCGTCCTTTGCGCTGGACGAACTTCCGGCTAGTCCCTCCCTTTTTTTTTGCCCGAGTCTTCAGTGCAACCGGGGTGTTCTCCCCCTTTTTTCCTCCGCATTTCAGCTGACCAGCATCCTCCGATTCTCCTTCATGGGGCCCCCTTTTTTTCAACTGTTACGTTTCCTCCATTCACCCTGAGTTCACCCTTACTCCTGAGGTGCCGGAGCACCAGATCCCATTCTCTGCCGGCACGCGAACACTTCGTCGAGAACCACCAGAGATTGTCAGACCCCTTCCCTCCCCAATTAAACACAAGCAGGCTCGCCCCAGCGCACGACGCGCCCACACCCCCCCCCTTACACCCCTGCGTTCCCGCTTCTCCGTCTTCCCTTGCTAGAGCATTTTTTTCGCCGTCGATCGTTCTTAGTACTTTCCCCCCGGTCACCGTCCCCCAAATTTTTCCTCTCTTTCCTGCGAAGATGACGCGATTTCGAGTTAGACTTGACGAGTCTCCCATTCCCATCAACAGAAATGCCGCCTATGTCGGATGCCATCCCGTGGGGTTTTCCCCCCATTTTTCGATCAAGCCCAAATAGATCTCTTTCCCCCTTTTACCCATATTCGACAGATACGTTTTGCCGTAGGCTTCGGACTCTTTCCCAGGCAGTTTATGTAATTTGCAAAACTTTCGACGACCGTTATATCCACGAAGGGTCCTGTCTCGTTCTTTGCTCGGTGTCGTGCCTTTTTTTTCTGACCATTTTAGAATGTTCGGGACCGCTCCCCTTCGTTTGATACGCGCTTCGATTTGGTAGATCTTTTGTTCCAGGGAGTGTCAGAGATGTTTTGTCTTCAATACTTGGTGTCGTTTTGGATGGGCACGTCCCCGACTCCCTTCAAGACCAAGAGAGTCGCGATCGCGCAGGTTTTTGCCTTTTTTTGGTTGAGCTCCTCAAAAAGGCCTGATTTGATGCTGCTCTTACGATGTCCGGAATTCGTTTTTATATTTCTTCCCTTTGATCTGCCCGGGGCTTAAGCCTTGCCTGGCACTCCGATTTTACCAGGTTCCTCCAGCTCTTATGTTATCGTCCCCAAAACGAGTATCTCATCTTCGTTGGTTGTGAGAGAGATGAGCGCCTACTCCTTTTTTTCCCTCTTCCCCTTAGCGGAAGTGATTCCCGCGCTGGGCACTTCTTCTTCTGAAGTCCGCTGGGCAAAGTTCCCCCCCAGATCCCTCAAATTAGTCTTCCACGTCTGTTTTACCACAGAAGCCCGTCCTCCCCCCCGTGGTTTATTTCTTTGGCAGCCCCAGGACACCTTGCGCAGATGCGCCTTTTTGGTCCGCAGAAAGATTTGTTCCCTTGTCGACCTCTACATCGCTGGGACCCATTGCCCCTTCTCCCCCCCCCCCCCCCCCCCCCCCCCCCCCCCCCCCCCCCCCCCACCCCTGCAAATTACTGCTCTTCTCACTGCTCCGGTATCCACTTGGGTTCCCACCTTTTCGGTACCCTTCTCTGCCCTAAAATGGTCGGGCCCGGAGTGACCCACCACGACACGCACCACACCACAAAGGGAAACGTCTCACTCTTACTAGCCCACCGTTCTAAACCTTGTCCCGGTCCTTCCGTCTTTTGCCAAATTAGCATGCGTCCTGTGACTTCAAGGGTTTTTCAGAAACCGGTTTAGCTTGTATCCGTGTTGTTCGCGTCACTGCCGGTCCGTCTTTCGGGCCATGCGCGGGAAACCCCCCCCGGTGCCCTAGACTCTCTAGAACTCCCGACATGGCCCTCTGGGAATTTCCCCTCCCTTTACGTCAAACACACTCCTAAGGCGTTGCTTAGAATGCTTCCTTTAGTTGTCATTGGGGGCGCGTTAGACCTGTGGGCATCACTGTACGGCAGATCTCCCCGCACGCTGCTCGAACAGCTCTCCTCAAGGTTTTCTGGAACTTATCACCTTCTCCCGTGTTTTATACCCCCCCCCTCTGATCACCCCCCCGACCCGGAAGTGGGTTTCCCGAGCTGACCATTTTTCCTTGCGGGCAATCGGGAGGTTTCCTCAGAGCGTGCAAGACGTCTTTTTCCCCAATTCTTCCAACGGTGTTCGACAGGGTTTAGCCATTCCCATCCTTCCGGATCATTCGACATCGCACAGTCCGGTGCACACTTCCCTTGCCTCAACCGTTGTGTCTCAACCTCAATGAAGAAAGCCTTCGTTATCTTTAGCTGAAATTGCGCTTCCCCCATTCCTTTTGAGAAGAATCGCCCGCGGTGATTCATTGTCCGAAACAGCTCTTTCCACGGATTCCCGCACGATTATGACACCGGCTTTCTTAAGCGATGGTCAATCCTTCCTTCCCTGTCGGGGCTTTTGAGGCCTTTTTTTTTTCCCCTCCTTTTCCTTGATATGGCGGCGAGCCGATGGGCGCGGTGCTCCGTTATCCCCGTTATGGTTTAATAGGAGATGCCTCCTCAGGCTCCCTGAGAAGACAACCTTTGCCTCCCTCTTTCCCCCAACTTGGTCTACCGGCCTTTTTTCTTTTATTTTCCTCCAACGCAGTCTCGCTGGTCACGCTTTCTTAACCCTCCCAGGCGGCATCCCTCAACCTTGGCGGCAAGACTTCCCGCCCACGTTTCTCCCCAGTTTTTCCCTTCCCTGGCCGATGGTCATTCTTCCCCTCCTCCGTTTTTTTTTTTTGCCCTGCCTGTCCTCACGGCAGGTGGCGGTGAGGTCCCTTACGACTTTTTCGGTAAGGATGTTGGTCGCTCCGCCCTGGAGATTCTTAGGAGTCCGACCTCTCGTTTTTCAGCGAGATCAATGCGTTTGGCCCAATCTCTCTTCCCTCCGGTTTTCCCCACTGGATCAAATTTCGCGGGCTCCTCTCCTGCGGCGAAAATCCGACTGCTTTTAGTTTGGATAACAGACGAAGCCGTCCCGTCTCTCCCGGTCTTCAGATATTGATCTCAGCCACAATTACCCGTTTCCCACTGCAGCATCCTTATTAGAGCTCGCGAATCTCCACCTCTGCTTTCGTAAGACCCTTGGTCCTAGTGCGCCAAATCCGGGACGGCTTTTTGGCAAAAATGAATCACCTAGCCTAAGCGCCCCCCGCATCATCCCTTTCATGCGAATTCGCTTGGGTATCCCGGTAATCTCTTCAGAAAAAGTTTTTCGGCCCGCTCCGGTGAAGGACGCTGACCCATTTCGGCTTCGAATCAAATGATCTGTGATTTTCCTTGTTCTCCCACCCCTGGGTAACAAGACCGTCTTGCCGTCTCTGATGCCGAGCACTATAAACGATCATGACGGGGAGGACGGTGTCAGTCTTGAACCCCTCCTGGTGTTGATCGATTGCTAGCAACCCATCTCCCGGATTAGGTTCAGGATTATCCGTTATGCAGAGCTGTTTTTTTTTCTTATGCTTGCCTTCGATCGCTCCGTCCCCCTTTCTCCGGTTACCGCCAAACTTTGATTCCTCTTCTCTGCGCCGCTTCATTTTCCACGAACTCCCTTTCTTTCGGCTTGCAGACTAAACCCCAGACCCCCGAACTTGAACTTTTGCTCTTTATAGATCCCTCCTCGTGGTGGTTCTCCGCCCCTTCTTTCCCCACGATCTATTCTTCGTTGTCCCCTCTTTTTACCTTTCCTAGCAAAGTTGCCGTAGGTCCTTGCGGACAAGACTATAAAAGGACGCTGCCAAACTGTAGATTCGCTGACAAGGCCTCCGTTTCTCCTTGCTAAGTCCTATGCAGTCGTTATTTTATTCTTTTTCCCCTTTTTTGGTCGTGGTTTGACTCCTCTTCCGCCCCCCATTTGTTTACCCCCTCGCCCGTGCACCGCTCTTTGGAAGCGGCCTTTACGATTTGGGTTTTCTTCTCGGTCTCAATTGTTTTCATTCATAAATGTTATATTGTCGTTCCAGTGATAAACCTCTTTCTGCCAGAATAACTGAAGCGTTTCAGCCGGTGTGGAATTTTTTTTTTCTTTTTTTTTTTTTCCTGGATCAACCCCTTCATGATTGCCTCGTTCCTTTTTCCAGATTCCCCTCTTTTAATTCAAATATTTGACTTTTCGGATTCCTCTTTCTCCTTTTCCCCGGTGAGGGCCCAGAGATCTGAAGCACGCATATTTTCCCCCCTTCCGGGTGTATCCTCTTATATATGAAAACTGACTTTTATCCTTTCTCCTTTCTCCTTTCCTCCTTGTTTTGGAGACTCTATGAGCGAATCGCTGTGTTTCCGAGAACATGACTCGCCCCCCCTTCTTGAGTCTTTTCCCTTCTGGAGGATTAATCCCCTCTGTTCCCCCATTAAAGCTTGGCAGGTCCTCACCTGTGCAGCTCCCCCCCCCTGCCCATACGACCCGCAACCTCTTTCGGAAAACATTCCCCCCCCTAAGCACGGACCGTCCACTGCCGTGTCTGCTTGTCTTCGTCTTCCACAACACCTGCCTCATTCCCTCTGTGGTTGGTTGGCGCAGACTTTCTGACCAATCCAGCCCCAGCTACTTGATGTCCGGAAAACCCCTAACCGAACTTCGCAATCTATTTCTCCGCCCTCGCTCTCGGTATCTATTTCTGCTGTTCACCGGGCTCTTTCCCCGTGCGCAGAAAATTGGTTTCTCGCTGCGCAAAAAAAGCTCACCTGAGAACCACACCCTTTCGAGCATACTAAAGCGTCCTTCAGCGGACTCCTTTCCCTGTACAGTTTTAAGAGTCTTACGTATTTTGGCTTCCTTTTTCTTCGTGTTGCTGTCCGTCAGTTTCCCCAGGTTCTTTTGTTTTTTTTATTTTTTCCCGATCTTTCATTTTTCAACGACGTCGAGATATTTGGCTTTTCCCCGGGCCAACAACCAAGATCGTCCAGAAGGCCTTTCCCCTCCCGTTCTTTCTTTTTTTATTCTTTGGGACTTGACTCCCCGTTCGCCCTTCCCTCTCTGAAGGACCCTCGGCGTTTCCCGAGGAGAAGTCCGACCTGATCCCACGGTGGTTTTTCTGTTTATCCGTGGGTTCCTTTACTTTCCCCTGAAAGCCCTTCGCTTCCCCTCCCTGCTCGAACAGCCTCCTCACGTTTATCCACACAGAATGGTTTTATTGGCCCCTTCCGGGATTTTTTCCCTCTGGCTATGTTCTCCCCTCATCTCCGGAAACGTTGTGTTTCTCTTCCACGGGTTTGACAAGCACTTTCGCTTCGTGCCAATTGGGGTTTGCTGTCTAAGCGCGGCCCCCCCCAAGAGGTCTTTTTTCTTGTAGGAGTGAAGCCGCCCGTTGTGCGTCCTTTTCTGGTTTCCACTTTTTGCCTGGATTTTTTCCGAAATCCCCCGAAAGTAACTTTGTAACCGGCACTCCCTAGCGTTCAAATGTGCGAAAAACTTTCCCACTCCATTTTTTCTTCCTTTTTAACGATTCTTTTCCCTCTTTCTAGGTGTCATGAGTGCCTGATTAAAAATGAACGTTCACGACCTGTCTTTTCCTGGTGATTCATGTAGAGCAAGGATCTTTTTCTTTTCTCACTCTTCTGCCCAACCTTTGATTATTTTCAGATGGAATTGCCTACCTTTTGGCGTAATTTCGTGAGGGCTTGTTCCAATGGACCTTTTCTTCATCTCAACTTCAGCGCTTTGCCGATGGGCTGTCAGGTTCCTTCTTTCTCCCCAGGTCTTTTTCCTCGTCCCCTCCTATTGTAGACTTCTGGTTATCAGAGAAACACTCTGACTTCCATTTTATCCGTCCTCCCGGTTGCATAGATTTGGTCTTCCATTTCCCCAGGTGCCCCTGGTTTTGATATATAAATCCTCCTCCTTAGGCACTCCCCTCTCCATACAGCACCAAGCTTGAGACTCTCCTGACAGCACAACTTGTATTCTTTTTTCCTCCCCCCTGCTGCCCTGTTTCCGTGATCTCTCCTCTCCTCCTACCGTTTTGGTTTTTTCGGCTTTGCCGAGCGTGGCCGCCCCTTGAGGATCAGCTTTCCCTTGTCAGGTATTTTTTTCTTTGGAGCCGAGTTCTTTGCTCTTCTCCTTCTTTCTTCGCTAGTTGATAATAGTACGCTCTCTCCCCCTCGTTGACCTCATCAACTGGTGGAGGTCCCGGTTCCACCTTGCTTTGCAGGGCTGAGAGAGACCTTCTTCTCAATCTTCCCCCTCTCTTTACATAAGGGATAACGACTTCCCGAGCCCGGCTAGCGCATGAAGTAATTTTTCTTTCCTGGAAGTCAGTTTCCAAGCCAAGAGAATCATTTAGCGCTATTCCTCTTTTTACCCCCAGATTGACCGAAAGTCTCTCCTTTTCCTATAGGGGTGGTCCTAAGGACCGATCTTTTCTCGGTCCCCCCCCACCCTCGCGTACCCCTCATTTAGTTCGCCCGTTGTTTGAATCGAAAGCATCGCAGTTCACCTTTCTCAACCTTTTTCTCCCCTCCCAAGCGTTTAGACCACATGTCTTTTTCTCCCCCCCTTTTTCCCGATTTTCCGTTCTTTATCAGGAGTCGTGTCGATGATCCGTCTTTGATTCCCTTGCGGTCTCCTCAAACTCAACCCATCCTTGCTAGGTTCCTGCAGCCCTCCAGGCTCCCCCGGCCGTTAATGCGGTTCCAGCCCCTGTCGTCTAGAACACCACTTAGTTCCTCTTCTCAATTTCAACAGACCTTTTAACGGCTGGTCATAAACCCCTTTCCTTCCTTTCTCCTGTCAGGCGCGTTCTCTCGTTTCTCCACGTCGATCGCCTTCCCGCCCCCCCTGCCCCAAAAGGTCTACGCCCCCCCATGCTTCTCAAACTGCTTCACTCACGACGCCCCGTCCTGCATTGTTTCTTTCTCCCAAGTTACCAGAACCGTAACTTTCTACTCGTTGCGTGAGCAGGTTTC